>ERZ761607.3490-NODE-3490-length-15145-cov-5.367263_pt1 | contig 15145 bp, 11 predicted proteins | sample MGYA00511164_ERZ761607 | MGnify/ENA primary metagenome ERZ761607 (study PRJEB28899, sample SAMN02445080) | bioreactor sludge metagenome | biome: EBPR sludge | place: Australia: Brisbane, Thorneside Wastewater Treatment Plant | collected 2011-06-22 ...
GCCGACTCGCGCCCATCACCGACGCGCCAGCGCGCGTCTTCGCTCGCACGCGTGTTCCCCCCGTCCCGAAAGCCCACCCCATGCCCACCCTCCACCTCGGCGCACGCCACTCCCTCGACGGCCGGCACGACCTCGGCGGTTTCCACCTGCCCGCGCACTCGCTCGTCACGCACGCGGTCGTCGTGGGCATGACGGGCAGCGGGAAGACCGGGCTCGTCACCGTGATGATCGAAGAGGCGCTGCGTGCGCAGATCCCCGCGCTCGTGATCGACGTGAAGGGCGATCTGCCGAACCTCGCGCTCGCGTTTCCTTCGTTCGACTCCGAGGCGCTCGCGCCGTGGGTGGAGGCGGCGCCCGGAGATCCCGACGGGATCGCGGATCCGCCGGAGGTCGAGGCGGCCGCGAAGATGCGGCGGGAAGGGCTGGAGAGCTGGAAGATCACGGAGGACGATCTGCGCGCGTACGCGGAGACGCTGCATCTGCGGATCGTCACGCCGGGCTCGGACGCGGGGGAGCCGCTGCACTTGCTCTCCGCGCTGGAGCGGCGGTCGGATCGTTGGGATTCAGATCTGCCCGCGGCGCGCGCGAATCTGTCCGCGGCGGTGTCGCTGGTGTTGCGTTTGACGGGGCGTGACGGGGACCCGGGTCGGAGCCGAGAGCACGCGTTGATCTCGGTGCTCGCGGAGGCGCGAATGCGGCGTGGAGAGTCGGCGCCGCTCGAGGCCCTTCTGCCGGAGATTCTGGAGCCGCCGCTGGACTCGATCGGTGCGCTGCCGGTGGAGGCCTTCGTGCCGACGCGAGCCCGCGCGGAGCTGGCCGCGGATCTGAACACGTTGATCGCGAGCCCGTCGCTCTCCGCGTGGCGACGCGGGCAGGACCTCGACGTGGCGTCGTGGATGGCGCCCGTGATGACGCCGAGCGGCACGCGGACGCCGGTGACGATCGTGAGCGTGGCGCACCTCGACGACGAGGAGCGGGTGCTCGCGCTGGGCGTGCTGCTCGAAGAGGTGCTGACGTGGGTGCGGAGCCTGCCGGGCTCGTCGCGGCTGCGCGCGCTGCTGGTGTTCGACGAGATCTACGGCTTCTTGCCGCCGCATCCCGCGAGCCCGCCGACGAAGAAGCCACTGGTGTCGCTGATGAAGCAGGCGCGCGCGTACGGCGTGGGCTGCGTGCTCGCGACGCAGAACCCGATGGACCTCGACTACCGCGCGCTCTCCAACGCGGGCACGTGGATCCTCGGGCGGCTGACGACCGACGCGGATCGCGCGCGCGTCGTGGAGGGGCTCGGCGAGGACAAACGAAAGAGCCCGCTCGACGCGGTGCTCAAGAAGCTGCGCCCGCGCTGGTTCGTGGTGCGCGACGCGCGCGGCGACGCGCCGACGTTGCTGAACCCGCGCTGGGCGATGAGCTACCTGCGTGGACCGATGACGAGCGTGGAGATCAAGCGGGCGCGCGAGGCGAGCGCGACACCTCCGCCGAGCGCCACCCGCGAGCGGAGCGTCGTCCCCGCGCCGGAATCCGGCCCGCAGGACATCGCTTCGTGAGCCCGCACCTCGTCCCCGGCAGAGCGGAGCAGAACGCTTCACCATTCTTGCCGTGCGCCGGAATCTTTGATGAACAGGACCCTCCGTCGTGGACGGCGACGTGAGACCCCCGTCAGTCCGAGCCCACCAGCGGCTTCCTCCACGTCGTCCACTCGTCCATCCGACGCAGCCCACGCTTCTCGTAGAAGCGGTGCGCGAGCTCGTTCCAATCGAGCGCGGTCAGCTCGAAGCGGCCGTAGCCTCGCGCCTCCGCGAGCGCCAGCAGATCCGAAAAGAGCGCCTCGCCCGCGCCCTTCCCTCGCGCGGCGGGCGTCACGTAGAAGTCTTCGAGCCAGAGGCCCGGGCGCCCGAGCCAGGTCGAGTAGGTCGGGAAGAAGAGCGCGAAGCCGACCGGCAGGTCGTCGAGCTCCACGATGCGCGCTTCGAAGGGCGGGCGCTCCGACGCGAGCTGCGCGTGCAGCACCGCCGGCGTCGTCACGACCGCGTCTGGCTCGCGCTCGTACACCGCGAGCTCGACGATGAAGCGGTGGATCGTGGCCGCGTCTTCGGGCCCGGCTTCGCGCACCACGATCGACATCGGATGTTCCGAATCAGGCCGCGGCGAGCGCGTCGACCAGCCGGTCGAGGTCGGCCTTCGAGTGCTTCTCCGTCACCGCGACGAGGAAGTCGTGGTCCCACTCCGCGCGGAACGCGCCGAGGTCGAGGCCGCCGAGGATGTCCTGCGCGCCGAGCGCCGCGAGCAGCGGCGCGGCCTTGCCGGCCTTGCGGCGGAGGACGACCTCGTTGAAGGTCGTGCCCGCGTAGGGGAGCTCGAAGCCCGGCAGCTCGCGCACGCGCGCCTTCAGGTACTCCGCGTTCGCGAGGCAGTGCTCGCCCGCCTCCACGAAGCCACGCCGTCCGAGCATCGCCACGCGGATCGAGAACGCGAGCGCGATGAGCCCGTGGTTGGTGCAGATGTTCGACGTCGCCTTCTCGCGGCGGATGTGCTGCTCGCGCGTGGAGAGCGTGAGCACGAAGCCGCGACGCCCGCTCTGGTCGACGGTCTGACCGACCAAACGACCCGGCATCTGGCGCACGAACTCTTCCTTGCACGCGAAGAGCCCCACGCCCGGACCACCGAGCTGCGGCGGCACCGCGAGCGCTTGGCCCTCGCCGACGCAGATGTCGGCTCCGAGGGTGCCGGGCGCTTCCAACAGACTGAGCGCGTAAGGCTCGGTCGTGACCGTCACCACGAGCGCGCCCTTGGCGTGCGCGCGCTTGGCGATCTCCGCGACGTCCTCCACGCAGCCGAGGAAGTTCGGGTAGCCGACGATCACGCACGCCGCGCCCTCGAGCTTCGCGTCGAGCTCCGCGAGATCCGTGGTTCCGTCCGCGCCGAGACCGACCTCCGACAGATCCGGATTCCCGTCGTCTTGGCCGTTCAGGAACGTGCGCACCGTCTCGAGGTGGTGCGGGTGGTTTCCGAGGCTGACGAGCACCTTGGTCCGCTTCGTCACGCGCCGCGCCATGATCACGGCTTCGGCCGCGCCGCTCGCCGCGCAATACATCGACGCGTTCGCGACCTCTTGGCCGAAGAGCTGACAGACCAGCGTCTGGAACTCGAAGATCGCCTGCAGAGTTCCCTGCGAGACCTCCGCCTGATAGGGCGTGTACGCGGTGTAGAACTCGCTGCGAAGGAGCAATTGATCCATCGCGGGCGGGACGTGGTGGTCGTACATGCCGCCGCCGAGGAACGAGAGCGCGTTCGCGGCGTGGTTCTTCGCCGAAAGCGCCTCGAGGTGCGCCATGAGCTGCGGCTCCGGGAGCGCGGGCTCGAGCGGCATCGGCTTGGCGCGCAGCGCTTCGGGGATGGGCGCGAAGAGCTCGGCGACGCTGGAGACGCCGATGCGCTCGAGCATCGACCGGACTTCGTCTTCGGTGTGGGGCAGGTAACGCATGGGAATCCCCGGAGGCTGGGCGCGGTGGCGCGGACGGGACAGCGGACGACGTGCGCGGACTCTCGGGGCAGAAGTGGGCTCTCGCCGATTGCCAGGAGCGACTCACGCGACCGCGCACCGGACCGAATGCGCAGTCGATTCCAACACTTGCCACACCATCGTGCGGCGGACGAGGGCTCGGCCGACCGCTCGGCGGCTCAGTCGAGCGTGCCGAGGAACGCCTCGTAGGCGGCGGCGTCCATCAGATCCTGGAGCTCGGTCGCGTTCGAGAGGCGCACGACGATCATCCAGGCCTTGTCGTACGGCGACTCGTTGACGAGCTCGGGGGCGTCCTCGAGCGCGCCGTTGACCTCCACGACCTCGCCGCTGATCGGCGAGAAGAGCTCGCTGACCGTCTTCACGCTCTCGATGTCGCCGAACTTGCCGTGCGCTTCGACGGTGTCGCCCACCGCCGGCAGCTCCACCAGCGTGACGTCGCCGAGCTGCTCGACCGCGTACGCGGTGACGCCGATGCGCACGAGGTCACCCTCGACGCGCGCCCACTCGTGGTCCTTCGTGTAACGGAGATCGGTCGGGTACTGAGCCATGTCGAATCTCGCTCTTTCGCTGAATGTCCCACTCTCGGGGGAGCTACAGTCGTCGTTTCTCGGGAGAGAGATCGCGCCGACGCGTCCCTCTCGTAGTCTCGAGCCTTCGCGCGTTCACGCCTTCGGGCGCTTGTAGAACGGCGTCTTCGCGACCTCGGCCGCGATGATCTTTCCGCGAATCTCCACCCCGATCGGCGTGCCCACCTTCGCGAGCTCGGTCGGCACGTAGCCGAGGCCCACGTTCAGGCCGGTGGTCGGCGACGGCGAACCGCTCGTCACCTCGCCGAGGCGCTCGCCCGGCGTCCGGCCCGGCGTGCCCTCGACCGCCACGATCGGGTAGCCGTGGCGCGCGATGCCGCGGCCGGTGGTGACGATACCGACGAGCTTGCGCGTCAGTCCCTTCGCCTGGATCGCGAGCAAGGCGTCGCGCCCCACGAAGTCGCCGTGGTCGAGCTTCACCACCCAACCGAGCCCCGCCTCCAGCGGGTTCGTCGTCTCGTCGATCTCGTTGCCGTAGAGCGAGAGCCGCGCCTCGAGGCGCAGCGTGTCGCGGCAACCGAGCCCGGCCGGCGCGAGGCCGTGCTTCTCGCCGGCCTTCGTGAGCGCAGTCCAGAGCGCGGGCGCGTCGTCCCACGCGCAGAAGAGCTCGAAGCCGTCCTCGCCCGTGTAGCCGGTGCGCGCGGCGAGCACCTTCACGCCGCCGATCGTGGCCTCGCCGAGCGCGAAGCTCGCGAGCTCCCCGAGCGAAGGCGCTCCCGCGTCGCGGACCACGTCCACCGCGCGCGGCCCTTGGATCGCGAGCAGCGCCGTCTCGTCGCTCGCGTCGCGGTAGGAGAGATCCTTGCCCGCGGCGTGCTTGCCGAAGTGAGCCGCGATCTTGTCGCGGTTGCTCGCGTTGCAGACCACGAGGATCTTCGACTCGCCGCGGCGGTAGATGATGAGGTCGTCGAGGATCGTGCCCTGCGCGTTGCAGCAGACGGTGTACGCCGCGCGGCCGACCGGCAGCGTCGAGATCGCGTTCGTGACGAGCGAGTCCACGAGCGCGACCGCGCCCGGACCTTCGAGCTCGAGCTCGCCCATGTGCGAGACGTCGAAGAGCCCGCAGCGCTCGCGCACCGCTTGATGCTCTTTGACGAGCCCCTCGTACTGCACGGGCATCGACCAGCCGGCGAAGGGCACGAGGCGCGCGCCGAGCGACTCGTGGATCGCGTGGAGGGACGTGTGCTTCAAGGGCGTGGCGGCGTCGCTCGGGTCGCTCGGTTGGCTCACGGCGGCGGACGATACTGGCGGGCCCCCGCACTGTCGAGGCGTCCCGTCCAAGCCACTGCGAGAAGAACGACCGCCCAACGAGACGTCCACAGGTTCGAACGTCGAAGAGCGCTCCGGCGCACGCTCGGCCAGGTCACGGCGGTCGCGTTCGGACCGATCCCTTCGAGCGAACCGGCGCCGCGGCGCACCGAGGAGGGGGCCCGATGCAAGACGCCCTGATCCTTCGCCTCCACGGAGAGCCTCTCCGGGAATACCTCGTCACCGACCAGCCGCTCCTCGTGGGGCGTGGCGCCGACTGCGACGTAGTGGTGCACGACCCGTCGGTGCCGGACGCGCTCTGTCGGATCGTGCGCTGGCGAGGCGCCCCCGCGGTCGACTTCCTGGATCACACCAAGCCCGTTCCGCTGCCGCTCGGGGAGCCGCTCGGGCTCGGTCGGCACCACTCGCTGGTGCGGGTGCGCAGCGAGCTCCCGCCGCTGCCGGCGAAGGGGAAGACCGAGCCGCTGACCCACACGAGCCTCGAGATCCCGCTCGCGCTCTTGATCGGCAATGGTCTCGAGGCGCGCCGCGTGCCGCTCGACGGTCGCACCCTCAGTCTCGGCAGCGGCGCGGATGTCGACGTGGTGATCGCGGATCGTTTCGTGAGTCACCGCCACTGCCGCCTCGAGCCCGTGCGCGGTGGGGTCGTCCTGCGCGACGTCGGCTCGCGCAACGGCACGTGGGTGCAAGGTCAACGCGTGAGCGCGGTGGAGCTCGGCCCGGGCGGCGCGTTTCGCATCGGCCGCACGGACCTTCGCCTCGTGCCGCGCGGTCTGATCGGCGACGCACGCGAGACGCTGGTCGCCGCTTCGCCCTCGATGCTGAAGGTGCTCGCGGAGGTCGAGCAGGTCGCGCGGCTCTCGCTGCCGGTCGTGATCTACGGCGAGAGCGGCGCCGGCAAAGAAGGCATCGCGCGCGCGATCCACGCACGCAGCGTTCGACGCGAGCGTCCCTTCGTCGCGCTCAACGCGGGCGGCCTTCCCGCCGGCACGGTCGAGAGCGAGCTCTTCGGCCACGAGAAAGGCGCCTTCACGGGCGCGAGCGCGATGCACCGCGGCCTCTTCGAGCAGGCCGAAGGAGGCACCCTCTTTCTCGACGAGATCGGCGAGCTTCCCCTCGAGCTCCAAGCGCGGTTGCTGCGGGTGCTCGAGACTTGGGAGGTGCGGCGACTCGGCTCGGAGAGCGCGCGACGCGTGGACGTGCGCCTCGTCTGTGCGACGCACCGCGACCTGCGCGCGATGGTCGCGGAGGGTCGCTTTCGGCAAGACCTCTACTACCGCATCCATCAGCTCCCGATCGCGCTGCCGCCGCTTCGCTGTCGCCCCGAGGACGTCGAGCCGCTCGCGCGCCACTTCCTCACGTCGCACGAGGGCGAGCTCGGTCCCCGCGAGCTCTCGCGGGAAGCGGTCGCGGTGCTGGTCGCGCAGAAGTGGCCCGGCAACGTGCGCGAGCTCCGCAACGTGGTGGTCGCGGCCGCCGCGCGTTGCATGGGGCGCGTGATCACGGACGACGACGTGCTCGACGCGCTGCGACGCTCGGGCGTCGACAAGCCGGAGGTCCCGCTCGACGAAGTCGTCGAAGCGGTGCGCGCCCACTACGGCAACGTCGCGGCGGCCGCGCGCGCCCTCGGCATGCCGCGCAGCACGGTGCGCGATCGAGTGCGGCGTTGGGAGGAGGGCATCGCATAGCGCAGGTGCGCGGGTTCGTGTGGAACGCGCGTTCGTTCGCGCCGACCCATGCGGGGCCATCGATCACGTTCGTTCGCGCTGGCCACGACGACGCGGGCCATCGACCACGTTGGTTCGCGCGGACCCACCACAGCGTGGGTCGTCGATCGTGTTCGTTCGCGCCTCACCAACGGCGGCGGAGCTCGCGGACCGCGCGGCCTCGCATCGCGAAGAGATCCTTCGCGACCCCGAAGGCGCGACCGAAGCTGGCGGACTTCGAGACGCCCGCGCGGCGAGGGCGGCAGGCCACCGTCACGGTGTGTACGGAGAGACCCGCGGCGAGCACGCGAATCGGGAGCTCGAAGTTGAGGAAGAACGTGTCGGGCGCGAGCTGATCGGGATCGAAGAGCGCGCGCCGAATCAGGTAGGGGCCGTCGCTCTTCAGCCGCACGCCATGCACCGCGGTGATGAGCGCGCGCACCCCGAACGAGAGCACCGTGCGGAGCGCACCGTCGTCGCGGTGGTCGTAGACGCTGAGCACCACGTCGGCGCCGTCGCGCGCGTCCCAGAGCGTGCCCACCGCGTCGGGCGGGATCTGTCCGTCGGCGGGCAGGAAGGTCACCCACTCCGCGCGCGCGGCCGAGAAGCCGGTCTTCAGACCCGCGCCCATGCCGCGGTTGGTCTCGTGGCGCAGCACGGTGCCGCGTCGTCCTTCGAGCGCGCGCCGCGCGGCGTCACCGGTGCCGTCGCGCGAGCCGTCGTCGACCACGATCAGCTCCGCGTCGATGCCGCGTGCGTCGAGCCAGCCGAAGAGCTCGCCCACCACGGGTCCGACGTTCTCTTCTTCGTCGTACGCGAGCATCACGATGCTGAGCACGGGAGCGTCCATGCGGCGCGCCATACCCGCGCGGCGCGTCGGAGCAAGTCGGCGCTTCGACCCGCAGCATCCACCCGCACCGTCGAACGCGTCTCCCGAACGCTCTCACGGATGCGCTGCCCCGAACGCGCTCCGTCGACGCGCTCCGTCGACGTGCTCCTTCGAACGCGTCCGTCGAACGCGCTCCGCCGACGTGCTCCTTCGAACACGTTCGTCGAACGCGCTCAGTCCGACGCGCGCAGCCGCAACACCTTCGCGGGCACGCCCGCGACCACCGCGAACGCCGGCACGTCCTCCGTGACCACCGCGCCCGCGCCCACCTGCGCGCCGCGGCCCACGCGCACGCCCGGCAAGAGGATCGCGCCGATGCCGATGTCCGCGTGGTCCTCGATCACCACCGGCGCGCGCTCGATCGGCGCGCGCACGATCGGCACCGAGAGGCCTGCCTCCTTGTGGGTGGAGGTCAGGATTTTCACCGCCGGCCCGACGCCCACGTCGTTGCCGATCGTGATGCCGCCCGCGGAGTGGAAGAAACACTGCTGCCCGATCCACGTGCGGTCGCCGATGCGCATCACGCCGTCGTGGTAGCCCTTCAGGATCGCGCGGTGCCCCACGTAGACCTCGCGCCCGAGGTGCACGTTCTCGGGGTGGAAGATCAGCACCTCGGGCTCGATCACGCAGCCTTCGCCGCACGACGCGAGCTGGTCGATGGTGAAGAGCCCGGTCCCATGCGAGCGCGGAGGCATGCTCCGACCGTAGCGCGCTCGGACGTTCGTCGGCGTGTGACGCCCCACGGCAGTTCGGCGCGCTCCTGCCACGAGGCGCAGCACCTCGACGCTGCGTGGCGACGCCCTCGAAGCCCGTCGCATCATCTGGACACCTCCTCCCGTCCGCCTCGACTCGTACCCGCGCCGTGGCATCGTCCGCGCCCCGTGAACGAGGTTCTCGACCTCCCCGTTGTCGTCCTCGTCGCCTTCGTGGCGATGAACGCGTTCGCCGCGCTCGTGCAAGGCACGCTCGGCTTCGGCTTCGCGATCGTGTCGGTGCCCTTCCTCGTGCTGCTCGATCCGCGGCTCGCGCCCGTCCCGCAGTTGCTCGTGCAGGTGCCCCTCTGCGCGTACCTCTATTGGCGCGAACGTCGCGACGCCGAGTGGCGCGGCGTGATCTGGGTCACGGTCGGCGGCATCCCCGGCACCGTCCTCGGGGTGTGGCTGCTCGCGGTCGCGACGGGCGCCGCGCTCGATCTCCTCAACGGCGTGATCGTGCTCGGCGGCGTGGCCGCGCTCGCCTTCGGCCTGCGCCTGAAGCGCAACGTCGGCACCGAGTCCTTCGCGGGCGTGCTCAGCGGCATCTCGTCGACCGTCTCCGCCATGGGCGGCCCTCCGGTCGCGCTGCTCTACGAAGGCGCGCGCGGTCCCACGGTGCGCGCGACCCTCTCGCTCATCTTCCTCATCGGCGTGTTGCTCTCCGTCGTGGGCCGCCTCTTCGCGGACGACGGGATGCTGATGCGCGACGTCGCGCTCACCGCGATCGCGTCACCGCCGGTGGCGCTCGGTCTGTGGGCCAGCCGCTTCCTCACCGGCCGCGTCGAAGGTCGACCCATGCGCCTCGGCATCCTCGGGCTCTCCGCGCTCAGCGGTCTCGGGCTCGTCGGGCGCGCCATCGCGACCTGGTGAGCGCCGACGTTCACCCCGCTGCGGTCGCTTGTCCGCACGATCGCGGTGACCGCCGACCCCGTTCTGGTCGCCCTCCCCGATCGTCGTGTCCGGATTCCCCGCGATTTCGGGGCGGTACGCTTCTTGTGTACGCTCTTGTCGTGCACGCGCTCCGCACCCTGCTCCGGCTCTCCCTGCTCTTGACCCTGGCCGGCTCGCTCGCGTGCTCCGGCTCCATCGACGGCCCCACCGGCGAGCCGCGCGACGACGACCCGCTCGATCCGATCGATCGCCTGCCCGAGTACGCGCCGGGCGGCCCGGTGCTCGCGCGGCTCACCGGCGATCAATACCGGAACACCCTCGTCGATCTGCTCGGCTCTCCGCTCCCCGCCTTCGAGCTCGAGCCCGACACCGCGCCCTACCTCTTCTTCCACATCGGCGCCGCGAGCACGACGCTCTCCGAGCGAGGCGCGCAGCTCTACGAAGAGGCCGCGCAGAAGGCCGTCGAGGCGGTGCTCGCGGATGCCGCGCGGCGCGCGAGCGTGCTCGGCTGCGAGCCCACCGCGCCGGGCGACGCGTGCCTGCGCTCGGTGGTGGAGAGCTTCGGTCGCCGCGCCTTCCGCCGCCCGCTCTCGGAGGCCGAGATCAGCCGCTGGCTCGACGCCTCCACCGAAGCCGCGGAGGGAGACGCGGGGCGCGCGACGCAGCTCCTGCTCTCCGCGATGCTGCAGGCGCCGAGCTTCCTCTACCGCGTCGAGGTCGGAGAGGCCGATCCGGCGAACGAGGGACGCCGCCGCTACACGAGCCACGAGATGGCCGCGCGGCTCTCGTACTTGCTCTGGAACACCACGCCGGACGCGGAGCTGCTCGCGGCCGCCGATCGGAACGAGCTCGTCACCGACGAGGGCGTCTTCGAGCACGCGGCGCGGCTCCTCGACGACGCCCGCGCGCGCCGCGCGACGCAGCAGTTCTTCGCGCAGTACCTCGACCTGCGGCGCCTCGATCACGTCGAGCGCGACGTCGCGCGTTACCCCGGCTGGACCGAGACCATGACCCGCTCGATGCGGAGCGAGATCGAGCTGGTGGTCGACGACCTCGTTTTCCGCCGCGACGCCGACGTGCGCGAGCTCTTCGGCGCGCCGCGCACCTTCGTGAACGCGGAGCTGGCCGCTCTCTACGGCATCGACGCGCCGGGCGCCTCCGACGTGGCGTTCGTCCCCTACGAGTTCGACGCGTCGAGCCCACGCGCCGGCGTGCTCACCACCGGCGCCTTCCTCGCCATGAACGCGCACCCCACCGAGACCTCGCCGACGTTGCGCGGAAAGTTCGTGCGCGAGCGTGTGCTCTGCCAGACGGTGCCGCCGCCGCCCGACAACGTGAACCTCGATTTGAGCGACCCGAGCGGTACCCCGAGAACCCTGCGAGAGCGGCTCGAGCAGCACCGCCGAAACCCCGAATGTGCGGCGTGCCACGCGGACATCGATCCGCCGGGCATGCTCTTCGAGCACTTCGACAGCGTGGGCGTCTGGCGCGAAGAAGAGGCGGGCGGTCCGGTGGACTCGAGCGGCGACCTCGACGGAGTGCCCCTCGACGACGCGCGCGACCTCGCGATCGTGCTCGCGGAGGATCCGCGGGTGCCGGCGTGCATGGTGAAGCAGCTCTTCCGGCACGCGAGCGGGCGCCTGGAGGTCGCGAGCGAAGCGCGCGCGCTGCGTGCGCTGACGGAGCACTTCGAGGCGAGCGGGTACCGGTTCCGCGAGCTGCTGCTGACCTTGGCCACGAGCGAGGCGTTCCGAACGGTCGCGCCCGTCGAGCCCGTCGGTGCGGAGGTGGAGGAATGAGCGCCCCGAAGAAGCCGAAGGGTGGACGTGAGGTCGAGAAGGGTGTGCTGGAGAAGGCGCGATCCTTCCCTTGGGGCCCTGGGCTCAAACCCTTGAAACGACGCACGTTTCTACGCGGCGCAGTGGGCGGAGCGGCCATCGGGCTCGCGCTCCCCACCCTCGACGCGATGCTCGGGCCGAGCGGCGCCCACGCGGACGGCACCACCGCGGGCCCCATCTTCGGCGTCTTCTTCTGGGCCAACGGCCTCCCTTGGCACGCCGGCATGGGCGGCGAGACGGCGGGCGTGACCTACCCCGACCTCTGGACCCCGACCGCCACGGGCGCGGGCTTCGCGCCCAGCGAGCTGCTGATGCCGCTCGCGCGTCATCGCGTGAGCGTGGTGACGGGCCTCGAGCCCAAGACCGAGGTGCCCCCGAACCCGCCAGGCCAGAGCGACGGCCACATGCGCGGCTTCATGGTCGCGATGACGGGCGACCGCATCCGCCCGGAGGGCTTCGATCATCCCTCGCACACGCTGACCGCGCTGCGCCCGACCCTCGATCAATACGTCGCCCGCCACGCCGAGTTCTACGGCGATCAGCCCTCGCGTTTCCGGAGCGTTCAGATCGGCATCTCCGAGGCACGCTTCCACGACTACGGGCATTGGAACGCCATCAGCTACAACGGGCCCGACTCGCTCAACCTGCCCATCCTGCGGCCCACTCAGCTCCACGATCAGCTCTTCTCGGTGCCGGACGACCTCGTCGCGCTCGGACGTCGCGCGCGCATGATGGACGCGGTGATGGACGACGCGCGGGCGCTCCAGACCCAGCTCGGCGCGCGCGATCGGGCGCGACTCGACGAGCACCTCACGCACCTCTCCGAGATCCAACGGCGCCTCGATCTCGCGGCCGCGACCTGCGAGACGCCCGCGCGTCCCGTCGACTCCGGCGACGTCACCGCGAAGCTCGACGCGATGAGCGAGCTGCTCGCGATCGCGCTGCGCTGCAACCTCACGCGCGTCTTCTCGCTGATGCTCACCTCGCCCGCGACGACGCACGTCTTCTCGAACCTCGGCGTCACGGACGGCCTCCACAAGACCTGCCACGACGGCCTCTGGGATCGCGTGCGCGTGACGCAGGCCCATCAGATGGAGCTCTTCGCGCGGTTCCTCGACGTGCTCGCGGGCACCACCGAGCCCACCGGCACCACCCTCCTCGATCGCTGCGCCATCTGGGGCACGAGCGAGTACTCCGAGGGCTGGAAGCACGGGACCTCCGAGATGCCGGTGGTGATCGCGGGTGGAGCGTGCGGCGGGTTGCGCACGGGCGTGCACGCGCGCGAGCCCCGCGGAAACCTCTGCAAGGCGCAGCTCACGTTGCTGCGCTCGATCGGCCTCTCCGAGGCGTCGTGGGGCTGGAACGGCGGCGAGACGAGCGACGTCTTCGGCGAGCTCCTCGGCTGAGCACCGCTCGGCGAACGGCCGTTCGATCGACAAACCCGCGCCGAAGCGTTCCGCGTCCGAAACCGCACCCGCGCTCGTCGAGCCCGGGCTTCACCACGTGGGCCAGTGCACGACCTCGCAGAGCGCCGGGATCGTCGTGCCGCCGGTGCAGCTCCGGGCGACGAGACCGCGCTCGTCCGACTCCGCGCAACGCGACGCGAGATCCTCCTCGGCGGGTCGAGTCTGCCAGAGCTCGCGGTACTCCACGAAGGGCTCGTCGGTCGGCCACGTGTAGCTCACCAGACCCGCCGCGAGAGAATCCGTGACGGCCCCCGTCCACACCCGCGGCGTCGGCGTGATGAGCCCCGCCGCGACCAGCGCCTCGCGCTCTCCCAACGAGTTGAGGCTGGTCAGCGACGCGCCGATGCTCGTCTCGCCGATCGTGGTGCAGAAATCCGTCGCTGCACCGAGCGTGGGGTGCATGCCGCCACGTGCGTAGCAGCCGAATTCGCCCACAGCCTCCAGCCCCGCCGGGCACACGGGCTCGCGGCTCGGACACGCGCCGTCGCGGCAGAGCTCCATGCGCCAGACCCCTTGGGCGCTGGGGGAGCGGTCCGACGCGGGCACGCTGAAGTAGATCTCACGCGTGGCGAACGACACCGAGAGAGAGTGCCCCATCACCGGCGGAAGGCCGGTCACGTCTCCGAAGGGAACGTCCGTCGCGGCGCGCGTGGCGACCACCACCGATCCGCCGCTGGTGAAGATCAGCGCGCGTCCGTCGGGGGTCATGCGGGGAAAGCTGGCCGGCTCGGGGCTGGTGTCGTTGACCGCGAGCGAGCCCGCGCCGAACTCTTCACCGCGCGCCGCACGCACGATCCGGCGGAGCTGCGTCCCGCTGACGAACACCACCTCGAGCCCATCCGCGCGGATCGTGGGGTGCGTACCGTTCGCGATCGTCCGCGCGGCGCCGAACGCGACCTCGGGCGAAGTTCGCTCCGCGATCACGAGCTCGCCGCCGACCTGGGCCACGAGCACGCGCTCGTCCGGCGTGATCGCGAAGGTGTACACGGGGTCGTTGGTCGAAGGCTCGAAGACCGCTTCCGGTTCGAGCCCATCGAGCGCGAAGCGTGCTTCGGTCGACGTCCGCTGAGCGAGGTAGACGCCGCTCTGATCCTCGCCGCTCGGATCCGTTCCCGAGTACGCGTAGTAGAGCCGCCGGGGATCGGCGACGACGACCGGGCTCCAATGCTCGAAGATCCCCAGGTCGACGTCGAGCACCGGGTGGGGCGAACCGAAGTGCCACTCGCACCCTTCGTCGATCGCGCCGTCGCCGTCTTCGTCGCTCGCGACACCGGGCGTGGGCGTGCAGACCTCGGGCGTAGCACCCGCGTCGTCCTCGGCTCCGTCGGGGGCGTCGATCGTCGCGTCGTCGATCGTCGCGTCGACGCCCGCGTCTACGTCGCTCGGTTCGTCGCGGCACACACCGTCGACACACGTCTGCCCCGCCGGACAACGCCCGTCCGAGCAGAGGAACTGCGCATCGTCGGGATCGACCGAGCACGCGAGCGACGAGAGCGACGCCAGCACGAGAACGGCGAAGCGCATCAGAAGCTCCCCCGGAAGTGGATCGTGACGGCCTGCTCGCGCGGACCCGCGTCCCCCGAACGATCCGGGGTCGCCAGGCGCCACGAGACCGAGACCACGCCGGCCGCGGTGCCGACCGCGAGGAGCGAGGCGCCGAGGATCGAGAGCGTGCGTCCGCGCGATGCGTCGCCCGAGACGTCGGACCAATCGCGTGTGCGAGCCGGCGTGTCGTTCACGTCCGCGACCTGTCGCGCACCGACCGCGAGCATCACCGCGCCGCCGACCGCGAGCGCCGCGCCGGTCAGACCGACTGCCCACGGACCCGCACGCGAGGGCCTCTCCGCGTCGAGCGGCGGAGGAGGATCGGGCTCGACCGGATCGGGGACGGAGCTCGCGATCAGACGCGCACGCGAGGCGGCGAGGCGTCGTTCGACCTCGTCGCGCCGCGCGTCCTCGCCCGACGCGAGGTACCGCTCGAACGCGTCCACTGCGGCCGCGTCGTCACGAAGGCGATCGGCGGTGAGGCCGATGTTGTAGAGCAGCGCCGCGCGCCCGCTGAGCTCGTACGCGCGACGGAAGAGGCGCATCGCTTCGCCGTAGCGGGCCTCGGCGTACGCGTCCGACCCTTCGCGAAAGGCTTCGCGTGCCTCCGCTTCGGGATCGCCCTGCGCGTCCGCCGCTTCGGGCTCCGCAGCGGGCGCCTGGGCCCGCACCGAGAACG
>ERZ761607.3492-NODE-3492-length-15142-cov-4.105057_pt1 | contig 15142 bp, 9 predicted proteins | sample MGYA00511164_ERZ761607 | MGnify/ENA primary metagenome ERZ761607 (study PRJEB28899, sample SAMN02445080) | bioreactor sludge metagenome | biome: EBPR sludge | place: Australia: Brisbane, Thorneside Wastewater Treatment Plant | collected 2011-06-22 ...
GTCTCGAGCGTCTCGGTGAGGCTGCCGATCTGGTTCACCTTGATCAGGATCGCGTTGGCGACCTCTTCTTCGATTCCGCGCTTCACGCGCTCGACGTTCGTCACGAAGAGATCGTCGCCCACGAGCTGCACCTCGGTGCCGAGCTGCTCGGTCACCGACTTCCAGCCGTCCCAGTCGTCCTCGGCGAGGCCGTCCTCGATCGAGACGATCGGGTACTTCTCGCAGTACGCCGAGTAGATCTCGATGAGCCCGTCCGCGTCGGCCGTCTTGCCGTCGAACGAATACTTCTTCGTGCCCTTGTCGAAGTACTCGCTGGCCGCGCAGTCGAGCGCGATCGCGATTTGATCGCCGAGCTTGTAGCCCGCCTTCTCGACCGCACGCACGATCCACACGAGCGCGTCCTCGTTCTTGCCGAGCCGCGGCGCGAAGCCGCCTTCGTCACCGACGCTCGTCGCGAGCCCTTCGGCCGCGAGCAGCTTCTTGAGGTGATGGAAGACCTCCGAGCCCGCGCGCATCGCCTCCGAGAAGCTCGGCAGACCGATCGGCATGATCATGAACTCTTGGATGTCGAGCCCGTTGTCCGCGTGCGCGCCGCCGTTGAGGATGTTCATCATCGGCGTCGGCAACACGCGCGCCTGCGCGCCGCCGAGGTAACGCCAGAGCGGGAGCCCCACGCTGTTCGCGGCCGCACGCGCGACCGCCATCGACACGACCAAGATCGCGTTCGCGCCGAGCTTCGACTTCGTGCTGGTTCCGTCGAGCGCGATCATCGCGCGATCGATCGCGACCTGGTCGAGCGCGTCGAGCCCGAGGATCTCGGGCGCGATCACCTCGCGCACGTTCTTCACCGCCTCGAGCACGCCCTTGCCGAGGTAGGGCGCGCCGCCGTCCCGCAGCTCGTGCGCCTCGTGCTCGCCCGTCGACGCGCCCGACGGCACCGCCGCACGCCCGCCCGTTCCGTCCGCGAGCTCGATGTCGACCTCTACGGTCGGGTTGCCGCGCGAATCCAGGATCTGCCGCGCATGGACTCGAATGATCTCGGTCATGTTCTTCCTCCAAGGTGTCGGGAGCGCGCGCCTGCGCCGCCGCCCCACACGACCCCTGCCCCCGCGCCGCCTCCTCGAGACGACACGTCACCGCAGCACCGCTGCAGTCAGAGCGCGGGATACCAGAGCGGCCCACCGAGTCAACGGGCCCCCGCGAGTGACTCACTCGTGAGTTACTAGCTCACGACACCGCGCCAGAGCAACCGAGTCGGTCGACGAACCCAGCAACCCAGCAACCCAGCAACCCAGCAACCCAGCAAACTGGACGCTGGTCCACCCGCCTCGGATCCCGCAGCCTCCGCCCATGCCGGCTTTCGTCCGCACCTCGGGCCTTCGCTCGACCCCGATCCGTCCCGCCGTCGTCCGCGAGCGCGCCGAGAAGATGCTCGCGGCGCTGGAGCTCGAGAGCGCCGAGCTCTCGATCCTCCTCTGCGACGACCCGACCATCCACGCGCTCAACCGCGACTTCCGCCACAAGGACAAGCCGACCGACGTGCTCGCGTTCGCGATGCGCGAGGGCGAAGGCGGCGATCTCGCGGGCGGAATCCTCGGTGACGTCGTCGTCTCCCTCGACACCGCCCGCCGACAGGCCGCCGAGCGGGGTCATGCGATCGCCTCCGAGGTCACTTTCTTGCTCGCGCACGGCCTCCTGCACCTCGTCGGCTACGACCACCGAAACGACGCCGAAGAGCGCGTCATGAACGCCGAAACGTCCAAGCTCGTGGACGTCGCGCTCGGGCGAACGAGCCCCGAAGAGGCCTGTGGAGAAATGGTCGAAGAGCGGGGAAAGGGCGCGCGACGCGGCGGCAAGCCGGTCAAGAAACCCAAGTCGAAACGATGACTTGAGAGCGATTCACGAGATCCCCAGCGGACCCACGAGTTTTCCACAGGCCGCGAACGACCCACGTCCACCGGGGCTTTCTCCGCGAAATGACGCACCTGCTCCATCGGGGTGATCGATCACCCTACGAACGCGAGGGAGCGGCGAGGTGAGGCCCGTTTTTTCTCGGTAGTCGGAACGTTTTGGGCTTGTCAGCCCGAAAACCGCCGTGCATACAGGCCCGGACTTCGGAGCGAGCAACGCAATCACTCGCATTTCGCGGGCGATCCGAAGCCAGACGAATGGAGGGAGCCATGGCAGCCGCCAAGCGAATGACGAAGGCTCAGATCATCGGTGAGCTTTCGGAGAAGACGGGTCTCACCAAGCGTGAGGTCGGTGCGGTCTTCGAGGGTCTCAAGGACGTGATCAAGCGCGAGCTCGGCAAGCGCTCGCAGTGGAACGAGCGCGAGAAGGAGGGCAAGGTCGTCGCGAAGTACAAGGACTTCGTGATCCCCGACCTCGTCAAGCTCAAGCTCACCGAGGTTCCGGCGCGCAAGAACGTGAAGGTCCGCAACCCGGGCACGGGCGAAGAGACCCTCAAGAGCTTCCCGAAGAGCACCAAGCTCCGCGCGGCGCCCGTCAAGAAGCTCAAGGACCTGATGGTCTGAGCACGAGCCACTCCTCGCACGAGGAGCGCTTCGCGAGAGAGGGCGTCCCCACGGGCGCCCTCTTCGCGTTGGTGGCCGTCGTCGCGGGGATGGCCCTGTTCTCACGGTTCGAGCACGGCTCGAATCGCCTTGAGCACGCCATCCGGCGTGTACGGCTTCGGAAGGAACGCCGTCACCAAGGACGGATCCGCCAGCTCGAGCCCGCTCGACCCGATCACCCGCACGCTCGGGTCGATCTCGCGCAGCGCGCGGATGAAGGCCGGTCCGTCCATCGTGGGCATCGCCATGTCCGTCACGACGAGCGCGACCTCCGACCGGTGCGCGAGAAACGTGGCGAGGCCTTCGCGCCCGTCGCAGGCGACGAGGACCCGGTACCCATGACGGCTCAGCGTACGCGCGAGCAGCCGTCGCGTCGGCTCCTCGTCGTCGATCACGAGCACGACCTCGCCGCCCCCCGTCGGGCTCGGCATCGAGGAAGGTGCTCGCCGAACGGGCGCGTCGGCTTCGAGCGCCGGCAGGATGACGCGGAACTCGCTCCCGACCCCGACCTCGCTCTCGACCGTGATCACGCCCCCATGCCCTCGGACGAGCGCGTGGCTGGTCGAGAGGCCGAGGCCGCTCCCCTCGCCCACCGCCTTGGTCGTGAAGAAGGGCTCGAAGATGCGTTCACGAACCTCGCGGGTCATGCCGGTGCCGGTGTCCTTCACCGTCACGACCGCGCAGACGTCGGTCCCCTCCGGAGCCTCGGACACGCGGTCCGCGGGGAGCGTCCTCGCCTCGATCGTGAGACGGCCGCCGTTCGGCATCGCGTCGCGCGCGTTGACGCAGAGGTTCATCAACACCTGATGGAGGTGCGTCGCGTCGCCCTCCACTCGGCACGGAGAATCGGTCGGCACGACCTCGATGGCGATCGACTTCGGGAAGGTCTCGCGAACGAGCGCGACGACCTCGCCGACCACGTTGCGCAGGTCGACGGTGGTGTGATGTGTCTCCGAGCCACGCGCGAACGCCAGGAGCTGGCGGATCATCGCTGCGCCGCGACGCGCCGCCGTCGCGATCGCCGAGAGATCCTCGCGTCGCTCCGAGTCCTCCTCGTCGTCGAGCAAGAGCTCGGCCGAGAAGAGGATCGGGAGCAGCACGTTGTTGAGATCGTGCGCGATGCCACCCGCCAGGGTGCCGATGCTCTCGAGCCGCTGCGCACGGGCCATCTGGGTGGCGCGCGCTTTCTCCTCCGTCACGTCGGTGTTGATCACGAGCACCGAACGCGGTCGCCCGTCGCGCTCGGCGAGCAGCGTCCAACGGCCACTCGTCACGAGGAGTCGCCCGTCACGCGCGACCTGTTCGAGCTCGCCCGACCACTCGCCGCGTCGGAGGACCTCGGCGTTCGCCTGCTCGAACACCTCCACCGTCTGGGCGAACTGCATCTCGCGGACGTTGCGCCCCACCGCCTCGTCGCGCGCCCAGCCGTAGAGCTCCTCCGCGCGTCGGTTCAGGTAGAGCACCCGCCCGTCGAGGTCACGCACCAGGATCGCATCGCTCGCGGCTTCGAGCAGCTCGGCTTGCTCGCGCAATCGCGCCTCGGTCTCGATGCGGCGCGTGAGGTCGAGCATCCCGCCCACCATGCGGATGGGGGTGCCGCCGTCGTCGAGCAGCAGGTACCCGCGATCGACGACGTGGGCGTAGGTCCCGTCCGCGCGGCGGAACCGGTACTCGGCCGACCACGCCTCGTCGCGCGCCTCCACCGACCGCGTGAGCGTGTCGAGCACCCGCGCGCGATCGTCGTCGTGGATGCGCGAGGTCCAGGTCGACAGCTCGGGGACGATGGCCTCCGGATCGATGCCGAAGGCGTGGAAGTACCCCTGTCCCCACCAGATCCGGTTCGTGACGATGTCCCAATCCCAGACCGCGTCGTGGGTGGCGCGGGCGAGCAGGCGGAAGCGCTCCTCGCTCGTCATCGTCGCGAGCTCCGCGCGTCGGCGATCGCTCACGTCGCGGATGTAGATCGCCCGTCCGCGCCACGACGTCGCGTGCGCGCGGATCTCGACCCAGATCCCCGACGAGAGCTGGAGCTCGGCGTCGAGCGTCGGGTCCAGCTCCTCCACGTGCCGCGAGAGAAGGCGCGCGAGAACGGGATACGCGTCCTCGACCGACGCACCTTCCACGGTGACGTCGTCGGAGCCACCGAGGAGAACGCGCGCCGTCGAGTTCGCGAAGTCGACCCGTCCGTCCTCGTCGAGCATCACGAAGCCGTCGTGAATCGAATCGAGCGTGCTCTGGAACCGCTCCGCGAGGACACGACTCTCGTGCACGTCCACGTTCGAACCGAGCCAGCCGGTGACACGCCCTCGGTCGTCGCGCAGGGGCGTGGCGCTCACCGCGTACCAACGGTACGAGCCGTCACGGTGTCGCAGACGAAAGTCGAGGCAGCGCGGTTGCTCGGTCGCGCGCGCTTCGGCCCACACCTCGACCGTGCGTGGGAGATCGTCGGGGTGGACCGCGCTCGCCCAACCGTGCTCCAGCACCTCCTCCGAGGTGAGCCCCGTCGCGTCGAGGAGCGCGCGGTTGACGAACTCCACCGCCCCGTCGTTCCGTGCGAGCCACACGAAGTGCGGCAGCGCGTCGGCCAGCGCGCGAAACCGCGCGTCGGCTTCGCCGCCTCGCGGTGCGCTCGACTCGAGGTCACGCCGGTCGTCGGTCATGGGGTTCATCGCAGAGTGCCTCGCCCTCGCGCCGGCGGATAGCTCGGGCAAGTGTTCGAACCCATCGGCCCTGGTTGCGGGAGAGCCGTTCGCGGGAGCGTCGATGACGCGCGTACGGCGTCCTGCACGGCGTTCCCCGACGGGGTCGATTCGAGGTCGCGCCTCGTTCGCGGATCGGCGTACCCTGCCGGCGGAGGGAACGTTTGTGATCCACGAGGCACAGCCAGGATCGATCGTCGACGAGCGTTACGAGACGAAGCGCATCATCGCCCGCGGCGGCATGGCGGCGGTCTTCGAGGCCGTGCACGTGCGATCGGGTCTGCGCGTCGCGCTCAAGGTCCTCCACGCGGACTCGCTCCGCTCCGACGAGGCCCGGCAGCGACTGCTCCGGGAGGCGACCGCCCTCGGCAGCCTGCGCCATCCGAACGTCGTGCAGATCTACGACGCGGGGGAATGCCCCCAGCACGGCCCGTATCTCTCGCTCGAGATGATCGAGGGGCGCCCGCTCGACGGCATCTTGGTCGCGCGGCGTCGGCTGCCGACCGACCAGAGCGTCGCCGTGCTCGTGCAGCTCTGCGAGGCCCTCGACGAGGTGCACCGCCGCGGCTTGGTGCATCGCGACGTGAAGCCCTCGAACTTGCTCATCTCGCGCACCCCGATCGGAGACCGCGTCGAGCTGATCGACTTCGGAATCGCGAAGCTCGGCGACACCTCGCAGCCGAAGCTCACGCGGGCGGGCGACATGCTCGGCACGCTCGACTACATGTCGCCCGAGCAGCTCCTCGGCGACCAGCTCATCGACTCGCGGACCGACGTGTACGCAGCCGCGGTGTTGCTCTACGAATGCCTGACCGGCGAGGTGCCCTTCGCGGGGCCCCCGACCACGCTGGTCGCGCGCATCGTCTCCGGCGCCAAGCCCGAGCCGCTCGCGAGCCGCGGCGTCGACGTCCCGGCGCTGGACGCCGTGATCGCGCGCGCGCTCGAGATGGACGTCGACGCGCGCTTCGCCACCCCGCGCGAGCTCGCGCTCGCCACGCTCGCCGCGGTCGGAGACGTCGCGGAGCTCTCGCTCTTGGACGTCCCGACGGGCGGCATGTCGATCGTGCAGGAGCACCGCGCACGAAGCCGTCAGAACGCCGCGGAGGCACGTCGCCAGTACGCCCGCGCCCCCTACGTCACGCCGGCGCGCATCGCGGCCGGCGATCGCACCATCGACGGACGCACCGAGGACATCTCCGAAGGTGGCCTCTTGGTCGTGACCGAGGGTGAGCTCGCTGCCGGCACCGTCGTACAAGTTCGTTTCTCCCTTCCGACCAGCGGGCGAGTCGTCCAAGTAGCCGCCACCGCTCAATGGGCGAAATCCCATCGCAACCTTCGCGCGCTCGGTCTTCGTTTCGAGGACCCGCCCGACGAGCTGCAAGCGGACGTCCGACGCTACGTCGAGATCGTCGGCGTCAAACGCTGAAGGCGGTCACTCCCGCAGCACGTCCTGCGACCCCGCAGCGCTGGAGTCGCCTGCGCCCGCCGCGCCCGAATCGACCGCGCTCGTCGAATCGACCGTGCGAAGGAGGAGCTCCTTCAGGCGTTCGAGCAGCGTCGGCGTCTGAAACGGTTTGGCGAGGAAATCGAGGCGCGCGCCGTTGCCTTCGAGCACGCCGACGTTCTCACCGTCCGAGTAGCCGCTGATCAGCAGCACCCGGAGCTCCGCGTCACGCTCGAGGGCGCGCCGCGCCAGCTCCACGCCGTCGATGCCCGGCATCAACACATCCGTCACGACCACGTCCACACGTTGTCGGCTCAAGACGTCCAGGGCCGCCGACCCGTCTTCGACGGCCGAGACCTGCAGCCCCGCGCGCTCGAGCGCGCGCTTGAGCCCCCGTCGCAGCGGCTCCTGGTCCTCGACGAGCAGCACGCGGCACCCGAGCAGAGGGCTGTTCGGGTCGAGCAGCGGCTTGGGCACGGACGGCGGCCTCGGCGGCGGCGTGCGGGTCGCAGTCGTACCCGTCGCCGGACGCGCGGGCTCGTGCGCATCCTTCGTCGTCGAGAGCTGCGCCGGTCGAGGGATGCCCATCGCCGGCGTGCCCCACGGTCGCGGGATCGGCGTGCGCTCCGGCTTCACCCGGTCCGTCGCGACGCGCCGCGGCAGGTGGAGCTCGACCGTGGTCCCACGCCCCGGCCGCGAGAGCAGGACGACGTGCCCGCCCGCGTCCTCGACGATGTTCTTCGCGGTCGTGAGCCCGAGGCCGGTACCGCGCGAGCCCTTGGTGGTGAAGAAGGGCTCGAACGCGCGTGTGCGCGTGCTGGCGTCCATGCCCTTTCCGTCGTCGGAGATCTGGATCACGACCTCGTTGGGCTCGTTCGCCACCTCGATGCGGATCGCGTGCGCGCCGCTCTCTTGGGCGTTCACGACCAGGTTCACGACCGCGTTCTCGAGGAGCTGCGGATCGGCACGCGTCCAGGCGGGCTCGGTCGCGTACACCTGCAGCGAGCACCCCTCGACGACGCGTCGCAGCACGTCCTCGCTCTTCAGGAAGAGCGCGCGCACGTCGACCTCGCGCATCTGCGGGAGCGCCGGTCGGGCCAGCGACGCGAGGCGCGCGACGAGCGCGGTCGCGCGGTGCATCGCCTCTTCGAGCGCCTTCACGCTCTCGCGTTCGTCGGGCCGCTCCACGAAGCTCCGGAGGAACGCGACCTCCATGGTCATCGCCGCGAGCAGGTTGTTGAAGTCGTGCGTCATGCCGCTCGCGAGGCGGGAGAGCGCCTCGAGAGTGCTCGTGCGGCGCAGCTGCTCTTCGAGCCGTCGTTCCTTCGTCACGTCGCGCATCACACCGACCCAGTGCTGGATGCGGCCGTCTCGGCCGCGAACGGGTGAGACACGGAGCTCGTTGTCGAAGGACGTTCCGTCGGCGCGTCGGTTCTTCAACACGACCTGCGCGGGCACCCCTCGCGCGAACGCTTGTCGGAGCACCTCGCGCTCCGCTTCGCACGGTTCCTCGCGGTCACAGAGGAAGCGCGGGTTGCGACCGAGCACGTCCTTCAGCGCGTAGCCCGAGATGCGCAGGAACGCCGCGTTCACGTAGGTCATGGGCATGTCGCCCTCGGCCGAGCAGATCATCACGCCGTCCTCCGCCGCGTCGAGCGCGCCGCGGAGCAGCTCGCGCTCGAGCTCACGCTCCACGCGCGCCGAGGTCTCGCTGACGAGGATCGCGATCGCGAGCGGTCGGCCGTCGCGGTTCTCCAGCGGGAAGTAGTGCGCCTCGAAGTGCTTGCCGTCGTTGGTGCCGTAGCGAGCGACGAACGACTCGCCTCGCTGCGCACGCCGCAGGTTCCGCTCGAGCGCCGGCAGCAGGCGCGCCTCGAAGCGCGCGTGCACGTGCTCGCCGACCTCGGGGATCTGCGTCATGCCCGCCGCCTCCGGGCGCCGGTGGAGCTGACGAACGATCCCGCCTTCGCCCACCACGAGGCCGAAGAGCGCGGTGGTGGAGCGCGCGGTCGCGCCGACCGGAGAAGGCCACGCACCGGAGGGGAGATCTTCGAAGAAGGTCACGACACGCCTCGATTCGAGTGAAGAAGGAGGAAACGAACGAGCGAACGGAGTTGGACCGAGCGCGAACCCGCGTGCGGTGCGGCAGGCTCGGTCCCGACGAGCGACGCGAACGACTGGCGCAGCGCTCAGACCTTCGAGAAGTCCGGCGGGTTCAGCCCCTCGGTCGGACGCGCGAAGAGCCATCCCTGGAAGAGATCGCAGCCACACTCGACGAGGCACGCGAGCTCCTCGCGCGTCTCCACGCCCTCCGCGATCACCGCGACGTTCAGCTCCTCCGCCGCACCGACCAGCGCGCGCACGAGCCGCTGCCGCACTGGATGCACGTGCACGTCGCGCACGAGCACCATGTCGAGCTTGATGACCTCGGGCTCCAGCTCCGCGACGCTGTTGAGGCTCGCGTAACCGGCGCCGAGGTCGTCGATGGCCACGCGCATCCCGAGCTCGCGGCAGCCTTCGAGCCGCTCCGCGTAGCCGTTGCTGCGCGCCTGCTCGCTCACCTCGAGCACGATCCGCCGCGCGTGCGGCAGGAGCGGCGAGTCCGGCGCGAGGAACGTCTCGTCGTCGAGATCCGGCGCGAGCACGTTCAGGAAGAGGTGCAGCTCCGGCGGGGCGTCGGCGAAGGGCTGCGTGACGATCTCCCGGATGCGGACCGAGAGGTCGTTCGTGCGCTGGAGCGTGTGCGCGAGCTCGAAGAGCGCGGCCGGGTTCGCCGCGTCCGGATGCCGCGAGCGCACGAGCGCCTCGTACCCGATCGTCGTGCGCGTCGAGAGCCGGACGATCGGCTGGTACACCATGTACAGCTTGCGCAGCGCCTCTTCGAAGCTCGCCGTCTCGCGCTGCCGGCGGATCTCGTCGCTCTGCGTGCGCGCCTCGCTGCGGGCCCGACGATCGCGGAGCTCCCGCTTCGAGTAGGCCTCGGCCGTCGCGCTGGCCACCGTCTCTCGGAGCTGCGCGGGCTCGCACGGCTTCTGGAGCAGCGCGAACGCCTTCTTGCCGAACGCCCGCATCGCTGCGTCCAGCGTCGGCGCGCCCGACACCAAGATGACCGGCACCACGTTGGAGCGTTCGTGGACCGCTTGCAGCACTTCGAGCCCGTCGAAGCCCGGCATCAGGATGTCCGAGAGCACGACGTCGACCGCGTCCTGCTCGACGAGCGCCAGCAGCTCGGCGGGGTTCGACGTGGCGATCACCTCGTGCCCGGCGCGGCGGAGCGTGCGCGCGAACGCTCCGAGGACGCTCACGTCGTCGTCGAGTACGGCGACTCGCGCGGTGGTGGGAGGCGACCAGGGGTGTTGGTGAGTCATGCCCAATCAGTGAGCACGTTCCGGACCATGCCACAAAAGCCAATGATTTCGAGAACTTCGAATCGATTAGTGGTCAAAACGACCACGTGCCTCCAGGGTAAAGTTCGGAGAGTGGTCGATTCGACCGCGGCGCCGCGACGTTGGGTCGCTCACTCGTTCGAGTCGGCGATGCCGTACCGCTTGCACTTCTTGTAGAAGAACGAGCGCTCGACCCCGAGCACGCGTGCGGCCGCCGCCCGGCTTCCGTGGCGCGTGATGGCCTCGCTCAGCACGCGTCGCTCGAACTCGTCCACCATCTCGGTGAGCGTCGCGCCCTCGCGATAGGCTGGGCCGGCGCTCGCCGTGGGCTTGAGTCCGACCGCGATCTCCACCTCCGAGGCGCCGATCTCCGAGCCGTCCGCGAGGATCGCCAGTCGCTCCACGAGGTTCGAGAGCTCGCGGACGTTCCCTGGGAAGTCGTAGCTCTGGAGCGTCGCGAGCGCGGCCTCCGAGAAACGCTCCGCGCGCACCCGATGCCGACGGTTCGCTTCGCGCAGAAAATGATCCGCGAGGGTTGGGATGTCCTCCCTCCGCTCTCGCAGCGGCGGTGTCCGGATCGAGACGACGTTGAGGCGATAGAAGAGATCCTCGCGGAAAGTGCCCTCCGCGACCATCGCGGGGAGGTCACGGTTGGTCGCGGCTATGACCCGCACGTCGACCGCGATGGTGCGAGACCCGCCGACCCGCTCGAGCTGCTGCTCCTGCAACACGCGCAGAAGCTTGGTCTGCATCTCGAACGGCGTGTCCGCGATCTCGTCGAGGAAGAGCGTCCCTCGGTGCGCGAGCTCGAAGCGTCCGCGTCGCTGCTGCACCGCCCCCGTGAACGCGCCCCGCTCGTGTCCGAAGAGCTCGCTCTCCACGAGGTCCCGTGGGATGGCGCTGCAGTTGAGCTTGATCAGCGGGCCGTTCGCCCGCGGCGAGAGCGCGTGGATCGCGTCGGCGACGAGCTCTTTGCCGGTCCCGTTCTCGCCGAGCACCAGCACCCGCGCTTCGGTGGGCGCGATGCGCTCGATCACCCCACGCAGGGCTCGCATCGCCGGCGCGTCGCCGATCAGGGGACTCGATCGCGCATCGCGGCGCAGCACCGCGTTCTCGTCTCGGAGCCGCTCGGCCTCCAAGCAGCGCTCCAGTGACACGAAGAGACGCTCCAGCGAGAGCGGCTTCTCGATGAAGTCGGCTGCGCCGAGCTGAACCGCGGCGACCGCGTCGCCGATCGTGGCCGCGCCGCTCATCACCAGCGTCGGCACCCGCCAGCCCTCGTCCTTCATCCTTCGCAGCAGCGAGATCCCGTCCAGCCCCGGCATCGAGATGTCCGTGAGCACCGCGTCGGGTGTGCTCGCCTGCAGCGCCTGCAGCGCGTCCGTGCCGTTCGTCGCGAGCACGACGGAGTACCCGCGCCGCTCGAGCGCGCGCTTGATGGCGCGTCGAACCTCGTGCTCGTCGTCGACGACGAGGACCTCGTACGCCACTCAGCCCTCGTCCATCGCGCGCTCGATCGCGCGCGCGAGGTCGCTCGGATCGGCAGGCTTCCGAACGAAGGGCACACGCTCACCGAACGCCGTCGCGAGCGACGCGTCCTCCGGATACCCCGACATCAACACCGCTCCGATCCCCGGGCGCACGTGGAGCGCACGCTCGATCAGCTTCAAGCCGTTGAGACCCGGCAGCGTGATGTCGCTGACGAGCACGTCGAGCGGCTCCCCGCGCGCGAGGATGGCCAGCGCCTCCTCGGCGTCCGCCGCGAGCTCCACCACGTAGCCCCGCGTCGCGAGCCCACGACGCAACGCGGCCCGCACCGCATCGTCGTCCTCGACCACGAGCACGCGGAGCACGCGTTGCCGTGGAGCCGGCTGGCTCGTCGGGGGTCGCGAGACGACACCCTCGTCCGTGACGACCACGGGCAGGAGGATCTCGAACGTGGTCCCGTGCCCGAGCTCGGTGTCGAGGAAGACGTACCCCCCGTGGCGCTTCACGATCGCGTACGTCGTCGCGAGCCCGAGCCCGCTGCCCTGATTGGCTTTGGTCGTGAAGAACGGCTCGAACACGCGCTGCGCGACGTCGGGCGTCATGCCGCTCCCGGTGTCCGCGACCGTCAGGCAGACGTAGTCGCCCGGCGGAACGCGAACCGCCGCGCGCACCCCGCTCGAGTCGCGACGCCTGCGCGAGAGCCGCAGCGAGAGCGAGCCCCCCTCGGGCATCGCGTCGCGCGCGTTCACCGCCAGGTTCAGCAGCACCTGCTCGAGCTGGGTCCGATCGGCGCGGACTGGCATCGCGTCCCCTTCGACGTCCAACCGTACACGGATGTGCTCTCCGAGCGTGCGCGTGAGCAGGGCGACGATGTCGCGCACCACCGGAGCGAGGTCGACGGGCTCGAGGTTCGGCTCACGATCGCGACCGAAGTCGAGCAACCGCGCCACCAGCGACGCCGCGCGACGAATCGCGTCTTGCATGATCACGACGTCGTCGCGGGTCTCGCTCTCCGGAGGGAGATCCTCGAACACGAACTGCGTGTACGTCGTGAGAACGGTGAGGAGATTGTTGAAGTCGTGAGCGATGCCCGCCGCGAGGCGTCCCACCGCTTCGAGCCGTTGAGACGCGAGCAGGGCGCGCTCGAGCTCGCGCCGCTCCGAGACGTCGATCCCCACCACGATCACGTGCCCCATGTCACGCGGTCCCGGCATCGCGGCGGAGATGAGCAACGTGTGCGGGATGGCGCCCGCGCTCAGCGAGACCTCGATGCGCGGGAAACGATCGCCCGCGAGCCAGGTCTCGAAGAGCGCCGACGCGATCGGTCCCGTCGCGTCGTCGGAGTAGCGGCGCGCTTCCGCGTTGAGCGGATGAAGCGAGGCGTGCTCGGTGGCTTCGTCGATCAACGTGCGAAGCGCCGCGTTCGGTTCGTACGCGCGTTGCAGGTGGTCGTACGAACGCGACGCGTCGAGACGCCACACGGACGCCGGAATGCTCCGCAACAGACGTCGAATCCGCGCGGGGCTCTGGTGGACCCCCGAGCCCGAGTCGTGGCGCTCCCGCGCGCGCTTCACGACGCCCTCGAAGGACTCCGAAGTGCCGTCCCAGACCGCGTATCCGCCAAGGCGCCCGATCTCCACGACGGAGTCCGTGGGCAAGCTCGCGCCCGCCACGATCGGCAGCGCGCCCCGGTCGAGGACCGCTCCGACGACCGCCTCCCAACCTCGAATCAAACCCGGCAGGACGACGATGTCGCCGTCGCCGAGCGAAGGCGACGCGCCGATCTCCTCCACGCGGAGCACGGACGCCTCCACCCCAGCTCCATGGAGTGCTAGTGCCGCCGCCTGCTCGCCGACCGACCCATCCCCCGTGAGCAGATGAAACCGAGGACCAGCAGGCTCGGGCAGTGCGCTCACGCGGGTAGCCTAGAGCGCAGCGTCCCGCGGGGGCAACAGGCGCGACCTCGGCCCTCGTCTCGACCGCGCCGCGACCGACGCCGGAGCGCGACTGCGAGTCGTCCGTTGGGGACGGTCGGCGTCCATCACCGCCACTGCGGCAACGCCCGCGACACCGTCGCGACCAGCTCCGCCGCCCGTCGCACGCCCACCTTCTGGAACAAACGCCGAAAGTGCACGTGCACCGTCCCCTTCGCGATCCCGAGGCGTGTCGCGATCGCTTCCGCGTCGAGCCCTTCGATCGTCAGCTCCAGCACCTTCGACTCCGCGATGGTCAGCCCGTAGAGCGCGCGCAAGAGCGCCCTCAACCCCGAGGATCGATGCGTCGGATCGGAGAGGAAGACCAACGCGTGCGCGCGCGGAAGTCGCGCGAGCATCGGCGGCAGCGGGCGCACCACCACGCTGATGAGGCGCTCCTCGAGCTGCACGAAGAAGCCCCCGTTGCGCGACGCGATCGCGCGCAGCTCGACGGGCGTGTGCGCGGGGATGCGGTCGAGCGAGCGCAGCAGCTCCCGCGCGGCCGCGTTCGCCTCCAGCACCACGCCCGCGCGATCCACCACCGCGAGCCCCGTCGCCACCACGTCCGCCAGCGCGCTCGTCGTCGCGTGCTGCGGTCGAGCTCCCGACGACGCCGCGCCCGCGCGAGGAGCCTCCGCGCGACGCAGCCGCGCCTGCACCTCGACCGCTCTCGCGAGCGGGCGCGCCAGCGACGCGACCAATGCTCGCTCCGCGGTCCCGAAGGGCTCGCTACCCGGCGCGCGAAGAAACGCCGCCCCGATCGTGCCGTCCTCGAAGGGCGCCCAGAAGCCGAGGAACCGATCCATCCCGCTCGGCACCATCCACTCCTGGTAGTAGCGAGACCGCATCAGCTCGCGACGCGGCAGCAGCGAGTCCGAGTCCACCACCTCGTAGGCGGATCGGCCGAGCATCGCCGGCCCGTGTGGATCCTCCGCGTGGAACTCCTCCGCGTACGCCCGCAACGCGGCCGGCTCCACGTCGAGCGCGAGCGCCACCTCGACCGGCCGCCCGAGCTCGTCACGGAGCTGCACTCCCGCGAGCGGCGTCCCGAGCACATCGCGGAGCTCCTGCCCCACCGTCTCCCACGACTCGTGCCCGGCCGCCGCGTCGAGAAGGCGCTCGGCCCAACGCTCCGACTTCCTCCCCATGCGGGGACCAGCCTACCCAACCTCCACGTCTCGTCCTCCGCAAATCCGGCATTGAGCGCGCGACTTACCTCAAATGAGGTAGACCGCGAATCTTCGAGCAAGCGGAGAGCGCGCCTCGAGCAAGCTTGCCTACCCTGCTCACCCGGCTGGATTCCCGCCTGATCACGGTCGGATTCCGCTCCCGTACGCACCCATCACTCGGCGCCGCCGAACAAACACTTCATGGCGACGCCGCACGACGCGCTCTTCAAGTCCTTCTTCGCCACTCCAGAGCATGCCGCGGACGTCCTGCGCGTGGCGCTCCCCGAGGCGGTCGTCCGCCGGATCGACTGGAGCTCGCTCGAAGCGAGCGGCCATTCGATGGTTCGGTCGCCTCACGGCGACGCTCACGTGACGTCGGGTCGCTCGGCCTGGCGGCCGGCTCCGAAAAC
>ERZ761607.3493-NODE-3493-length-15136-cov-31.380678_pt1 | contig 15136 bp, 12 predicted proteins | sample MGYA00511164_ERZ761607 | MGnify/ENA primary metagenome ERZ761607 (study PRJEB28899, sample SAMN02445080) | bioreactor sludge metagenome | biome: EBPR sludge | place: Australia: Brisbane, Thorneside Wastewater Treatment Plant | collected 2011-06-22 ...
CGGCACGTGTTGGCGTGGTGGCGGCGGTTGTCGGACCACTTGGAGGCGGCGTAGAACTTGCACTAAAGGTGATGTTGTCAAAATAAATGATGTTATCTTGGCCTCTTCCTCCAAGATTAAAGTCTGGGAACACAATAACTTGGTCAAGTTGACCTTCGGATGCTGGCGGGTTTGCCCTGCCTGAGAAATCAAAGGTTAACTCCTCCCATTCATTAATTTTGGTATTGGGTTTTTTAATTTCAGCTTCAGCCCAACCTGTGGTAGCTGCTAACTTAATACCCACATCACTAATAACCGATTTATACACCATTATCTTGATGGTAGAGTTGCTCGCATCGAGCACAAAACCACCCAAGTTTGCCGCACCATGTGCACTTTCGGTTCCAGCCCAAGGCTGACCAGCACCCAAGGCCGTAAATTTGGCCACTTTTGAAGACGTATTGATCCCACTTGGATTGGGATTGTCCACAAATTCGAGGGCTGGGTTGGTGGCGTTTTCAAAGACATTCCAAGTCCATGATGCCCCAAACCCACCAGTTTCAAAGTTTATTGGATTTTTTTGCCCAAAACCCAGCGGGGCAAGGGCAAATGCAAACAATAAGTATAACAGACGTTTCATTTTGTTATGGTTTTGTTTGTGGATAAAAGAAGTTTGATGATCATAAATTACACCTTTAGCTGTTCGGCACAATCCCAAAGCCCCCAGTATGCGCCAACATCGCCCTCGTCTCCTATTTTCCAAGACTCATCAAAAGAAGAAAAGTAGAAACTATCTATATTCAGGGCTTTGGCCCATTGTTGGAATTGGACAAAGTACCGCTTGGTATTTTCGTTAGAAGGATAAGCCGCTTTAAAATTCAACCCTTGGCTGGGCCAACCAGTTTCGGTAATAATGACTTTTTTGCCATTTGAAACAGAAAGGGCTTGCTGGTACATTTGATGAATATGAGAAAGCGAATCTTCTATGGCTGTACCTTCCCAGTAAGGATAACAATTACATAAAATCAGGTCACAACTATCTGAAATATTGCGATTTTGTACAAATTGATAATAAGCATCAACATACCCAACAGGAATATGTGGTATTGCTTTCTTTACCTGCTCTATTTGAACGCATAGTGCCTCGGCACTTAACTCGTTACGGTATAAAACCTCGTTCCCAACAGCCGCAATATCCACCAATCCTTGTTCCGCCAATGCGATTAGTGCCTCCACTTCTGCTTGATTCTTCTCCACGTCTTTTCCGATCCATGCCCCAACAAGTGTGTTAAAACCTAATTCCTTTGCTAATTTTGGAATCAATTCATTGCCTTCAGTACAAGAAAATGTCCGAATCCAACTACAGTAGGGTTGTAGTATGTTTAGTCGCCGTCTAATTTGGGCTTCAGTCACCATATCCCCCGGTTTTTGCCCTTCCTCATAAAGACTAAAGCAGAAACCATGAACCTTTTGTCTTAATATTTCAATAAACAGACTCCGGATATCATCATTCGACAAATCTGTATATTGTGCAAAATCTATGGCATCTTGTGCCACATATTGTTGCAAAACATTAATATTTATTGACATTTTTAAATTTATTTTTAATTAAGTTATTAAAATTATTACTTTATAATATTAGATAGGTTAGTGATGCTCAAGTTCAAGAATTATTTTTTATTTTAATATTATCTAAATATCAAAACTTAATGTACAATTAATAAACTATCATTTTAAATAAAGATAAAACGAAACAAAAGCAATTGATTTAACAATTTTTGTCATGGTTCTTTTTCCATTTTCTGGAGATTGGATTTTAAGGTGCTTAGGCCCAATTCATTTATCGTCTTCACACCATCGCCTTTATTGTTTTTATACTATAGCTTTTCAGTACATAGATTTTGCGAATAGCGCTTTTCCTAACTTCTCGACAAAGTAAAGCATTCAAGCGAGGAACACCATATGCTCCACTTGCATAACTGCCCCGATTTCACCAGACATAATCCAGACAAGCCTTTCTAAAGGCCAAAAAACCAGTTTGGCCGCTTTTCCAAGACCCTAAGACCACTAAGGCTTATATGCACCCTAAAGGCTATCGGAGGCTATAAATTGGTGTGGTACGAACTTTATAGACCCCATGTTTCTCTTCATCAACCCATCACCATCAAGGCTTCAATTTTTATTTTAGTTGGTCACATTCTTGATCCATTCTTTTCTACTTTTCCTTATATTGCTTGTCTGAGGTTGTTTCCTCTCCATACTTACACAACCTTTATTTTCCCCTAAATGGAATACTTATTATGAACGGAACTGCAATGCCGGAAATCCTTACGCGCCGCAAAACCGAACAACAACGCCGCTCCGACCCCCTCGGAAGGTTAGAACAATTCTATCATGCCGCAAAAAAGGGTGAATGGAGTATCAAAGACTTGCCTTGGGAAAACGCGGATCCCGTACCCCGTGTTGAAAGCGAACGGTGGCGGATCGTTTGGGCCAGTGTGGTGGCGCAACAACTTCAGGCCGACATCATTGCCGTAGAAGCGGCCTCCAACTTACTTGTGGATGTGACCGAGTTTGAAGCCCGCATGTATTATTCCACTATGGTAAGTGACGAAGCCCGGCATTGTGAGGCATGGACCAAATTAGCTCATATGCTGGATCCCGTAGAGGCCCATAACCCTTATCTGGCTGAAATGGGCGATATTTTCCGGGAAGAAAAAGGGCTTGAAAACCGTGTATTGGCTTTCCAAGTCTGTTTTGAAGGGGCAGCCATTTATGCCTTCAAAGAAATATCCGCTGCCGCACATCAAACCATTTTAGGGGATATGGCGACACGCCTAATTCGAGACGACAGCATCCACCACAATTCTGGCGTGGCTTACGCCGCATACTTGCTTTCCAAAGTATCCGAATCCCAGAAAAAAGACCTGCACAAAACCCTGAAGCGCTATGCACCACTTTATGTGGAAAGTACCCTATGGAAACCCAAAGCACGGCAATGGGTGGCACGGTTTACGGCGCAGCGCGATCGCGAACTGCTACATCGTAATCAGGTTCTTATCAATAAAGCTGTTTTAGGCTTGGGCTTAGGACCGGTTTTCGACATCTGATTTGTGACAAACTGGGTTTACATGGCCTCCATTCCTGTTTAGGATAGGAGGCTTTTTTGGTGGAAATTCGAGCGTCAGCAGAGGAGCCTCACTCATGACATCTGCATCATTTTCACTTGCGGAGGGCGGTAATATTTATTTATCTTGTTACTACAAGTCATTACATGATTTTACTTTTCTTATTCTTATATGTTGGGGTTAAACAATGGTTCAATATCTTACCGGCGACTTATTGGCTTTGCTGATTGGCCTATCTTTAGGGCTTATTGGTGGGGGCGGCTCCATTCTGACCGTTCCCGTTTTGGTGTATGTCATGGGAATCAATCCGGTCATTTCGACAGCTTATTCGCTGTTTATTGTGGGTAGCACGTCGTTGGTTGGCGCAGCGAATTATGCCAGAAAGGATCTCATTGACTTTAGAACAGCCGCGGTTTTTGCGCTACCTTCTTTTTTGGCTGTTTTTCTGGTCCGAAAGTTTGTGGTGCCCGCCATTCCTGATGTTTTGTTCAACATTCAGGGTTTTGTACTGACCCGCGAAATCGGGCTAATGGTTCTTTTTGCAGTGATTATGCTGGGTGCCGCCACCTCCATGATTTATAGCCGCACTTCTTCCGTAGAGCAGACGGGAAGCCTCGCCTTTAATTACCCGATGATCATGTTAGAGGGCTTAGTAGTAGGGGCAGTCACGGGTTTGGTAGGGGCTGGTGGGGGTTTTCTGATTATCCCAGCTTTGGTATTATTGGCCAATTTACCCATCAAAAAAGCAGTTGGAACGTCTTTGCTCATCATAGCCGTAAAATCGCTATTTGGATTTTTAGGAGATGTGATGAACATGCCCACCATTGACTGGAAATTACTGCTCAACTTCACGCTATTTGCCACTATTGGTATTTTCGCGGGAAGCTACCTGTCCAAATACGTGGCTCCGGCATCCCTCAAAAAAGGATTTGGCTGGTTTTTGGTGGTCATGGCAGGGTATATCCTGGCCAAAGAACTCTGGCTCAATTAATCCATTGATTCCATGGGGTACACGCTCAGAATGCCTTATCCAAGTCGTCCAAACGCTTCCTAATATCTTTTTGGCGGGTCGTATATAGTGCAAGAGAACGCCCCTCCAGTTCAAGGAGCGCATCAAACTCATCAAAATTTGCATCAATACGGTCTTTGAGAGTATTGATATATGAATTGAGGCGTTGATGTACCTCTTTTTCTAATTGGGTGCGGCCCTTTGCCACCTCCTCCCGAAACTCGTCCATGATACGCCTCCGTTTAAGCCCCACTGTTACCCCTGCAAAAAGCAAGCCCATCGTGGTGAGCAACCCGCCCGTAATGTCCAGAATGGCTCCTTGTGTTACAGTTGCCAGAATCACCCCAATGATGGCCAATCCACTTCCAGTTGCGATATTGGGAGAAAACGAGGCATTCTGGTCCCCGAGGCCATCGGCACGGAAGTTCTCGGAGCGGCTTAAGAAGGTGGTAAACGTACTCTGTAGGTCTGCCAATACGGTACTCCTTCGTTCGGCGATGTCGCTAAAAATCTCGTGATTATTTTTTAGAATGGTTTGGCTGTTTTTGATTTTCATATCTACTAGGCGAGCCATCGTCTGAATCTGGTCCGCGATATCCCCCACTCCTTCTTCTAATTTCCGGCGCATTTCAGATTGCAGGTCTTGTTCAAAGTGGTGGCTCAGTTGTTTGATCCATGCCTGAGGCGATGCACCTGAATCAAAGATCGAAGAGACAGAGCGTTTGAGGAGTGTAAAAAAGGACAGCCCTTCTTCCAATGTGTGTTCTACCCGGCGCGTAATTTGGTCGTATCCAGCCAATAGGTTTTCTGATAGCACCGCCACCTGCTTAATGGATTTTCGCGATTGGCTCTCCAGTGTTTCCCTGATATCTGCACGAAAGACCACATCGGCTTCGTACTGTTGAACACGAACGGCAAGTGCCGCTGCGATTTTATCGTTTATATTTTGCGACGTGCTGATGTTGTTTCGCAGTTTCAGATAAGGAGCTTTTCCACCTGTGATGTTTTCGCGGATATAGGCCCGGATTTCGGCGAACCCACTCTCTTCCACAAGTCCTTCTTGCTCCTGCTTGGCCGAGGCCGTAAAAACCACAGGCTGCACAATCCCTTTTTTGGCAGCATAATCCACCACCCCTTGTTTGTTGATCGTCAAATCTGCCTCATTCATCAGGTCTTTTTGCTGTAAAACGAAAATAATTTTCTTTCGCCAGTCGGAATGGATGAAATCAAAAAAATCCCAAGCGGATTGGCGATATGGGTTTTTTGATTCAAATACAAAGACGATCAGGTCCGAAGCAGGAATAAATCGTTCCGTAATTTCCTGATGATGGGCTACGATGGTGTTCGTCCCCGGCGTATCCACAATGGCAATTTCTTGGAGAATAGGCTCTGGAGTAAAGATTTTTTTAAGGTGCTCATTAACCACCACCACTTCTTCCCGTTCACCAAATAATATCTGTTGAACGGTATCAGTACAGGGAGAGGGCGCCACCTTGCAGACATCACGCTTGGCCTCAAGTAGGGCATTGATAAAACTACTTTTTCCGGCTTTTACCTCGCCCACAATCACAAACATAAATGGCTCATGAATGCGGTTACGAAGGTCACTCACGGTCTGGCGTAAATCGTGATAGCCAATATCTGAGGCCAAATTATGGAGGTCTTTGACGATTTCTTCTATATGGGTGCGGTGTGCCTGGAATTTCTGATCTACAAACAAAGCCATAATTTTGAGGATTTATAAATGGAACTCATAATATAAGGCCATTTTATGCATGGATGATGAAGCACTAAATGTAGTCTCAACGAAGCAAGATACGTAGAAGGCTGCCTCTTTTTAGAAGAAACAGCCTTGGTTGAACTTAACGAAAGGACAAAGGATCAAAAATAGATATCCACGTAGTCCACCACATTATTACCTTCACAATTTTCCATTTCTTGGAGCCGCCAATATTTCCGGGTTCCCGTAGCTTTAAACGTAAAAACCCCATCTTTCACACAAGGTACGCCCCCGTTTATGTAACTCGTTTTGGTGACAATTTGGCCTTTGAATTTAAATTCCCGCGCATTAACCATCTGAAGCACGGCACCATTGATGGTGACATAATCGTCGGTTGTACGACTACGGTGTTCACCACGAATCTTCAGGGTACCCATTTCATTGGTTACTTTTGCCGTTCCAAAGTAGTCGTGGCTTACCCATTGCAAAGACATTTTACGGTTACCTATCAGTTTTGCTTTATGCGCTGTGCTTCCGATGGTTTTTTGTGCCAAGGCAGCAGCCGGAGCCAATAAGAATAATAGTAAAAGAACCCCTATAGAACGTTTCATAAATGGCCATTTTTATTTGATTAAGGATTAACGCTTTTTAAACAAAACATCGTTGGGACGAATGCTACCCCGATCCACCACCAGTTTCTGATACCCCATGCTTCGGCTGCTCAGAACAATGTCGTCGTCGTCCGGACCGTTACTTTTCACATCTCCCCGATAGCGCTCGTAGAGGTATTGGCTTAATTCAAACGAAGAGACATTGCCATCGCCATCTTCGTCTGCATTGGTTTGTAACAAGGCATCTGCAAAGAACTTGGCCAAGTACCCCCCTGCCTGAAATTTAAAGGCAACCCCAGAGGTTACATCTTCTTCCGATGAAAAGAGTCCCATTCTTCCCGGTTTCGAGATCACATCTTTAGAAAAACCACCACTAAAACAGGAATCCAAAATGACCAAGGTTGTTTTTGCTTTCACTTGGTCTAATAAAAGACTCATTTCATCGTCGAGAATTTCGGCATCGTAGAGTTCGATAGACTCGTCTCGTTGGTCGGGATCGCTGGATTGCCAGTTTTGGCGTGCATAACGTCCACCATGACCCGAATAGAATAGTACAAACATGTCTTGCGGGCCTACTTTTGTAGCAAGTCGCCGTAATTCGGACTTAAAGTTAGCAACCGTCGCTTGCGCATCGGTCAGTACTACCCCATTCATTTGGGGCATATTGGCTCCACGCACCAAGGCATCCTTGGCAGTTCGGGCATCCTGAGCAGTATAACGCAGGTTGCTTTGTCGGCCATTATAGTCACTAATCCCTACAAAAAGGCCATAAATAGAAGGCCCAGATGTAGGACGATCTGGCTGAGGGTTGGTACGCGGCTGAGGATTCGGACGACTAGGCTCCTGACGGCCAATCGGCGGACTCGTCCCCCGAAGCAGTTTCATATTATACGTCCCTATATCATTTTTAGAATAGGCTGTGGCCGTAATACGGTAACGACCTGTTCCGGGCAATGTCAGCTCAATACGACTTTTACGGTTACTTCCTTCCCAGTCATCATTGGTAATGTCGCTACCATCTGGCAAGATCAGTTCGAGAAATGGATCAAATGCAGAGGTGGCGAGCTCTATTACCACATTTTCACCTTTTCGTCCTTCAAATGCATAATAATCGCAAAAGGCGCCATCTTCCGAGGTCGCATCGCCATTCTCTAATTTCCCTTGTTTAGTTTGCCCAATGGTCATGACAACCACATCGCGCTGTTCTTGTTGTGTGGCCCCTGTTCCTTCATTGGTGGCTCCAATCGTAACGGAATAGGTTCCAGTTTCTCCTTTACCATAAGCCGTAACATAGATTTTGTAGGTTCCATTTTCTGTCAGGTTTAGGTCTAATGCTGCGCGGTCTTTGTCTTCGCCCGCATCATCATTTTCATGTTGTTTTCCACTCGGCGTTTTGATGATCAGATAAGGGTCAAAATCTGTCGAAACTAATGTTACTTTAAGCTTTTGCCCCGGAACGCCTTCCACTTCGTAGGTATCAAAAAATTCTCCGGTAGTCAGTTTAGTATCCGTGGTAGCAAGCGCTCCCGTGAGCGAGCGGTTTGTGGCACCCGCAAGTGCAGCACTCCGGTTCGTAACCGTTAAGAGGTATCGCCCTTTTTGGTTGGGTCGGGAGGATGTAATACGAACCGTAATCTTACCAGACTTTTGTGCCGAAAAAATAATCTGGGATTTGGAGTTACTCCCATCATGGTCATCATTATCCTGTTGTTGGCCGCCTTCCGGAAGCACGATCAGGTAGGGATCAAATTCCCGCGACAGGAGGTCAAAAACAAGCGTCTGACCTCGCATCGCTTCTATTATATATTCGTCATAAAATTCTCCGGACTTGAGTTTTTTATCTCCGGTTTGGAGCATTCCCCGAAATTCTTCCGGGTCTTCGTCTTGAGAGAAGATGGAGGATGCAAGACCCAACCACAAAAAACAGAATAAAAAAAAGAAACGCATGGTGGATTTGGTTTGATGTTTGCGAATAAAGGCTTACATGAGCGGTATCGAAACCAAAATGGTTTGGTTGCTAAACGAAAAGAAACGGCCAAATCGTTTAATTGGAAACTTTTTCACGGTTGCAGCAGTCAGGTTGGAAATTAATGAACTTTTCCGCATTCCCAAAACAAAATCCCCAGATAAAATGTCAACCCGTCTTCAAATAAAGACCCTTCTTTGGTTTTGCTGGATTGTAGTGACTGTACAAATGACAGTTGCCCAAGGGAATATCGAAAAATACCAATTGGCAGACAGTTATTTGCGTTCCAACCAGACCGATAAGGCCATTCCCTTACTGGAGGATGTCTTGGCAGCAAACCCAAGAGAGTATGCTTTCTACGACCGCCTACGCGAAGCTTACGCCACTGCCAAACGCTATGAAGATGCCCTCCGAATCATTGATCAGCGGTTGGGATGGGATACCAGCCCAAACATTATGGCCGATAAAGCCGCCATTCTGTTTAAACAAGGCAAAGAACTATTGGCCATGAACACCTGGGAGCAGGCCATTGAACGTGCCCCCAACGACCAAAACACGTACCGGATGGTTTTCTACTCGCTGTACAGAGAGCGATTATTCGACCAAGCAACGGCTTTTTTGGAAAAAGCACGAACGAAGTTTAATGATGCCAAACTCTTTAATATGGAGATGGCCTATGGTTATGGCTTTGCCGGAAAATTTGAAAAAGCCATTTCTGAATACTTGATTCTGGTCCTCGAAAACCCAGCCATGATTTCGTTTGTCAAGGCCCAATTGGCCCAGATGAACGAACAACAAGGCGCTTTAGCAGCTTTTACCACCGCCGTAGATCGAGCAGTACGACAAGAACCCCTCAACAAAACATATCGGGAGCTTGCCGCTTGGTTATACCTCGAAGCGGGTGACTACCAAAAGGCTTTGCAAACAAATGTGGCCTTAGACCGTTTAGAGAATATGAATGGGGCCAATATCTATAATTTTGCCCAAACTGCCGCCGATGCCGGATATTTTGAGGTGGCCGAAGAGGCATACAAAATGATTCTGAGCCAATATGCGACCTCGCCCATGGCACCAAACGCGCAATTGGCTTTGGCCACCATGCTCCGTAAACGTGCCGAGACCTTGATGGAAAAAGCCCTTTCTCCGGCAGGATTGCCCCTCTCTGCGCCCAACTATGAGGCCGCCAAACAGGCTTATCAGCAATTTGCGGATGCCTACCCGCAGCACCCCCTCACCCCACAAATGCTTTTTGAATTGGCCGAACTATACCAGACTGTTTTTTTCGATCTGGCTAATGCCGAAGCCACCCATCGCCGGATTGAAGAGCGGTTTTTTGGAACCGAATATTATTGGAAATCCCAATATGAACTTGGGCAGTTGGCGGTTCTCCAAAACAACTTAGAACAAGCCAATACCTATTACAACAAAGTACATGTTTCACTCCGTACAGGCGAATTGGCGGAAAAGGCCCAATTTCAAAAAGCACTCATCGCATTTTATCAAGGACACTTTGAAATGGCCAAGTCCACCACCGAGATCATCAACCAAAACACTACCACCGATGTCACCAACGATGCCATAGAACTCAAGGTGATCATCCGCGAAAACACCGAACAAGATACCGTTTGGGTTCCGATGAACTTGTTTGCCAAAGCCCGATTGTTCGAACGGCAACGCAAATTTGGAGATGCTTTGAATAAGTTAGACTCGCTTATTGTCCACTTTAAAGACCACACACTCATTGACGAAGCCCGTTTTGCCCGTGCAGGGGTGCTAAGTGCTTTAGGACAGTTCCCCGAAGCCATCGAGGCTTATAAAACCGTCCAGAAAGACTACCCAAAAACTTACTTGGCAGACCGTGCGCTTTTTGCAATTGCAGAAATTCTGGAGCAAAGCGATCTCGATAAACGCAAAGCCATAGACCAATATGCCGAAGTACTTATGAAGTATCCAGGCTCCCTCCTTGCCCCCGAAGTCCGTTCACGCATTCGAAAGTTGCGGGGCGATAAAATATCTTCATGAGATGTACACCCGCGATACCGTCCTCCGCCTTGTCGAACAATATGCCCGTGTCATTGCGCAGGCATTGGGCTTGGCACGGGAAAACAAGCAGACCGAGGCCGAGCAAGCCTTGGATGAAGCCTTGCAAGAACTCACGGGACTTCCTCCCAACGCCTTGCTTACCCACGATCGGACGTATTTAGCGGATTGGTTGAAGGAGGAACGGGGTTGGGTAACAGACCACTTTGAAACCTTGGGCGATGTGTTCGTGGCCCGCGCCGAAGTAGCGGAAACCGGAAATCAGTTTAAACTTGCGCTCATGTGTTACCAAACGGCATCCGACATGTATCAGACAGCCCAAAGAGTAAACCCCAAAATATTCTCACTCCCATTACAACGTAAAATCCAATTTGTGTCTGAATGCATCGCAGCATTTTCCATCCAAGACCACAACCAACCATGAAAACACGGCGTTTATACATTTTTTTGGTACTTTTGATGGCCTCCGCCCTGCCAAGCCGCACCCAAAGCCTTCTCATTCCGATGGACGAGGTGCAAACCGACCATCTTAAAGCCTATGGCTTAGTTTATTGGACATTGGCACAAGGCATGGATGTGGATTGGCTCCTGAATTATCGGGGAGGTTCGTTTATGGCGGCATATAGTACTGCCGTAGAAAAGGAATTGCTCATTCGTGGTATTTTGTTTGAACGGGTAAGTGACGGAACCGCGCAATCCATTCTCAATGAGGTACAAAGCCCCTCCAATAATATGGATGTGGTAAAACTCGAAAAACAGCCACGAATCGCAGTCTATGCACCCAAACAGGTTTTACCTTGGGATGACGCCGTTCTGATGGCCTTGACGTATGCCGAAGTGCCATACACCCAGATTTATGACAAAGAAATCATCTCCGGTGAGCTACAAAACTACGATTGGCTACACCTCCACCACGAAGACTTTACCGGACAGTACGGTAAATTCTACGCCCAATACCGCAATGCCCCGTGGTACATTGAACAACAACGAACAGCGGAAGCAGAAGCCCGAAACTTAGGGTTCCGGAAAGTCAGTCAACTAAAACTTGCCGTTGCACAAACCATTCGGCAATATGTGATGAACGGTGGCTTTATGTTTGCCATGTGCTCTGGCTCCGACACCTTCGATATTGCACTTGCCGCACATAAAACCGATATCGCCGCCTCCGTTTTTGATGGGGATGCAATCTCGACCAATGCCCAAAACGAATTGGATTTTGATGTGACAATGGCCTTCCAGAGCTTTCAGGTGAGTATGAATCCAATGGAATATGAACATTCCGACATAGATGTAATGCCGCCTCCGCATCTACAAGATCCCTCCACCGACTTCTTTACCCTTTTTGAGTTTAGTGCCAAGTGGGACCCAGTGCCCACGATGTTAACCCAAAACCATGTAGCCACACTACGCGGATTTATGGGCCAAGCCACCCAATACCGCAAAGAAAAAATTAAGCCAACCGTCACGATTTTGGGCGAATCCCCTGGACGTGAAACAGTTCGCTATTTGTATGGACCAGTCGGAAAGGGGTTCTTTGCCTTCTACGGCGGCCACGACCCGGAAGACTACCGGCACTACGTTGGAGACCCACCTACCGATTTGGCCCTACATAAAAGTTCTCCCGGCTACCGTCTGATCTTGAACAATGTGCTGTTCCCTGCTGCCAAGAAAAAACCGCACAAAACCTGACTTTCACGGTTTTAACAGGCAATTTATCCCCGAAACCGTACCTTGCCCAAAAACAAAATGGCAGATGTAAAAATAGAACCCAGTTGGAAAGCCGTTCTGGCACCTGAATTTGAGAAACTTTATTTTCAAAACATCCGCACCGTCCTCCACGGGGCCAAAGCCGCCGGAAAAATCCTGTATCCGCCCGGCCCGCTGATATTCAATGCCTTCAACAAGGTCCCTTTCGAGGAGGTAAAAGTGGTGATATTAGGCCAAGACCCCTATCACCAACCCGGCCAGGCAATGGGCCTTTCTTTCTCCGTTCCAAAAGGCATTCGCATACCGCCTTCCTTGATCAATATCTATAAGGAACTGCACCGAGACCTATCCGGATTTGTGATTCCGCCACATGGCGACCTTAGTGAATGGGCCGCTCAAGGCGTTTTTTTACTTAATGCAATGCTCTCCGTAGAAAAAGGCGTAGCAGGTTCTCACGCAAAAATTGGATGGCAAGACTTCACCAATGCCGTGATTCATACCCTTTCCGAACGCCGAAACGGCTTGGTCTTCATGCTTTGGGGGAATTTTGCCAAACAGAAAAAACAACTCATCCACCCCACCAAACACCTGATCTTGGAAGCTGCACACCCCTCGCCCTTAGCCGGAAATGCCTTTAGCGGGTGCGCCCATTTTTCCAAGGCCAACCATTATTTACAATCCATCGGAAAAACAGCAATAGACTGGCGAATCGCTCCCTGATATGGCTTTTAAACGCAACCTGCCCCGCCTTGTAAAACGGGTTTTCTTTACGTGGCAACTACACCGTATCACAAATAAATTTGCATACTTATTTGAGTGGGTGGCAGCCATTTCACAACTTTCGACATGGATTTCCCAAAACCGAAACCTTGCCTATAACGACTTCCCCCAACGCAATTTCGACTATAACAACCGATACCAACTCTATGATTGGTTAATCCAAAACCGTATCCCAGACACCCCACTTACATACATAGAATTTGGTGTCGCTGCCGGAAAATCGTTTACTTGGTGGGTGGAACACCTCCAACATCCCGAAACACGATTTTATGGCTTTGATACCTTTACCGGACTCCCCGAAGACTGGGGGCCGTTCAAAGCCGGAGATATGTCCAATCATAATAAACCACCCGAATTAAACGACCAACGAGTTCTTTTTTTCCAGGGTTTATTCCAAAAAACATTGCCCGAATTTCTGCAAAAAAATCACTTACATGGCCCTAAAATCATTCATCTGGATGCTGATTTATACAGCGCCACACTCTTTGTTTTGGCCACAATCTACCCCTATCTAGAAAAAGGTGATATCCTGATCTTCGACGAGTTTAACGTCCCCACCCATGAATTTGCCGCTCTCAAAGACTTCCAACGAGCGTTTTATACCGACCTAAAACCCATTGCAGCGGTTAATAATTATTATCAAACCGCCTTTGAGGTTTCACGTAACCAAACATTAAGTTTATTTTAAAAGGGGTGTATTTAAAAAATACCAATAGAAATACAATACACTTAGATCAGATTACAATCTTTGCCTACCGATGAGGAAGTTGTGACATGCACCAGATGATCTTTACGGCAACAAAACTACCTTAAAAAGCCCCGGAGTGGCATCGTACCAGAACCCACCTGGCCAACAGAAAATGTGAAAGAGGTATTCACGTGGCAATTTGGGAAGTTATGAAATACACCCCTTCGCGACGACATCATTGACTACATCAGCACTTTGGAAGTGGGTAAGGCACTCAGCGAACATGAAACAAAAGACGGCTACCAAAATTTCAAGGAAGCAAAAATTGCCACACGATTAGCCTATATAGCGCAGCAACATGGCTTGGAGATACTACATTGCAACAATTTACCGATGCCATCATTAGCCGAATGATTTTTGATGATGACAAAACAAGTAAACTCTTTAAATCTTTGGATTTCGGCTGAAAAAAACGCACTAAAAGAGAATTGGCATTGATGGGCGAATTGACTCCTATTTTAAAAAAGAAAGCCGAAGGGCGTGAAATTAGTGGGTTAAAGGCGCATGAGTAAGGGTTGGATGTACATATTAGAATGTGCCGATGGAAGCTACTATACTGGCAGTACTAATAATTTAGAACTGAGACTGGCGCAGCATCAGGCAGGCGAGGGAGCAAACCATACCCAAAAAAAGGCTGCCTGTAAAGTTGGTGTATTTTGAAGCGTTTCAACGATTGGATGAAGCTTTTTACCGTGAAAAACAAGTGCAGGGATGGAGCCGGAAGAAGAAAGAAGCATTAATAAATGGATTGCCTCAGGAACTACACCAACTGGCTGCATGCTTGAATCAAACTAGTCATGTTCACTATAAAGCGGACATTGAGCGAAGTCGAAATGCCGACATTGGTGGTTTAGACTCCCCTTTTTAATATACCAAAGGTGCCTGAGCGTAGCCGAAGGCGCCGCCACAAAAAAGCTTATGAGCGAGAAATAAGTGCAAAAGGTTTGATGATGTTTTGTTCATCAACGCCTTTGACCACTTTCAAAAGGACAAACGACAACACAGTTTACTACCTGAAAATATTGAAAAGATGGTAAGCGCCTAAAAAAACCGAAAAGAGGAAATCCGTTACGCTTGTAGAGTAATAATGGACGAAATTGCGAAAAACGATTTCAACTTGAATATATCAAGGTACGTAAGCACTTCGAAATAGGAGGAACGCATTGACTTGAATGAAGTAAACAAAAAGCTCGTTAACCTTGTCAAGGACATTGCAAAAGCAAGAAAGACTCATAATAAGTTTTTTAAAAGGAATTGGGACTTCCACCAATATAACAAGATGCAATGCCCACGCTATTTGAAAGCAATTACTCACGATTTGTCTATTTCTCATGGTGTTCGTGAACCGCAAGAGAAAATAAATTTGTAAAAATGCCCCGCTGCACGACAAAAGAATCGAGTAGGAGAAAGTTAACCCGCCATTTACACCTGAACGAATCAAAGGTGGC
>ERZ761607.3501-NODE-3501-length-15101-cov-35.660574_pt1 | contig 15101 bp, 13 predicted proteins | sample MGYA00511164_ERZ761607 | MGnify/ENA primary metagenome ERZ761607 (study PRJEB28899, sample SAMN02445080) | bioreactor sludge metagenome | biome: EBPR sludge | place: Australia: Brisbane, Thorneside Wastewater Treatment Plant | collected 2011-06-22 ...
AAAAAGAGAAAGAAAAGGGAACAGTACCCGCTCTTAATGCAAGTAAATGAAGGGATTTAACAAACAAAGTAAAATAGATTCACTTTCCGATACAAAACCGAGAAAAAATCTCTCCCAAAATATCCTCTGTGGTAATTTCCCCAGTGATCGCGCCTAATTCGTGAAGAGCCAACCGTAGGTCTAATGACAAGCGATCTCCAGAAACCAACTCCGTTGACAAAAGATCCTGTGCCGTTTCGACATGTCTCAATGCTTTTGCCAAATGCTGGCGATGACGCTGGTTTGTTACAACCGCCGAAGCTTCTGCATCAGCCAAACCTTGGGTGGCCGTTTGTACCAGTTTCTTCCGTAACGCCTCCAGAGCCGGATCATCCCAGTGAACCGCAGAGAGCCTAAAATCAGCCTCAAAAGAATCCATCTGAAGGGCCAAATCGGCTTTATTGGCCACCCGTAATACAGGTAATTGCGGCTGGGCCTGTTTTAATGTCGTTAGAAATACCGATTCCTCCTCGTCCAACCCTATCACCGCATCAAATACATACAACAAGATATCTGCGGTTCGGATGGAATGCTCGGCCCGCCGTACCCCTTCGGCCTCAATCAAGTCTTGTGTTTCCCGTAATCCTGCCGTATCCACGAACCGAAACAAGAAACCCATCACCTCTACATCCACTTCAATTTCATCGCGGGTGGTTCCGGCGATGGGACTGACAATGGCCCGATTCCGGCCTGTGAGTACATTGAGCAACGTACTTTTCCCTGCATTGGGTCGGCCACCAATCACCACCCGGATACCATCCCTTAGAAACGCGCCTACCCGCCACGAATCCAACAATCCAGACAATAATATTTGTGCATTTTTCAAGAGGCCCACCAACCGATCCCGATCAGCAAAGGCCACATCTTCTTCGGCAAAATCCAATTCCAATTCAATCATGGCTGCCAATTCCATCAACTCGGCCCGAAGTGCCATGATTTGTGCTGAGTATCGCCCTTGAAGGTGGTTCAGCGATACACGATGCGCCATCGAAGATGAGGCGTGGATTAGGTCTGCGACAGCTTCTGCTTGTGCAAGGTCCATTTTTCCATTCAGAAAGGCCCGCTGAGTGAATTCTCCTGGCTCGGCCAAACGTGCTCCGGCTTGCACCAGACGGTGCAAAATGAGTTGCGGGGCAAAATCACCACCATGGCACGTGACTTCCACAATGTCTTCGCCCGTTGCCGATTTTGGTGCGCGGAACACCGTCGCCACCACTTGGTCTATGTCGTTTCCCTGAATATCCGTTATATAGCCAAAAAAAGCCGTATGGCCCTTGGTCTGCTCCAAAGATTTTCCGCGGAAACACGCGGCTACAATGGGTACGGCATCCGGCCCCGATAAGCGGACAATGGCCAGCGCTGCGCGGCCTCGTGCGGTAGCAATCGCCACAATGGTCTCCAGACCCTGTTGCATGTTCTTTCTGTGTTCTTAATGATCAAAACACCCGCACCTCAACGAGACACGGGTGTTCCGGAATAAAACAATATTCAGGACTCCAGGCCTATTTCTTTTTAGTCGAAGTTTTTGTTTTTGCTGGCTTTGCTTCAATCAATCCAGCTTTTTCCAAGTGGGTATTGATCCACCGCTGTTGAATGACGGAATAGATATTAAACGCCAAATAATAGAGGTTCAATCCAGAAGAAAGTCCATTAAATATCACTAACATCATAACGGGCATGATGTACATAAACACTTGCATCCCTGGCTGATCGGGAGTGGAGGTTCCTTGCACCTTCATCTGTACAATCATCGAAATGGTCATCAAGAGCGAAAATCCGGTGATGATCTCGCCATACATCGGAATGGCGAAAGGCAAGTGCAGCAATACATCCGGCGCCGAAAGGTCTGTCGCCCACAAGAAGCCTTGCTGACGAAGTTCGATGGCGTTGGGGAAAAAGCGGTACATTGCAAAGAGGATAGGCATTTGAAGCAGCATCGGCAAACATCCACCCAAAGGATTTGCCCCAGCCTCTTTATAGAGTTTCATCATGGCCTCTTGCTGCTTTGCCGGATTATCTTTGTGCTTTTCCTGTATTTCCTGCATTTTGGGCTGCATGGCTTTCATCTTGGCCATACTCTTCATAGAACTGGCTGTTAACGGATGCAAGACAATTTTTACAAGCAGTGCGAAAAGTAGAATAATGATGCCGTAGTTAGGAATAAAGGTATGGAGGAAGCCAAAGACAGGCAAGAAAATGTACAACGAGATAAACCGCAACATCCCGCCCAAAAAACTCCCAAAATCAATCATCCCATATAAGTCAAGATTATATGGCTCTAATGTTTCGCGCTCAATGGGGCCTAAATACAGTTTATAGGAGTCCGCTTTTTCTGCCTTCAATGGAGGCATCTCAAAACGTGCCGTGTAGTCCTCGAAGTACTTAGGATTGGTTTTATCTCCAATCATGCGGCCCGTTAATTCAGCACCTTTCGGGGTTTTGGTTGGGATAATCACACTCGTGAAAAATCGGTTTTTCACCGAGACCCAATCCACCTGCCCAGTCATAAGTTTGTTTTGTTCTTTGCCAGCCCCGATATCGAACATCACCAATTCCCCACCCCAGCGAGCATGTGCACTGGCTCCTTCCGCTTCCTGAAATACACCCTGTTCGGAGAATGGGATCCCACCATACCATACCAAGTCATATCCCTGACCAGTCGAGAAGGCAGAAGGATTCGTGGATTCGATGCGATAGCCCACCTCATAAGAACCTTTTTTGAACGTATAAATCTGTCGGAGTTCCCCGCCCTTGATGGGTAAACTGTACACCAGTTCGGATTTATCACCCACCGTCAGTTTATTTCCGGCCAGATTCTGAGGCTTAAAAAACAGGGATCGGGTCTCTACGGAGCGGTTCCATGGAGTAGAAAACTCCAAGCCCAAAGCTCCCTCTTTCCCTTTATGGACTAATTGTATGGGCGTTTTACGGTTCCACTTCGTAAACTTTTTAAGTTCAAAGGAGCGCAGGGTGCCCCCTTTCGAGGAAAATGTAGCTTTGTACAGATCAGATTCTACGGTTACAAGTTGCTCCACACCGCTTTGTACTTCTGTAAGGACAGAATCGGTATCGGCGGGTTTTGCCGACGACTCTGGTTCATCACGTTCAAGAGTTTGGGCTTGCTCCTGCTTGGGTTTGGGGGTCTGTTTTGCAGGTGGTTGTGGAGACGGCATAAAAAACACCATCCACACAATCATGATTACACTGCTTAGCACCACCGCAAGTATCGTATTGCGATCCACGATATAGGTATTTGGGTTAAAAAAATCGGATAAAGTAAAGATACTCAATCGCCTTCCGATGGGTTGCAGGCATCCACTTGCTTCACAGGGATTACATCCTTCAAAGCTCGCTGAAGCCGTTTAAGCGCCACCGGCATGTCGGCGGGGATGCGTTTCGCAGCCTCAGAAAGGTTTCCCCGATACAACACCATCATCACCAACAAGTAGCCTTCAGAGGGTATTTCGGAGGGCCAAAGCATTCGGTTCCGCCGAAAAGCCTCCCTTAAATGCCGCTTAATGTGGTTCCGATCAGTCGCCTTACGTATTCCACGTGCCATTGTGAAGCCCGCCTGAAACGGAATTCGGCTGTCCGCCGTTTCAAGGGCGACCAGCCGATACAATATCCGTATGCTGCCAGTAGCTACAGTTAAACTTCCCTGTTCATCACGGGAATAAAGGGACTGAATCCACTTTTTACGTTTTAGCCGAGTCTCGCGGGGCAGCCCAAAGGGCTTCATGCTTATTTAGGAATACAGGATAGGAACAAACTCGCCAGACCGGATTACTTACCGCTCATAGAGTCGGAAACCGTCAGACGGTGACGCCCTTGTGCACGGCGGCGGGCCAACAATTTGCGGCCATTTTTGCTCGCCATCCGGGCGCGGAATCCATGTTTATTTACGCGCTTGCGGCGGCTCGGTTGGTATGTACGCTTCATCGTCGTCTAAATAGTTTGGTAGAATGATTTTGTATTTCTTTACAGAATTGTGAAGATACAAATTTTTTCCGACAAATCAACACAAGGTCTTGACATTCACAAAAAGTCAGCGTAGTTTTCAGTTCCTAATAAAAACAGGATCTCTCAGAGAAGCGGGAGTAGCTCAGTGGTAGAGCATCAGCTTCCCAAGCTGAGGGTCGCGGGTTCGAGTCCCGTTTCCCGCTCCATCGTTTCTTTCCTATATTTGGGCGATTAGCTCAGCCGGTTCAGAGCACCTGCCTTACAAGCAGGGGGTCGGCGGTTCGAATCCGTCATCGCCCACAAGCGACTTCGATTTTCGGAGTCGTTTTTTTTTGCCGTTTTTTCTGTATTTTCTTCCTGCCACCTGTCTATGGCTACTTCACGAATCTTTTTCACACGGCCCAAGCCCTTTCTTCCATGCAGATACATGACCTCCCCACCCCCGCCCTGTTGATTGATGCCCGGCGGCTTGAATTCAATATTACCCAAATGCAGGCCAAAGCGGATGCACAAGGCGTTTCGCTTCGCCCACACACCAAGACCCACAAATCGGTGGATATCGCCCATAAGCAGGTAGCTGCTGGAGCGAAAGGGCTAACCATGGCCAAAGTAGGAGAAGCAGAGGTATTTGCAGAAGCTGGATTCACCGACCTTCGCATAGCATACCCAGTAGTGGGTGTCGAAAAACATGCCCGAATATTGCGCCTTATAGAAAAGGGCGTCCGCATTTCTTTTTGTGTGGATACCCCAGAAGGAGCCAAATCCGCATCGGATTTTTATGCTGCACATGAGACTCAGGCAGAAGTCTTGATTGAAGTGGATGTAAACTACGGTCGGACGGGTATTCCTTGGAATCGCCTTGAAAGCCTCGATTTTGTGCGCTTGGTAAATAAACTACCCGGATTGCGGCTTAGCGGTATTTTATGTCATGCCGGGCAGTCCTATCACGGACCAGAACACGAGGCAGAGCCCTTAGACGAGGCACTGGCACGGGTTGCACGGGAGGAACGCGGGATGATGCTTTCTTTTGCTACTCGAATAGGCGAGGCAGGATTGGCCACCCCAGACACCTTGGAGATCAGTATTGGCTCTACACCTTCTGTTAAGCACTTCCAGCAACAAGAACGACAGGGTTTCCGCATCACCGAGATTCGCCCCGGAAACTATGTTTTCAACGATGGAACTCAGGTCTCACTTGGTACGGTACTTGCCACCGATTGTGCCCTTACCGTACTTACAACGGTCGTTTCGCGGCAGCGCTCGCTTCGCGGCAAGGATAAATTATTTTTAGACGCTGGAAAAAAAATTCTCACCTCGGATATTCGATTTGGTGCGGGTGGCTACGGGCAGATTCTCTATAACCCGGAAAAAATGTTGCCTCAACCACATACCCGCATTACCTCTCTATCCGAGGAACATGCATGGGTACAGGTGGCTGGTGGTGCAACCTTAAACGTGGGAGATCGCGTGCGCCTTTTACCCAATCATGCCTGTGTGGTGGTACATACACAGCCACAACTTTTTGCGGTGGAGGGAGAAGAGGTGGTGGCTGTTTGGAGAACCGACGCACGAGACGGAGGACACTGAGGCATAATGAAAAATCTTGTAAGAGTAAAAATTTCTTCCTTCCACGTGTTAAGCCATCTGGGATAAAAAGCATCTCCATTGATAAGAACATGGGTATGCCCGGTGGATCTGGTGTAACACCTTAAACTTTAAGATCCTTCACCTTTCTATTTTTTAAGAACCATGCAAAAAACAATTCTTGCGGACTTGGTGTCTCTGGCCTTAGATGCAACCGAACAAACCCTTTGCACTGGAGGGACTGAACGCAAAGCTTTAACAAGGCGTCCTTTGCCAAAAACTCGTCGCCCTCGCCTTCCAATTACCACAATGATGGTGGGGGAAGAAGAGACGGCCACAACATTGGCCATTGGTGAAGAAGGTGATCCTCCCAAAGATGCTACGATGATGGTGGGAGAAGAACTTTAAACTCAAGACCTACCGAACTATTCGGTGGGTCTTTTTATTGGTTTTGCAATGATAGGTTTATTTGGCGGGACGAAAGACCCCAATATTGCCTCCCTTTATCAGGTATTACAAGAAGCAGAAGTGCCCTTTTTACCCGTTCTGGTAGGCCAAGAAACCATTCCGGAAGTACTCTGGGATCTTTCCACCGACCGGCTCATTCTGAATGGGCAAGAAATACGACCGGCAGCGCTCTTCCATAGGTTCGATGTTTTTGCTTCGCTTGGTAAATCGCAGACACGCCATGCGCAGGTGTGGCACGAACTACTTTATGGCTGGGCACTGGCACATGAAGACGTTGTATTGTTTAACCGAAACCACCAACGCACCAACAAATTGGCCGTATTGATGAAAGCGACCGAATTAGGATTAAAGCCTCCTTATTCTGTGGTAACGAACCAAGCAACATTGCTCAGTAAATTAGAGGGCACAGGCTATATTTCAAAACCCGTACCCGGTGGCGACCAAACCCGCCTACTATCCGAAGCCCTCCAAGACCCTTTGCTGCACAAAATTCCGATGACCATACAACCCCGCTTGGTACAACCCGAATTGCGAATTTATGGCATACGGGGAATTTGGGCCGCTTTCTGGATGAAGACCGAGTCTTTGGACTATCGGGTACAACAAGATGTGGAGATTATCCAAACCGATATACCAACCGACTTGGTTGAGAAATTAGCCCAATTGATGGCATTCATGCACTTGGACTTTGCCGCTGCCGACTTTAAAACCGATCCAGAATCGGGCGAACTACGCTTTTTGGAAATCAATTCCTCTCCTATGTTTGCACGATTTGACCTTGCCTCCGGCTTCACCATCAGTAAAGCGATTATACAAGGGATGGGGTATTGTACTAATCGTTATCGGCTTTATGCTTAGCAACATCCCAAAGGGATCAATTCTCACCGCATTCTTTTGTACCTTTTGACGATATTTCCGTATTTTGAGGCCCACTTGTACACAGGGAGGTTTGCAAACAGACAGGTTTTTCGATGAGTGATTTAAACATCCGTACCACCCAAAATATTTCCATACACTACAAAGCCGCAAGTGTTGGTGAACGCATTGGGGCGTTTATTATAGATTATCTTATCCAGATTATTTATTTGTTTGGTATTTATACGGCCATGTTTAATGGCTTGGGAAGCCCACCCCGATGGATGATCATCCTCTTTCTTTTACCCCCTGTATTATATCCTCTCCTTACCGAGTATTTTCTGGGCGGACAAACCTTTGGTAAAAAAATTGTACGTATCAAAGTAGTCCGCTTAGATGGCCGAGAACCCACATTAGGTAACTTTTTACTGCGATGGCTATTGGGCTTGGTGGAAAATTATGCTTTTCAAGGATCACTAACACTACTGACCATGTTATTTAACCGCAAGGGTCAGCGTATGGGGGATATAGCCGCCGGAACCACCGTTATCCGCGTTCCAACAGACATTACGTTTGCTGAAACCATTTTTGCAGACGTGCAAACAGCCTACTCACCAGTATTTCCGGATGCGGTTCTTCTGACGGATCAGGATGCGGGCATCATTCGGGAAGTTTTAAAACTTTCTGAAAACAAACTCGCGGAAAACGCGCCTATTTTGATTCTAAAAACTCGTAGGAAAGTAGAAGAAAAGTTAGGTTCTAATTCGTCTATGGAACACATAGCGTTTCTGGAAACCGTACTCAAAGACTATAACCATCTACGAGGGAGGGTGGAAGATTGAACTCGTCACGAATCGTCGTTCGGATTGTAACCCGAAGCACTTCTGGTCGTTGGCAGGGATGAGAACTGAATAATAGAATGTATGATTTCTTTTGAAAATAGAATTGCACGTCAGAAGCGGCTTCAAAACCGTTGGTTGGCGGGGCATCGTCGCCTTTCTCGATGGCGGATTGGTGTTTTTTTAGGCACGGTTGCGCTGGCATATGGTTTGTGGTCCTATGGTTATGTCGCTGCAGGGGGGAGCGCTGGCTTGTCTGGAGCGATGGTATTTGGTGTTTTGGCACGTCGGCACAAGAAGGTCGAGGCTGCTATTCGACGTTCACGGACGCATATAGCCCTTTTAGAAGATCGCCTCGCACGTGTCCGTCTGGATTGGAAAAATATTCCGATCACCAATCCTCTTCCGGTAGCGGCAGATCATCCGTTTGCACACGATCTGAACTTGATAGGTCCGCGTTCCTTGCTCACTCTACTTAACACTACAACCACCCCCAAATCCATAGAATGGCTGCAAAATCATTTGCTTACCGAAGTGCCAGTCCTTGAGCAGACACAGCGTAACCAGCGTTGGATTAAGGACTTAGCAATACGCTCCCGCTTTTGCGAGCGCTTACGCTTGGTAGGTACGTTGGCTCTCCATAGCCAAACAGAACCTTTACCAGCTTCCGAGAAAATCTTGCAACCTGCGACGGATCTACCAAAATTATGGCAAGGACTGTTACCGATGTTGGGACTTGCCGCTTTGAACCTTGTCTTATTCGTTTTTTTTCCGGCGTTTTGGGTAGGAGGAATTTTTATCTATTGGTTTATATATATCCTCCATTTCCAAAAACTTAAAAACACCTTTGATGCTGCCTTGGACGTAGAGCGATATGTGCATCGTATTAGCGATCCTTTCTTGTTTTTAGAAACTGTTCGGATTCCTACCCAAGCACCCCTATTAGAAATATTGGATATTTTTAGAAGCACCGAATCTCGCCCCTCTTCCCACTTAAAAACCCTCCGACACATTGCAACCGCCATTTCTTATACCCGAAACGAGTTTCTCTTTGTATTGCTAAATACATTGGTGCCGTGGCAATATATATGTACTTGGTTGCTAGAACGCGAAAAAGTAAAATTGGGTACGATGCTTCATCGTTGGATAGAAGCCCATGCACAGGTAGAAGGCTTGGCAGCATTGGCCAACTTTGCACAAGACCATTTGGAAGTTGTTTTTCCAAAAATCCACCCTGAAAAGCCTGTTTTGGATGCACAGGAATTGGGCCATCCATTGATTCCGCTGCAAAACCGCATTACAAATAGCTTCACCCATGCACATCCACAGGAAATCGGGCTTATAACAGGTTCCAACATGTCGGGGAAAAGTACTTTTTTGCGAACAGTAGGCATTAATTTAGTCTTGGCCTATGCCGGAACAGCCGTGAATGCCCGCCAAATGCACATCGGTGGGTTTCGCTTGTTTACCTGTCTAAATGTGTCGGACTCAGTAAATGACGGTATTTCCTATTTCTATGCAGAAGTAAAGCGCCTGAAACTCTTACTGGATGCTGCCAAACAGGCTGAAAAAAAACCCCTTTTTTATCTGATTGACGAAATCTTTCGTGGGACCAACAACCGTGAGCGCTTAGCCGGAAGCCGAAGTTTTGTGAAAGGCTTGGCTCAAACTCCGGGCGGTGGGCTTATTTCTACGCACGATTTAGACCTAATTAAGTTGGAGGATGAGCTGACACACTTGCGGAATTTACACTTCCGTGAGGACATTACAGACGGCAAAATGACGTTTGATTACCGCCTCCGCCCCGGCCCCTGTCCAACGACGAATGCATTGCGGGTGATGGCCTATGCGGGCCTCCCGGTTGAAGAATAGACAAAGGCCATGACATACGTCACAGCCTTTGGGTAATGTACATTGCATTAAGCGTAAATCCCTCTCAGACGAAGCGCCCGCGCCACTTTGTCTATCGCCATCACATATGCACCGATGCGGAGCGAGATATCATATTTAGAAGCCGTCTGATATACATCATGGAATGCTTCTTCCATTTTTCGGTCTAAACGACGGTTTACCCGTTCTTTAGACCAGAAGTATCCTTGACGATCCTGTACCCACTCGAAGTAAGATACGGTAACCCCGCCAGCATTGGCCAGAATATCTGGGATTACCATAATGCCTTTATCATGTAATATTTTATCTGCATGGGCAACGGTGGGGCCATTTGCACCTTCCACAATGATTTTGGCCTTTACTTTCTCGGCGACAGGAACGGTAATCTGGTTTTCTTTGGCTGCAGGTACCAAAATATCCACATCCAAGGTGAGCAAGGTTTCATTGTCTATGGAAGTCGCTTCCGGATAACCTGCCAAAGAATTGCGGTTGTTTTTGGAATACGCAATCATCGCCTCAATGTCCAAACCATTTTCATTGTAGTACCCTCCGGAAACATCACTCACGGCAACAATTTTACATCCCTGCATTTGGAGTAATTTTGCCGTTACCGATCCCACATTACCGAATCCTTGTATTGCAACCGTCGCTTGATTCGGCCGGAGGCCCAATTTTTCCATGCCCGCCAACGTACAGGTCATTACCCCTCGTCCCGTAGCCTCTACACGTCCTTGTGATCCTCCCAGTACAATGGGCTTTCCCGTTACTACGGCTGTTTCGGTGCGGCGCATATGCATGGAGTAGGTATCCACTATCCAGGCCATAATTTGCTCATTGGTGTTCATATCGGGGGCTGGAATATCCCGATCCGGCCCGAACACATCAATCAGGTTTGCGGTATAGCGCCTTGTGAGTCGTTCCAGTTCGCCTGGACTCATCTTGGATGGATCGCACCGTACCCCCCCTTTGGCCCCGCCAAATGGAACAGAAACCACCGCACATTTCCATGTCATCCAAGCTGCCAATGCTTTTACCTCGTCCACATGAACGTCGGGAGCAAACCGGATACCACCTTTTCCAGGCCCCATCGTATCACTATGGATTACGCGGATGCCCTCAAACACCTTCAATTCACCCGAATCCATCACAACCGGAACTGCGGTGATGTGTACCCGTGCGGGTGTACTCAGGAATTCAAACATTCCAGAATCCAACTCCAAAATATCGGAAGCCACTTTAAAGCGAGCCATCATGGCCTCGAAAGGATTTTCGGATTCCACTTTCATCGCAATCTCGTGCTGCAACGAGACCGCATACACGTTTTTCTCGAAAGACATTTTTTTTGCGTATTAAGTCAGATTAAAGGGTCAATGTTTGTGGGTTAAGGTCAGTGTATATTATTTAGACCATCAAACATTACAATATCGGAAAGCCGGAATCGCATTCCAAGAACGGAAGCGCTTTTCATATATTAGCCACGACTCTGGAAACTCAGATCGGAAAATAGCACACTTTTCGTTTGCTTTTTACTGATTTATGAACGATCCTGCTTTTCTATTGTTTATGCTATGATACCCTCCTTCCCGCTTGCCTCCAAAACCCTGATCAAGCAAATTATTGCCCTTCAGCAGAAGAAGTTTCGCAAACGCGATGGCCTGTTTGTGGTTGAAGGAATGCGCTCTGTACAATCCGCGCTCACCATTAAAAAGGACGACCAGTTGGCCTGTCTGCTCATCTCGGAAGCAACAAATCCACCACCCGAACTATTGGCCGCGTGCCGCAGAAGGTCGGTTGAGGTATATATTGCCCATACTTCCGACTTTGCTAAATGCTCGGATGTGGTCCAGTCACAAGGGGTTTTGGCCGTCGCAAGAATTCCCAAGACCTTACCGGAAACCCTCCAGAAATGCCGCCACATCCTTACCCTTAACGGAATTCAGGACCCCGGTAATGTGGGCACACTCATCCGAACGGCAGCATGGTTTGGTATTGATGCTATCTTGGCCGATGCAGCCACTGCCGACTTTTTCCAGCCCAAGGTGGTACGGGCTACTATGGGTGGTATCTGGGATGTTCAACTATTTCAAGTTCCTTTGTTAAATGAAACCCTTGCATCTTTAAGACGACAAGGATTTAGGATTTATGGGGCGGATCTTTCCGGAATACGAATAGAAGCATGGCAGCCCCAAGCTCCGTCGGTATTAATTGCTGGTTCAGAGGCGCATGGACTCGCCGCAGAAGTCCGTGCTATTTGCGATGAAATGGTGTATATTCCAGGCGCCGGAAACAGTGGGGTAGAGTCCCTTAATGTAGCCATTGCAACAGGTATTCTTGCGGCACGCTGGACTACCACACATGCGGTTTCTCCCTTCCCTTAATTGTCAAGTCCTATGGAAATTTCGAGCATTCATGGTTTTACCATCGAACAGGGGGTCTTGACCCTTGAAAAAACAGCCCAAAAGCAGTGGAATGAAAACCAGCTCAAAATTGGAATCCCAAAAGAAACCGCTGCCGAAGAACAGAGGGTAGCCGTAACCCCCGAAGGCGTAGAAACCCTCATCAATGCAGGTCATGCTGTATTTGTGGAAAAAGGAGCTGGGGAAGCTGCTCGTTTTGGAGACGACCTCTACCTACTCGCGGGTGCACAATTGGCCAATTCTGCCGCCGATCTGTATGCTCAGGCACAATTAATTGCCAAGATGTTCCCTCCCACCGGCGAGGAATTAAGGTTGCTACAAGATCGCCAGATTTTGATCTCGGCCCTGCACTTAGGAAGTGCAACCGCCGGACTTATTCAGCAACTGATGACACAACGCATAACGGCGATTGGATTCGAGTTTATCCGAGATCCGGACGGTACTTTTCCAATTGTACGGATGATGCACGAAATAACGGGGGCACTCTCCATTCAATTGGCCACACGCTTCCTAGAAAGCACTTCTGCCGGACGCGGCCTAATCTTAGGCGGGATTTCCGGCATCCCACCTGCGACTGTTGTTATTTTGGGTTCAGGCATCATCGGAGAGTGGGCAGCCCGCACGGCATTGGGTTATGGAGCCAATGTCTTGGTTTTAGACACCGAATTAGGCCCTTTGCGGCAAATAGAACACTTCCTGAGCCGCAACGTAACGACAGCGATGGCAAACCCACAATATCTTCGGCGGGCCATACGTAGCGCCGACGTGGTCATTGGTGCAAAAATGAAACACGGCCAACGCTCTCCGGTACTCATCACCGAAGAAATGGTGGCCGAGATGCGTCCAGGATCGGTGGTGATAGATCTGATGATGGACCAAGGAGGGTGTATCGAAACGAGTCGTCCTACTACCTTTTCTCATCCCACCTTTATCCAACACGGGGTTATCCATTGTTGCATTCCCAATCTCCCTTCTGCGGTCGCACGCACATCTTCTATCGCTTTGTCGAATGTATTGGTACCCTACTTGCTAGAGATCGGCGAACAAGGCAGCATCAACAATGCACTGTGGTATAACGCCAGTTTGCGTAATGGCACCTATGTATATAGAAGCCATCTCACCAAAAAAAGCCTCGCAACCATGTTTAACATGCCTCACCGAGACATTGAGCTTTTAATTGCATCCGGCATTTAGACGTAGGTAGCATGGTCCTGAACTTGTTCCAAATCGTTCAAAAAAAAGAGGCTTGCCTCTGATCACTTTTGCGGTTTTCTTCGGCGTAAGAAGGTAACATCGGGCAAATAGCTCGGTACAACCACATCATAACCGCAAGCATCTATGAAACACTTCTATCTACTCATCTTTTTATTTTTATTCACCTTATCAACTCAGGCACAACCCAGCGATGCCGAGATTCGCGCAAAACTTACTGACGCCAACACCCTTTCTGTTAAACTTGTGGGCACGGGTGTCCGCTCTTGGAACGACGCTTTCGGAAATTGGGAATGGCGACGCGGCGCAGAAGTCCTCAAAAAATCAACTCAATACGGAGGACTGAAAGTCATGCTTTATGGCACTGCCATTTATCAATATACAGGCGCCGGAAAGTACGCTTGGAAACAGTTTTACGTAGGACAAACCAAATACGACGGCTTGCCAGACCCCAATGAGGATGAAATCATGGCCTTCATCAATGCCGATCGCGCCAAGTTTTTCGGATATTATTATGGAAAGATTGTGGCCTTAAAAGAAGGCCCAACACTAATCCCAGAGCTTAACTGGGAAACACCTATGCGCGTTGTATTTAAAATGAAAGTGGTCTCCGAACAAATTGCTTCCAACACCAAATTAGAAACCGTAGAGCAGTTGTACGAAGTACGGTTTTACCGTGACGAAATGACCCAACCGTGGCAGAGAATGATCTCATCTTTCGGTGAGCGTAAAATCCTGAGTTCACGCGAGCTAAATGCCGAAGAAGTTCGCAGAATGCCCACCTTGGCCGTTATAGAGGCCAACCGACAAATAAATGAACGCATGTTGAACTTGCCCCAGATCACGATTCCAGCCTTCAAAGATGCCAACGAAGCCGCAACTTTTGTCTATCGCCAGATCCGAGAAGGAACCCCAGAATCAGTTGAGGCAGTCTTGCGGAAAATGATGGGATCATATTATTACCAAAATGGGAGTACCACTTTATTGAATGGACAAGGTGAGGAAACCTTACAACGTGTGATCGAAAAAGCATTTAAAGGGATACACAAATTTAACAATCAGTACTGTGCCAACCCGGTTGTGGACGTAAACCGTACCCGATCCAGCCGTAACCGTGTTTATTTTATGGGGGTTGTGAACAATCTCGCCTCACAAATCGCTTTCGAGGTTCAAGGGGGTAAATATGTAGATGGTGTCAAAACTGATCAGGAATGGAAAATAACAGATATACAAATATATTTGCGGGACGATCAAGAAGTAAGGGATTTTATCAACTCTTTTTCGGATTGGAAAAAACTATGTCCGAATGACAAATAAAACCGACTTTGTTTGAATATCAAAAAGGCTTTCTGGCATAACTGAAAGCCTTTTTTATGTCTTTACAAATAATAAATTTGCAAAATCTGGCACTTCACTTATATTCATAATCAATCTTTTTCCTTCATCAATCCAATAACAAAGATATTCCTTTTCTATAAAATAATCAAAAACTTCTTTTTTTGTTCCAGTCCTTACTTCAATCATAAATACGCATTTATCTAAAACGAGATTTAAACCTTTCAATACCTCGAATTCAAATCCTTCAACATCTATTTTAACAAAATTAGGTATCCCATAAACCTCAATGACTGCATCAAGGCTTTTCACCTTAGCTTCCGTTGTATGGCCTTCATAATGCGCCCCCACCATTTCTTTCAAAAACGAACCTGCCCTACCGCCCGTTTCCGTATCCCGATAGAAGGTCATCGATGTATCTTCTCTTCCAATGCCAATGTTGAGGCATGTAACATTTTCACATCTATTTAGGGCTGTATTAAACTGAAGAAATGCAAAATTC
>ERZ761607.3504-NODE-3504-length-15098-cov-97.275344_pt1 | contig 15098 bp, 12 predicted proteins | sample MGYA00511164_ERZ761607 | MGnify/ENA primary metagenome ERZ761607 (study PRJEB28899, sample SAMN02445080) | bioreactor sludge metagenome | biome: EBPR sludge | place: Australia: Brisbane, Thorneside Wastewater Treatment Plant | collected 2011-06-22 ...
GAGACTTGATCGAAGCGCTCGAGCGCGTCAAGAACAGCTTCAACTCCTATCCGCTTGATCGCCTGGCAATCGTCGGTGCAGTCGCTGCCATCGCCGACGAGGAGTACTTCGAGACCACCCGGCAGGCGGTCATCCGCAGTCGCGAAACGCTGCGCGAGGCCCTGTTGGCGCTTGCCTTCGACGTCCTGCCGTCAGCCGCCAACTTCATCTTCGTCCGTCACCCGCAGCACGACGCCGGCGAACTCGCGGCGCGGCTGCGGCAACGCGGCATCATCGTTCGCCACTTCCGGCTGCCGCGGATCGAGCAGTACCTGCGCATCACCGTCGGCAGCGACGAGCAGTGCGCCCTGTTGCTGCAGGCGTTGCAGGAACTGCTGGCACGGCGGTGACCATGCGGGGGAATGGCGGTGACCGGCCCCACTTCGCCGGCGAGACCAGAGCACGCGTGCTCGCGCGTTGCCTGCGTGAGAAACACGCCACACAGCCACCCGACATCGCTGCGCCAGCGACGCTCTGCTTGGAAGTTGGGGACGAGTGTGCTTATAATGGCCGACTGGGTTGTGGTCTTGGAATTTTTTGAACTTGGGAAGAGTCGATGCCAGCCATTCGCGTCAAGGAAAATGAGCCGTTCGAAGTTGCGATTCGTCGTTTCAAGCGTACCGTCGAGAAAACCGGTCTCCTGACCGAATTGAGGGCTCGCGAGTTCTACGAGAAGCCCACGGCAGAGCGCAAGCGGAAGCTTGCAGCAGCGGTCAAGCGTCACCACAAGCGGATGCGCAGCCAAACGCTGCCGCCCAAGCTTTACTGATCCCCGCTTTCCTGCACGGAACGCCGCCCTTCTTGCGACGGGCGGCTGTCTTCGCTTGTGGCGGGTTCGATGCGCGCGGCCCGTACCGGCGTCTTGCCTGCGCCTGCAAACCGGCCTCGAAGGATTCGCGGGAGGCGCGGCAACATGGATGTCATTGGGATTGCCAGCGCGAGTTGCCTGTCAGCGGGCCATGTCGCGTGGCCCGCTGCACCACGAATGCCCCCTGCCTTGCTTGACAGCCAACCGCGGCCAGCGTTGTCCCGTCGTGCTTGCACCGAGCCAGCGCTGTCGGGGCCGCGCGAACTGCGGGTCGCAACGCACCCATCAGGTTGGCGGGCCGGGCGGTCGTCCACACAGGTCGGCGGCTCCTGTGGGCGTCGGCGGCCCGGCGTCCCATCGCCGGCGATGGCCGGAGCGGGCGGGTTTTTCACCGGTTGCGCGGTGGCTGACGGAGCAGGGGGAAGACCGGTTGATTCCTGAGTCGTTCATTCAGGAACTGCTCTACCGGGTCGACCTGGTTGACCTGATCGACGAGCATGTGCCGCTCAAGAAGGCGGGTGCCAACTACGTCGCATGCTGCCCCTTTCACAACGAGAAGTCGCCGTCATTCACCGTCAGTCCGAGCAAGCAGTTCTACCACTGCTTCGGTTGCGGCGCTCACGGCAACGCGATTGGCTTCCTGATCGAGTACTCCGGCCTGGGCTTTGTGGATGCGGTCCGCGAGCTTGCGGGCCGCGCCGCCATGGAAGTTCCCGATGCGCGTGGAGCAGCCAGCGGGCGCGGTCCGCAGCTGCAGGTGCTGGCCGAACTCATGGCGCGTGCCGCCAAGTTCTACTACGAGCAGCTCAAGGGCTCCGAGCGTGCGATCAGGTATCTCAAGGACCGGGGGGTCAGCGGTGAGATCGCACGCCGGTTCGGCATTGGCTATGCGGCGGAAGGGGGGCAGAATCTGGCCAGGGTTTTCGAAGACCATGCCAATGTCGAACTGCAACTGGCCGGACTGGTGATCAAGGATGAGCGCGGTCGTCTGTATGACCGCTTCCGCGATCGCGTGATGTTTCCGATCTGCAGCCAGAAGGGTGAGGTGATTGCGTTCGGTGGTCGGGTACTGGGTCAGGGAGAGCCGAAGTACCTGAATTCGCCAGAAACGCCGCTGTTCGAGAAGGGCCGTGAGGTCTTTGGTCTACCGCAGGCGCGCGTTGCCATTCGTCAGGCGGGGACGGTGATCGTCGTCGAAGGCTACCTCGATGTCGTGGCGCTGGCGCAGCACGGCGTCGAGAACTCGGTCGCGACCCTTGGCACAGCCACCACGGTGACGCAGGTGCAAAAGCTGTTGCGCCAGGCCGATCGTATCGTTTTCTGCTTCGATGGCGATGCGGCCGGGCGGAAGGCCGCTTGGCGCGCCCTCGAGGGCAGCCTGGAAGTCCTTGCCGAGCCGAAGAGCATCGCCTTTGTCTTCCTGCCGGAAGGAGAGGATCCAGACAGCCTGGTCCGACAGCGAGGCGCCGACGCGTTTCGCGCCCTGACGACGCAGGCCACCCCGCTGTCGGAGTTCTTCCTGCGCGAACTCGCTGGGCACTGCGATCTTGCCAGCGCGGAAGGCCGGGTCAGGTTGATCGCCGAGGCCAAGCCGCTTCTCGGTCGCCTGCAATCCAGCATGCTGCGCCTGCAACTGGTCAAGCGCCTGGCAGAACTGAGTGGGTTCTCGCAGGCGGAGGTTGAGCATCTGTGTGACCTGCGGCCGGCGGTCCAGTCGGCTCCCGGCCGCGCACGGCGGCAAGCGCCATCGCTGCTGCGACCACTGCTGCGGCTGCTGCTGCAGAAGCCCAGACTGGCGTCCGAGCTGCCCGTGGAACTCTTGCCGGACAGCTCGGCCGAGGCCAACGCCGTGCGCATGCTGTGCGAAACCATCAGATCGACCCCTGGCGGAGATCTGCCATATTCGGCATTGCTCGAGCGGCTGCAGGGCGGCGAATGCGAGGAAGTCCTGCGCGCCGCTGCCGCTGAACTAATGCACCAGCCCTTTGCCGAAGACGAGGTTGACGCCGAGTTCGCCGGAGCAGTGAGCAAGCTTCGGGAGGGCAATCACCGGCGCACGTTCCAGTTGCTGCAGGAGAAGGTGCACCGGCTCGGGGTTGGCGGATTGTCGAGCGAGGAAAAGCAACGATACCTGCAAGCGATCGGCGTCCGCGGCAACGCTGACGGTGACGGCTAGCATGTGATAAACTGTAGAGTTTTTCCAGTCTACGCTATTCGGGAATTGGTCATGGTTAGGGAAAAGGCGGTAACGACGAAGGCGGCTAAAGCCAAAGCGACGGCAGATCTCCTGGCGCAGGCGGGAACGCAGCCGGCACCGGTGGACGATGAGACCAGGAAGACGCGTCTGAAGACGCTGATCAAGCTCGGCAAGGAGCGCGGTTTTCTGACCTACGCCGAGATCAACGACCATCTCCCCGATGACGTGGTCGATGCCGAGCAGATCGAGAGCATCATCAGCACGTTCAACGACATGGGCATCCAGGTCTATGACGAGGCGCCCGATGCCGAAACGCTGCTGATGTCCGACGCCACGCCGGCCGCAGCGGCCGACGATGCCGATGTCGAGGAGCAGGCCGAACAGGCTCTGTCAACGGTCGACTCCGAGTTTGGCCGGACGACGGACCCGGTGCGCATGTACATGCGCGAGATGGGATCGGTCGAACTGCTGACGCGCGAGGGCGAGATCGAGATCGCCAAGCGCATCGAGGATGGCCTGAAGCACATGATCCAGGCCATTTCCGCCTGCCCGACGACGATCGCCGAGATCATCAGTTGTGCCGACAGGATCGCGCGTGACGAAATGCGCATCGATGAGCTGATCGACGGCCTGATCAACCCGGAGTCGGATGGCTCGCTCGAGGAACTGGCGGAGGCGGCTGCCGTAGACGAGGAGGAGGACGAGGACAGCGCAGAAGCGATCGAGGGCGCTGCCGCCGCTGCTTCTCTGCTCAAGCTCAGGACCGATGGCCTGGAGCGGCTGGAGTTGATTCGCGGACACTACCTCAAGGCGCAGGTGATCCTGCCCCGGCGTGGGTCGCAGGACAGAACGTACCTCAGGTTGCAGCAGCAGATCTCGGAAGAGATGATGGGCATTCGCTTCACCTCGAAGACCATCGAGCGGTTGTGCGATTCGGTACGCGCGATGGTGGAGGAGGCACGCGCCTGCGAGCGCAAGATCCAGCGCATCTGTGTCGACACCGTTCGCATGCCGCGCCTGCACTTCATCAAGGTCTTCCCCGGCAACGAACTGAACATCGACTGGGTCGATGCCGAGATCGCTGCCGCCAGCAAGACCTACGCCGCGGTTCTCTCGCGCAATGCTCCGAACATCAAGGAGGAGCAGCGGAAACTCCTCGCACTGCAGGAGCGCATCGGCATTCCTCTGCGCGAGCTGAAGGACATCAACAAGCAGATGTCCACCGGCGAGGCCAAGGCTCGGCGTGCCAAGCGTGAAATGACCGAGGCCAACCTGCGGCTGGTGATCTCTATTGCCAAGAAATACACCAATCGCGGCTTGCAGTTCCTGGACCTCATCCAGGAGGGCAACATCGGCCTGATGAAGGCCGTCGACAAGTTCGAGTACCGGCGTGGCTACAAATTCTCGACCTACGCCACGTGGTGGATTCGGCAGGCGATCACCCGCTCGATTGCTGACCAGGCGCGGACCATCCGCATCCCGGTGCACATGATCGAGACGATCAACAAGATGAACCGCATTTCCCGGCAGATCCTGCAGGAAACGGGACTTGAAGCAGATCCCGCGACCCTGGCGAAGAAGATGGAGATGCCGGAGGAGAAGATCCGCAAGATCCTCAAGATCAGCAAGGAGCCCATCTCGATGGAGACGCCGATCGGTGACGACGACGACTCGCATCTTGGCGATTTCATCGAAGACCAGGCAACCCTTGCGCCGACGGAAGCCGCCCTCTATTCCAGCCTTCGCTTCATCACCAAGGATGTACTCGACACCTTGACGCCGCGTGAAGCCAAGGTGCTGCGCATGCGCTTCGGCATTGAAATGAACACCGACCACACCCTCGAGGAAGTGGGCAAGCAGTTCGACGTGACGCGCGAGCGCATCCGTCAGATCGAGGCCAAGGCTCTCAGGAAGCTCCGTCACCCGTCTCGTTCCGACAAGTTGCGCAGCTTTCTCGACAACGGCAACAGCTAGGGTCGCTGGCGGGCGTGTAACCCCTGCGGGCGCTGAACGACATCGACCCGCAGGTGGGTCGGCGCGTACGTGCAAGGTCGCGAACGATAGCCACCGGAGAGATTCCGGGAACTGATCCGCCAGCTCATACCACGGCCTGAATCGCCGCGAGCACGGCAGGTCAGCCAGCGCTGGAGGCTTTCGGTTACACTCTGCGCCAACGCGTGGCGAAGGGCTTTTCCCATGGACCGACAGCAAACAGCAGACTGGCGCCGGATCGATCCCGAGGGCCTGCGGGATTTCATCGACGCGCTGCGCGATTACGTGCCCGCCATTGAACGTGACGTCGCCCACTTGCGGGTTGCCAGCGCCGACCGCGAAGCGCTTGGCAGCCTGTTCCGCTCGCTGCACAACGTCAAGGGCGACGCTGCGCTCTGTGGGGTCCACCTGGCTGTTGCCATGGTCCACCCGATCGAGACCCTGCTCGCGCGGGTGCGCCGCAACGAGGCTCCGTTCACCAACCGGCTGGCAGAACTGGTGTTGCTGCTGGTCGATCGACTGGAACTCGCGATGACCCGCCTGGCCGCAGGGCGGGCGGTTGCCGATCTGCAGGTTGAGCCGATGGTGGAAGGGATCGAGGATCTGGCGCAACTGGCGCCGAGCGAACTCGACGAGGGGATGGCGGAGGTCATCGAAATGCTCACCGGCTGCCGTCCTCTCGCCAGCAGCGGCTTCACCGTCGCTGGCGAGTCGAACGCTCCGCCCGCAGCCGCGCCGCTGCGGCCGCGCGACGATCTGGCCTTCTTTCAGTCGCTTGCCTGCCAGCTGGACGGCCGCTCGCCGCGCTTCGCAGGGAGGACCGAGCGCCTCGTCCGACTGGCCCTGGAAACGAATCAGGAGGTCGGTGAGACCATCGACCCTGGCCAACTTGAAGCGGCCGTCTACATGCACGACATCGGCATGATGTTCCTTGCCGAGGCGGTGTGGCTCAAGTCCGCCAAGATGACGGCGGAAGACAGAAGGGCGCTGCATCTCCATCCGGACTACGCCGCCGGCTTGCTGTCGAGGATGGCGGGCTGGTCAGAGGCTGCCGAAATGGTCGCCCAGCACCACGAGATGCCCGATGGCAAGGGCTATCCGCGGGGGCTGCCGGTCGCCGGCATCTGCCCCGGCGCGAGATTGCTCGGCATCGTCGACGCCTTCGAATCGGTGATGCTGAAGCACGACCATCGTGGCAGGAAGCGTGCGGTGTTGCTGGCAATCGCCGAAATCAACGCCTGCGACCGGCAGTTCGCGCCGGAGTGGATCGCTCCATTCAATCAGGTGGTACGCCGCCTCCTCGAGGTCCGGTGAGCCAGGAGATCGACGATCCAGGCCGCCGCTTCGGCGGTGTTGCCCGTGTTTACGGCGCCGACGCGCTGCGGTCCTTCGGTGACGCCCATGTCGCCGTCGTCGGCATTGGCGGTGTCGGATCCTGGGCAGTGGAAGCGCTTGCCCGCTCTGGCGTCGGCCGGATCACCCTGATCGATCTCGACATGATCGCCGAATCGAACGTCAACCGGCAGGTGCACGCCCTCGACGGCGAGTTTGGCAGGGCCAAGGTCAGCGCGATGGCCGGGCGCATCCGCGCCATCAACCCGCAATGTGCGGTGCATGAGATCGAGGACTTCGTCACCCCGGAGAACCTTGAAGCGACGCTCGGCGGCGGCGTCGAGCATGTCATCGACGCCACCGACCAGGTGCGCACCAAGGCGGCGATGATCGCCTGGGCGAAGCGTCGCGGGTTGCCGCTGATCACCGCCGGCGGCGCCGGCGGCCAGATCGACGCCAGCCGCATCCAGTTGGCCGACCTCGCCTGCACGATCCAGGATCCGCTGCTCGCCAGGGTGCGCTCGCTGCTGCGTCGGGACTACGGCTTTCCGCGCGAAACGCAGAAGAAGTTCGGCGTTCCCGCGGTGTTCTCCAGCGAGCCCCTGCGCCAGCCGCCGCGCGCCGCTGCCTGCGCCTCGCCGCCGACACTGAGCGGCCTCGGTTGTGCGGGCTTCGGCTCGGCCGTCTGCGTCACCGCTTCCTTCGGCTTCCTCGCCGCCGGCGAGGTTCTCAGGCAGCTCGCGAGCAGGCCGGTCGTCGCCGCGAGCCCGGGTTGAATCCGCCGCGCGACCGCGTCCCCACCAGCTCTCAGCCGACCAGGACGCGGTTCTTCCCCGCCTGCTTGGCGGCGTACATCGCCGCGTCCGCCCGTTTGGTGACCGATGCCTGGGTATCGCCGGGCCGGACATCGGTGACGCCAGCGCTGAACGTGATCAACTGACGATTGTTGTTGTGCAGGAAGATGCGACGGGTCAACTCGCGTTGCAGGCGAACGATGGCCGTCTGCGCGTCTTCGACCGGTGTCTCTGGCAGCACGATGATGAATTCTTCACCACCGAAACGGGCGACGGTGTCCTGCGGTCGCATCGTTTCGCGAATCACGGTTGCCAGGTGGATCAGCGCCGCGTCGCCGGCATCGTGACCAAGTGAATCGTTGAGTTTCTTGAAATTGTCGATGTCCAGCAGCGCGACGCAAAGCGTCGACTGACGCCGTCGCGCCCGCCCCACTTCCTTCTCGAAGGCCTCCTCGAGCCCGCGCCGGTTGAGCGTACCGGTAAGCTGGTCATGGCGCACCAGAGTGCTCGCTCGCTCCAGTTCCTGCTGCAGCTCGGCGATCCGTTGCTCGGTTTCGCCAACCCGCTCGCGGGCGGCGCGCAGGTCATCGCGTGAGCGCTGCGCATTGAGCTGGATGATCTTCGTCTCGCGGATCACTTCCGTGAGCACCTCCTCGAGCTGCGTGATGTCCTCGGCCTGGTTGATCTTCGCCGCGCAGGCCTCGATCTTGTCGTGGTAGTCCGATGTCGAATCGGCAAACTCGGCCAGGTGGTCGACAAAACCGGCCAGCATCTGCTTCAGGTTCTCCCGCGCCTCATTGAGACTGTGCTTGAGCTGGCTCTGCTTGAAGATCACTTCCTTCAGCCGGCTCTCGGCATCCTCGATCGAGCGGACGTTCAGCGGACCGGCGACGATGTCGCGAACGATGTCGATCTGTCCGCGCAGCCAGTGGTCCTCGACGACCAGTTCGCCAACGTTCTCGATCAGCAGTTGCAGCAGCTTCAGCAGACCGGCACGCAGTTCCGCCCGATCCTCGGCCAGCAGCTCGAGACGAAAGGCGAAGCGCTTGATGCCGGCGAGCAGATCGTCGAGGGCGCTGCGTGAGGTGGCGGTGCGTACCTTGTGGATCAGGGAACGGGCATCGGCGGCGAGATCCGGTTCGCTGGCGAGCTGTGAGCCAATGAGCGCTTCCAGGAGGTGGGCGAAAAGGTCGCGCAGCTGTGCCGACGGCTCGCTGCCGTCCTCCGCAGTGGTTGCAGCGCCTTCACCGGCATGCTGGAGTCCGCTTGCCCCGGCTGCGACCGGTTCGGATGCCAGCAGCGGGATATCCTCGCCCGCCGGGCCGGCGGCAGACCACGACTTCACCAGGCCCTGCAGCCGTCCGAACAGCACTTCGCCGCCGCTCGAGCTGCCCGCCAGAACGCGTTCGAGCGCTTCGCGCTTGCGGGCGACGGTGAGTCCTGCCTGCTTGTTCTCCCACTCCCGCAGGAAGTCGCCAAACAGCTCGTTCCACGGCAGCTCCTGTTCCTTGCCGATCTGTCGCACCAAGTCGGACAGGCCGGTGCCAAGTTGCTGCCAGTTGCTCGCCGCGAATGCCTGCTCCAGCCGCCGCGCCAGCCGCTGCTGCGCCAGCGTTTCCTGCGGCAGCGACGCCAGCAGCGCCTTGAACTCGCGCTGGGGCAACGCTTCGGCGGGCTGTGTTCCAGCAATCTCGTGGTACAGCGCGCGGTAGTTGTCGGGCGACGGCGGCAGCCGGCGAACCGCCAGCAAACGCAGCGCCTCGCGTGCAATCTCCGACGGGTTGGAAGGGTTGGCCATGATTTCGCACCGAAAAGTGGTCGCGGCATTCTAGCAGCGGGGGTGGGATCGGGGGAAGCACCGGGATTCGCCCGTGACAGCCGCTTTCCTGCACCTGCGGCCATGCCGGTATGGCCAGCGGGCGCGCACGGGGTCGACGGTTGCCGGCCCGATCCGCATGCTGTTGCCGGTCAGGCGGCTGCGGCCCGATCTCCGCAGCGTGTCGTCTTCTGCGCAGTGCCTGGAAGTGGCGCAGCCAATGACGCGGAATGACCGCACCGCACAGAAGGCGTCGCGAAATGCTGCGGCCGCGCGCTGCTCGGGTATAATCCGCGGCGCAGCCCGGTTGAGCCCCCGTAGCATGAAGGTCGTGCAGTTGATTTGTAATCATCAGGTCTTGGTTCGATTCCGAGTGGGGGCACCATCAAGACAATCGACGCTCCGGCAGCGACCTGTGCTTGTGCCCGCTTCCATAGGGGCGACACTGGAGCGTGCCGTTCCGCTGGCGATCTCGTCATGCCGGCCTTCCCAGTCTACCAACGCAGAGCGCTTCTCGGCGATGTAGCCGTGGCGGTCCTGGTCGGTCGCTTGCACTCCACCGATCCTCTCAGTCCCGTGACGGCTTCAGCGAACGCCGGTCATGGATCGTGCGCGGCCGCTGGTGGAGTCCTGGCTGTCTGAAGTCGTGTCCCTGGCGGACGAAGGAGCGGTTGAGCAGGCTCAGGGAGAGCAGGAGGACGAAGGCCTGGTTCTCGGCCTGGCTGAGCCTGTCTGGTGGTTTGCGGCGGATCATGTCCAGGAAGCGCAGGCTGGTCGCGAGGTCGAGCACCTCGATCGTTGCCAGTTCGGCGGGCAGAAGAGCCGCGTCGATTTCGTCGACCTGGCCCGCCTGCTCGAGGAAGGCCGGCGCATCCGGCGCGCGATAGGGTTGTTTCGGACGCGCCGCGATTTCCGGCGGCAGGCGGTCGGCAAAGGCACTCTTCAGGATCTGCTTCTCGCGCAGGCCGTGCTCGAGACGCAGTTCCACCGGCAGCGAGGCGGCGAACTCGAACAACCGGTAGTCGAGGAACGGACAGCGGTTTTCGACGCCGTGCGCCAGCGCTGCACGGTCGCCCTGGGTCGACAACAGGTAGCCGGGCAGCAGCGTGGTCAGCTCGATCAACTGTCCGCGCTGGACCGACGACCATGCCACGAATTCGGGGTGCTGTACCGCAAGGTGCCGTTGCAGACGCGCTTCACCACCACCACCGGCCTGCAGCAGTCGACCAGCCAGCGCCGAATTGGCGAAACGGGTGGCGTGCGACAGCGACCAATGCGCCGCCTGCTGCGCCTGCCGCTCATAGAGCGGCACCAGAAAGCGGGCGTTGGCCTTGCTGAAGTGTTTCAGGTAGGGGTACATCGCGGCGACGAAATCGCTTCGCTGCTCGGCGGTCATCTCCGCCCAGTGCTGCAGCAGCCACGCCTCCTTGAAGATGTCGTAGCCGAGGAAGGCCTCGTCCGCGCCTTCCCCGGTCAGCACGACCTTGATGCCGTGCTCTCGCACCTTCGCCGAGAGCAGGTGGAGCGGCACGAAGGCGGTACGGAAGACGGGGATTTCGGCCTGCAGCAGCGCCGCTGGAAAACTCCGCGCGATATCCCCCGCTTCGATCGTCAGGACATGGTGCGAGGTTCCAAGGGCCTCGCTGAGCCGCGTCTGAAAAGCAGACTCATCGAACTCGGGGTCGGCAAAGGAAACCGAAAAGCTGTGAATCCGCCGCCCGGCCTGCTCCTGCGCCAGGCAGGTCGCCGCTGCCGAGTCGATGCCACCACTGAGATAGGTGGCAACCTCGACGTCGCTGCGCAGGCGCAGCCGGACGCTATCGGCCAGCAGGTCGCGGATGTTCTCCTCCGCCTCCTGCCTGCCGCCGGTGAAGGGTGCCGCTGCCAGCTCGGGTCGCCAGTATCTCTGCTGCGTCACCAGACCATCGCAGAAGCGGACGCAGCAGCCCGGCAGGACCTGCCGGACGCCCTGGTAGCAGCCATCGTCCGGTAGCGGTGTCCAGCAGGCGAAGACGCTGCGCAGCGCTTCTGGATCCCACGCGAAACGCCAGCCCGGAAAGACCGAAAAGGCTTTCATTTCAGAGGCGAACAGCCAGCCTGCACGATGTCGCGCGTAAAACAGCGGGCGCTTACCGAAGCGGTCGCGGACCAGCGTCACGCTGTGGTCGAGTGCATCGTAGATGCAGAAGGCGTAGCCGCCGTTGAGCCGGGCGAGGGCGGCGAATCCCCATTCGATCCAGGCCTGCAGGACCACTTCGGTGTCGCTGCCGGTACGGAAGGAACAGCCCAGGTCAGCCAGTTCGCGACGCAGTTCGAGGTAGTTGTACACCTCGCCGTTGTAGGCAATCCAGTAGCGCCGGCTGGCGTCGCCCATCGGCTGCGACCCGGTCGACAGATCGATGATGCTCAAACGCACGCAGCCAAGAGCCGCGTGGTCGTCGAGGTAGTAGCCGATCTCGTCCGGGCCGCGATGGACGATCGTCGACAGCATCTCGCCGATGATCTGCTCGTGCGTCGCCGGGTCGGTCCCGCAAGCGAAGAAACCGGCGATGCCGCACATGGCCGTCAGGCGGTGCTGCCCTGATCGCAGAACGACCGATGCAGCACCTTGCGGTTGATGAAGAAGCCGAACGAAGTGAGCACCTTGCCGAACCCGGTTTCGATGAACTCGTCGCAGCCCGCGCGGAGGAGCGTCTGCATGCATTGTTCCCATTGCACGGGCGACGCCACCTGCCGGGCGAGTCGTCGCTTCATCTCGCGGCCGTCCTCGGGCAGGAAGCAGCCGCTGACATTGTCGCAGACGGGCAGCGAGGGCCTGCCGAGCGGCAGTTCTTCGAGAAAGGCGAGAAACCGGCGCTCGGCTTCGGCGAGCAGGGCGCAGTGCCAGGCACCGGCAACCGGCAGGCGCTGGATCTTCTTCGGTTGCATTGCGGCAAGCAGGGGAATCGCCCGTTCCACCGCCGCCAGCTCGCCAGACAACGAGTACTGGCCAACGCAGTTGTGGTTGCTGACGGCGAGGAAGCACCCATCCGCTTGCAACTCCTGGCACACCTGCTCCACCGCCGGCAGCGACAGGCCGATGACCGCGAGCATCGCCCCGCTGCGCTCCGCGAAGCACTCGTCCATGAACGCGGCGCGGGTGTGGACGATGTCGACCAGTTGCTCGAAAGAAACAACGCCGGCAGCGTACAGCGCCGTCCACTGCCCGACGCTGTATCCGGCCAGTGCTGTGGGGCGAGTTCCCTGCGCGCGCAACAGATCGAGCGACAGGCTGCTGGCGAGCACGGTAAACAGGGAGCTGACCGGGTTCGTGTTGATCAGCTCGGCAGCATCGGGCCGGCGCAGCGGGTCGACCTGGAGCCGTTCGACGATGCACGCATGGCGCTCGCCGAAAGACGGACAAGCCGTCAGTCCGTCGAGCATCGTCAGCGCGTGCGCGCCCTGCCCGGGAAACAGCAGGGCGGTCCGGCGCGCTTTGCGCATGCCAGCCTCAGGATTGGGTCGGGCGCTCGCCGGCGGCGCCGGGCGCCGCTTCGGCGAGCTTCCTGCCGACCGAGGCGACGAGTCCGTCGAGGCTGTTGAGTTGCCCGAGCAGCAGTTCCTCCGCCGCGTACTCGACACCGAACTCGGTTTCGAGAAAGGAGATCAGCTCCATGAACCCGAAGGAGTCGATGAAACCGCCGGCGAACAGATCGGTTCCCCCGTCGACCTTGTCGTCGAAATCGACGAGAAACTGGTCGTGGAGAAAACGCGCCATGCTCTCTCTCAGGCTTTCAGTGTCCATCGCCGGTGCCCTCCGCTGGTCGAGCCAAAGATGGTAGAACCAATCGCTGCCGGTGTGAAGCATCCCGAGCTTCTGATAATACTGGATGGACACCGGATTGTCGCAGTAAATCCGGGTCACGATCCTGGTCAGCCGGGGGAAGCGTTGACGACAGAGATCGAGGTTGGCGCGCAACATCGCCGCCAGGGCGAAGCCGGTGCGTGAATCGGCCGACACCACCGACTCGTAGAGGTCGAACTGGTCTTCCTGTGGCATGCACCCCTGAACGCTGACGACCTCGTCGCGCGATCCCAGCGCGACCAGAAAGAAACCGGGGAAGTTCTGCCAGTAGGTACGCAGACACTTGAGCTTGTGCCGAAGCGCGCGGGTGGGGCCGATGGCCGGGTCGCGACTGAAGCGCGTCGGCGAGGCCTGGCGATAGAGTGCGGCGACCGTTGGCCAGTCGTCCTCGGCCAGGGCTCTGGTCCGGTACTTTTGTGGAAAGCGGTCGAGGACCGCCAAGGCTGATTCGCGATCGCCCTCAAACTGCAGCAAGCGCCCCTGGAAGCACCGGGCCAGGTCTTCGATCGGCTCTGCGGATCGGACATAGACGACCGCATAGCCTTGCGCCGCCGCGTCCTCCTGCAGTTCCGCCAGCTGTCGTCGCGAGACCGCAGACGGTGCGCGCCAGCTCCCCACCTTGCGTGCGATCAGGCCTTGGTCGAAGCGGCACTCGTCGATTGCCGGCAACGCAGTCAGATGCATGCGTCGCTCACGACGTTACCGAACAGCCGATCGCGGTCACTCGGCGTCCATGGCTCGACACAGGCGTGCACGGGCGCCACAGCCGGCGTGCCGTGTTCGGCGCTGCCCGAGCGCTCGCCGGGCAGGACTTCCTGCAGCCTCGCTTGCCATTGGCTCATCGTGATGCTCCCCGTACTCGGGCGGCGACACCGACCGGGCGCGCCGATGGGCACGTTCCGGATCGATCCGGCCGACATTGTGCCACTCTGCCGTCCGGTTGTGGGTGTCGGCGGGCGCGCCCCGCCGCCCGGATCGGGCCCGGCAGCGGGCGCCCTTCTCCTTGTTCTCGCCGTGTTTGAATACGTACGCCCAATGAAGTAACATGTACGCAGTCGCCTTCAAGGAAGAGTGCCATGGCTCATCGCATGAGCGCCACCCGCTTGCGTGCGGAGCTGTTCAAGACCCTGGATCAGGTCGTCAGCAGTGGCGAGAGCGTCGAGATCGAACGTCCCGGAGGAACCGTGCGCATGGTACTCGCCGCGTCGGGCAGTCGCTTGGCCCGCCTCTCGCCTCACCCGGGCACGGTCAGCGGCAATCCGGAGGACTTGGCGAATCTCTCGTGGGAAGACGCCTGGCAGCCGGTGCCGTGAGCGCAGTGCCGACGGCGGGTCCCTTGTCGGTCTACCTCGACACCCACGTCCTCGTCTGGCTTTACCAGGATGGGGCCAGCCGCCTGACGCCAACCGGCAGTCATGCCATCGATGCCGCGGAACGGCTGCTGATCTCACCGATCGTCGAACTGGAGCTTGCGTACCTGCACGAGATCGGTCGCATCAACCGCGACGCCGCCACACTCCTTGACGTCCTGCGCCGCGAACTCGACCTCGAAACCTGCAAGCGACCGTTCGCTTCGGTGGTGGGCGCAGCGGTAGACCAGACATGGACCCGCGATCCCTTCGACCGGCTGATCGTCGCTCAGGCAGCTCATGGCAAGGCCCCGCTCCTCACGGCCGATCGCAACATTCTTGTCCATTACGCGCGAGCTTTCTGGTAACGCTGCCGACTTCGATTCCGTGCCGGGAACGACGCAGGGGATCAAGGGCTGGGTGATGAGCGGTGGCTGCTCCGTACTCGACGCCGACGCACTCGTGCAGAGGTCGTCCCGGACGAGAACAGCCAACGGGCGCAGCGGGACTCGGCTGACGGCTCATCCCTGTCCACGATCCAGTCCGTGATTGACGCTGCTTCACGGGAACCCATACACTCCCGGCGGTGCCGTTGGATTTCCTATCCCTTGTCCTGGGTCGGAGCATGATGGGCGCTCGGAGTTTCCTGACCTCACCGGTTGCCAGACCACAGCGCACGCGTTCGCGTGCCGACTGCTGGCCTGCGCGACGACTGTCGATCGCCTGCGCGTTTGCCCTGCTGTCGTCGGGATGCATGATCGGTCCCGACTTCAAGCGGCCGTCGGCACAGGTCGCCGACGACTGGATGGAGGCCGGCAGCGAGACGATCGATTCCGGCCGCGCCCAGTATCGCGAGTGGTGGTCGTCGCTCGATGATCCGGTGCTGTCGAAGCTGATCGACCTCGCCCATGAGCAGAACCTCAGCCT
>ERZ761607.3506-NODE-3506-length-15093-cov-8.168706_pt1 | contig 15093 bp, 17 predicted proteins | sample MGYA00511164_ERZ761607 | MGnify/ENA primary metagenome ERZ761607 (study PRJEB28899, sample SAMN02445080) | bioreactor sludge metagenome | biome: EBPR sludge | place: Australia: Brisbane, Thorneside Wastewater Treatment Plant | collected 2011-06-22 ...
ACGATCGAGAAACAAAAACAGTATGTGATCGTAAATTTCATTTTATTTTTTTATTAATTTACTTTTAAATAATTTTTTGCTTTTTCTGTTAAAACCTTTATAAATTTTTCAATATCCTGCAGTTCAACATTAGCCCCTGAAGCATTTTTATGTCCGCCGCCACTGAATTCTTTAGCCAACTGATTCATAAATATATCACCTTTTGAACGGAAAGAAATTTTAAGACTTTTCTTTAATTCAATAATCACTAATCCAATCTGAACACCTTTGATTGTCATCAATATACTTGAAAATCCTTCAATCTCCGATTCATCAACATTGTTTTTGGCAAAATCTTCCTGAGTTAAAACACCCAAACATATTCTTTCATTTTCAAAAAATCTCAAACTTGAAAGAAAACAAGACATCAATTTAATTTTATTCACACTTTGTTCACCATTTACTTTTTCATAAATGTAAACAGGATCGGCACCTTTTTTTACAAGGTCAGCAGCCGTTAAAAAAGTATATTCTGTAGTTCGCGGATATCTGAATGATCCGGTATCAGTCATAATTCCGGTATATAATGCTTCAGCAAGTGAAGGATTAAAATACTTCTCGTCATCTTCTTTTATTATATCGTAAATCATCTGACAAGTTGCAGGATAGACGGTATCAGATATGGAAAAATCATATATGGATTCATTTAATCCTAAATGATGATCAATGCAGATTTTTTTTGCTTTTGATTTATTAATGGACTCTTCCATAGATTTTGTTCTTGAGAGTTCATTAGTATCGAGAATAAAAATCAAATCTGCATTTTCAAGTATTTCTGAATATTCTTCAGGATGATGCCAAAAAACTTTTATAATATTTTCTTTATCTAAAAATCTTAAGTATTCAGGGGTAGGAGAGTGGTTTATTATTTCAGGTTTTTTTCCTTTTTGATTGAGATAGTTTTTAAATGCCATTACACTTCCTATGGCATCCCCGTCAGGAATAAGGTGAGTTGTTATAACTATTGAACGGGCATCCTTGATTATATCGTTTAATTCTTTGGTTTTATTTAACATTAAAAATAACTTTCTTCATTGGTAGGAAATGATCCTGACTTAACATCTTTTATATATTCGCTGAATGCATTTTTTATATCAGTAGCCATATTGGAATATCTTCTTACAAATCTCGGTTTAAAATCTTCCACCATACCGAGCATATCGTGAGTCACTAAAACCTGACCGTCGCAGTCTTTTCCTGCTCCGATACCGATTGTAGGAATTTTTAAACTTTTAGAAATTTTTTCACCAAGTGGTGCGGGAATTTTTTCCAATACTAAAGCAAAGACTCCGCTTTTCTCCAGCAATAATGAATCTTCATAAATCTTGTCTGCTTCTTCTTTATCTTTCCCTCTGGTTTTATAACTTCCGAATTTATTAATTGATTGTGGGGTAAGTCCCAAGTGTCCCATTACAGGAATTCCGATTTCCACAACACGTCTTACAGTTTCTGCAATGTAATCTCCGCCTTCCATTTTCACCGCATCACATCCTGTTTCTTTCATTACTCTTCCGCAGTTCTGTATTGCTTCTTTTACACCAACCTGATAACTCATAAATGTCATATCCGATACAACTATAGCATTCTTAACGGCACGTTTTACAATTTTAGTGTGATAAATCATTTCTTCAAGCGAGACAGGAATTGTCGTTTCATTACCTTGAATAACATTTCCGAGAGAATCACCGACAAGAATAACTTCAATACCTGATTCATCAAGAAATCTTGCAGTCAGATAATCATAAGCCGTAAGCATGGTAATTTTTTCGCCACGCTCTTTCATCACTGATAAAACTTTTGTTGTTATATGTTTTTCTTTATCCTTAGTGTAAGTCATCTTCTGTAAGGTATTATTCCTCTGTCTGCTTTGGAAATAAATTTTAATATCTCCTGAATTTCAGGTGTTAAATTATCTTTTAGTTTAATTTCATCTACCGCCTGAGATACATTCAATCCCGAGTTATAAATTAAATCGTAAACATTTTTAATTTCATCAATCTGTTCCTGTGTAAATCCTTTTCTTTTCAATCCGACTTTATTTAACCCTTCATAACTTAAAGGATATCCTCCTGCTAAAATGTAAGGAGGCACATCTTTTACCGCTTTTACTCCGGCACCAACAAAAGAATATTTTCCGACTTTAACAAACTGATGAATTGCCACAAGACCACCGATATTAGCATAGTTATCTATCTCAACATGCCCACCCATATTAGTTGCATTGGCAATAATAACATTATCACCAATTACACAATCATGAGCAATGTGAACATAACTCATTATATAACAATTTTTTCCAACGACTGTTTTTTTGCTGTGGTTAGTACCTCTGTTAATAGTAGCGAATTCTCTGATGGTGGTATTTTCACCTATTTCAACGGTGGTAATCTCCCCGCCAAATTTCAAATCCTGAGGTTCAGTTGAAATAACAGCCCCGTGAGAAATTTTCACACCGTTGCCGATTCTTGAACCGTTTGCAATAACTGCATTATTACCGATTTTTACATTATCGCCGATTATAACATCATCCTCAATCAAAGTCCCTGCACCAATAATGGCATTTGATCCGATTACGGCTTTTGAAGATATCAATGAATTTGTTGTCAATTAAAAAAATTTTATAAAGTTGCTTCTACGAGAATTTCTTCGTTTTTAGCATTTGATTTTGTAATCATTTCAGCAATCAGTCCGAGAGTAAAGAACTGAATACCAACAATGATAAAAATCAATCCGACTAAAAACAGCGGACGGTCACTTATGAAATGTCCTTTCCAGAATTTCATAATAGTTAAATAAATAGTAATCAGTGTTCCCGCCATAAAAGAAATAATTCCGAACAAGCCGAAAAGATGTAAAGGTCTGTTATTATATTTTGTGGTAAATAAGACTGTTAATAAATCAAAAAATCCGTTGAAAAATCTGCTTATACCATATTTGGTTTTTCCGAATTTTCTTGCATGATGTTTCACGGGCTTTTCAGTTACTTTAAATCCGGACAAGTGTGCAAGAGCAGGAATATATCTGTGCATCTCTCCATAAATCTTGATAGATTTAGCAACCTCTCTTCTGTATGCTTTAAGACCGCAATTGAAATCATGAAGTCTGACACCGGACATTTTAGAAGTTACATAATTAAAAAATTTTGAAGTGTGTTTTTTAATAAAAGGGTCATGTCTGACTTTTTTCCAGCCGGAAACAAGATCAAATCCGCTGTTCAAAACTTTGAGCAATTCAGGAATTTCATTCGGATCATCCTGTAAATCGGCATCCATAGTGATAATAAAATCACCTCTTGCCATATCAAACCCTGCTTGCAATGCAGCGGACTTACCGTAATTTTTTCTGAATTTTATGCAGTGGAACCTGCTGTTTTTGGAGTGTATATATTTTATTTTATTAAATGATCCGTCTGTGCTTCCGTCATCAACAAAAATAACTTCATACATACATTTTAGTTTATCAAATACATCTCTTATGGAAAGAGATAATTCCATTAAAGATTCTTCTTCATTAAGCAAAGGTATCACAATTGATACCATTTTCCCGGGAGGGACTATTCGTGTTAAGTCTTCCGATTTTTGTATCTGATTCTTTTCAGGTAAATTCTTGTTTTTGTTGAATTGATTTTTCTCGTTAAATCCCGATATGTTTTGTCTTTGGTTTGACAGAGATTCCCGGTTATTATTTATTCTGAACTTTTTTTTATGATAATTTTTTTTTCTTGGTTTTACAGTCTTTTCATTATCATTCGTGCCGGCAGCAATTTCTGATTCTAAGTTCTTGATAAAATCATCAGTTATTTCTTCACCGGACTCTTCATTTTTGGTAATATCTTGCATATTATAATCACTCGAAACGGGTAATTAATGGTTTCTAAAACCCTAAATATAAACAATTTAATCAGCAATATATATGTAATAATCAGTCAATTTTCATTATAAATTACTTTTTTAATTAATAATTTTTTAATTCTTTTCTGTTATCTTTGTAAATGAAAAAGTTAGAAGATTTAATTAATAGTAAACTCTCAAGACGAAATGTCCTGAAAGCTACTGCGGCTGTAATTTTATCATCCGCAATACCTGCATATATTCGTGCTGAAAATACGTCAATTGACAATGAACCTAAATTACTTTTTAGTAATAATCCGTTTTTAACTTTTAAACCGATTCCTCCTTCTGATGCTGATGAACTGATTTTACCTGAAGGATTTAAATATGATATTATTCGAATGTGGGGTGATAAAGTAAATGACTCTGAATTATATGGTACTAATAATGATTTCGTTGCATACTTTCCGATTAATAATAAATCTGATGATGGTTTACTTGTTGTAAATCATGAATTTCCTTCTCCGTTGCTTTCAGGAAATTATACAGATGCTGATTGGGTTAATAAAGTGATTAAAACATCAGAACAGATAGATGCCGAAAGAAAAAGTGTTGGAATATCAGTATTCAGGGTTAAACGTGAAAATAATAAGTGGTCATTTGTTAATGATGAAAAATTTAACAAAAGAATTGATGCAAATTCTGAAATTGTATTAACAGGTAAGGCAGCAAATACTCCTGAAACATTTAACACAATTATTGTAAGAGGAACCGTTGCAAATTGTAGTGGAGGAGTTACTCCATGGAATACATATCTCAGCGGTGAAGAAAACTTTCAGGATTACGGTGGGGAAGAATATTACAGGTGGAATGATAACGGTGAAAAATTTATTGAAGAACATTACGGATGGGTAGTAGAAGTAAATCCTTATGATAAAAATTCCGTTCCTAAAAAAAGAACTTCACTCGGAAGGTTCAGGCATGAAAATGTTTGCATTGCTTTGACGAATGATAACCATGTTGTTGCATATATGGGTGATGATAAGGTAAATGAATGTGTTTATAAATTTATTTCAAAGAATAAATTTTATTCCGGACAAGACGGTTTTAACAGTGATTTACTTGACGAAGGTGATTTATATGTTGCCGATTTTGAAAACGGAAAATGGCATTTGCTGGATTATGAAAAACAGAATGTTCTAAAAAATAATTTTAAATCACAGGCGGATGTATTGTTAAATTGTGATAAGTCATCAAAACTTGTCGGAGGTACAGAATGTAACCGTCCTGAAGATATAGAAATAAATCCTGTTGATAAAAATGTGTATATTGCATTTACAAATAACTCATTGAAAAAAGATTATTTCGGAAACATCGTTTGCCTAAAAGAAAAAAACGGTGATTATGGTAGTCTCGAATTTGAATGGGATGTGTTAATAACCGGTGGGGAAGAAAGCGGAATGTCTTGCCCTGATAATTTAACCTTTGATAATAGCGGTAATCTCTGGGCTTTAACAGATATATCAACGGGTTCGCTAAATAAAACCAGACAGTTACCTTTTAAAAATAACTCAGTTTTTATGATTCCTACTTCAGGTGAAAATAAAGGTAAGGCATTCAGATTTGCTTCAGGTCCTGTTGAATGTGAGGTTTGCGGAGGTTCGTTCACTCCGGATGGCTCTACAATGTTTTTATCAATTCAGCATCCCGGAGAAAATTCTCCTTCACTTGATAAACTAACTTCTCATTGGCCCAATGGTGGAGATGATATTCCGAGATCGACTCTTGTTGCTATGACAGGTTTTAAGTAAAAAGTTTTGCGGCTCGTAATAACCCTGCTTCATCAAATTTATTACCCATAATCTGTAATCCATAAGGTAAACCTTTTGAATCATTTCCTGCAGGAATTGATATCGCAGGAATAGCGGCAAGATTTACTGATGCGGTATAAATATCGTTCAGATACATTGCCAGCGGATCATCATTTTTTTCGCCAATCTTAAATGCAGTTGTTGGTGTTGTTGGTGAAATTATAAAATCAACTTCTTTAAAAACATTTTCAAAATCTTCTGTAATTTTTCTTCTCATCTTTTGTCCCTTTCTGTAATAGGCATCGTAATATCCTGATGATAATACATAAGTCCCAAGCATAATTCTTCTTTTAACTTCGGCACCAAAACCTTCACTTCTTGTATTCACATACATCTCTTCAAGGTTACTGTGATTTTCACTTCTGAATCCATATCTCACACCATCATATCTTGCTAAATTACTCGATGCTTCTGCTGATGTTAAAATATAATAAGTTTGGATTACATATTTAGAATGGGGAAGTGAAATTTCTTTTACATCAAACCCTGAATTTTTTAAATGTTCAATTTTTAAAAGAATTCCTTTTTTAATTTCTTCGTTGAGACCTTCTTCAAAATATTCTTTTGCAAATCCAAACTTAACTTCACCGGGTTTGAATTTTTTAAGAATTTCATCACTAAAAGTTGGAACCTGTTCAATAGCTGAAGTTGAATCTTTTTCATCTTTACCTGAAATCACTTCCATTACATCAGCAATATCATTTAGATTTTTTCCGAATATTCCAATTGAATCAAATGAAGAAGCAAAAGCCGTTAAACCGTATCGTGAGATTCTTCCATAGGTTGCTTTGAGACCTGTAATTCCGCAGAAAGAAGCCGGTTGTCTTATTGAGCCTCCGGTTTCAGAGCCAAGAGAAATAAGGCACATATCTGCTGCAACAGAAACAGCACTTCCGCCTGAAGAACCACCGGGAACGCGTTCATTATCAACGGGATTCAGCACTGCACCAAAATAAGAATTTTCATTTGATGAACCCATTGCAAACTCATCACAGTTCACTTTGCCAATAATAATAGCATCCTCCGCAATAAGTCTTTCAACAACGGTAGCATTATAAATTGCATTAAAATTTGAAAGGATTTTAGATCCGCAAGTATGAAGTTTATCTTTTATAGATATAACATCTTTAATGGAAATAACAAGACCGGCAAGTTTTCCGGCATTTCCGCAATCAATTTTCTTTTGAATTTCGAGGGCATGATTTAAAGCATCATCTTTAAAAACGGAAATAAAAACATTGAGATGTTTTTGTGTTTCAATTTTTTCGAGGTAATATTTTACTAAATCAGTTAATTTTAATTTTCCTGATTTTAATTCTTCCCTGATTTCTTTAAGATTTAGGTTTTGTATCGTCGGAAGCACTGTTTATATCCTTCTCTATATCGTTGGTTGCTTTTTTAAATTCTTTTACACCTTTGCCGATACCCTGCATAAGTTCCGGAATCTTTTTCGCTCCGAATAACACAAGAATTACAATTACGATTAAAATTATTTCGGGTGTTCCTAATCCAAACATTTTTATACTCCTTTAATTATTTTTAAATAACACTGCCGACAACAGACTCAAATAATCTGTAACCGTCTGTAAGCCCCAGTGTTGCGTCTGATGCTCTTTCAGGATGGGGCATCATTCCCATCACATTTCTGTTAACATTCTGTATTCCCGCAATATCATCAAGCGAGCCGTTGGGATTATTATTATATCTGAATAATATCTGGTTACGGCTCAATAAATCCGTATGTGTATTTTCATCACAATAATAATTCCCTTCGCCGTGTGCTATAGGAATTTTAATATCTTCTTTAATTTCATAAAGTCCCGTAAAAATACTTTTATTATTTTCTACTTTCAATGAAACAGTATCACAAACAAATTTAAGGTTTTTATTTCTAAGTAATGCACCCGGTAATAATCCTGCTTCACATAAAATCTGAAATCCGTTACAAATGCCAATCACAATTCCGCCATTGTTTGCAAATCTTATAACTTCCGGCATTATCCCTGAAAATCTTGCAATTGCTCCGCACCGGAGATAATCACCGTAACTGAATCCTCCCGGAACGATTATAATATTACTATCTTCAATGGAAGAATCTTTATGCCAAAGAAATTTTGTATCAACTTTTAAAATATTTTTACAAACGTAATAAGCATCATGGTCACAGTTAGATCCCGGAAATACAATCACTCCGACTTTCGCTTTCAAATTAAACTAACTCCTTTTCAGATTTTTCCAAACTATATGAATAATTTTCCATTACCGGATTTGCGAGTAGTTTTACACAAGCATTTTCAATCAATATCCTTGCATCTTCTTCATTTTCAGCATCAATTTTTAATTCAATATATTTACCGATTCTTGTTTCAAGTATAGCACTAAAACCAATTGATTTCAGGGAATTTTCAACTGTCTTTCCCTGAGGATCTAAAATTGATTCTCTTAGTTTTATTACAACTTTAGCCGTAAATATCATTATATTTTAGATAGATTTAAGTAAGATAGGTTTAATTTACCTATTAGGAAGGAATAATTAAATTGAATAAATTTTACTTATTCAATTCTTCTAAAATTCTCTCTAAAGAATTTTTATCAATTGAATTTACTGATTTTATATTTCTTGAAGGATTTGTAGTGGATTTTTTCAAATCATCCAAAGATAATCCGCCACCTTCATCATAAGGTTTCTCTTCAGTAACCGTATCCTTTTCAGAATTTTTCTTTTTTGATGGTGACATCATCGATTCTTTTTTCGGATCAATATTATTATCTTTTGTGTTACTGACTGAAGTTTCACTCATTATATTCGGTTTAACAGCAGATTTAAAATTACCCGATTCAGTAACTTCTTTTAATTCGTCAGAACTGCTTCTGTCAGAAGGACCTTTACTGCTGTAACTGTCAATACTTCCTTTTTTAATTAAAATATCATTGGAAGCAATATTTTCAGTTTCTTTTTGTGAATCTGTTGAACCGGTTGGTGTCTGAGTGTTTTGATTGGAATTGTTATTTCCGCTTGTCAGACCGTTATTATTATTAGTAGTATTCGGTTGATTTGTAGTATTATTTTGTTGAGTAATATTTTCAGGAGTATTTGTATTTACCTGTGTAGTAGCAGTTTCGTTGTTAGTTGAAATATTATAATTGTAAACAACAATTAAAATTAAGAAAATCAAAACAGTAAATCCCATTGCCGGAACGAGCCATGGATTACGTTTCTCTCCGAAAAATCTTGAGAAAAATCCTTTTTCTAATTTTTCTGTGTTTTGATGGTGAATAGATGTGCTTACGAGATCTGCTTCAAGAGTATTAATTCTGTGTTGCAGTTTAGTTACAAAATCGTCACTTGCTGTAATCTTCGGTAAATTGCGTATTTTTTCCCGTATATCTAAGTATTTTTCGTCTTCGTGGTTATGCAATTTAAATCTGTATTAATTTTTCTATAAACTTGTTTTTAGTTAATCGTTAGGTTTATATATATCACTTAACAACTCTTTTAATTTTTCTCTGCCCCTGTTAATTCTTGATTTAACAGTCCCCAAAGGCAAATTTGTAATTTTTGCGATTTCTTCATATTCTAAATCTTCAACATCTCTCATAATAATCACTTCTTTAAACTTATCACTCAATGAATTTATTGCTTTCTGAATATGCTCACTTTCAGTCATTGAGTTTGCACTGACTTCCGGTGAGATTACTCCATCATCAATTAAATCAAAATCCTTATCATTTTCAGGGTCAAAATCGCTTAAAGATATCGAATTATACCTGTTTTTCTTACGTAAACTTGTTTTTGCTATGTTAATCGCTATCGTATAAAACCATGTTGAGAACTTCGCAATCTCTTTATACAGGTGCTTCGATCGGTATAATTTCAAAAATGTATCCTGTGCTAAATCTTCGGATTCATCTCTGCTCCCCGTATATCTGAATAAGAAATTAACTAATTTATCTTTGTATCGAATTACAATTTCATTGAATGCAGAAATATCTTCTTGCTGAAACTTAAATATTAACTCTTCGTCAGATAATTTCTTATAATCTGTTTTTGTATCAGACAATCTGTCTATTTTGTTTAACTAAAAGACGTATTTTTTGTTCCGATAGATTTCTTTGATTTTATAAATTACACAAATTTAATATCAATTCCGAAAAAATGATACTCTTTTCGGGATTACCGGTCTTAAATAATTTTTCTGTGTTATAAATATACGTAAAAGCGTTATTTAATTTAATTTCATTAATTTGGGACAGATATTTTTTATATAAATTCAATAACTGCTCATTTTCATACCACAATTTTAAAGACCGCTTTAAATTAAAACCTGTCAAATTCCTTGAAGCAGGATCTTGCAATTTTGACATTACAATAAAAGCATTTGTAATCAAAACTAAAAGATAAATTTCTACATCTTTTTTAAGAGTAAGTGAGTTATAAATTTTTAATGCTTTCTCAGAATCTTTTTCAAGAATTGCTTTTACCATTTCCGTCTCGGAAAAATCTTTTGATATTCCCACACATTCATTTATATCACTCTTATCAATTTCTTTTTTATCAATTGCGTATGTTTTCAGTTTTTCAACTTCTCTTACCGCTTCATCATAAGATTGGTTTAAAAACTGAATTAAATAATCCAAATCGTCATTACTGATTTTGTAATCTTCAAACTTCAATTTTAACCAGTTTTTATAAGCAGTTTCAGAAAACTCATTTATATCCGCAAATAAAATATTCTTATGAATTATTTCAGAATAACTATCGGGTTTATATTCTTCGTTGAATTCATTTAAAATTAAAATAGTATCGGGATTGAAATTATTTAAATAATCCAAAATTGGTTTTACATCATTTTTTCTTACGCCTGATATTCCGGGTTTTTTAACAATCTTATATATTACAATTTTTTTCTCCGTGAAGAATCCTAAATTTGAACATTCATTAAGTGCTGTGAATATATCTGTTTCGTCCGAATAAAAAATTTTCAGGTTTTCCTTTTTTGTATAACCTTCACCAATGAAATTTTTTCCTAAATTTTCAATGACCTCATCCATCAAAACTTTCTGACTGCAAAATAGAAGGTTATTATTTTTTAAATTTCCTTTTTTTATATCTTCTAAAAAGTTTGAATATGATATTTTATAATTTGCAGATTTAGCCATTTAAGCAACGGTAAAATTTAATTTGTAATTATAAACTTCTTCAAACAATTGTTTTCGCCGAGACGCTCCCCATATCTCTAACTCCGGAACTACTCCTTCATCAACTTTTAATATAAATTCCAAATTACCGTTTTTAAGATTTATATCAATATTTTTTATTAAAGATTTATGTCCTCTGTCCAGTCCGTCAGCAACTCTTAAAATTCCCGATAATTTCTTTACAAGGTTCTGATCTTTTACACTTAACTTATTATACTCTTCATGTTTTGCTTTAGGATGTGATTTCCTGTGATATCTTGCGATGTTTGCTATTATTTCAATTTCATTATCAGTGAATCCGAGTAACTCTGAATTTCTTATCAGATAATAAGAATGTTTGTGATGTTGAGAGTGAGCAATATGATATCCTATATCGTGAAGAATAGATGCGGCTTCGAGATATTCTTTTGCGTCTTCATCCATTTCAAATTTCAATTTCAAAAAATCAAAAATCCTAAGTGCAAGTTTTGTAACCTGCTGTGAATGTTCTTTGTCATAGTTACAAAGTTTAGCAAGATTCAAAACACTTTTATATCGCACATCACTCAAGTGCCCAAGATTTTCCGCTCCTGTTTCTTTATTAATAGTATCCATCAATATTCCTTCACGTAAGGCGTATCCAGATACAGTTACGGCAGGTAATTCAAGTTCATTCACAATCTGCTCCATTATTAATGCACCTGCCACTATTATATCCGCTCTTCGCTCATCCAATCCGGGAATATTTTTTCTTTCTTCAAAAGTTTCCGCTTTCAGAATTCGTTTAACCGACCGGTTAATTGAATCTCTGTCATAAGTAAAATTATTCAGGTTAAAATCATCCGGAACATCTTTTTTGTTTTCATTATAAACCATCATTCCGATACTTGAGACCGTTCCTGAAGTGCCGACTACTAAATCAACTTTTTCATTTTTTATTGCTCTTACAATTGGATTTATCGCACCCTTAATATATATCCTCGCCTCTTCAACTTGTTTTTCTCTTACCTTTAAATCAGGAAAAAAAGAATTAGTAAGACGGACAGCACCAATTTTAATACTGTTTCCAAAAATTATATTTCCTTTTTCTCCGATTAAAAATTCCGTGCTCCCTCCTCCAATATCAAACAATAAAATTCTTTTGTCATACACCGGCAATGCCTGTAAAACACCAAGATAAATAAGTCTCGCTTCTTCATAACCTGATACAACTTCTATTTCTATGCCTGTAACTTTTTTAACTTTTTCAATAAACTCATCTTTGTTAGATGCTTCTCTTGTTGCACTTGTTGCAATTGCTCTTATCTTTGCATTAAAAGAATCTGAAATTTTTTTGAACCTTTTCAGAGTTTTTATAGCCCTATCCATTGCTTCAGGTTCAAGTTGTTTCATATCCTTAGCACCTGTGCCTAATCTCACAACTTCTTTGTCTCTTGTTAAAATTTTAAAATGATCTCTGTCTAAAACTTTAGCAACCACCAAATGAAATGAGTTAGTGCCTAAATCTATAGCAGCAAGTATATCATTTTTTATCATCAGTTATTTTTGAGGATTTTATTTATTAATAATTCACATTCATTCATCACTTCTTCCACACTTATATCATTAATGTTCTCAGTTTTCGATTTTATATATTTATTGTTTTCTCCGACAGGAGCCCATTCAAATCCGTTTGTAGGACCGAATAAAGAAACAACATTTGCTCCAACTCCACCTGCCACATGCATTATTCCCGTATCGTTAGTCACAAATAAATTACTTTTACTTATTACACCTCCGACTTTTCTTACCGGAGTATTAGAAAGTATTATATGTTCTATTTTTGATTTGTTGAGTAATTCAGAAACTTTTTCAGTTACTTCTTTGTCAATTGTTCCTGATGTTATAAATATATAATTATTGTATTTTCTATATAAGGAAGTAATTAGTTCTGCAAATTTTCCTGTATCCCATCTGTTCGGAATTTTTCCCGCTCCGGTATGAAAACCAAAAATCAATCTGCTTTTATCGGGAAAATTTTTGTCTATGTATTCATCAGCAAATCTTTTCTCATCATCAGATAAATGTATTTTGATAATTCTTTCATTTATCGGTAAGTCACAACCTACAAGTCTCCCGATGTCAAGATTTCTTTCTATCTGATGAAGTTTTTTTTCATCCCATTGGAAATCTTTTTTTACAGAGAGTAAATATTCAGATTTATTTTTTTTACCGTCAATGCTTTTAACACCTATTCTGACTTTTGCTCCGGATAAAAAATTTATAATGTGAGAAGTTCTGGATATTGAAACTGTGGAAGGCACAAAACCTAAATCATATTTTTTTCTTCTCAGTTTTCTTATAAATTCATAAATGGCTTTTCCGCCTGACTTATTATAAATTATTACTTCGTCTATATAAGGATTTATATCACTGAAAAGAATTTCATAATTTACGGGAGATGCAACAAGAGTAATATGAGAATCCGGATATTTTTTTCTGATGGCTTCAAATAAGGGAACTGAACATAACATATCTCCTAATTGATTATGTTGTCTTACTATAAGAATATTTTTTACTTTCATATCTTTCTCCCGGTAATCATTTTATCTCTTCATAATCCACATCTATCACTCTGCTGTCATCATTTTTGATTTTTTTTCTTTCGTTTTTTGTAAAAGGAGGTGTTCGTTTTTCTGTGTTGTCCGTCTTTGGTTTGAAAAGTCTGTATATTCTTATTATAACTCCTGACATTATCAATACAAATATCAGAATTATTAATAATATGACAAATAAAATTTTAAACATTAATTAATTCGTTTTGTTAATAGCAGGGTCATAATACTCCATATGTGAATGACCGGGTTTCATTATTTGCTCAACAAGTTCATTGAAATCTTTTTCATTATTTACAAAATCTATCTCAGTTGAATTCACTACCAATACTCTTGTTGATTTAAATCTGAAGAAAAAATAATTATAACCTTCGTTCAGATCTCTTATATAATCTTCTTTAATCTCTTTTTCTATGTCCCTGTCTCTGTGTTTTATATTAAACATAAGTCTGTCAACACTTGACTGAAGATAAATAATCAAATCGGGTATCACAATATTTTTTTCGATGAGCGTAGCAATTTTTTCATATAATTTCAGTTCATCATCCTGAAGATTAAGATATGCGAATATCTTATCTTTTTCAAAAATGTAATCTGCAACAATATATTCGTGAAATAAATCGGGCTGACGAAGTTCTGCAAGTTGTCTGTATCTGCTTAACAAAAAATACATTTGAGTGTGAAAAGCATATCTCTGCGGATTGTTATAAAATCTTTCGAGAAAAGGATTATCATCAAAGTCTTCAAGAATAAGTTTGGCATTTAACTTTGCCGCAAGTTTTTTTGCCAGTGATGTTTTGCCTGCTCCTATCACTCCTTCAATTGCTATATATTTAATCTTCTTATCGCTCAATAATTCATTCTATTGTTATTTTTTTTACTTCAAGTGTATCTTTGGTTTCTTTCAATAATTCTTTGATACTTTTATTTTTTTCAGGATGAATAAAATTTTCATCAATCTCTGACATCGGTATCAATACAAATTTTCTGTTCTCAATCTCTTTATGAGGAATATTTATCGTTTCATTTTTTAAAACTTCATTGCCGTAAAATAAAATATCAATATCAATTTCTCTCTGTTCCCATTTACCTCTGTTTTTTCTGTGCAGTTTCTTTTCAATATTTTTCAATTCCATGAATAAATCTTTCGCTTCAAGTTCAGTGGTGATTTCAATAACACTGTTAATAAAATCATCCTGTTCTCTCAGTCCCCAAGGTTCTGTTTCATAATAAGACGATTCTTTTGTTAAATTTGTTTTGTCTAATTTTGAAATTTCTTCAATTGCACTTTTTATAAATTTTATTTTATCGCCGACATTTGAACCTAATCCTAAAAATACTCTCAATATGAATTTTTAATTTCTGTAATAAGTTTTTTCTATTTCTACCGAATCAATAATTCCAAGTGGTGCGTTCGGTTTTCTTATCTTTACAGTTACGGAATCAATTTTCTCAAAATTATTTAATATCTCAGTTCCGATTGCCTCATTTGCAGTTTCAATTAAATTAAACTTGTGAGAGGTGAAAATTTTTTCCGTTAATTTATAAACCGAAAGATAATCCACAGTATTCTCAAGCCGG
>ERZ761607.3508-NODE-3508-length-15089-cov-4.896501_pt1 | contig 15089 bp, 10 predicted proteins | sample MGYA00511164_ERZ761607 | MGnify/ENA primary metagenome ERZ761607 (study PRJEB28899, sample SAMN02445080) | bioreactor sludge metagenome | biome: EBPR sludge | place: Australia: Brisbane, Thorneside Wastewater Treatment Plant | collected 2011-06-22 ...
GTCCTTGTAGCCATCCATGAAGGTCTGGCCGAACCAGCGGAAGATGTAATCGGGCAGGGACTTGGCGATCGGGATGTCCGGGTTCTTGGTGAACCCGCTCGGCTCGAACCGGGTGTGGGCGAATTTCTCGACCAGCGACTTCACCGGCACGCCGTACTGCAGGCACATCGAGATCGCGGTGCCGAAGGCGTCCATCAGGCCGCCGACGGTGCTGCCTTCCTTGGCCATGGTGATGAACAGCTCGCCGGGGGTCGAGTCGTCGTACAGGCCGACGGTGAGGTAGCCCTCGTGGCCGGCGATGTCGAACTTGTGGGTGACCGAGTGGCGGGTGCTGGGCATCCGGCGGCGCAGCGGGCGGGCCTTGGAGCCGTTGCCGGAGGCGTGGTGTTCCTCCTCCTTCGGCGCGGCCTCGACCTTCTTCGCCTCGGTCTTGCCGGTGTTCACCGGCTGGCTGCGCTTGCAGCCGTCGCGGTAGATGGCCAGGGCCTTCAGGCCGAGGCGCCAGCCTTCGAGGTAGGTCTCGGCGATCTGCTCGGCGGTGGCCTCGGTGGGCATGTTCACCGTCTTGCTGATCGCGCCGGAGAGGAACGGCTGCACCGCGGCCATCATGCGGACGTGGGCGGTGTAGGGGATGTAGCGGAAGCCGTTGCGCGGCTTGAAGGCGCAGTCGAACACCTCGAGGTGGGCGTCCTTCAGCTCGGGCGCGCCCTCGATGGTGTCGTGCTCGTCGATGTACTGGATGATCTTGGTGATCTGGTCCTTGGTGTAGCCGAGGCGTTCCAGGGCGGGGCGCACGGTGCGGTTGACGATCTTCAGCATGCCGCCGCCGGCCAGCAGCTTGTACTTCACGAGGGCGATGTCGGGTTCGACGCCGGTGGTATCGCAGTCCATCATGAAGCCGATGGTGCCGGTCGGGGCCAGCACGGTCACCTGGGCGTTGCGGTAGCCGTGGCGGCGTCCGGCCTCGAGGGCCTCGTCGGCGCACTGCTTCGCGGCATCGCGCAGCGACGACGGGCAGGAGGTGTGGATCTTGTAGGCGTAGTCGCGGTGCATGCCCATGACCTCGAGCATGTCGGTGCGGTTGCGCTCGTAATCCTCGAACGCGCCGAGGATGCCGGCGATCTCGGCCGACTGGCTGTAGGCGTGGCAGTGCATGACGGCGGTGATCGCGGCGGCGATGGCGCGGCCCTCCTCGCTGTCGTAGGGCAGGCCGAGCGACATCAGCAGGCCGCCGAGGTTGGCGTAGCCGAGGCCCAGGGTGCGGTAGATGTGGCTGTTCATCGCGATGCGTTCGGTCGGGTAGCTCGCGTTGTCGACGACGATCTCCTGCGCGGTGATGAACACACGCACGGCGGCCTTGAAGGTCTCGACATCGAACTCGCCGTTCGGGCGCATGAACTTCATCAGGTTCAGCGAGGCGAGGTTGCAGGCGGTGTCGTCGAGGAACATGTACTCGCTGCAGGGGTTCGAGGAGTTGATCCGGCCGGTGGTCTTGCAGGTGTGCCACTTCTGGATGGTGTCCTCGTACTGCATGCCGGGGTCGCCGCACAGCCAGGTGCCCTCGGAGATCCACTTCATGATCTCGCGGGCGCGGTAGGTCGGGCCGGGCTTGGCCGGGTTGGTCACCCAGTGGGTCTGCCATTCCTTGTCATCGATGACGGCCTGCAGGAACTTGTCGGTGACGCGCACGCTGAGGTTCTCGTTCTGGAAGCAGATCGAGCCGTAGGCCTCGCCGTTGAAGTCGCCCGAGTAGCCCTGCTCGATCAGCGCCCAGGCCTTCTTCTCCTCGTTCGGCTTGGCGTCGATGAACTCCTTGATGTCGGGGTGCCAGTCCTTCAGCGTGTTCATCTTCGCGGCGCGGCGGGTCTTGCCGCCCGATTTCACCACGCTGGCGATCGCGTCGTACACGCGCAGGAAGGACAGGGGGCCGCTGGGGCGTCCGCCGCCGCTCATCAGCTCGCGGCTGCTGCGGATGGTCGAGAGGTCGGAGCCGGTGCCGCTGCCGAACTTGAACAGCATGGCTTCGCTGCGGGCCAGCTCCATGATGCTTTCCATCGTGTCGTCGACCGACTGGATGAAGCAAGCCGAGCACTGCGGGTATTCGTACTGGGTGGAGGCCTGCTTGATGGTGCGGGTGGCGCGGTCGTAGAAGTAGTTGCCGGTGCCGCTTTCCTTGCCGATGCCGTATTCCTGGTACAGGCCGCAGTTGAACCAGACCGGGGAGTTGAAGGCGCCGTACTGGTTCAGGCAGAGGAAGGTCAGTTCGTTGTAGAACACGTCGGCGTCGGCCTTGGACTTGAAGTAGCCGTCCTTGAGGCCCCAGGTGGTGATGGTGTTGGTGACGCGGTGGACGAGCTGGCGGATCGAGTACTCGCGCTCGCTCTTGTTCACGTCTCCGTAGAAGTACTTCGAGGCGACGACGTTGGTGGCCAGCATCGACCAGCTCTTCGGGATTTCGATGTCCTTCTGCTCGAAGATCACCTTGCCCTTGTCATCGGTGATCGAGGCCTTGCGTTTCTCCCATTCGACCTGGTCGAACGGGTTGACGCCGGCGGTGCTGAACACGCGCTGGAAGCTCAGGCCCTTGGCCGGCGCAGCGGACGGCTTGGCCGCCTTGCGGTTGGCTCCCCGGTGTCCTGTCGCCTTGATCGTGGAAATGGTGCGGTTTTTGGTCACCGAGCGCGCGCCGTCGCGAGTTTCGAGCATTGCCTTGTCCCTCCGGTTAGTCGGTTGTTGTAACAAACTTGATCACAACCTGTTACAGAAACGCCACCCCAACATATAGGCGCTTTCTAACAGGGTGTTAACAAATACCGCTACCTGTAGTGGTGAAACAAGGACTTTTTTGTTAAAAAAACTACCCGTTTACAAGTCGTTCACCGCGTGGCGGTTTACGTTAGCGGCGGGATTTTCCGGAGCGACTGCCGTGTTTCCGGGAGGGGCGTTTCTTGCGGTTGTTTTCGTCCTGTTCCGGGTCGCCGTGGCTCGATTTGAAGGCGCAGACGATGGGGGCGCCGACGAGGCCGTAGGCCGCGCGGAGCTGGTTCATCAGGTAGAGCCGGTAGGAGGGGACGAGGGCGCGCGGCTGGTTGGCGAAGATGTTGATGCGGATCGGCCGGTTGCCGATCTGGGTGGCGTAGTAGATCTTGAAGCGGACGCCGCCGGCGCCGCTGGCCGGGGCGGGCAGTCGGTCGGCGGCGCGGTGGAGCACGCGGTTGAGCGCGCCGGTGGTCAGGGTGGCATCGATGTTGGCGGCGACGGTATCGATGATGCGCAGGCACTTCTTCACGTTGAGGCCGGTTTCGGCGGAGATGAAGATGACCGGGGCGTAGTTGAGGAACGGCATGGCCTTGCGCATCGCCTCCTCGTAGTCCTCCTGGGTGACCTTGCCTTCGGCGAGGTCCCACTTGTTGACGACGATGACGCACCCCTTCTGGTTCTCGGTGATCATCGCGGCGATCTTCTTGTCCTGTTCGGTCGGGCCGACCTCGGCGTCCATCATCAGCAGCACGACGTCGGCGTTCTCGATGCTGGTCTTGGAGCGCATGACGCTGAACAGTTCGACCGCGGTGTGCTCGCGGCGGACGTGGCGCAGGCCCGCCGTGTCGATCAGCACGTAATGGCGCACCGTGTTGCCGGTCTCGAGGGTGAACGGGATCTCGACGCTGTCGCGCGTGGTGCCCGGCACGTCGGACACGATCAGGCGTTTGGACTGGATCAGCCGGTTGATGAACGAGGACTTGCCGGCGTTGGGTTTGCCGACCACGGCGACCTTGAGCGCCTCTTTTTTCTCGGGTGGCAGTCCCTCGGGCAGCAGGGGCAGGATCTCGTTGAGCAGGGCATCGAACCCGCGGTTGTGCAGGGCGGCGACCGGGAAGACCGGGAAGCCGAGGGAGAGGAAGTCGTCTCCCAGCCGGTCGGTGGCCTCGGTGTCGGCCTTGTTCGCGGCGAGCAGGATCGGCCGGTTCGAGGCGTGCAGGATACGCGCGACCTCGCGGTCGAGCGGGGTCAGGCCGGCGGTGATGTCCACCGCGAAGACGATCACCGCGGCGTCCTCGATCGCGGTGAGCGCCTGCTCGCGCAGGTTGTGCTCGATCTGGTCGGGGGTGCCGCGCTGGTCGATGAACCCCAGTCCGCCGGTGTCGATCAGCTCGAACGCCTGGTTGTTCCAGATCGCCTCGGCCGATACCCGGTCGCGCGTGACCCCGGCCTGTTCGTGCACGATGGACAGGCGGCGGCCGATGATGCGGTTGAACATCGCGGACTTGCCCACGTTGGGGCGTCCGACGATGGCGACAATACGTTGGGCAGGTGATTCGGTCATGGTGATGTGCGGCGAAGGTACCGCAACGGGAAGGGGGGATCAATGGTGAATGGGGAGGGAGGAATGGTTGATGGAGAATGGTTAATGGTGGATGGGTGCGCATCTGCCGGGCGCTTCCGCGTCCCGGCCATGCTGGCGGCTGTTCGGCAGGCGCGTGCCGTGAGAGAGGTGCTAATCAAGGGGATTCCACACGCGCTTGAATCCGAACCCCTGGAAATCCCGGATGTTTCGCGTGGCCAGCTCCGTTACGCCATGGTGGCGCAACGTCAGGGCGATTCGGGCATCGTAGATTTTACGAAAGGCAAAGCCGGGTTTGGCCGCTTCGATCCAGAGGGAATCCGCGACATTTGGAACGTAGTCCACCATCCTCCATGTACGATGGCGGCGAAGCATTTGCATGGCGGTGGCGGCTGCGTCGGCGGAAAGAGGTTTCCGTGCCACGGCGGGGTTGCGCAGCAGGCAGTAGGTTTCCATCAGGACCAGCTCGCACAGGGCCACCTGGTGATTGGATGCGTGTTCGGCAAGCAACGCGCGGGCTTTTTGATGTCCCGGCGCGGAAGACTCCAGCGCGGCGAACACCACATTCGTATCAAACGAAATCATTTCCGCGTCCCGCCCCGTTTCCCGTAGGCCTTGCCCCTAGGCTCCCTGGCGGTTGGGGCCACCCGTTCATGCAACTGGTAGCGCCAGTCCGGATTGGAAAACGGGTCATCGGCAAGCCCGATGTGAAAGGGGCCGGGAAGCTCCACGTCTTTTGAGGAAGGGAGCACCGGTGGATAGGCGTGGGTGATGTACTCCGCCCCGCGCCGCAACACTTCCGCCAGGCTGATCTCGCGCTCGCGCGCCACACGCTTCACCTCCTGGTAAAGAGCGTCGGGTAATTGGATCTGCGTTTTGATCATGCTGTCATATTTCCATCATTCTGGAGTAATGTCAAAATGACAGTAATGTGCATGTTTGCCGGGCCGGCTCGGTCGTCGGATGAGAATCCGGCTTACATGAAGAGGGTGCTTTGGTACCCTTTCGCCATCTATGGATACCACGGATCGGGCCAAAGGATTCCTGCTGACCACCCTCGGGGTGTTGATCCTGACCCCGGATGCGGTATTGATCCGGTTGATCAAGGCGGATCCGTGGACGTTGCTGTTCTGGCGCGGCCTGTTGCAGGGCCTGGCCCTGGTGCTCGGGTACCTGGTGGTGTACCGCGGGCGTGCCGTGCCGGTGTTCTGCTCGGCCGGCCGGTTCGGTTTGCTGATCGGGTTGAACTATGCCATCGGCAACATGCTGTTCATCCATTCGATCCGGACGACCTCGGTGGCGAACACGCTTCTGATCCTGAGCACCTCCCCGCTGATCGCCGCGGTGTACAGCCGCGTGTTCCTGAAGGAGCGCACACCGGGGCGCACCTGGCTGGCGGCGGCGGTCGCGTTGGCCGGGGTGGCGATCCTCTTTTCCGGTAGCGGGGTTTCGGGAAGCGTGAACGGCGACGTGCTCGCCTTTGTCGCCGCGTGTTGCATGGCCGGGAGTTTCGTGATGATCCGCGCGGCCCGGGTGGACAACATGATCCCGGCGGTGGCGATCTCCGGCTTGTTCATCGCGCTGCTGGCGTTCCCGTTCACGCCGGCGCTGGCGGTGACCCCGCGCGATGCCACGTGGCTGCTCGTGCTCGGGGGCCTCGTCATCCCGGTCGCCTTCGCGCTAATTACCCTCGGTCCGCGCTACATCAGCGCGCCGGAGGTGAGCCTGCTGATGCTGATCGAGACCGCGCTGGGTCCGGCCTGGGTGTGGCTGTTCCTCGGTGAAGCGCCGTCGGTACGGACCTTGTTCGGCGGTGCGGTGCTGCTCGGTGCGCTGGTGGTCCACACGGTGGTGTCGATGCGAAAAGCCGAGGCATGAGAAAGGTGTCGGTGTTCAGGTTTCAGGAAAGAGATCGGACATGGAGTTCGTGATGCTTGCGTTCATTCATGCCGCTCCCGAACACCGACACCCGAGACCCTCCCAGGGTCACGTTTCCTCGCCGGGATCGAGTGGTTCGGTCTTTCCGGCGTCCTGCAGGCTGACCAGCTTCTCGATCTTCTTCTCGACCTCGGACAGCTTGGCCGAGCAGGAGGCGACCAGTTTGCTGCCCTCCTCGAAGTGCGCGATCATCGCGTCGAGGCTGAGGTCGCCCGCCTCCATCTCGGCGACGATGGCCTCGAGGCGTTCGAGTGATTTCTCAAAGGAGGATTCAGGTTCGATTTTTTTTGCGTTCATACACGGTCCCTCTCGATTCTTCATTCAGAAAACACGATTAACCACCCGCTTCGCTAGAGGACACAGAGGACACGGAGAAAGTGAATTTAAGCGAATCGAAATCTGTATTTTTTCTCTGTGATCTCTGTGTCCTCTAGCGAAGCGGGTGGTTGAAACTTCTTCATTCATTGTTCACCACCGACGTGATCGAGCCTTCGGCCAGCAGCGTTTTCAGTTCCTGTCCTGATGTTACGTCGGTTGCCCTGGTCACCACCTGCCCGTCTTTCGTGCGGGTGATGCTGTAGCCGCGTTCGAGCACGGCGTGGGGTCCGAGCGCACGGAGCTGGGCGGCGAGCCGGTCGAGGCGGAGCCGTTGTTCGCGGGTCTGGTGGCGGACCTGGGCGAGCAGGCGGTTCTGCGCCTCGTCCACACGCTGCTGCCGTTCGATGTATTCACCGCGCAGCGCGGTGGCGAGGCGGAAGCGGATGTTCTGGAGGGTCTGCCGGTGCTGGCGCAGCAGGTGGCGGGGCTCGCGGAAGACGTAGCTGTGCGCGGCGCGGACGAGGCGCGTGCGGAGCTGCAGCGCGGTGTGTTCGAGGTGCTGGCGGATGCGGCGGCGGAACGAGCGCAACATCTCCTCGAGGTCGGTCTTCGGCTGAACCACCAATTCGGCGGCGGCGGAGGGCGTCGGGGCGCGCAGGTCGGCGACGAAGTCGGCGATGGTGAAATCGATCTCGTGCCCGACCGCCGAGATGACCGGCAGGCGGGAGCGGGCGATGGCCCGCGCGACGACCTCCTCGTTGAATGCCCACAGATCCTCGATGCTGCCGCCGCCGCGCCCGACGATCAGCACGTCGAGGTCGGTGCGGGTGTTGAGCAGGTCGATGGCCCGGGCGATGTCCGCCGCCGCGCCGTCGCCCTGCACCCGCACCGGGGCGACGAGGACATGCAAATTCGGGTAGCGGCGCTGGAGCACGGTGAGCATGTCGCGGATGGCCGCGCCGGTCGGTGAGGTGACGATGCCGATGTGCCGGGGCAGGAAGGGCAGCGGCCGTTTGCGCGCGGGGTCGAACAGGCCTTCGCGGTTGAGTTTCTCCTTCAGTTCCTCGAAGGCCCGCTGAAGGTCGCCCTGGCCGGCCTCCTCGATCATGCGGGCGACAAGCTGGTGCTGGCCGCGCTCGAGGTACAGGGTCACGTCGCCGTACACGCGGACCTTCATGCCGTCGCGCAGGGCCAGGCGGAAGCCGCGCTGCGACCCCTTGAAGAACGCCACGGGGATCTGCGACCCCTCGTCCTTCAGGGTGAAGTAGATATGGCCGGAGGCGGCAGGACGGAAATTCGAGACTTCGCCTTCGACCCAGAGCGTGCCCAGTTCGCGTTCGATCAGGGATTTGATGCGCCGGTTCAGCTCGCTGACACTGACCGATTTCGGTGCGGCGGGTTTGGCCGGGCGGGGGGTGAATAGGTCATCCTGCAACATGGGTCCACTCTACCGCCTGGCTGGAGTGCTGGCAACGGTGGTTGATCAAGGATTTACGCCTGCCGCAGGTTGGCGTACAGTGGAGATTCATCATGTCCACGAAATCAACCAACCTGGAAAAGTTCGGCCTGGTCGCCTTGCTCGGCCTGATCGGGTTTGGCTTCCTGGCCATGGTGGTGGCCTTGGTGCGGGCCCCGGCCCCGCCGTCCGTGCTTGACGAGCAGGACCGGTCGGTGGCCCCGGCGGAGCGGAGTCGCGAATCCTTGCGAACCTACAATGCGCCGTTGACCGTGCATTCGTTTCGCTTCGGGGTGGATCCGGAGGACGATCCGGTGGATGTCGATCGCCACCGCCACCTGGTACCGGACGCGCCAGAGGCCGCCTGGTCATCGACGGGCGATGCCATGCCCGCGCGACGACCAATGCCCTCGGTACGCAAGCCGCTGACGCCGGAAGAAGAGGACTTGTTGGACACCCGCCCCGGTTCCTCGTTGCCCAGCTGGGGATGGCTGGCCGATGAGGTGAACAACCGGCGGGATGGTTTTCCGTCAACCGGTCAACGGCGTGCGAACGATGCTTCGTCACCGGGTAAACGCGGGATGGACAACGCTGCGCGGGATGCGCGCAAGGCGGCGGATGCGGACGATGAGGAGGACATGGATCCGATGCAGGCGGGCCGCACCGAACGCCGCGGGGCGCTGGAGCGGTCGAGCGAATGGGAGCAATCGGATGCGACCGGACCGTTGCTCCGGCCGGTGCGTGACCTTGAGCGGGAGCGTGACGACCGCAAGGCACGGAATGATCCTCGGTCGGCCGATGCGCGGGATCGTTCCTCGGCGCGAAACGACGACGAGGAGAACGAATCCGGGCAACGCGAAGAGGAACAGACGTCCTCGACGGCCGGCCTGGTCATGCGCGATCCGTTTGCACCCAACGAGGAACGTCCCGCGCCGTTCGGTTCCGGGTCGTGGACGCTGGAGCGCGGCGATGTGTTTTCGGAAGGGCGTGGCTTGCGCGAGCGCGATGTGACCCTGCCTACGCGTGATGAGGCGGCGGGACGTTTGTCGGGAATCCGCGGCGGGTTCGAGGAGCCGGGTGGTCGGTTGGTTGGCGATGCGGCAACCGATGCATCGCGTTTGTCCGCAGGCTGGTCCGGGTACGCCTCCGATTCGGTTTTTATTGGTGGCGGCGGCTATACGCCGCAAGGTGTGCGGGCGATCGGATCCGAACCTTTGTTTTCCGGATCTTCCGCTTTGGGGGGCAGTTTCTCGCCGGCGCGGTCCGATTTCTCGTCGGGAGCCATCGCCCCGATCGGCGGCAGCGGCTCCATGCTGACTCCGTCTTCCGGTTCGTCGGCGCTCACCCCGTCGCGCTCCACCGGCGAACGGGCCAATCCCAGCGCGTTGCCGTGGTAGACGCGCTTATGCCTCGCGCAGGTGGGTGACGGCGTTCTCGAAGAGTTTCAACCCGGCGCCCCTGGCCGGGGCGGGTGTGCCGCGCGGGCGGACGTGCCACTGCGGGTGTTGTTCCGGGAACAGGAAGGCTTCGGGGTGGGGCATCAGGCCGAAGATGCGGCCGGAGGGGTCGCAGAGGCCGGCGATGGCGTTGACCGAACCGTTGGGGTTGTGGGGGAAGTCCTGGGTCGGCGCTCCGGTCGCCGGATCGATATACCGGCACGGCACGCAGCCGGCCGCCTCGAGGGCGTCGAGCGTCTCCTTGTCGCGAGGGAGCAGCTTTCCTTCGCCGTGGCGGATCGGCAGATCCATCGCGTCGAGGCCTTTCGTGAACACGCACGGCGAGTTCGCCTCGAAGCGCACTCGCACCCAGAAGTTCTGGAACGCGCCGCAATCATTCTGGATCAGCGCGACCGAAGGCTTGAACGATTCACCGCCGAGACCCGGCACGAGGCCGAGCTTGGTCATGATCTGGAATCCGTTGCACACGCCCAAGATCAGGCCGCCGTCCTCGATGAAGGTGGCGAGTTCGTCCTGCAGGTGGTGGCGCAGGCGGTGGGCGAAGACATGGCCGGAGGTCATGTGGTCACCGAACGAGAAACCGCCGATGAACATCAGCGCGGCGTAGCGGTGCAGGCGGTCGGGTGCGGCGAGCAGGTCGTTGACGTGCAGCAGGTCGGGTTTGCCGCCGGCCTGTTCCCAGGCGAATTTCGACTCGGCTTCGCAGTTCAGTCCGTATCCGGTGATGATGAGGATGGGCGGGTTCATGGGGTGAAGGCGCGTGGTTGTGGTAGCCGGCGTAAAGCCGGCTCTACGGCGGTTGGTAGAGCCGGGTTTATCCCGGCTATGTGCGGCAACGACGTCATCAAATGCCCTCCAAGGTTGAGGTGAAGGCCTTGCGCAGGCGGGCGAGGTCGGCGGTGACGAGCGGCTGTTCGCCGCGGGTGCGGACGACGAGCTGGTCGTCGCCGCGCACGGTGCCGATGCGGACCAGCGGGAGCCCGGCGAAGTGGGCCTCGAAGGCGTTCTGGTTTTCCGGGGCGCAGGTGAGGATGAAGCGGCTGTTCGACTCGCTGAACAGCAGGGCGTCGTCGCTCAAAGTCTCACCGAGCCCGCCGAGCGCGATGTCGGCGCCGAGGTTGCCGCCGAGCGCGCACAGGCTGAAGCCGACGGCGAGGCCGCCGAGGGTCGGGGTGTGCGAGGAGGCGACGAGACCGGCGTGGATCGCCTCGTGCAGGCGGTGGTACGAGGCCATGGCCGCGGCCGGGTCGAGCTTGGGCAGGTCGCCGCCGGTGTGGTCGGGCTTCTTCTGGTCCCGGGCGAGGAAGCGGTGGAACTCGGAGGCGCCGAGTTCCTCGCGGGTTTCGCCGAGGACATAGACGAGGTCGCCGGCCTGCTGGAACGAGAGGGTCATCGCACGGCGCACGTCGTCGATCTTCCCAACGGCGGAGAACAGCAGGGTGGGCGGGATCGAGATCTTGCGGCCGCCGCGCGTCGAGTCGTTTTTCATGCTGTCCTTGCCGGAGATCAGCGGGACCTGCATCGCGGTGCAGAAATCGTAGAGCGCCTGGTTGGCGCGGACGAGCTGGGCCATCTTGTAGGCGCCATCGGGGGTGGCCTCGGACTGGACCGGATCCGGCCAGCAGAAATTGTCGAGGCCGGCGATGGTGTCGGGGCGGCCGCCGGCACTGACGATGCGGCGGACCGCCTCGTCGATCACGCTGGCGGTCATCCAGTAGGTATCGATGTCCGAGTAGAACGGATTCACGCCCTCGGCGATCACCACGCCTTCGTTCGAGGCGTGTTCGACGCGGCAGACCGTCGCGTCGGACGGGACATCGCTGGACCGCCCGACGAACGGCTTGACCACCGACAGGCCCTTCACCTCGCCGTCGTACCTGCGCGCCTTGTGTTCGCGCGAGCAGACATTGAGCGCGCCGAGCACGGCGAGCAGCTGCCTGGTGCGGTCGGCCGCGCGCGAGCGGCGCGGGGCGGGGACCTGCGGCGGGGTCCACTGGGCCTCGAGGGTGAGTTTCGGGCAACCGTCGTGAAGGAAGGCGAGGGGCAAGCGGCCGATCAGGCGTTCGTTGAAGTACAGGGTGATCGCGCCGTCGTCGGTGAATTCGCCGAGGTCGCTGATCTCCACGTCGCGGCGGCGGGCGAGGTCGCGCAGGGCGGACATGTTTTCCGCGGGAACGGCGAGGGACATGCGTTCCTGGGCTTCGGAGAGGAAGATTTCCCACGGTTGCAGTCCGGCGTATTTCAGCGGGGCGCGGGCGAGTTCGAGTTCGACACCGCCGCTGAACTGGCACATCTCGCCGATCGAGCTGCTGAGGCCGCCGGCCCCGTTGTCGGTGATGGCGCGGTACAGGCCGAGGTCGCGGGCTTCCATCAGGAACTCGTACAGCTTGCGCTGGGTGATCGGGTCGCCGATCTGCACCGCCTGCGCGGGCGATTCGGTGTGCAGGGCTTCCGAGGAGAAGGTTGCGCCGTGGATGCCGTCCTTGCCGATGCGGCCGCCGGCCATGACCACGCGGTCGCCGGGGCGGATCGATTTCTTTTCCGAGGGCTGGCCGTTGATGGTCACCGGGATGCGGCCGAGGGTGCCGCAGAACACCAGCGGTTTGCCGATGAAGCGGTCGTCGAAGCGTTCGAAGCCGCGGACCCACGGAATGCCGCTCTGGTTGCCGCCATCGATCACGCCGTGGTGCACGCCGTCGCGGATGCGGCGCGGGTGCATCAGGCCCTGCGGCAGGTCGCCGTCGTAGAACGGCGAGCCGAGGCAGTAACCCCAGGTGTTGAAGAGCAGTTCGCTGCCGATGCCGGTGCCCATCGGGTCGCGGTTCACGCCGACAATGCCGGTGATGGAGCCGCCGTAGGGGTCGAGGGCGGACGGGCTGTTGTGGGTTTCGCACTTGTACACAAGGTGATAGCGCTCGTTGAAGCGGATCACGCCGGCGTTGTCGGTGAACACGGAGACAAGCCAGGTGCGGGTCTTCGCGACGTCGGCGGTGGCGGCCTTGATGAAGGTCTTGTAAAGCGAGGCGAAGCGCTGTTCGCGGCCCTTTTCGTCGCGGTAGATGACATCGGCGGCGAAGATCTTGTGCTTGCAATGCTCGGACCAGGTCTGGGCGATGCACTCGAGTTCAATGTCGGTCGGCCACTCCGGGAGCCCGGCGGAGGCGCGCTTGGCACGCACGGCGGGGTCGGGGTAGTGGTTGCGAATGGCCCGCATTTCCTCGAGTGAAAGCGAGAGCGTGCCTTCGCGCGAAATGCGGAGAAGGTCCTCGTTGGAGCCGGAGAGGTCGATGGTCGCGACGGTGGGCCGCGCCGTGTCGGGCATCGAGGGCAGGGTGGTATCCACCGGGTGGGCGGCCCACTCCTCCGGGGAGAAGAGCTCGGCCGACTGGATCAGCGGGTTGGCGAGCAGGTTCCAGGCGATCGCTTCCGCGTCGGCGCGGGTCAGGTCCGGTCCGGTCAGGAAGTACTGGATACCGGCGCAGACCTTTTCGTCGCTGGCGAGCTTGCGGTCGAGGATGTCAGCGACCAGCGAGCCGGCGGTGCGGCCCACGTTGTCGGTCACGCCGGGCTTGAAGGCGACTTCGACCAGCCAGTGGAAGGGCGGGGCGGCAAGGCGGCCGAGCGCGGACCGGCAGGACACCGGGTCGGTGAAGGCCTTCAGGATCTCGCGCTGCTTCTTGTCGGGGGCGTCGACCCCGACCTTGTAGATGTCGCGGGTGGAGCAGCCTTTTACCGGAAGGTGCAGGAAGTGTTTGGCGCGCTGCACCACGCTGGTGCCGCGCGGATCGCGCAGGCCCTTGCGCAAACTGATTTCAATTCGAAACGTCATGGATGGTGTCCACCTGGAAAAAGAAGGGCGCAGTATAGGTAGCGAACGGATCGAAAGCAACCATGCGGGTGAATAAACCGATCGGTCCTTCGTCACAGGAACCATGCATGCAACCATCCGATCGGCGGGTTCACGATTTCTGGTGGTGATGGTCCTGGGCGTCACCGGGTGCGATGACGATCGGTGCCACGATTGCCGCCAGTCACCGGTCGTGGTGGAGACCGTCTGTTGCGACGGTGGTCCGGTACAGTTGCCGTATCGGCTGGAGGTTGCGGTGCGCGACACCGCCGGCTATTGGCTGGGCGGTGCGACCGTTGAGGTCATCGTGGCCACCGTGCCCGAACAACGCTTTGTGCTCACGACCCGGAGTGACGGCGTGGCCACCCTTTTCCTCGAGGCCCCGGCCGGCGCGACCATTGTGGTTTACACCTGCGCGCCCGGTTACCGCTGCCGCGCTGCGGATGTGCTGACCTCGCCCTCCCATCCGGACCTTGCCCTGGTCGTTACCCTGTCGGGCTGATGCCGCATCCCGAGGCACCGAATCCATTGGGCCTGTCGGGTTGGACATAACCCGTTAGCGGATACTGGATTGCAGGTAGTTGATGACGCGAGGCGCGGTTGACATTTGATCCTGTATGGTTGACCATCACCGGCCACATGATAACGCCACGCGTCCAAATTGTTAGCACGGCATTTGGTTTGTGTTTGTTTTGGATCGGTTCCGGAGGTCGGCTTTCCGCTGCTACGGGCGATCAGATGATCGTCCAATCTGCAAACGAAGTCACGCAGCCCTCCGTGCGGCGTTACCAGGGGCCTTGGGGGGTTTTGACCGTTTCGGATGTGGCTTTGGAGCCGCCCTTGGCGAAGGTGCAGTTGGAGGCATGGCAACGTCCGCGTGCACAATGGTTTTTCGGTGGGCATGACCCCGCCACGTTGACCGCCTTTCTGGTCGATGCGGGTATGTTGCCGGTATGGATTACCGCCCTGACGTCCACGGTGGAGCAGGTGGAGGGCGGTGTGCAGGTGTACCCGCCGGATGCGATGATCCTGCGCATGGCCAGCCGGGTTCGCGAACGGGTGTACCGCGAGCTGAGCCGGCACCGCGAAAATGGTTTGTACCGCGAACCGTTGTGGATTCCCGCCGCCGATGTCGCCTATTGGCTGGACCACCGCATCTTGTCGGCCGATGCCCTGGGCTGCCTGAACGACTTGATCTACCCCAACGCCGGCTTCTGGTTGCTGTCGGACGTGGATGTGCTGATGCGGTGCATGACCGGTGATGAAGAGCGCCGTGCGATCCTGCGCATCCTGTTGCGGCATCCATCCAGCGAGGCGACCGTGGCCCTGGCTCCGGGCCAGGATGTGGCCACGGCCATCGCATACTGGCGGTTTCCGCCCGGCGCAACCGAGGATACCGCCCGTGTCCGCCTGGTGTGGGAGTCGTCGTTTCGCTCGGGTCTTCCGATTCCCCTGGCGGAGCTTTTGCCGATCATGCCCCGGATGGTCCTCAATCGGTATGTCGTGGAGGCGGAGGAGTCTTTCCGCGATTGCCATTGGACCGCGATGAATTTCTTCAACGACCGCCCTGTTGATTTTGCCGCGTCGCCGGAACGGCTGCGTGACTATCTGATCAATCACTACCAGCGGGTGGTCAGCACGCCCATGTTCGGCGATGTGGTGATCCTCCGCAACGAACACGACGACGTCGTGCATTCCTTCAATTACATCGCGGCCAACAAGGTGTTCACC
>ERZ761607.3510-NODE-3510-length-15082-cov-253.003527_pt1 | contig 15082 bp, 2 predicted proteins | sample MGYA00511164_ERZ761607 | MGnify/ENA primary metagenome ERZ761607 (study PRJEB28899, sample SAMN02445080) | bioreactor sludge metagenome | biome: EBPR sludge | place: Australia: Brisbane, Thorneside Wastewater Treatment Plant | collected 2011-06-22 ...
GCTCGGCAGCCGGCGCGAGGTAGCCGACGTCGGTCTGCGCCGAAGGCCAGACGGCGGCCGGGACGAAGGTGCCGCCACCCTGTTCGAGCAGCAGCAGGGCGGCCTGAACCGCTTCGATCTGCAGGCATTGCAGCGCCAGCCAGCTGCTGCAGAAGTCGGCGGCGGTGGCGGCGGAGGCGAAGGCGGACCAGGCAGCACCGGCATCCGCACGCCCGGACTCGCCACCGGGGCTCGGCGGCTGCGGCGAAGCGAGCGTACTGGATGAACTGGAGATCGAGTTCAAGACGGTGTTTCCCGATCGGAACGGCAAGTGCGACAGCAAACGCGGACTATTGTAGCCAAGCTCCAGCCTGGCGCCACAACGGCAACCAGAAAACAACCCGCACCGGCAGGGTCAGCTTCGTCCAGGAGGACTGCCGGCAGGCTGGTCGCATCGCGGCTCGCCGCGTCCTGGCAGGAGTTCCCCTTCCAGCCCAAGCACCCTGACGACCAGTTCCTGCCGGTTGCCGACACCGATCTTGCGATAGGCTTCACGCAGGTGGCTCTTGACGGTCTCTTCGCTGATGCAAAGGGCGCGGGCCACCTCGGCGTTGGCGAGGCCGCTGAGCACGCCGTGGACCGTGATCGTCGACTCGCGGCGCGAGAGCCCGTATTTCTCGAGACGGGAAAGGACGTCAACGCGCCGCTGAAAAGGCACCACGCCGACAATCAGCAGTTTCGCACCGAGACGCTGTGCGTCCCGCCAGTTCCGCACCATTGTCGCGCCGGATCGGTTGCTGGCGGCGCGCACGAAGCCCGACTCCGACGCGTCGTGCTCGATACTGGTCAGCAGACTGGCGGCACGCCACGGGAGGCGGCCGACACGGTAACGCCGCAGACCAAGGCACACCGTCCCCGGGCCCGTCGGAGGCAACGCGGCGAAGATCAGCGATGCCGTGCCGTCGACGGCGACACGGCGCGCCGCCGCATTCATGAACAGGACCTGGCCGCGATCGTCGAAAGCCAGCAAACCGACTGCTTCCCTTTGTGCTGGATCGGCCAGCAGGCGCCGTATGCCGAGCGCACGCCCGAGATGCGGCGCGATGCTGTCGACGGCAGCCAACTCGTCCGCCGTGAAATCGGCCCGCTGTCCCGGTCGGTGAACGCTGAAGGCCGCCAGTGGCTGCCCATTGAACCCGCAGACCGCCGCCAGTGCATGCCGGTACGGCACCATCGCCATGAAATCCGCGAACTCCGAACGAGCAAGTTCGCGCGCACCGGCGAGATCGGACAGGCGGACCGTGCGATTGAGGTGGAACGACGCAGGTCCGCGCAGGACATAGGGGTCGAGCGCCGCGTAATGCTCGAGGTAGGGCGAGGAATTTTCGGCGGGGCAATCGAAGCAGACGGCTTCCTGCAGTTCGAAACAGGCCGGATCGATCGGCAACAGAACCCCGCTCGAAAACGCGAAAACCCGTCGCAACTCGTCGAACAGGGCAGCCAGCATCTGCTGGCGATCATCGATCTCATACACCAGGTTCACGATTTCAAGCAGCCGCTCGTGGCGATCCACCCCGCCGCTGACGCCCATTCGCACCCTCCCCGGAAGAAGTTCTGCTCCCCTGCGGCACGCATTATGGCGATGCTCGTCGTTGCAGCAAAGCCCGAATCATCCCTTTGGGTGATTCATTTCCAGGTATGGAAGTGATACGGTCCCTCCGCGAGGGGAGGGATGCCAGCACGAATCGGGCTCCGCGTCGCTCCGGGAAGGCGCCAATCCGCGCCATCTGTCGAAATTCATCGAGACCACAAGGGGAGGAATCAGAATCATGACGTTCAGACTGCAGTTCCTGTCGTGGCTGCTGCCACTGGTTGCCCTGTTGCCCGGCGCGCCGGTGCACGCGCTCACCCTCCACTACCAGGCCGTCGACCTGCCCGACACCATCGCCGGATCCGACCTGTGGCGTTACGACTACCAGCTTGGCGGCAGTGTCGGCAGCTTCGAAAGCGTCAATCTCCTCTACTCGCCCATGAGCTACTCCGACCTCGACCTCAAGTCGGCGTTGGACAGCAGCCGCTGGTCGAGCCTCGTCATTCCTCCGGCTCCAGCCGGGCCAGCCGACGGCATCCTCAGCCTCACCGCTGTCGCACCACAGGGCGCGAGCGAGCAGACGAATTTCGCGCTCGAGTTCATCTGGCTCGGCAACGGCACCCCCGGCGCCCAGACGTTCGAGCTTCTCGACGACTCGTTCAACGTCATCGCCAGCGGTTCCACCGTGCCGCTCGGCACACCAGCGATTCCCGAGCCGGGCAGCCTGCCACTGCTCGCCGGAGCGCTCGGCTGGCTCGCCTGGCAAGGCCGCCGCCGCCGCTGACGGTCGCTTTCCGCCGCGTGGTAGGAGACCGATCTGCTAGCGTTTTCCTGCCGTCGGCGCACAGCACCCCCCGCTATTGCCCACCGCGGTCCTGACTGACCGCAGCACCGAGGAGTCGAGTCATGAGCCAGCCTCGCCAGGGATCCTGCGGCGGACGCCGCATCAGTGCGCTGCTTTTTTCTCTTCTCAGCCGCGTCGGCGGCTGGCTCGATGCCTGGCGCAGGCGCTGCCAGGCCCGCCGCGCCGACGCGGCAGCCGCGCCGGGCACATCGCGCCTCTCGTTCGAGGCGCTCGAGCCGCGACTCCTTCTCTCGGCCGACCTCGTCGCCGGCAGCCTCAGCCACAACGCCTTCGACCCGGCGCTCCCCGGCGATCCCGTCGGCGCCCTGTTCGAGATCCATCGCCCGGACAGCGAACCGCTCAGCGGCCCGATCCGGATTCAGCTCTACGCGTCGACCGACAACAGTCTGGATGCCGCCGACACCCCGGTCGGCCAGGCCGACATCCCGGCAAGCCAGTTGCAGCCGGGCGCCAACGCAATCAGCCTCAGCCTCGACACCCGCGCCGTCGCCGAGCCCGGACGCTACGCGCTGATCGGCGTCATCGACCCGAACGACATGATCGGCGAAAGCGACGAAGGCAACAACCAGGCCATCGCCAACCAGGACTTCAACCTCGCGTTCCGCGTCGGCCAGCTTCCCGGCCGCAACCCGGTGCCCGCGATCGAGTTTGCCGACGCCGACGGTACCCGCGTCACGCTGGCGATCAGCGGCCCCGGCATCGCCGAACTCAGCGCCGACGGCACCGGCTACCGGCTGACGATCAGCGGCAGCGACGCCAGCACGCGGGTCGAGCTGACGGGCAGCGGTGGCGATGGACGGGTCGTCCTGTCGGGCATCACGGCTGCCAGCCCGCTCGGCAGCCTGAACGCAGCGATCGCCAGCCTCGAGGGTGCCGCCACCTTTGCTGCCGCCGGCAGCCTCGTCCTCGGCGACATCGCAGCCGGTGCGCGCCTCGACGGCAACAGTCTCGCCAGCCTCAGCGTAACGCGCGACGCACTTGGCGACCTGCGCCTCGCCGGCAGCGGCGTCAGTGGCTTCGTCCTCGGCTCGGCACAGGTCGGCGGCGCGATCGGTGGCCTGTGGTCGATCGGCGGCCGTGGCAACAGCGTCAGCGCGCAGACCACGCGCGCCGACTGGCGCGCCAACTTCAGCGCGCCGCTGACGCAGCTCGCGGTGCGCGGCAACGCCTCCGGCCAGTTCGCCGCCAGCGCGCTGCAGATCCTGCAGGTCGGCGGCAGCCTGAAGGGAATGGCCGTGCGCATCGGCGCCAACCTCGGCAGCGACGCCGTGCCCGGCGGCAGCGGCGACGCCGCGGACCACTTCGGCCCGGGCACGCTGGCTCGCCTGCGCATCAGCGGCGACATCGAGGACAGCACGATCGTCGTCGGCATCGACCCGCGCAACGGCACCTATCTCGACGGCGACGACCAGCAGCTCGGAACGCCGACGCAACGCGTCCAGGAACTGCTCGTCGGCGGCCAGCTCAAGGGGAGCACGCAGATCGTCGCGCCCGCCTTCCCGGCCAGCGTGCGCGTCGGTGGCGCGACGGTCAATCCGGCGAACCTCGCGCAACTTTCCACCAGCACTCCCGATGCCATCCCGCCGGTACTCACCGCCAACCTCGTGCACGACACCGGCGCCGACACGAGCGACCGGCTGACGAACGACCCGACGATCCACGGACAAGCCACCGACGCCGGCGGCATTCGCCGCCTGCTCGTCGCGCTCGACGCGACTTCGCCAACGCTGCTCGACGTCAGTCACACGTTGCAGACGGACGGCCGCTTCGTCCTGGCAGAAACCCTGCTCGACGCCCTCGCTGGCGGTCAGCTTGCCGACGGCGCGCAGACGATTCGGCTGCTCGCCGAAGACACCGCCGGCAACCGCTCCGCTGCGATGACCGTCTCGTTCACGCTCGACCGCGCGGTGGCGACGCCGGGGCTGCAACTCGCCCTGGACAGCGGTCGCGACAATCACGACCGCATCACCCATACGGGTATGCTGGACATCGCCGGTAGCGAAGCCGGAGCGAGCCTCGAGTACAGTATCGACGCAGGTGTCAGCTGGACGCCAGATTTCACCGCGGTCGAAGGCGACAACAGCGTCGCCGTGCGCCAGACCGACCGCGCAGGCAACGTTTCGCTGTCCGGAACGCTGGCCTTCGTTCTCGACACCTTCGCCCCCGCCCCTCCCGGCATCGACCTGCTCGCCAGCAGCGACAGCGGCCTGCTCGCCGACGACAACCTGACCCGCGACACCACGCCGACGCTGGCACTCACCAGCGACGCGGGCACGATCATCACCCTGCGCCGTGGTACAACCGTCGTCGCGGGTTCGCTGCCCGGTCCGCAGGCCGATTTCACTTCCGAAGCCCTCGGTGCCGGCGAAGCGCATTTCTTTGCCAGCAGCGAAGACCTGGCCGGCAACCGGAGCCTCGCCGGCGAATTGCTGATCACCATCGACACCCTCGTCCCGACGCTCACCCTTGCGCTGGCGAACGACACGGGCGGCAGTGCAGGCGATGGTCTGACCAGCGACGCGACCATGCGTGGCACACTGAGCGACAACCGAGGCGCGGCCATTCTGAGCGGAGGCTTCGGCACCGACCTCGCCAGCTTTGCCAACCTGTTCGACCTCGTGCAGCCCGACGGGACGTTCACGATCGACGCCGGCCGCCTGGCGACGATCCTCGGCGTCCCGCTTGCCGATGGACCCTACACGCTTCGTCTGCATGCCGAAGACGCCGCGGGCAACGCGCAGGACGCAGCGTTCGCATTTGTGCTCGACACACAGCCACCGTCCCTGACCGCGACGTTGGCCAACGACACCGGGCGCAACGCCAGCGACGGCGTGACCCGTGTGGCGAGCATTGCCGGCGCGGCGAGCGACGCGAGCCGCATCGCCGGCCTGCGCGCTGGATTTGGTGACCTCCCTGCTGCCTTCGCCGACATCCTCGACACACTCCAGCCCGACGGGCACTTCGCCCTCGATACGGCACGCCTTTCAGCGATCCATGGCGCGGCCCTGCCGGACGGCGCCCATACCCTGCGCATCCAGGCGACAGACGACGCCGGCAACATGACGGTACTCAAGGCGGTGGCGTTCAACCTCGATACGACATCGCCTGGAGTGCCGGTCTACGACCTCTCACCAAGCTCCGACAGCAGCGCTTCCGGTGACGGAATCACCGCGGCCCGGGTGGTGACGCTGGTCGGTACCGCCGAGGAAGGCGCCACACTGACGCTGGCGCCGCTCGGTTTCACTGCCCTGGCGGGCGGCGGCGGGGTTTTCCAGTTCGCCAGCGTCGCGCTCGCCGACGGCGCGAACAGCTTCCGCCTCATCGCCACCGACGCCGCTGGCAATACCAGCGTAGTTGCCGAGCGCACCCTGACTCGCGAAGGCACGCTGGCGAGCGATGTGGTTTCCGAGTGGCACGGCGAGACGCTCGCCACTCTGGTCCGCGATGCCGAGGCGCCGCCTGCGGTCGCACGTACGCTGGCCATCGAATCGCTCGCGGTGTTCGATGTGGTCAATGCCTTCGAGGGAACGCCCGCTTTTGTCGTCGCGCTCGTTGCCCCCGCGGGCGCCAGCCTCGATGCCGCCATCGCCGGCGCCGCACATCGTGTTCTCGTGAGCCTCTACCCGGCACAGAGAACGCAACTCGACGCACGGCTCGCCAGCTCGCTCGCTGCCATTGCCGATGGCACGGCGAAGGACGACGGGCTCGCCTTCGGCCGCCTGCTGGCCGATGCCATCCTGGCGATCCGCGCCGACGACGGCTACAAGGACTTCGTCGATTATCCCGGCTCGACCGATCCCGGCGACTGGCGCCCGAGCGCCCCGAATTTTGAACTTGCTGCGCTCCCGCAGTGGGCGAGTGTCACCCCGTTCGTGCTCACCAGTGCCGCCGCTCTGCGCCCTGTTGCGCCGCCGGGACTCGACTCGGCGGAGTACGCAGCCGGACTGGAAGAGGTGCGCCGTCTGGGCAGTGCAGCCAGCACTACGCGTACTGCAGAGCAGACGGAGACGGCCCACTTCTGGGCCGACGGACTCGGCACGCCCACCCCGGGCGGGCACTGGAACCAGATCGCCGCGCGCATTGCCGATCAGCAGGGCCTGAGCGCAGGAGCGAGGGCGCGGCTGTTCGCCGAGCTCAACGTTGCGCTCTCCGATGCCAGCGTGGCCGCCTGGGACGCCAAGTACTTCTACGGCCTGTGGCGCCCCGAAACGGCAATCGCCGAAGCCGGCGCCGACGGCAACGACACCACCCAGAGCGAAGCAAACTGGCGCCCGCTGCTGATCACTCCGAACCACCCCGAGTACGTCTCCGGGCACTCCACCTACAGCGCCGCGGCTGCGGCAGTACTCGAGCGCGTGTTCGGCGAGAACTTCGCTTTCGACACCACCTCGCCGGGATTGCCCGGGGTGACACGCCACTTCGCGAGCTTCGGGCAAGCCGCACAGGAAGCCGGCAGGAGCCGCATCTACGGCGGCATCCATTACGAGTTCACCAACCAGGCTGGACAGCGGCTTGGCCGCGAAGTGGCCACTGCCGTGCTCGCGCGCTTTGCTCTCCACGAAGACAGTGCAGGTCCAGTGATCGTGCTCGAGACGACCCCAGCAGTCACCCGCGACAACGTCACCTTCCGCGGCCGGGTGCTGGACAATCTCTCCGGCGCGACCAGCCTCGAGGCCAACCTGGACGGCGGCGGCTTCCGGCCGCTCGCGTTCGACGGAGCGGGTCTCTTCAGCCTGACCACGGCCTTTGCGCTCGACGGCAGCGCCGACGGCGAACACACGCTTGAACTGCAAGCGCGCGATGCCGCAGGGAACGCCTCGGGCCTCAACACCCGTCGCTTCACGCTCGATACGCGCGCGCCCGCACTCGCGCTCGGGAGCCCCGCTGCAGACGCGCCGCTGACCGCAGCCAGCCGGCTGCAGGGCGTCGCCGATCCGAACGGATCGAGGCTGGTGGCACTCTCGTATTCTCTTGACGCAGGGACGCCGACGCCGCTGATCTTCGATGCGGCGAGCGGCGCCTTCGACCAGCCCCTGGCGCTCCGCGACCTCCCATTGGGCAACCACATCCTCACGCTGCGTGCACTCGACGCTGCCGGCAACGAGTCGACACTCGCGCGCAGCGTCAGGGTCGACGCCCTGGCGCCCTTCACCGTCACCGCAACCAGCCCGATCGCTGGCGCCGAGGATGTCGGCGCCACTTACCGGCCGCAGATCTTCTTCTCACGAGCGGTGAACGCGGCGACACTCACCGCAGACACCTTCTACGCCACCGATACCACCGGCGCGAAACTCGCCGCGAACATCGTCGTCGGCGACGGCGGCAACTTTGCCTGGCTGTTCTTCACGAATCCGATGCCGGGTGCGTCGATCATCACGGTGCACCTCGCCGCCTCAGAGATCCGGGCGGCGGCCGGTGGCGAGGCGCTCGACGCCGACGGGGACGGGACTCCGGAAGCGGATTTCAGCTTCCGCTTCTCGACCGTCAACCTCGCTTCGGTGCCGGGAACCATCCTGCGCGGTAAGGTGGTCGATCCGGGAGCCGACCTCGAGCCGATGACCTTCGACGACCTGCGGCGCGGGTCCGACGGTGTTCCCTATACGGCCGACGACATCGATCTGCATCCGCTCGCCAACGTCGAAGTGTTCATCCTCGGGCGTCCCGACCTGCACACCTTCACCGACGCCAATGGTTTCTTCGAGTTGACCGACACCCCGGTCGGAAACGTCAAAGTCGTCGTCAATGGGCGCACCGCAGGCAACGCTCCGGGCGGCTTCTTCTTTCCCGAGATGACCATGGACCTCACCCTCGAGGCGGGACGGGTCAACACGATGATGGGAAGCATGGGCGCGCGCGAACGAATGGCGGCCAACGAGGAGCGGCTGCAGGTCTACCTGCCGCGTTTGGAACAGGCCATCCTGCGCCCAGTGGACAACACCCAGCGCCAGACCATCACGCTCGATCCGGAGTCGGCGCACAACCTCACGCCGGAGCAGATCGGCCAGTTGCGGCTCGAATTCGAGCCCGGGTCGCTGATCGGCGACGATGGCCAGCCGCTTGCGAACGCCCAGATCGGCATCAGCGTCGTACCGCCGGAGTTGGTGCGCGACATGATGCCGCCCGGGATTGCCCGGCACGGTTTCGACATCACCATCCAGGCACCAGGGGTGGCGGCTTTCGCGACGCCGCTGCCGATCAGTTTCCCGAACGACCTCGGCCTCCCGCCGGGAACCAAGGCCAACCTGCTGAGCTTTGATCACACCACCGGGCGGCTCGAAGTTCGTGGCTCGATGACCGTGTCGAAAGACGGAACGATGGTGGTGTCGGACCCGGGTACCGGGGTCACGCAGCCGGGGTGGCATTGGTGGTTGAGCAACTCGAACGGCAGCGGAGGCTGTTCACCGCCCCCGCCATCTTCGAGCGCTTCTTCTTCAAGCACCTTCACCCTGAAGTCCTTCTTTCTTACGGGCGACACCGGTGGGGTCACGATTGACGACATTAGACTGGATGCGCCAGCTGGGTCGACGGGGAGTGGAGGCTCATCCTGCCCAGTCGGTGGTCCCAGCAAGGCCTATACGCTTTCGTCTGATGGCCCACTGCTCGATTTTGTGACAGTCACTGTCGATGGTTCTCCCATAGACAAGAACAAAGGCGGCCTTCCCTACAAGGTGACGTTGAGGCCTGGCGATGCCGCCAAGATCGTGCGGTTCACACCGAAGAGCTACGACGAGATGGCCAAAGCTACTTGGAACAAGTCGTTCGCTCAACTTGAGCGCGACATGCTCTATGGTGCTGCCGTCAAGTTGGAGATTGTTGATGACCCCGGTGGGGGTGGTTCTGTCACCAGTTCTGAAGGTACCGGGTATGTCTATCGATGGGTGGACGTTGTCGACGCCTTTGCAGCCGCCCAAAAGACAGGCGCAACGGCGGTATTTCATAAGATGTCGACCCAGGTCCCCCAATCGCCAAGCGCCCCACCAGTTCGGTGGAAGACCGTGGACGTTGACCTGCCCACAACAGTACATACTGGATTCCGGGAAAACTCCTTCGACTTTGGCGTTGGCCAGCCGGTTATAGGCAAGACCGAGGCCCGTTGGTCTTTCGCCCCATCCGCTGAAGGCCTGTCTACGACGAACTTCGAGATCGTGATTCAGGAGGATGGTACGGTAATCGGATCTTTAGAAGCAAGAGGTACGGGAACAGGACAAGTCCGGCTTAGCGTGAACATCGATGACTTCAAGAAGGAACTGAAGCGAGTTATCCTGTCGCTAAACGACGTCATCTTGGAGGACGGACGGGACGACGTTTTGGGAACGAGCGACGATATCAAAGCGCCCATTTATGACTATACAAAGCATAAGACTGTATTGGTGAAGACCTATTCCACTCAGCGTTTTCTTGGCCCAGACAAGATGTTCGGGCACGCTGGAATTGACGATGACAACGACGGAACAATTGACAACGATAGCGAATTCGGCGCATCCGGTAGCGATGACTTTGAAGCGTATGTCAAGAATGACTTGAAGTATGAAAAGCTCGACTACGAGGTTGTAGCCGGGACAAGCGATCTTGCTGGTTTCATGCCACGTGATCGTGGTGATGCTGGGCCAGACGGACTTGACAATACGCCGGATGACCGCTTTACGCCTGCCCAGCTCGTAGAACTCGATAACCGAATCGATTCCATATCGGCCGCAATGTTACAGGCGACCGTGGAGAACTTCGCGGTATTTGGGAGCAAGATTGCCATTCAGGAAAGGGATGCAGGCGCTGACATCACCGTTGATTGGGGTGATGTTTATTGGGGTGGTTTTTGGTGGCAAGTAGGACAACCTGTTCTTGGGCAGGCCAGACCAGATCCCGGACCTGGTGACCAAGGTTTTGCGCAGTACATCGACCTGCTATCCAGCACCTCACCAATAGGCGACGTTGCGCGCCAGTGGCTGTTTTCCGAAAAGCTGAACACGCGCAAGAATGGTACCGTAGAGGTGGCAGTTGGGGCCCAGCTCGGATTGTCATGGCCTGCGAGCGGTACGCAAGTACCAACCCCAGCCACTGCCTACGCCGATACTATTGCTCATGAAGTGGCACATACTCTTGGATTGGTCGAGGGTTACTCCGGGACGGGCAACCTGTCACCGGTAAACGACATGATGGCCGGCGCGAGCACGCCTTATATTGACCGGCAGTTCGAGACGATTAGCATAGGGACGATACGGGCTGCCCTGGGTATTCATGACAACCTTGATCTACCTTTGACAAATGAGTTGCGCAACTACAAGAGTAGATTTTACCTGCCAGAAACGAGCCCGCCCGCCATTCCCCTCCAAGTGCAGGGACCAGACCCACACCCCGTATTGGCTATTGACGTCGCGAACACGCCTCTCGTCATTGGCCAGACCATTGATTTCGGTCGGACCGCGGCGGATGGCATAGGGGGGCAACAGTCGACCCTAGAATTTTCGCTTAGCAATGTCGGAACGGCACCGCTGACCGTCGATAGCATCACCTTGTCACGCGAAGCCGATGACTCTGGCTTCGCGCTTTCAAGCGTATTGCCGCTGACGCTTGGTCCTGGAGAAACTCAACGCTTGGACATCCGCTACGATCCATCACGGACCGGCACCGGTTACGGAGTTCTCAGCATCCGAAGCGACACGCTGTCTATGGCGGTCGCCGAGTTCGTCCTGCGGGGACAAGCGATATCTGCCGGACCGTCCGCCCGCCTTTCCTCGGATGACGCGAATCTTGGTGGCCTCGCCGTTGGCAGCACTATGGGACGCCCAGAGCTTTTCACGATTGAGAACCGAGGCATGAGTTCCCTGTTGATTTCCGCTATCCGTCTTGCCGACGGTGACACGGACTTCCAGTTGATCGGTGTGCCCATTGATCTTGCCAGCACCCCCGTCTCGCTGGCATACGGCGAAGGCTTCTCGTTCGGTGCGAGTTTCGACCCCAGCACGCTGGGCCTCCGGCGCAGCGTTATCGAGGTTGTCACGAACGACCCAACACAGCCGATCTTGCGACTTGGTGTACTCGGCACTGGTGTCAAGGACACGCCTCGTTCGCAATGGGGCAACGACTACGTCGCCATCGAATTCCCCACATTGGCGAACGCCACCACGCTGCGGACGCGCAGCGACGCATCGGGGAATTTCCAGATCTGGATTCCTCAGAACGAGGCGTATCACCAAGTCGCTTTTGATCCCGAAAGGGGACTTGTCGCACATGGCTACGGGCGCGCGAACGCCGCCGGTGAGCTTACGGACCTCTCGGGTACGCTGGTTTTCGCCGCCAGCACCGCCGCCGACACCGACTTCGACGGCCTGCCCGACGACATCGAGTTCGCCATCGGTACCTCCTCGGCGAAATCCGACTCCGATCGCGACGGCTTGGACGACTTCGCCGAAGTGGACATGGGCCTCGATCCCCTCGACGGCCGCGGCCTGCCCGCCGGGGTGCTTGCTGTAACGAGCCTGCGAGGTGAAGCCAAGGAAGTGGTTCTGGCCGGGCGGACGGATGGCGCGAGCGGTCAACTCGCCTATGTCGCCACCGGCTCCTACGGCTTGGCGATCATCGATCCGCGCAACATGCTGAAGCCGATCGTCGTCGGGCAGTTGGAGTTGCCAGGCGACGCCGCCGACGTCTCGCTCGATTCGCGGCTCGGCCTGGCCGCCGTGGCGACCGGCGTGTCGCTCGAAGTCGTCGATGTCGCTAACCCGAACGCGCCGCGCGTGGCGCGCTCGATCCCGGTGGCGGCCCAACAGGTCGAAGTGGTCGACGGCGTCGCCTACCTCGCAGTGGGCAATGCCCTGGAGTCCTACAACCTGCTGACCGGCGAGCGCCTGCAGTCGCTGCCCGCCGCTGGCGGCAGCATCGTTGGTCTGGCGGCGGATCGCGGCTTCCTGTTCGCCGCTGATTCGGCCGGGCGCCTGGCGGCGGTCGACATCAGCGGCGCGACGATGGCGCCGGCGGGTGCCATCGACTTGCCGGCAAGCTCTGGCAAGGTCTTTGTCGGCGGCGGCATCGCCTACGTCGGTGGCGGTGCGTCCGGCGGCTTCGTCACCGCCGACGTCTCGAACCCCTATGCCATGGTGCTGCTCAGTGGAGTCGACAGCACGGCCATCGCGGGGAATGCGATCGTCGCCACCGGTACCGGCGACGCGCTCACGCTAGGAACGAGTCCCGCCGGGCCGGTGGTGACCCTGGCCGATGTGCGCGATCCGACGCGAACCGATCGACTCGTCGAGAGCTTCCGGCTTCCAGCTATGGCGCATTCGCTGGCCGTTGGCTCGGGGCTCGCCTTCGTCGCCGGCGGTGCCACCGGACTGGTGGTCGTGAATTACCGGCCCTTCGATACGGAAGGGAAGCCACCGATCGTGACCGTCAACGCCCCCGGCGCCGACATCGATCCGGCCACTACCGGGATCCAGGTGCTTGAGGGCACAACCCTCGCGCTCGACGTTTCTGTCCAGGACGATCGCCAGATCGCGCGCGTCCAACTGCTGGTCGACGGCCAAGGCGCGATCAGTGACGTGTCGTATCCGTGGCCGGGCAGCCTCGTGCTGCCGACGATCCAGGGCAGCGACGACACGGTCAGCATTCGCCTGCGCGCCGTCGACACCGGCGGCAACGTCGGATTGTCGGCCCCCATCGAACTGCACCTCGTGCGCGACATCATCGCTCCGGCACTCACCGGCAGCAACGTGCCCGACGGCGCCGTCAGGGGAACCACGTTCCGCGTCCTGACACTGGAGTTCTCCGAGGCGATCGATGCGGCAACGCTCGATCCCTCGACAGTGATGCTGCGCGATGCCTCCGGGAGCGTGATCGACGCGCAGGACCTGCGCCTGCGGCGCAACGGCGTCGAACTGCAGGTCACGTATCCGCAGCTTGCCGAAGGCACCTACCAGCTTCGGCTCGTCGCCTCGGCGATCACCGATCGCGCCGGCAACCCGCTCGGCACGACCGACCTCGTCTCGACCTTCACGATCAGCCAGACGCACACCGTCGAGTGGATCGGGGGTACCAGCGGCTTCTGGGACGATCCGGCGAACTGGAGCGCCGGGGTATTGCCCGGTTCCGGCGATGATGTCGTGATCAACGTTGGGGCCGGCGGGCTGATCGATCATCGCTCAGGCGCGACGACCATCCGCTCTCTGACCGTAAACGGAAACCTGCAGCTTTCCGCCGGAACACTTGAACTCACGGGCGACTCGTCGATCAGCGGCGTGTTCACCCTGACCGGCGGCACACTCACCGGGGCCGGTACGCTCACGCTCGCCGGAACCGGAAACCGTTGGGACGGCGGCGCGATGACCGGCAGCGGCACGACCCGGGTCGCCGCTGGAGCGGACCTGCTCGCTACCGGTCGGCTCGGAGCCCTGACGCTGGCCGAGCGCACGATCCGCAACGACGGAACATTCGTCGTCGATCGTGGCGCCGCTGGCGAGGTGGTGATCGAGCCGAGCGGCAGCGCAGTCATTCGCAACCTCGGCACGGTTGAATTCGCTGGCAAGACGCGCATTGGCGACGCGAAGAACCCGGTGGCCGGCCCACGATTCGAGAACCAGAGCCTGCTGCGAGTGCACGGCGAAACCACTCTGGCGGTCGACCTGGACAACGCCGGCACGGTCGAACTGACTGCGGGCGCCCGACTGGTCCTCGCCAGCGCAGGCACTGGAACCAGCAGCGGGACTTTCGTGGTTGCCGAAGGAACGACGCTCTCGGTGATCGGGCGCTATCGCCTGGAGAACACCGCCAGCGGGTCCGGCAAGGGCAGAATCGACTTGGGATCGACAGGCCACCTGACCATCGCCGGTGGCAGCTACGACGTCACCGTCGCGCTGGCGGATGGTGCGGAGCTATCGATCGAAGCTCCGACGACCATCCGCTTCCTGGAGATGACCGGCGGCACGATATCCGGCACTGGGCCGCTGACCCTCACGCTGCCGCAGAGCGAGCTTCTGGGCGGCACGATCACGGTACTGGTCATCGAGCCGCCGGATACGGTTCGTCCAGCGATCGTGTATAGCAGTGTCATCGATGGCGGTGCTTACGGCCTTGGCGTGGGTCGCATCACCCTTCGTTTCTCCGAGCCGATGCGACCGGACAGCCTGATTGTCAGCAATTTCTTCCTCCTCGATGAGGCCAGCCAGCGCATCGACGTGTTGTCCGTATCCATCGATGCGCGCTTCCGTTCGGTGACGCTCGAAGTGCCTCGCCTGACTAGCGGCCGTTACCGGCTCGTCGTCGCCGGCGACCAGCTCGAGGACCATCGAGCAGGCAACCGTCTGGCCGCTGGTGACTTGACGATCGTCGGTTTCCGCGCGACGCCATATCTTTTCGACGGTGCCCTGTTCCCGACCGGGGCTGGAGCGCATTCTGTAGTGCTCGTTGATGTGAACAACGATGGCGTTCTGGACATCGTCACCGCGAACTACCGCTCCTCCTCTGCCTCGGTGTTGCTGGGCAACGGCGACGGCAGCTTCGCGGCGCGGGTGGATTACGCCTTGCCGCGTGGGGCACGTTCGGTGACGCTGGGCGATGTCGATGGCGATGGCGATCTGGACATCGTCACCGCGAACTACTCCTCCTCCTCTGCCTCGGTGTTGCTGGGCAACGGCGACGGCAGCTTCGCGGCGCGG
>ERZ761607.3511-NODE-3511-length-15080-cov-7.068885_pt1 | contig 15080 bp, 13 predicted proteins | sample MGYA00511164_ERZ761607 | MGnify/ENA primary metagenome ERZ761607 (study PRJEB28899, sample SAMN02445080) | bioreactor sludge metagenome | biome: EBPR sludge | place: Australia: Brisbane, Thorneside Wastewater Treatment Plant | collected 2011-06-22 ...
ACTGGCCGCGCAGGAACGCGCCGATCACCTCGTCCGCTTCCCGCGCCAGCTTGCTCACGGTCGGTTCGACGCGGCGCGGTAGCAGGTCGCGAACCCGGGCGACCAACAGGTCCCAGTCGCGCAGCAGGTAAAAGGTCACCACCGGAACCAGCACCAGGTTGGCGATCCAGGTGAAGACCACGGTGGACGAAGCCCGCAGCGATTCCAGTAGGCTGCCGGCCAGATCGCCGATCTCTCGGGCATAGGTCAGCAACCTGTCGCGCAACTGGGTCAGTTCGAACAAGGTCGAGTCGATGCCCAAAGCGTTGTTTAGCCAGGGAACGACACTGGTTTGCAGCCAGTCGAGGTAAACGGGCAGCTTGTGCATGAGACTCTTGAACTGGTGCGCCGACAGGGGAATCAGCAGCAGCAACAGCAGCAGCAGGCCCACGATGATGACGCCGAACACCAGCGTCACCGCCCAGGACCGCGACAGCTTGCGCGCCTCCAACCGGTCGATCAGCGGATCGCCCAGATACGCCAGCAGCGTGGCGACCAGGAATGGCGTCAGCACCGGCGCCAGCAGGTACAGCAGGCTGACGAGGACCGCCGCCAGAATCAGCCAGAAACGGGTACGGGATGCGCGTTCCATCAGGGAAAATCACTCGGGTGGGAAATTCAGGGGACGTCGTGGCCGGAGGATTTTACCGGGCGCCGGGCCTTGCGCCGGGCCAGCCTTCCCCAACGCCAGACATAGGCCGCCCCGCTCCAGACGGTGGTCAGGGCGGTCAGATAAATCCCGCTGGTCAGCAGCCATGCTGGCAATGGAGCCAGACCGTAATGGACGATGACCGCGCCAACCAGCAGAAGCTGCATGAACGTGTTCAGCTTGCTGATCATCAGCGGCGCGGCGTGGAAGCGCTCGACCTGCAGGTGATAGGCGACCGCGCCGCCGACAATGACCAAATCCCGCGCAATCACCAGCGCCACCAGCCAGCCCGGCAGTTCGTTCAGCCAGCCCAGCGCCAGGATCGCCCCCATGAGCAGCAATTTGTCGGCGATGGGATCGAGCAGACCGCCCAGTTCGCTGGTCCAGCCGTGACATTTGGCCAGGAAGCCGTCCAGCGCGTCGGAAACGCCGGCGATCACGAACAGGGCCAGCGCCGCTCCGTAGCGCTCCTCCAGCAGCAGCCAAAGGAAAGGCGCCACCAGCAGAATGCGCAAGCCGGTGATCAGGTTGGGGATGTGACGAAGTTCGAAAGATAGCGGAACCACGGCGACGCTACCCGATAAGAGGCGGATATTTTTAGAAGTGTACAGGCAAAATCCGCGTGTCATTAAAGCACAATGGAACATTCGCCCCACTAAAAATTCCCATCGGCCGCTGACGGATGGATTCGATGATGGAATGTTAAACTGGACAAGTTCGCAACCGAGCAATCACCGCAACCGAGTAAACAGATCATGAATAAACCGGTTTTTCTGCTGCTGGCGGGTATTCTGCTGACGACCGCTCCGGCCTGGGCGGCCGATGGTGACTGGGATCGGGCCAGAAGCGCCCACGAGCGCGGCGATTACGCCGCCGAAGTCGCCATCGTCCGGCCGCTGGCCGAGAAGGGCGTTCCATTCGCTCAGTTCAATTTGGGCGTGCTGTACGACCAGGGCAAGGGAGTGCCACAGGATAACGCTCTGGCGATGCAATGGTATCGGAAAGCGGCGGAGCAGGGGTTGCCGCAGGCGCAAGTCAACCTGGCCATCATGTACGAGGAAGGACAGGGCGTGGCGCCGGACTACGCGCAGGCGTATTTCTGGTACACGCTGGCGGATGGCCAAGGCGACAGCCAGGCGCCGCAGGCCAAACAGGATGTCGCCAAAAAGATGACTCGGGCCCAGGTCGAGGCGGCGGAGCGACGGGCCAGGGAATTTAAGGCCGCGCATCCGTTCCGCATTCCGCCGCTGCCCGCTCCTGAATCCAATACCCCACACGGCGGGAATAATTGAATCGCCGAATTCGCGTCCACCCTTTCGCTTACGAGGAAGGATAGACGATCAACTGCTGACCGGCCTTTAGACGGCCCCTGCTGTCCAGCCCATTCCACTGCGCCAGTTGCTGGGAAGGAACGCCGTGGCGCCTGGCGATGGTGTCCAGGGTTTCGCCTTTTTGCACCGTGTGCCGGCTGGGCGCCAGCAGGCGGGCGCCTGGCGCGTTGGCCGCCAGACTTTGAGCCTGTTCGCGGGGCAGCAACAGCTTGTAGGCCTGGACCGGCGGCTCGACGCCGGGTTTGAAGCCCGGATTGAAGCGGAGAAAATCCTCGAAGGGGATGCCGGCGGCCGTGACGCTGTCGAACACCTTGGTTTCAGGCGTCAGGTCGACCCGGTGCAGATAGGGTTGATTGGCGATGGCTTGGAGTCGCAGGCCCTGCGCGTCGGGGTCGGCGATAACGCGCGCCAGCGCCACGATCCGGGGCACGTAATCCTGCGTCTCCTTGGGTAGCTTGAGGCTCCAGAACAGCGATTGCGGCGCCGGATTGGCAGCGGCGGCCAGGCGAGCGGGATCCGCCAGCGCCAGGGCGCGAACCACGGCGGGGTGCGTTTCCACGGCGGTCGTCGGGGGTGGGGTGGCGGCCTGGGCCGCGATGGCCTCCCGCACGGCGCGCGGCCCGGCGTTGTACGCCGCCAGCGCCAGCAGCCAGTCGCCATCGAACAGCCTGTTCAGGTAGCGCAGGTAGCGCAGGGCGACGTCGGTCGAGGTGTGGATGTCGAAACGACCATCGTAGCCCTCGGCCAGCACCAGTCCCCATTCCTGCCCCGTGGTCGGGATGATTTGCCAAAGTCCGGCGGCGTCCTTGGGGGACACGGCGGTGGGTTCGAACGCGCTTTCCACCATCGGCACCAGGGCCAGCTCCATGGGCAGCCGGCTCCGGTCGATGTGTTCCACGATGTAGTACAGATAGGGCTGGGCGCGCTGGACGAACAGGTTCAGATAGCCGGGATTGCGCTTCAGGTAGTCGATCCGCTCGGCGATCCGAGGGTGCTCCACGTCCAGCAACGCCAGTCGTCCTCGCATCCGACCCCAAAGGTCCTTGTTGGCGAGTGGAGATGATTTGCGCTTGCTCTTGGGCTGGCCCGCGGCGGCGGTTCGCCGGGCCTGGGGCGGGGACATGGACGGATGGGTCGCCGCGACGGCGGCCGTCGAGGTTTTTTCTCCTGTTCCAGTCCTGTTGGGTTGAGTGGTCGGCTTGCCCTCCATTGGGATGATCGTCACGATTCGGGACCCGGAGTTGCCCACGGCTTTTGGGGGAGAGAGTGGTGGCCGCGCCATCACGACATCGGGGGAGGGGATCACGGGTTGCGGACTAGCGACGCTGGCCGTTCGTTGACGGTAGTCGGACGGGGCGCGGGTTTGCCAGTAGTCCACATAAACGGCGTCGGCCGTCGTTTGGGAGTTGGCCGCGTCGTCGGTGTCCGTGGGTGGCAGCCAGGCGCAGGCGCCCAGAGCGGTGGCGAGCGCGAGCGCGATCAGGGTTGCGGGGATGGCTTTTGGCATTGATTCTTCCCGGTCGTGAGGGTTGGCCCTGGCCACGTTGCCAGCTATTTTCCATAAGTTATTTAAGACACGCCTCAATTTTCAGTCAAGGCTGGAAGGTCGGGAAAACAAGAAGGCGGCGGATCGATCGACAGCCGCCTGCTCCAAGCCATGATGAAAACTTCCCCGCCGTAACGCGAGTGTCATCTGGCCGTCATTTTTCAGCAACCTCGACGCGCCAGGATAACCGCCTGAAATGAATCCGCCGCTAGGGGAGTTTTTGCATGACTGCGAGGTTGCTGACGGTTGCGCTTTTGTCCGCGCTGGGGCTGGCCGGTTGCGGTAATGACGACGATGATCCGATTGTTGGGATTCGCTCAGTGGAATTTACCGAGACTCCCGCGCCCACCACAACCGACGAACTGGCCAAGACCTATTCCAAGTCGGCTGCCAAGATAACCTACGATAACGGTCGTGTGGAAGAGCGCCCCCTGACCTACAACATGTTGTTCAGCGTGAAGGATCCGGTGGCGGAGGTCAATGGCAAGAAATACCCCGCCGGCCAGCTTTACAATTACAAGATGGAACCCCTTCTGGATCCGATGGGTAATCCGGTGGTGGCCGAGACCCCGGACGCCAACAGCCTGCTGAAAATCGACGACAAGCTGTTCCTGGTGACCCATTACGAGTACGACTGGATCTTGAGTGACGGTTCGGTCGCCTGGACCGCGCCCGGCTGGTATACCCGGATGCCGATGTCGATGACCCTGAGCGAGATCGCCCAGGCCGGCGATGGCAAGCTGACCGCGACCAAGGTCAGGCCGATCGACTTTTCCAGCGTCAACGGTATCTGGATTCCTTGCTTCGGCTCGCAAACGCCGTGGAACACGCATCTGGGTTCCGAGGAAGATTACGATCTGATCTATAACCCGCTCGATGCCAAGAACTACGGCACGACCACCGCCGGCCTCAAGGCGATGCGCGAGCTGTATTTCAAGAGCGAGCGCGAAGCCAACCCCTATCATTACGGCATCATTCCCGAGGTCACCGTCAAGGCCGACGGCTCCACCCGCGTGGTCAAGCACTACGCCATGGGACGCGGCACCTGGGAACAGGCCAAGCTGATGCCGGACGGCCGCACCGCCTACTTGGGCGATGATGGCGCCTATGTGCAGATGACGATGTTCGTGGCCGACAAGTACGGCGATCTGTCCGCCGGCACGATCTATACCGCCAAATGGAACCAGACCAGCGATCAGGGCGGTGGCCGCGCCGATCTGACCTGGATCCGGCTGGGTCATGGGACGGACGCCGAGATCGGCGCGCTGGCCAACAGCCTCAAATTCAACGATATCTTCGACGCCGTCGCGCCGAGCGAAGGCCAATGTCCCGCTGGCCACAAGCGGGTGCGCGCCGGTTCGTCCTCCGACGAGTGCCTCGTCCTGAAACCGGGCATGGAAAAGGCCGCCGCTTTTCTGGAGACCCGCCGCTACACCGCCCTGCTCGGTGGCACCACCGAGTGGACCAAGATGGAGGGGCTTGCGGTCAACGCCAAGGATAAAAAGCTGTACATGGCGATGTCGCGCATCGAGACCAGCATGCGCTCCGATCCCACCGAGCCCGCCGACCACATCAAGCTGCCCGAAAACAAGGCGGGCGCGACCTACACCCTGGAGTTGAAGGGTGGGATCAAGGACACCCGGGGAGACGCCATCGATTCCGAGTGGGTGGCGACCAGCATGTACGTGGAGCCGAAGCTGCTCGGCAAGCCGATGGCCACCGACGCTTTCGGCAACACCGCCGACGTCAATACCATCGCCAACACCGACAACCTGTTCTTTTCCGAGAAGATGCGCACCCTGTTCATCGGCGAGGATTCCGGGATGCATGTCAACAATTTCGTGTGGGCCTACAACGTGGATACTCAGCAGTTGACCCGGATTCTCAGCCTGACCGCCGGTGCCGAGTCCACCGGCTTGCAAGTGGTGGAGAACCTGAACGGCCATGCCTACATCATGAGCAACGCCCAACACCACGGTGATTTTCCGAGCACGATCAATACCGATCTCAAGGCGCGACTGAACCCGCTGATCGACAAGTTCCACGCGCCGGTCGGGTATATCGGGGGCATTCCGGGTCTTTGATGGGTTGCCGTGAGATTGGAAAAGCGGGGGGCGCAAGCCGCCCGCTTTCCATTTGAGGAGCATCGCATGAATCGTCGCCAACCAGGTTTACACGGGGTCTTGGCCGCCTTCCTGTCGGGCGTTGTACTGACGGGTTGCAGCGACAGCCAGGGTCGGGTGGACGAACCGGCGGTGGTCGCGACAACCCCGTCCGCCACCGTTCCCAGCTTCCCAAAGGGTGATTTCCGCAGCCCCCTGACGTTTGCCAATCCCTATGCCCACATTCCCGCCCAGTGCCACATCGAAACCTCGCGGGGAGCCCAGAACGCCTGTCTGTTCTGTCACACCAACGGCGTTTATCGCCTGGGGCTGGGCAACAACTTCCCGCAGGCCGGCGCGGAGCCACGCCTTGGCAACCTGCAACTCGAATATTCATTCACGCCCATCAGCCCCTTCACCGCCTCGCCGAGCCGCAATCCCTGGGAAAACACCCTGACGCCGGAGACGTTGCGCGAAGCCGTCGCCGCGCTGGGCGTGAATCCGGAAGAATGGGACATGGAGGCCTACATTCGCGAAGACAACTGGCGGGCGGCTTTTGCCCAGCGCCCCGGCGACCCGCGCGACTGGGACGGCGGAGGCGGGGACGCGCCGTTCCGGCTGCTTCCGGGGCTGGACCCGGCGGATTTGCCCGCCGACGACGATGGGTTTGTCCGCTCCAGCAACCCGCGCAACGGCTTTTTCCAGGATGGCGCCGGGCGCTGGATCACCGGCTGGCGGGCGGTGAATTTCATGCCTTACGGCATTTTTACCCCGATGACCGGGTCGGTGTCCGGTATTTACATCCGCCTGCCCAGGCCGTTCATGCAGCGCGAGGACGGTGGCTTCGATCTGGATGTCTACGCCCGCAACCTCGACTTGTTGGAACGGGCGATTCAGGATCGCCTGCGTCCCGAGGATAGCGAGGTTTACCGGGGGGCGGCCCGAGCGGTGGCCATCGAGCGCGGTCTGTATCCGGTCGGCGCGGAGATCGCCCACCCCCTGCATTATGTGGACGTGGCGGCGGATGGTCAGAATTTGGCGGTCAGCCCCTATCCGGGGACCCGCGCCCATCGGGTCAAGGAAATCCGCTACATGTACAAATGGAAAGCGTTCCAACCGAGCCAGTTCCGTCCCGGAACCAAGGAAGAGGGCGCGCCGGTCTACGGCAACGACACGCAAGGCTGGGTGGACAACGGCGTGGGCTGGTATCTGGCCGGCTACATCGAGGACAAGACCGGTGCGTTGCGGCCGCAGAATCGCGAGGAACTGGCGCAGTGCATCGGCTGCCACAGCGGCGTCGCCAGCACCGAGTTCTCCCAGTTCACCTCCGGGGTCGGTAACACCATCGATTCCACCTGGTCGCTACCGCGCAAGTTCCCCGGCGAGTTGGGCTGGCGGGAAATGGACTATCTGGGCTATCTCGTCCGAACCGACGCATCGCCGACGCGGACCCCAGGCGCGGCGCAACTGGGCGATCCATTGAACCGGGAGTTGAACAAGGGCGAATTCCGCCATTTCCTGGACAATGTGGTCGGCGCGAGCCTGTATGGCGACATGCCCGCCGCCATCGAACGTTTTCTGGCCGGCGCGATCCAGCCCGCCCACGGCTATTCCGCCGCCTGGCCGGCGCTGGATACCGCGAGCGCGGCGGGTTTCCAGCGGAGTCAGGCGCTGCGGCAAACCCTGCTACGCGAGTTGACCGCGCGGGGGGGCTATCTGGATGCCGACGGCGCCATTCGCGGCGAGCTGTTGTATCCGCCCAAAAACGATGCCCTGGCCGCTGCCCGCCGCTATCGACAGGTGGTCGTCACCCAGCGCTACGCCAAGGGCAAGGACGTGTTCCCGGCCACGCCGGTGACCTTCCGCTATTTCCGGGAAGGGGAGGAGGGCTTTGCCCATCAGGATGGGCGGCCGTACCAGGTCGGCGAGGTGATTACCGACCGCCCGGTGGATCTGGAAAATCCCGCTTCGATCACCTATGGCGTGGGCAACGCCGAAACCCTGATCGATCCTGATAAACCCTTCGAGGCCGGTGGCACCTATTTCCCGGACTACGTGCCGCTGCTGGTCGAGCCGCTGCGGTTCGAGTCGGCGCCGGGTGGCTAGCGGTCGACACCCAGCCCGGGTTTCCAAGGCATCCATCCCGAAACCGCCCGCCCCTGCGACGCGCGGCGGTTTCCGGGTTGCCACCACCCGGCCGTCGAATGCACCGCCCATGACCACAAACCGTCTTCCCGTTGTCATACGTTTGCAGCGTTTCAACGATAAAATCTCTTTTTGATTGATAAATAAGGGTTTTATGGTCGTTGACGATGAATCGGGAATATCATAGGTGGTATAGCCATCGGGTTCACCGTGACATGGAACTGCTGGTGTTCGGTCATGCCGGCGCCAAGGTGCTGGTGTTTCCCACCCGCTGCGCGCGGTTTCACGAGTACGAGGACATCGGGCTGGTGGCGGCGTTGGGCGACAAGATCGAACACGGTCACTTGCAATTATATTGCGTGGACAGTATCGACCAGGAAAGCTTCTATTGTTTCTGGAACCACCCCCAGGACCGCGTTCGTCGGCATCTGCAGTACGAAGCCTACCTGCTTCATGAAGTACTGCCGTTGATGTGGGCCAGGAACCGGCATCCTTGCGTGATCTCGCACGGGTGCAGTTTCGGGGCGTTTCACGCAATCAATTTCGCCTTCCGCCATCCGCATTGTTTCAGCAAGGTGGTCGCTTTGAGCGGCCGCTACGATCTAACCCGGCCCGTCGAGGATTTTCGAGGGCTATTCGACGGGCATTACGACGAGCTGATCTATTACAACACGCCCAGCCATTTTCTGCCCAATGTTCACGATCAGGGGTTGCTTCATCAATTGCGGCGGCTGGATATCGTGCTCACCATCGGCGACGCCGACCCGTTTATGGAAAACAACCGACAATTTAGCGACGCCTTGTGGAACAAGGGCATCTGGCACGCGCTGCATCTCTGGCGGGGCCGCGCCCACAGTGCCTCTTCTTGGCGCAAGATGGTCGGGTTGTACGTTTGAATGTCTTTGCCGCCCTTGGTCAATAGCCTGGCTAGGGCGACTTTTTTCGATTGATCGCCAGCCTATTGCCTGGCCAGTTTGTACGAGCCCAGGTTTATATGATTCAAGGAGATCAAGGTCGAACCTGGATTCCCTTTGGTGAAATCGATCTTCAGTCCTCCCAGATCGAAGGGGCTTTGGCGGGCCGCCTTGATGAAGTTGGCGCCCGTCACGGGGTCCTTCATGGAATTCAGGATCACCATGAACATGCGCCCCACAATATAGCCTTCCAGGCTGATATGGTTCAAGGAATCTCCCAGCGCGGTTTTGGCATCGACCACGATCGGAAGAGATGAATTCAACTCTGGCACTACTTGGCTGACCACCATATCTTTTTCGATACCGTAAGACTTTAGATAGCTGTTGATTGAATAACCAGCGGCTGTAATCGACACCGCGCCATAAGACCAGGACTCATTTTTATGGTGCGCATAGGCGATGAAATCAGCGGCAACTTTTGGGATAGCCAACAGGATGACAAACTTGCATTGATTTCCACTTTCCCGTTCCCAATTCTTCAGGGACAAATAACCATCCCTGATGAACACGGTTTCATACTGATAGAACCCAACTGGCCCAATGCTGTTGAGCGCTGGATTGATCCCGCCCATCATCATGTCAAGGACATGATTTAACTTGTCGATTGTGGTTTGTGTGCCTGGAAGCTTTTCCAAGGTCGCTTTCAGACCGTTGACGCCCGCCATGCCAAAGACGTCGTTTTGAGCGAAAATACAAGCTTGGGTTGCCTTGGCATCATTTTTCGTTACGAAATGATCGATGAGCGCGATGACTTCCTGAGCGGTATTCGGACGATAGCTCAACATGTTTTCGGCGTCGAAGTCGCCCATCGTGTAGAAGCCCATGGCCGGTATCTGATTAGCTTCCAACACCTTCATCAACTTAAGGGTCGAGACCGATCCGACGTTGCCCAGCATGAGAAAGACACCCTTGTCCATCAATTCCCTGGCGGCCTGAACGGTAGTGATCGGGTCGTTGGAGTCGTTGATGACCTCAAACCCTATTTTTCTACGACCCTTGGCGGGTTGGCTTTTCAAGGCGGCTTCAATTCCTTTTTTCATGTTGGTGCTATAGTAATTAAGATCATGGAAGAGATAGTCATCGGTTAATTGCATTGTGGATCCTATAAGAATATTCATGTCTTCCTTTTTGCCGAAATCCACTTCAGCCGACAGGGCTATTTTAGGTACAAGAATGTGAGAAATCATGAACAATCCGAGCAAGATTCCTGACCATTTCCTCCGTATAAAACTCGTGTTCTTTGGGTGTTTTGTCAAGCGCATGTGAATCATTCCTCTTGGAAAAGACAATAGGATATTGAGGTGTTCGTAGAGTGATGAATGTTAGTCTGAAATGATGACGTCTTTATGAAGAGGGGGATGGTTTTTATCGGACTTCCAATTCAGCTAATAATTTAGGTTTTCTCAGGAAGACGTTAATCGGTTGTTAATTTGGAGCTACGGCTAATGGTTTTTTTTGGTACTTTGCATATCTAGCCACACATTCGTTTATCCATCTTTCCAGGTATCGAAGGTCGACGTGGCCCGCGCGTTATGCTTCCTGGAAAGGCTGCGGCAGCTAAAACCCATCCCCGATTTTCATCAAACCATAACAGATTGGTGAGATGATTAACGCGATCTTCAACCCAAATATCGTTGCCAATCGCCACCATCATGAACAAATCTTGTGAGTCCCAAGATCCCTATCTACTAACCCCCGGCCCATTGACCACGTCGATGGAGACCAAAACCGCCATGCTGCGCGACTGGGGCTCCTGGGACGACGATTTCAACGAATTGACCGCCGGGGTTTGTCGCCATCTGCTTTCGGTGGCCCACGCCGAAGACACCCACGTTTGCGTGCCCTTGCAGGGCAGTGGAACCTACGCCGTGGAAGCGGCGCTGGCGACCCTGCTGCCGTGGGACGGCAAGGCGCTGGTGCTGATGAACGGCGCTTACGGCCAGCGCATGGCTCGCATTCTCCAGTACCTGGGCCGCGAGTTCGCCACGCTGGACATGGGCGACTACCTGCCGCCGCCACCCGAGCGGGTCGAAGCCATGCTGGCGGTCGACCCGGACATCACGCACGTCGCGGTGGTCCACTGCGAAACGTCCTCCGGCATCCTCAATCCCTTGGAGGCCATCGCCGAGGTCGTCCGCCGCCAGAAACGGCGGCTGTTCGTGGACGCCATGAGTTCCTTCGGCGCGCTGCCGGTGGATGCGCGCGAACTACCCTTCGACGGGCTGGTATCCTCGGCCAACAAATGCTTCGAGGGCGTGCCCGGTTTCGGCTTCGCTCTCCTGCGGCGCGATGCGCTGGAACAATGCGCCAGCAACGCCCATTCCCTGAGCCTCGATCTGTACGACCAATGGTTGTATCTGGAACGGACCGGCCAATGGCGCTTCACGCCGCCGACCCATGTGGTGGCGGCCTTCGCCAGCGCTCTGGAGCAGCACGCGGCCGAAGGCGGCGCGAATGGCCGACTGGCGCGCTACGCCCACAACAAAACCGTGCTGGTCGAGGGGATGCGGGCGATGGGTTTTCGCACCCTTTTGGAGGACCGCTGGTTGTCGCCGATCATCGTCACTTTCCACGCGCCGGGTCATCCCAACTTCGACTTCAAGGTTTTTTACCAGTCGATCAAGCGGCGCGGTTTCATCATCTATCCCGGCAAGCTGACCGAGGTGGACAGTTTCCGCATCGGTTGCATCGGCCAGTTGTTCGAGGAGCAGATGCGCGGCGTGCTGGCCGCGATCCGCGCCACGCTGGACGAGATGGGCATTCCGGACGGTTCGCCCTGGCCAGAGGATCTCGAAAAGCCGGTCTTTTGAAAACCGGTGCTTGCTTGGTCAGAGGTTTTTATATCAGGACTTTCGCTAAACCCGTAAATTCGTCATACCCGCAAAAGCGGGCATCCAATCTTTTCAGCAGCTTGCTGGATTCCCGCTGGCGCGGGAATGACGGAAAGCGAAAGTCCTGTATATATATCCACGTCAGGAAGACTATCCTTCCATGGCTCAGATTCCAGCCCTCATGTCGATGGCTGGGTCAGATGAATCGTCGCCACGACCTCCTCTCCATCCGTATCGTTGAACGATAAAGCTCGCCGGCGGAGCGTAGCAGAGTCCGGTGCAGCACCAAAGTTATACCAATTCTGAATAGGTTTTCGTCATTCCCGCGAATGCGGGAATCCAGGCAGCCGCTGAAAAACTGGATACCCGCTTTCGCGGGTATGACGAACAGTGTGGTTTTTGATCTGAAAAAGATAAAACCTATCGGGAAACGGTATTAGGCTTGAGATTTTTCGCCGGCATACTGCAACACCTTGGCCTTACGTGGCGGTAATGAAACCACCCGCTCCGGGTGTATTGCTTGCTTTTTCATAAGGTCTTCAAAAATAGCCTCAATATCGTAGTTAAACTGGCGGGCATACTCATCTCTGAGAGTGCGGGTTTCGGCAACAATCGGGTCTTTCCACATCTTTAATCCTCCGTAAGCTCGAGTGGTGTACAGATGACAGGTGGCTCGTAACCAAGTGCCCGGCAGGTGGCTTCGATTTTAGGCCGGGTATGTGAGTTGGCAATGTGCGTGCAATTCCACGTCAGCAAATACTCGGCGCCGTTCGCGACAGCAATAGCTACATGGTAAGCGTCTGCCTCGGCTTTCGGCGGCAGTGCATGATTTTGGATGAGTGCCTCCGCCAAACTCCGAACTTCGTGAGAAGTTGGAGTAATGGCAACCACTAAACGGCGCTGTGCCGCTTCTGGATGGCCTTTGCTGGCTTCAGATATGACGAGTTCAGATACAAAAACGCTGTAATTTGGGCGTCAAGCAGCGGATCGTATCCGCCGCCCCGTTGTCACGGGCGCGGAGCGACCGCGACAACGACCAAGCTCAGTCACCGACGTCAGCCGGTCGGCTGGAGCGCTTGGTTAGGCGGTTTGAAGCTTCGGCTATCTCTAGCAGATAACGAAGGGCTTTGTTGACAGCTTCGTCGTTTGGGAAAGCTCGTGCAATATCTGGTTCAAGGAGGACAACATTACTTTCTTCTTTGATGCGATTCGCGTATTTGCCACGCACAATTTCCCCAAAGTCCGACCTTTTATATTCAGGGCGAAGCTCGTCCGCCATTTCTGACTTAACCTTCTTCATAAATTTGCCTCTCAGCATTTGTTGCTAATCGTGCGGATATGATTCGAATCGAATTTCCGTGCTCCGTGTGAGCTACTGCAAGCAAACGGCCCCGCGCGGAAACGCCAAATGTCACAAAACGGTCTTCATCTTCCGAATGATCAGGATCGTGCGCAGTAGCAGAAAAAGTATCGCGCAACGCGCTAGATGCTTCTTCAAAGCTGACACCGTGCTTGCGGTGGTTTGCTGCGGCCTTTTTCGTATCCCACACAAAGCTCATAACTATCCAATGACTGTTAGACCGATTTTTATATGTTGGGTTGCCAAAAAGACGGCAACCCAACCTACACGCTATCCTGCATCAGTCAATAGGACGCGACTGCGTGCCAGTTCACACTCAGAAAAAGGTACGCGATGCGTACCTTACTTGGCTTACGCTTCATTAGAGTGCCTTAAAGCAAAATTGGCGGGCTTCTCTTTGCGCTACCCGCCCTACGCGCTATCGGAATCGGCGGGTTCTGGTCAAGGTTCTTGGTATAAGTCAATACTTGCCGATCCTATCCAAGGCCTTCGCCAAGTTCTGGATATCCTTCAAAGTTGCTTCCCGGTCGTGAGCCCCCAGAGCTTTATCAAGAAATCTGCCAAGGGCACTTTTCACGGCGCCATCGTTCAGATCGACAACCGCTGTCTTTGCGCGCAAGAGTGTCTCCCGCCCCTCCGGATAAAGCCTGCAAGCATGATCGATTCTCGCCAACAGGTCAGGGATTGGGGGTTCTTCGTTCCGAGAGTTCCTGTAGATCCGATATGAACGGTATTCAAAAACAGCCACAAGGGCAAAGATCGCCCCGAAGAATCCAAGAAGCCCTACAGCTTTCCAATAAACGCCGGGATCGTCTTCGCGGGTGTAAGCTTTATTGTAACCGCGATGTGATGAGGCTCTATATGGCTTGCTCCAGCCATCAGAGGTGGTTTCAACAACCGCGCCTTCAACCAATGCTCAAGAAGCCGAAGCACAATGCTGCTGGTGTGCCCAATCCAAGTGCAGCAATCAGATGGCTGCGTTTCTTGGTCATCTGTGCTTTTCTATGTTCATGCCCAACGCCAACGTTCAGCAGCGGAGCGTAGCGGAGTCCGCTGCAACAACCAGTTAGGCATGGATATTCCCGCTATAAATATCTGCGTATCCACCTTGTGCGGAAGCATACTTAAACTTAATACCATACTTTGTCTCGATTTCGGTCACGAGTCGATGTGAATTTTTCGCATATTCCACAATATCGTGCCGCGCTTCTTCATCGAGTTGCTTTTGCACCTTGTATTTAGCTTCTAAAAGGGGGTTGGTGATCATGGTTTGTCTCCGTGAATAGTTCTAGTGGGGTAGTGATTTCCGGGGTAAGTAAATTTAATCTAGCGTTTATAATGCGGATATGCTGCTTTTTATTTGCATTAGCTAGATGATTGCAGTTCCAAGTAAGTAAGAAATCAATTTTGTAGTACGAGGCATAGGCTAAATGAATAGCATCGCCAGTAAGGGAGCGAGGCATGAGATAGTTGTCAAGGTATACTTGAGCTATTTCAAAGATTCGTGCGTCAGGTAGAAGCACTTGAATCTCGGAAACACAACCCATTAGCTTTTGCTTGTTCGGATAATCTCCGCTACTCAACTCTATAATACTTTCTTCAGAAATATATAGCTCGAAATTTTCCCGCTCTTCCTCCCACCATTTGCGCGTAACTTCAATATAGGTTTTTATGCTTTCCCTTTCGTCAAAAAGATAGCTTGGGATAGTGCTATCAAGATAAATTGATCTTTTCATGTTTACTCTCGTATGGTACGGCGTTTGTTATGAATATATTCCCATACCGCCTAATAACTTCGTTCACCTACCGCGCGTAGTACGTTGCGGTGAAATGCCCAGTTAGGCGGGTTTCTCTTTGCTCTACCTGCCCTACGCGCTTTTCCGCCCGGAGTCAGCTTGATCCACGTGGTTGTGCGGCGCGAAGCGCCAAGCAAGCAGCGGATTGTATCCGCTGCCCCGTTGTCGCGGGCGCGGAGCGATCACGACAACGCCAAAATCACCCGCCGACGAAGGAGGTCGGGTGGATTTATTCGTTGGGCAAAATTTTTAAGAGCCTATGCGAAAAGTATAAACTCAGGGTACACATTTATGACGGGCACTCTTC
>ERZ761607.3514-NODE-3514-length-15073-cov-5.163337_pt1 | contig 15073 bp, 17 predicted proteins | sample MGYA00511164_ERZ761607 | MGnify/ENA primary metagenome ERZ761607 (study PRJEB28899, sample SAMN02445080) | bioreactor sludge metagenome | biome: EBPR sludge | place: Australia: Brisbane, Thorneside Wastewater Treatment Plant | collected 2011-06-22 ...
TTGTCATGCTGAGGCCTCCGAGGCATCCCGCCCGCTGGATAATGGGTGAAACTTTGTTGTAGGCAAGGTTCTTGCGCTGTGTTCCTTGCGGGATGCTTCACTTCGTTCAGCATGACAGTTCAAGTTCAGTTGTCATGCTGAGGTCCTCCGAAGCATCCCGCCCGCTGGATACGCCGCGAATTTTAGAGTGGCCCACTCTTTAAGAGTGGCCTACGCTTCGTACGTGTTACTTAATATTTGGGCAGAATGGGCCGTTGTAAGAGTGGCTGCGCCGGAATTAGGTTAAAATGGCGGCATGAGTGACTTTTGGCGACGTAAACCACTGGTAGGAGCTGTGATAGGGCTTGGACTACTGCTTCTGGCGCTGCTGGCCTGGGAGTGGGTGCTGTTTGAGGCGTCCGTATGGCAGGCCACCGTCGGCGGTGTGCCTATCACCGAGCGGCTGACGATGGACCCGGTAGGCAACACCCTGGCCATTGTCGCCCTGGTGAGCATGGTCTGTGTGGTGGCCCTCACGGTTTACCGGCTCAACAAGGAAGTCACCATTCCCGTTTCCGGCTGGTGGGCTATTCCGCTGCTGGCCACGGTGGGGCTGGGCATTATGCTGTACCTCGCCTCTATCCCGGAAACGTTGATTTGTTACCCCAGCGGGGCGTGCCAGGTGATCCAACAAAGCGCGTATGGCAAGATTTTGAACGTGCCGGTGGGCATTTGGGGGGCGGTGGGTTACCTGGCCATCCTGGTAACCTGGAGCGCCAGTCTGATTGGGTCGTCGCGGCTGCTGCATTTTGTGCCCTGGGCGCTGCTGGCGCTGACGCTGCTGGGGGTGCTGTTTTCGCTCTACTTCACCTTTTTGGAGCCGTTTGTCATCGGGGCGACCTGCCCCTGGTGCCTCACCTCGGCCATCTTGATGACCATCCTGTTCTGGCTCAGCGCCGAGACGGTGCAGAGCTTGCGGCTGGAACACGCGATTTATGGGTAGAGACGTTGCAATGCAACGTCTCTACGTGATCACACAACGGCCGTCCTTATCTTCGTCTCGCTGGTGAGGGTGCGGTGGATCGGGCAGCGGTCGGCAATCTCGGCCAGCCGCTGAATTTGGTCGGCGGATAACTCCCCTTCAAAACTGATCTCACAATCAATAATATCCACTTTGGCGCTTCCCGTGGTCACGCAATCTTCGCATTCGTCGGCGGCAATCTTACGGTGATTGATCATGATGGAGACGGTTTCAACCGGCCACTGCTTGCGCCGGGCGTACAGGTGTACGGTCATTACTTTGCAGGCGGCCAGGGCGCTGAGCAGCAGGTCGTAGGGGCTGGGGCCTGCATCTTCGCCGCCGTCGTGCAGCGGCTCATCGGCCAGCAGGGAGTGGGTGCTGGCCTGGATTTCGACCTGGAGATTTTTTAAACTGCGGGCGGTGACGGTCATGGGGTGATTTCCTTGTTTTGTTCTCTGTAAGATGCTCGTGAAGCGTGAAACGTGAAACGTGAAACGTGATGCATTTCAGGTCACGTTTCACTTGGCTAAGGTGTCAGGTTTTGGGCCGCGGCCGTATCTACCAACCAGGTGAGTGTGCCGTGTGTGGGCTGGATGCGCTGGGCGGGCAGCTGCTCTGGCTGGCGTGGCCCGTAAAGCACGTTTTGCAACGTGGCCGCTTTGCTTGCGCCAGTAACCAGGAAGATAACGTGCCGTGCCTGGTTGATTACCGTTGGCGTCAGGCTGAGGCGTTGGGCCGGACGGCCGTCGTACTCGGCCGTGACGCCCACCACCCAATCTACCTGCGCCACCGGCGAGCCAGGGAACAGCGAGGCGGTGTGGCCGTCGCTGCCCAGGCCCAACAGCACCACATCGAGGATGGGCACGGCCGTTCCTCCGGCAAAGTCCTGAAGATGCTGCGTGTAGTCAGCAACCGCAGCGGTCATTGTCAGCTCCCCTTTGGCCCGATGCACGTTTTCTGGCGGGATGGGCACGTGGGGCAGCAGCAGATCGGCGATTTGTCGGTAGTTGCTGCCCTCATCGTCGGGCGGCACGAGCCGTTCGTCGCCCCAAAAGAGGTGGGTATGCCGCCAGGGCATCGCGTCGCGGAAGGGTGGCTGGGCCCAGCGCTGGTACACCCTGGTGGGGGTGCCGCCACCGGAGAGGGCAATGCTGAAACGGCCGTGTTTGGCCACCGCTTCCTGCGCCAGGGTGGTGAGCAGATGGGCGGCGGCCTGGTTCAACGACGCGGCATCGGCGAAGATGCGCCGGGTGACTGGCTCAGGCATCGAGCAAATCCAGCCCGGCCCAGGCGGCTCCCAGCAGGGCCGTCTGCGGGTTGCAAATCACTTGCAGCGGCATATTGAGCAGCAGCTGGGTGAAGCGCCCCTTGTCGGCAAACTGGGAGATAAAACGCTCGGTTTGCAGCAGATTGAGCAGGCGCGGCGGAATGCCGCCGCCCAGGTAAACGCCGCCGGTGGACAGCACTTTCAGGGCCATGTTGCTGGCTTCCCCGGCCAGGATATCGACAAACATTTGCAGGGTGGCCACGCAAATATCGGCCGTTTTGGCCAGACCGGCTTCGACGATGACCGGGGTGGGATCGGCGGCCTGTTCAAGTTGCTCACGCAGCCAGTCGGGTTCGGGGAAACGGCCGTCCTGCTGCCAAAAGGCATACAGGTTGGGAATGCCGCTGCCCGAGCAAACCCGCTCGAAGCTGACGTGGGAATATTTTTGCTCCAAAAAGGCGAGCATGGCGCACTGGTCGGGGTTGGTGGGGGCAAATGAGGCGTGCCCGCCTTCCGACGGGTGAGCCTGGTAACGCTGCCCATCCCAGATGAGGAACGCTTCGCCCAGCCCGGTGCCGGGGGCGATGACGGCCACCGCGCCACCCGGCTCGGCTCGCCCTTCGTTGATGCTGGCCAGGTCGTCACCGGCCAGGTGGGGCACGGCGTTGGCGATCGATTCCAGGTCGTTGAGCAGGGCCACACGCTCCACGTGCAGCATCTGGCGCACCACGGCCGAATCGATGACCCAGGGCAGATTGGTGATTTGGGAACGGCCGTTTACCACCGGCCCGGCCACGCCAAAACAGGCTGCGTCTATCGTCACGTCTTTGTCGGCAATAAACTGGGTAATAATGGCTTCCAACGACGCAAAACGGCCGCTGGGAAAGGTTTGTAAGTGCAGGGGATGCAGCGGCTGCTGCCGCGCCTCGGTGGCAAAAAGCGCCAAAACGGTTTTGGTTCCGCCAATATCGCCAGCTAATAACATCGCTTTACCTTTTCCTGTGTCTCGCAACACCTTCTGGTGTTACCACCGCCCGGTGTTGGACTGTTTGCCTCTAATTATGGCAGCACCTGAACCCCGCGCCAAAACGCTACATGATCCTTAATTTGACTGGCCTTGGCGGATGGTGTTGGGTAATACCACGCCGCATTTTCGTTTTTCTGGCCATTCACCTCCAGGGTGTAGTAACTGGCTACCCCTTTCCAGTGGCAGGTAGTGTGGTGGCTGCTTTCCTTGAAATATTCACGATTGATAGCACTGGCGGGGAAGTAATGGTTACCTTCTACGACCACGGTTTGATTACTTTCTGCCAGGACAACGCCATTCCAGATTGCTTTGGCCATGTTATCGTCTCCTTTGTTGTTTTGTAAAGTGGTGGATATTTGTTTGGCCGGACAGATCAGCTCCCCGGCAGAGGGTTGGTAAAGTTGGGTGTTTAATCGTCGGGGTTGGCATCGGCCGTTTTCAGGATATGCAGCAAAATTTCAAACTCATCACGACAATCAGGACACATGTCGATATGGTTTTTTACCAGGGGCATCAGCTGCTCGGCTTCTTCTGTGTTGGCCACCATCTCCACATACTCATCAAGCAGGGCAAACGCCTCTTCACACGAATAGGCATGGTCAAGCGTTGTTTCCAGGCGGTGCATCAATTCCACCAGATTGTCCTGGGAAATAGCTGCGCCACCGGCGGGCTGGTTTGCACGGCCGTACTCATTCATGGGATGGGATGCTTTGATAAACAAATTTCTGAGCCGGGTCCAAATAGTCATGTTGAACGTGGATCACTGAGATGCAGTGGTCCCTCTCCTAAATCTGTAGCTTTGATGATGTATTTCCCTTACTTCTTACCTTCTTCACCGTCTTGCCCCCAGGGCCACAGTTCAGTCGAACACCTGCAAAATGTCGCCGGGGGTGTAGCCATCTTGCGCCAGGCTCTTTTTGAGCTTTACCCGGGCGTCGTGCAGCAGTTTGTAGACCGCATTGGGTTTCATATCGAGTTGACTGGCTATTTGCTCAGTTGATTTGCCCTGGATGACAGAATCGACCAGGGCGGTGCGCTGCCGCTCGGTGAGATCGTTTTCGATGAGATTTTGCACATAGGCCAGCAGTTCGGCGCGGGCGGTGCGTTTTTCCGGGGTGGGTGACCCATCGGCGACAAAGCTAGGGGTGTAGACGCTTGTTTCGGTTTCGGTCAGGCTGTTGAGGGAGCTGTCTTGCCACCGTTTACGGCGCAGCTCGGTAAGGGCCACGGAGATAGCAATTTTGTGGGCCCAGGTGGTGAATTTGCTGCGCCCGGCGAAGCTGTCTAGCTTTTCCAGCACTTTCAGCACGGCTTCTTGGGCAAAATCTTCGGCCTGGGTATCGAACTCCAGGGCGGGTGTTTTAACCTGGGCCAGCAGCCCCCGTTTGAGGCCATTGGTGAGCAGGCGGCTGAGATCGGTTACGGCCGTTTCATACCCTGGGTGTTCTGGCTGCAATTCGGCCAGCCATTGTTCGTTGGTTCGTTTGGTAGTCACGCAGCCTATTATAGCTAAATTTTGGGGCGAGGCTGGTAGTGTAATTGGCAGAAAGTTCTTCAAAACAAAGTGGTGCGTGATTTGCCAATTACATGAGTAAACCGCACAAAAATTGTGCTGTATTCTTCCAAAAACTTTGTCCGATTTACGAGATAGGCCGTTTTTGGGTATGATTAAGCGGAAAATTTAGTCAGGAGAGTAACAGAACACAACGATGGACAACACAGAAAACAAAGCAGACCAGATCATCATGTATACCACCAACTGGTGCCCCGACTGTCACCGGGCCAAATACTTGCTCGATGAGTATGGCATTCCCTACACGGCGATCGATGTGGAGCAGGATCCGGTGGCGCTGGCATTTGTGAAGGAAGTAAACAACGGCCGTCGTGTGGTACCCACCATCGTGCTGCCCGATAAAACCATCTTGGTGGAGCCTTCAAACGCGCTCCTGGCCGAAAAAGTGGGCTTTAAGCTGTAAGCACCTGCAAAACGACTTTAACTTTGCTGCAATCTGCCCATTTTTTAATACTCTCTCAATGCATGGGTGCCGAACTTCTTTTATAATGAAGCAACTTTATCCAGGCTGTACTGTCGCGTGCCATGCTAGCAGTGTGCAAAACACTCTAGGCACCTGGAGTTGCCGACCGGCTCTCAGAAGATGGGATAGCTCAGTAGTTCGCAGGAGATATGACCAACATGAAAGAGTCCATGTCGATCCAAAAGTTCAACGAGTTGTTAAAAGCTGGTAAGTCTGACGATTCTCTGCTGGCCACCTTGCTCCAATTAACCAAAGTCACCGATCACAAAGAGCTGTCTAAGTTACGTAAGGCAGATGTTTGGGGTTGGAACTGGGATTGGTAGGCACCTGGGGCGAATGGGGGTTACGGCCGTAAATTCGTCCTCTTCTCTTCCCGATTGTGTGTAGAGGTCGGCTGCACACTTTCTCCACCGATTTTGTATTCTTCACGTTGTAAGCCAATTAGGATATCGCTCAGACAGACCCCGCAAGGTGCGCTGCATGATTGAACTTTCGCAAGTTGAGGCCTATTTTCTGCGGCAGCCGGAGGTGGCGGCCTGGCCAGCCATGATCGACATTTGGCGGCATTATGCCCGGAATTCACACTCCTGGCGACTGCCTGAGCTGGCCTGCCAGGCAGTGGATGGGGAGTTGCAGGCCGTGGTGCAGATGATTACGGCCGTTGCTTGCAGCCACATCAGCATCGTCCTGGTAGATGATATTCTGGACGACGATCCCAAAGGGCTGTATCGCCAGCTGGGGGCGGGGGTAGCGGCTAACCTGGGCCTGGCCTTCCAGGCGGTGGCTTACCGGGTAGTGGCGGAGGTGGAAACGGCCGTACAGCCCCAACTCCTGGCCGAACTCATCAGCCTGAACCTGCAAACGGCGCGCGGGCAGCACCTGGACGTGCAGCCCACATTAAGCGAAGCTCACTACTGGGACACCGTGGCGGCCAAAAGCACGCCTTATTACGGTGCCGGGTTTTACCTGGGCGCTTTGGCGGGGGGTGCGGCGCTGGAGGTGGCGTACGAACTGCGTCGTTTTGGCGTGATCATTGGCCAGATCATCCAGGTGAGCGACGATTTGGCCGACGCCTACCATGTGCCGGCCGGTCCAGATTGGCATCGTGGTGGGGGGAACCTGGCCATTTTATATGCTCGCCTGGCCGATCACCCAGGCAAAGCCCGTTTTGAGGCGCTGCTGCCCCAAATTGAAGCGGTAACGGCTTTGGAAGAGGCGCAGCAAATTTTGCTGGAGAGTGGCGCGGTGAGTTACTGCGTTTACCACCTGCTGCAGCTGGCGCGGCAGGCACGGGGCATTTTGGCGGGCTGCCCGTTGGCCCGGCCAGAGCTGCTGCAACAATTTTTGGCTGAACGGGTTGCCCACCTGTTTGAGCTGCTAGAAGCCAGCAACATGCCGCTGCCAGCGGAATTGGCCGCAGAGCTGTTGGGGTAAGTGGAGCTGGTCTCGTTAAGGCAGGATTGCGCAAAACGGAGATTGAGCCTGTCGAAATCGGCTTCGACAAGCTCAGCTGCCGTAAGTTGTCAAACGTTAAAGGGAGGCGTCTGACCCGGTGTTGAAGCGGTACCCGGTGCCGCGCTCGGCCACGATGTAGGTGGGTTCGTTGGGATTGACTTCGATTTTGCGGCGCAGGCGGTGCACATGTACGTGCAGCCGGTCTTCCTGAGCTTCTTCCATAGGCCAGATGCGGTTGAGCAAAAAGTCGGTGGTGACGATGCGCCCGGCGTTACGCACCAGGATATAGAGCAGCTTGGTTTCGGTGGGGGTCAGGGAGACGGGTTCACCTTCAACCAATGCTTCCCGGTTGGGGAAGTTAACCATCAACCGTTCATCGATGCGGGTGGTTGATTCCAGCGTGTAGCTGTAGTCGCCCATGCGGCGCAGCACACGCCCCACGCGGGCTTTCAGCTCTTCCGGGTTAAACGGCTTTACGATGTAATCCTCGGCATACTGCTCCAGCCCTTCGATGATGGTTTCTTCGGTGTTTACGGCCGTTAGCATAATAATCGGCATGTCGCTGAATTCACGCACGGCGTGACAAAACTCAAAGCCGCTCATGACGGGCATGTGCAGGTCGACAATGGCCAGGTGAGGCATACCGTGCCGGTTGATCAGCTTAAGGGCATCCTGGCCAGAAGCGGCCGTCATGACCTGGTAACCGGCCTGTTCCAGCGTGTGTTGGACGATGCGGAGGGTAAACGCATTGTCATCTACAGCGATAATTTTTTGCGATTCAATGGGTGAGTCTAGCATAGGATTTTTACTTTTGGCTTTAACCGATTCCTGCCAATAGAGAGGGATTGTTGTTTTATGTCATCTTTCTGTTTGTCAGAATTGGAAAAAGTATACCTGATGACGGCCGTAAGATAAAGTGAAAAAAAGCGTGAATAGTACTAATCGTTGGGGGAACGGCCGTTTCTTAACCCGGTGTTCACCACCCCAAGCTTCGTCCATCTGCCAATCGTTGCCCAACCTCCTATTTCTGCTAGAATTTCGTACCCTCACATCGGTGAACAACCAACCGTGGCGCATGGCTTACAGTCTGCCTGGAATACGGTGTGGCAGCCACGTTCAGGATCAGCCGAAGTCAGGGGGTTATCAAGGGAACTGTTGTTGTGGAAAATGGACGGAAAACGGCCGTTACCTTTGCCCTTGTCATCTGCATGTGTTATAACAGGGATGGTAAATGGGATATATTTCACAAACAGCTTGTGAACATTAAAAGATAGCTTTCCTAAAACCCGCAGGCAGTGCCCAACAAAGTGTGAGGCGACCACCTGTTGGGTTTTTATTATCGGCTGTAGCAGAGCAGTTAACATGGTTGAAAACGGCCGTTTTTAATTAGTCGCCTTTCCACAAACCAAAGGCAAATGTGGAAATGTGGTGCTGAACGCTTTTGAATTTTTCTTTTCGCCCTGTCATGCAGACTTGCGAAACGGTTTGTCGCCCGCAACACAACAACTATCGCTGCAGGAGACATCCCATCCCATCTTAGCGGTCATTCTTGAATAACGTAACGTATGTTGTCTGACAAAATGGTTTGTCACAACGTTACCTGTTTGTGAATGGACACTTATCGAGTGGAGGAAGAACACCCGTGCAAAGTGAGTGGCAATTTATCGTCTTATTTGTGGTTATAGCTCCCCTCTTAGCGGTAGCGCCCATCCTCATTAACTGGTTACTCGGCCCCAAAAAACCAAACCCCATTAAGCAGCAAACGTATGAATGTGGTGTGGAAACGGTTGGGGATGCCTGGGTGCAGTTCAAAGTGCAATATTACATTTACGCGCTTGTATTTGTCATTTTTGACATTGAAGCTGTTTTCCTGTTTCCCATCGCCGCAGCGTATGGCCAGCTTGGCCTGTTTGCCATCGGAGCCACCGTGGTCTTCATTGTCTTACTGGCCGATGGGTTGTTGTACGCCTGGGGTCGCGGCGTTTTGGAATGGATTTAAAGGGAAGAACCCATGAGCTTTAATATTGGCGAGTTTATTTCAAGTATTTTTGATCTCACTGCGGGCGATTACCTGGCCAGCGTTTGGGGCACTGAGCCCTGGGTGAGCGTCGTGCTGGATATCCTGGGCATTTTGATTGTGGCCACGATTCCCCTGTTGTCCGTTTTCTTTGTGGGGTTAATCGAACGTAAGGTATTGGCCCGTATGCAGGATCGCATTGGCCCCAATCGGGTGGGTGGCAAGTACGGTTTGCTGCAAATGTTTGCCGATGTGGTCAAGATGCTTACCAAGGAACTGCTGGTGCCAGCCGGGGCAGACAAGGTCGCCTATTTCCTGGCACCGGTACTGTCGTTGGCCACGTCTGCGCTGCTTTTTGCTGTTGTGCCATTTGCCCCGGGCGTCATTGGCACCAACCTGGGCGTTGGTGTTTTTTACGTCCTTTCCATTAGCTCGGTCTCCGTGGTGGCGTTGTTGCTGGCGGGGTGGGGCTCTAACAACAAATACGCCCTTTTAGGTGCGTTTCGCGCCGTGGCGCAACTGGTAAGTTACGAAGTGCCCATGATTCTCTCGCTGCTGGTGCCCATCATCCTGGCCAGCTCTATGTCGACGATGGATATGGTTGAAGCCCAAGCCATTCCTTTTGTTATTTTTGCGCCTATCTCGGCGCTGATCTTCTTTGTCTCATCCCTGGCGGAAACGGGACGTTCTCCTTTTGACTTGTTGGAAGCTGAATCGGAAATTGTGGCTGGTTTCCACACGGAATACAGCGGCATGGTATTTGGTCTTTTTATGGCGGCCGAGTACATGGGCATCATGTTTATGTGCTTCCTGTTTTCTACAGCTTACCTGGGCGGTTATCGTTTCTTTGGCCTGGAAGAGATTGTTTTGGGTAATGGGTTCCAACTGGGCCGCCTGTTAGGGCTGTTTATCACCATCTTTAAGGGTGCGCTGGTCTTCTTTGTCTTTATGTGGCTGCGGGCAACGCTGCCGCGCCTGCGCATCGATCAGCTGCTGAACTTCAACTGGAAGTTTATGGTGCCGCTCATGCTGATGATTCTGTTGACGGTGGCTCTGCTGGATCGCCTGATTCTGGACTACATTCCCCAGGTTGGCGAGGCAGGTCGGGCTGGCATTCACTTTGTGAGCAACATTATCATTGGGTTTGCCGGTTTAGAGGTGCTGCGGCGTTCGGCGCGGCGGCAGCGGCTGCGGCATAACACGACCAGCCCCGTTTTGGCGGTGGCCGAAAATGAAGGTGCGCCGATCTACGTGGCGACTGAGGTTGAACCGGCCCACGATCATCATGGCCATGATCATCACGGTCATGATGCGCACGCACCGGTTCCGGCGCATTAATCTTTTTGCTTTCACAGGAGTAAGCTTGTGACGCTTGAGCAAGTAATTTTTATTTTGGTCAGTTTACTGACGTTGGGGACAGGCATTGTGGTGGTGACCAACCGCAATCTGTTCCATGCAGCGCTGGCGATGATGGCCTCATTTTTGGGCGTGGCCGGGCTGTATATTTTGTTAGACGCGGGCTTTTTGGCGGCGGCGCAGCTGTTGGTTTACATTGGGGCAATTTCAATTCTCATTATTTTTGCCATTATGTTAACCCGGCGCATGATGCAGGCGCGTGAAGCTGCGTTCAACTCGCAGAGTGGGCTGGGGCTGATTACGGCCGTTGCCACCTTTGCCCTCCTTGCGGCCGTGATTGGCCAGTTTTGGTGGGGGGTGGATGCGTTTAGCGGCCGTCCTGATGTACCAGATACCGTTTTACAAAATACCGTGACTGCTCTGGGCAAGGCGTTTGTCAGCCCTGAGGCTTACGTGGTTCCGTTTATTGTGGCCTCGGTTTTGCTGCTGGCTGCGCTGATCGGTGCCATTTATGTGGCCTGGCCCACTGAGTATGCGGAGGATGAAGCATGATTCCCTTATCCTGGTACCTCCTCGTCGCTGCGTTGCTCTTTTCTATCGGCCTGTACGGCGTGATGGTCCGGCGCAATGCGGTGGCCATTCTAATGTCGGTGGAGCTGATGCTGAACGCAGTGAACATTAACCTCATTGCCTTCTGGCGCTATGGTTCGGTGTTGAGCCCCGCCGCCGATACACCGACTACCGGCTGGGCCTGGGCTATTTTTGTGCTCACCGTGGCGGCGGCTGAAGCGGCCGTTGGTCTGGCTTTGATTATCTCCGTTTATCGCCGTCGTGATTCTGTGATTGCGGAAGAGTTGGACTTATTGAAGAACTAATTGCGGTGAGCGGTAATCCCTAATCGGTAATCGGTCAGCACGGATTACCGACCACCGATTACCGATTACCGAAACAACGGGAAGAGTTTCGCCTTATGTCACAAGAAACGTTACAAACCTTAACCTGGCTCATTCCGGCTGGACCCCTGTTGGTGTTTTTCCTGATTGTGCTGTTTACCCGGAACAACCGTACGCTGAGCTGGGTTTTGGCCTGGGCAGGCGTTATCGGGGCGCTGGTGCTGAGCTGGACGATTGCCTTTCACATGTTTGGCACCTACCTGAACGACGACATCACCCACCCGCACGAGCTGTTGGAGCATCCGGTGCAGATTGCCAGCTCCATTGACTGGCTGCCGATTGGGGATTATGCCAACAACACGTGGTTGCAAATGGGCGTGTCGGTGGATCCGTTAACGGCCGTTATGCTTTTCATGGTGTCGTTGGCGGTGGTAATGATCTTCATCTACAGCGTGGGTTACCACAACTATGGCAAGCCGCCGGGCACCGTTAAAGGGACCCCCAATCATGGCAAAGAAGAGCCGATGTTCTCGCGCTTTTTTGCCTTGATGAGCCTGTTTGCCGGGGCGATGCTCCTCCTGGTCGTGTCCGATAACCTGCTCATGCTCTTCATCGGCTGGGAAATCATGGGCTTTTGTTCTTACTCGCTGATTGGTTTTTGGTACGCCCGTGATTACCATCTGAAACCAGGGGACATTCCGCACATTCCGCCGCGACAAGCGGCCGTTAAAGCGTTTATGACCACCCGCGTGGCCGACGTGGTGATGCTGCTCGGTATCGTTTATTTCTACCGCACTTTTGGCACGCTGAACTTCAGCCAGGCGCTCAGCGCGGGCAGCCTGGAACATGCCGCCATGGAAATTGGTGTCGGCATGTTGGGTGTGATGGCCCTGCTCATCTTCACTGGTACGGTGGGTAAATCGGCGCAGTGGCCGCTGCACGTCTGGCTGCCAGACGCCATGGAAGGCCCGACCCCCGTCAGCGCCACCATCCATGCAGCAGCGATGGTTTCTGCTGGTGTCTACCTCATCGTGCGCATCTTCCCCCTCATTTCAGTGGCCATCGAAGGTTCTGGTGCAGGCTGGGTGATTGCCGGGATTGGCGCGTTTACCGCGTTGATGGCGGCCACCATTGCTGTGGCCCAAAATGACGTGAAGGGTGTGCTGGCTTATTCTACGATTTCACAGCTTGGGTTTATGGTCGCGGCCATCGGCATTGGCGCGTACATTGCCGCCGCGTTCCACCTGATTACCCATGCGTTTTTCAAGGCGCTGCTCTTCCTGGCGTCTGGTTCGGTGATTCACGGCATGGAGCACGGCGCGGAACATGTGCATGACCATCACACCGACCCGCAAGATATGCGCTACATGGGCGGCCTGCGCCATAAAATGCCGATCACCTTCTGGACTTTCTTGATTGGCGGTATGTCGTTGTCTGGTTTGCCGCTGGTAACGGCCGGTTTCTGGTCCAAGGACGAAATTTTCGCTGACGCCTGGTATGTCTGGAACCATGATGGCAACGTGCTGGGCATCATCGTGTTTGTGATGCTGGCGTTGGCGGCATTCCTGACCGCTTTTTACACCACGCGCCAAATTAGCATGACCTTCCTGGGCAAACCGCGTACGCCGCTGGCCGAACATGCCCACGAAAGCAACGGCTTCATGACCTTCCCGTTGGTGATTCTGTCTATCTTTGCGGTGGTGGCAGGTTGGGTCGGTATTCCCGACAACTTCCTGGGCACTGAAGGTACCTTTGTCAATATGTACCACCATTTTGTCGGTGCCACGATTGAGGAGCCGATTGCTGAGCTGTATGAGCTGCATCTGGTGGGCCATGAGATTGGCACGCTGCCCTGGAGCTGGGTGCCGCTGATCACCTCGGTGGTGGTGGCGTTGGGCGGTATTTTGGTGGGGTATCTGGTTTACGGCCGTAAACCGCTCACCAAAGACCAGCAGGATCCGTTGATACGGCCGTTAGGCCCCCTGCATGGCTTCCTGCAAAACAAGTGGTACTGGGATGAACTGTACCAGGCCGTCCTCATTCGCCCCGTCGTTTACTTCTCCGAAGTAGTGGTGTTTGAGGTGATGGACAAGGGCATCATCGACGGCATCATTCACCTGGTGGCCCGGGTGATTTACGCCATTGGCCAGGGCGCCAAGGCGACCGAAGAAGCGGTCTTTGGCCGGGCGGTGGATTGGGTGAAAGACCAGTTCTTGAGCATGACGCGCGAAGTGCGCCAGCTGCAAACCGGTAAGGTGCAGGAGTACGTCCTCGTTTCCGGGCTAATTGCCGCGGCCCTGGCGTTTATGATTATCTTTTTGATCAACTATGGCTGGTCAGAGCAAATCCTGAACTGGTTCCAATAAAATCCGGCAAACTGGTTCCGGTAACCTTTTAAGATTAGGTAATTCACATGGATTTTATTCAAGATAACCTGCTGAATTTGATCATTTTCTTTCCGGCTGCGGCGGCGCTGCTCATTTTCCTGCTGCCTGAAGACGAAAAGAACCTGATTCGCCGCATGAGCTTTGTGCTGAGCCTGGTGCCGATTGCCCTGGTGCTCCTCATGTGGTTTAACTACGATCGGGTCGCCGCAGACATCCAGTTTGAGGTGTTTGCCGAGTGGTTCCCGGCAATTGGTGCCAATTACCACATGGGCATCGACGGCATCAGCCTGCCGCTCTTCTTGCTGACCGTCGTTTTGACCCCGCTGGCGATTCTGGCCTCCTTTAGCATCGAAGAAAAGGTGCGGATGTACATGGTGCTGTTCCTCATCATGGAAACGGCCATGTTGGGCTTGTTTGCCTCGCTGGACCTGATGATCTTCTTTGTCTTCTGGGAGTTTGGCCTGGTTCCGATGTACTTCCTCATCAAGCTGTGGGGTGGTAAGGACCGGGATTACGCGTCGTTTAAGTTCTTTATTTACACGATGGCCGGTAGTTTGGGCCTGCTGCTCTCCATCCAGGTCATTGGCCTGTCGATGGGCACGTTTGACATTCCCACGCTGATGGACATTTGGGTGAATACTACCAGCGGCACGCTGGCGGGTACCGGGCTGGACGTGGAGCTGGTGAAGTCGATTGCTTACTGGGCATTCTTCATCGCTTTTGCCATCAAAGTACCGATCTGGCCCTTCCACACCTGGCTGCCGGATGCCCACACCCAGGCACCCACCGCTGGCTCGATGATTCTGGCGGGTGTTTTGCTGAAGTTAGGTGCTTACGGTTTTGTCCGGTTGGTGATTCCGTTGTTCCCGGCGCAGGCAAATCAAACGGCCGTTATCCTGGCGTGGCTCGGTGCGGCTAGCATTGTGCTGGGTGGGTTTGCCGCCTTTGGTCAGTGGGACTTCAAACGGTTGGTGGCATACTCCTCCATCAACCACATGGGGTTTGTGGTGATGGGTATTGCGGTGATGGCCTTTGCTTACGGCCGTGCCTTCAATGAACTCGGCACCACCACCGACGCCATCATGGCCACCAGCGGTGCCGTCTTCCAGATGGTCAACCACGGCCTGTCGGCGGCGGGCATGTTCTTCCTGGTCGGCGTCATTTACGACCGGGCGCACACCCGCGACCTCAAGGAATTTGGCGGTATCTGGACCATCATGCCCGTGTTTGGCACCATCTTGATTTTTACCAGCATGGCGTCGCTCGGCTTGCCCGGCCTCAACGGCTTCGTCAGCGAATTCATGATTGTGCGCGGCAGCTGGAGTATCTTCACGGTACAGCTGGCCATTTCTATGCTTGGCCTGCTGATGACCGGGGCCTACATCTTGAAGGGGATTGGCGAAACGCTGCACGGTCCCGTAAAGCCGCAGTGGGCTCGCCTGCCCGATATGACCCTGCGCGAACACCTGGTCATCTGGCCGCTCATGGCCCTCATGCTCAGCTTGGGCATCTGGCCGCAGTGGATTTTGGTGTTTATCAACGACACGATTACGAAACTTTTTTAATGCCAAGAAGTTCAACTTTTCCCAGAAGTTGAACTTCTAACGTTGCATAACGCGGGAAGAGAATTTATGG
>ERZ761607.3515-NODE-3515-length-15072-cov-4.503629_pt1 | contig 15072 bp, 9 predicted proteins | sample MGYA00511164_ERZ761607 | MGnify/ENA primary metagenome ERZ761607 (study PRJEB28899, sample SAMN02445080) | bioreactor sludge metagenome | biome: EBPR sludge | place: Australia: Brisbane, Thorneside Wastewater Treatment Plant | collected 2011-06-22 ...
GTGGTGCTGAGCGAGGCGTGGGAAGGGAGCGGCTCGTTCGACTTGCCTCCGTACCTCGATCACCTCGAGGCGCGCATCGGCTCGCCCGAGCTCGTGATCTGTCTCGACAGCGGCTGCGGCAACTACGACCAGCTCTGGAGCACCACCTCGCTACGCGGCCTCGTCGGCGGCGTGCTCACGGTGGACGTGATGGAGCCGACGCAGGACGGTGGCGTCTCCGGCGTGCACAGCGGTGACGCGAGCGGCGTCGTGCCCTCGACCACCCGCATCCTCCGCAAGCTGCTCGAGCGCATCGAGGACACCGCCACGGGCGAGATCCTGCTCGCGGCCTGCAAGACCGAGATCCCCGCCCAGCGTGCGGAGCAAGCGAAGGCGGCGGCCGCGATCCTCGGCGACGCGGTCACCCACAAGTTCCCGCTCTTGAAGGGCACCGAGCCCGTCGCGCGCGGCGCGGAGGCGATCCTCAACCGCACGTGGCGGCCGTTCTTGGAGATCGTCGGCGTCGGTCACGTGCCGGGGCTCTCGGGCGGCAACGTCCTGCGCAGCCGCAGCGCCTTCAAGCTCTCGCTCCGCATCCCGCCGCGGGTCGACGGAGAGGCGGCGTCGCGCGCGCTCAAGGACGTGCTCGAGAGCGATCCACCCTATGGCGCGAAGGTGAAGTTCGAGGCCGAGCAGGCCGCGAGCGGTTGGGACGCGCCGCCGCTCGCACCGTGGCTCGAGCAGAGCCTCGCGAGCGCGAGCCGCACCTTCTTCGGCGCGGACGCGGCCTACATGGGCGAGGGCGGCACCATCCCGTTCATGGGCATGCTCGGCGCGAAGTTCCCCAAGGCGCAGTTCTGCATCACGGGCGTGCTCGGCCCCGCGAGCAACGCGCACGGACCCAACGAGTTCCTCCACGTGCCGTGCGCGAAGAAGCTCACCGCGTGCATGGCGAGCGTGCTCGCGGACTTCGCGAAGCTCTGAATGCGTGCTCCGCGTGCATGGATTCGATCCATGCACGCGGGCTCGGGGGCGAGAACGCGCGCCACGACCGCGGGCGCGCGCTCGAAGCTGGCGGACACCGCTCAGAACGGCACGCCGAAGTGCGCGTAGACCTGCGGGCCGCCCTCTTCCATGAAGCCGTAGCCGAAGCCGACGCGTAGGGTGAACGGCAGCAGGTATCCGAGCGTGAAGTCGAGGAAGAGCTCCGCGCCCGCGCCGACGAGGGTGCGGGAGACGTCGGGGCGACCGTTCCACGCGTCGCCGACGTCGACGTAGACGAGGCCGTACGCGCGGTTCAGGTACACCGGCACCGTGGAGTAGCCGCGCATGATCCGGCCGAGCGGGAAGCGGTACTCGAGCTGCGCGAGCTGGAAGCGCGTGCCGGTGCGCACGAAGGGCGCGTAGCCGCGCAGCGCGACGCCGCCGAGCGTGATCTGATCGATCAGCGCGTCGACGATCGAGGTGCTCGGAAAGCCACCCACGCCGAACACGCCGCGCCTTCCGAGATCGCCGCCGCTCATGCCCGCGCCGTAGCGGAAGGCGAGCACGTGATGTGGCGCGAGCGTGACGTAGCGGGCCCACGAGCCGGTGAGCGTCGCGACGCGGTAGCGACTTCCGATCGCCGGGTGCGCGGCGGAGACGCTGAGCCCGAAGTTGCGTCCCGCGCTCGCGAACATGTCGTAGGTGCGGCGGCGCACGTCGCTGTAGCCCCAGCCGAGGCGGAAGGTCGCGAGGCGGCCGGTCTCGGGGAGCTGCGGGGGCGCGGTGGTGGGATCGAGCTCGCCGCCGAAGGGCCGCGCGGCGCTCAGGTGGGTCAGCGAATAGCTCGCGCTGATCGACTCGCTGTGGAGCATGCGCGACATGCCATACGAGATCGCGGCTTCGGCGCCGATCGCGCGCTCGTGCCACACACGATCTTCGCCGCCCACACGCAGTCCGCCGCGCGGCGCGACGGTGTGGAACGCGCGCAGCGAGATCGGCGCGGGCGATCGTTGGAAGCGCCACGAGACGTCGGCGTTCACGTAGCCCTCCGCGAGGCTCACGCCGACGCGCGCGCTGTACGCGTGCAGGTTCACGACGTCGTTGCTGGCGACGGTGACGCCGAGCTGTTGTCCGAAGCCGTCCGGCGTGACGTCGAGCAGGTAGTTGCGCGGGTAGAGGGTTTCCCACGCGCGGTAGCGGCGCGAGTGAAGTGCGAGCTCGCCGGTCTCGCTCGGAGGCGGACGATCGTCGACGTAGGGCGTGGCCTCGCGGAAGCGTGAAGGATCGAGCTCGAGGGTCCAGAGATCGAAGCCGCGGCTCGTGTAGCCGAGGTAGACGAGGCGACGGCCGTCCGGCGAGACGTCGGGCGACCACGCACCGCCGAGCACGTTCGTGACTTGCCGCTCGCGCCCGCTCGCGAGCTCGATCGCGTAGAGGTTCGCGACGCCGCTGCGATCGCTGCTGAAGAAGAGCCAACGTCCGTCGGGCGAGAACGCGGGGCTCGTGTCCATCGCGCGATCGTTCGTGAGGCGCGTGGTGTCGCCGGTCTCCGCGTCGACGAGCGCGATGTCGCGAAAACCTCCCGGCGACCAGAGGCTCACCGCGATCGTGCGTCCGTCAGGCGACCAGCGCGGCGTGAAGACCTGCTCGTAGCGGCGACTGCGGCGAAGCACGCGCGCGGTGCCTTCCACGTCCGCGAGATCCGCGATCATCAGGTGCGTGGTGCCGGCGCCGTTCTGCGTGAACGCGAGGCGGCGACCGTCGGGCGCGAGCTCCGGCTGTTGTGCGCGGCGCCCGTTCGTGAGGCGTGTGACCTCGCCGCTCTGCAGATCGAGTCGGTGCAGGTCGTTGAAGAAGTAGATGTCGCGGTGCGCGTCGATCGCGTCGTAGAGCAGCGCGCGGCCACCTTCGATCACGTCCACGTACGACTCGCCGAGCGTGCGCACGAGATCGACCGGCGCGCTGCCGTCGAGGAAGACACGTCGCAGGCCCGCATCGCGATGCCCGTCCGCGACGGAGTAGACGACGCTTCCGTCGGGCAGAAAGCGTGGGCTGCGGCAGGTCTCGCCGTGAAAGGTCAGCCGCGATCCTTCGACGCGGCCTTCGGCTTCCACGCGCGTGCGCAGCGCCTCGGCCTCTTCGCGCACGTCGCGTTGCCAGTCCGCGAAGAGCTCGTCGAAGGTGCGGCCGGTGACGCGCCGCGCGGTTCGGTGGAGCGCGTAGGGGATCAGCCGTCGGCCGTACTCGTGGCTGATCGCGGTGAGCGCCTCGCGTCCGTGCTGCTCCGCGATCCAATCGACGAAGTACGAGCCGTAGAGGTACCAGGTGTTGCCGCGCGGCCAACGATCGACGTCGGTGGAGAGCTGATCGAGGCTCAGCATCCGATCTTCGAGCGCATCCATGCGCAGGTACGCTGCGAAGAGCGTCGAGCGAAGGCGGCCGCCCGCGCTCTCGCGCGACTCTTCGTGGGTCGCGAGGCCCTCGATGAACCAGCGCGGCTGCACGAGGTTCGGCGCGAAGGTCTTGCCGAGGATGCGGTTCAGGAAGCGCGGCAGCCCGCTCATCGTGTCGAGGTGCAGCACGTGCGTGTGCTCGTGCGTGACCAGCAGATGGAACCAGTCGTCGTAGTCGCCGAGCGGACCGATGTCCTCGGGGGCCGCGGCGAAGAGCGCCATCTGCGCATAGGGCAGCGAGGTCGCGGAGCCGTTGGCGGAGTCGCTGTCGTCGGTGAGCGCGACGTGCACGCGCTCGCGTGGCTCGTGATCGAGCACGTCCGAGAGCCGCGCGTGGGCTCGCTCGGCCACGAAGGCGATGCGGCGCGCGAGGTGTCCGAGCGGCTCGGGGTAATGCACCGCGAAGTGCTCGGTCTCGACGGTGCGCCACGGCACGCGACGATCGCGTGGGGTCTGCGCGTGGGCGGACGCAGCGTACGCGACGAAACCCGCGACGAACGACGCGAGCATCAACGATCGAGCGAGCGCGCGCGACGTCACGGGCCCCTTGGTAGCAAAGCGGGCAGGGGAAGGGCGAGGGCGCGCAAAACCCGCGCGGAAGGCCAGGGCGGCTAGTCTTTCAATTCCGCGCAGATGCAACACGTGCCAGGCGATCCCCAACCTTGACCTTTCGTCCCGCTTCTCACTAGCCTACGGACACTCCGACGCAGGTCGCTGCCTCCGCATGGAACCGCCGATTCCCAAGATCACGCCGCCGCCGAACCGGCCCGCCCGTTCGTTCGCGTTGCGGTTCATCTCCGGCAAGTACCAGGGCGGCGAGTTTCCGCTCCCGGAGGAAGGCGAGATCGTCATCGGACGGTCGAGCGAGCTCGACATGGTCCTCGTGGAGGACATGGTCTCGCGCCGTCACGCGAAGATCACCGTCACGGGCGGGCAGATCTTCATCCAAGACCTCGGCTCGACGAACGGAAGCTTCGTCAACGGCGAGAAGATCAAGCGCGCGCGCCTGAACGAGGGCGACCGCATCCTGATCGGCACCAGCATCATCAAGGTCATCGCGACCGAGGGCCCGGCCTCGCTGCGCGAAGCCAAGGCGCACCTCGAGGACGTGGCGGCCGGCAAGCGCACGTCGCAGGTGCGCACGATGACCGGCTCGATCGCGGAGGTGCCGCTGCCGGACCTCTTGCAGCTCTTCGCGGCGAGCAAGAAGAGCGGGACCCTGGTGATCCGCACCGACCACGAGGTGGGCAAGATCCACCTCGACAAGGGCAAGGTCATCTACGCGGTCATCAACGACAACTACGATGTCGCGCCGGTGAAGAGCTTCTACCGGATCATCACCTGGCAGACCGGCACCTTCGACATGGAGCAGCCCGAGGACCGCGAGTTCCTCGAGCCCATCGAGATGAGCACCGAAGGGTTGCTCATGGAGGCGATGCGGCAGCTCGACGAGGTGCGTCGCCTCGGGCCGGACATGCCGCCGCTCGCGTCGCAGATTTCGATGGCGACGCCGCTGATCCCGCCGCTCCGCGATCTCGCGCCCGACGAGCTCGACGTGCTGCAGCTCGCGCACAACTACGGGCACGTCGAGACGGTGCTCAACAAGAGCCTCGCGAGCGATCTCGAGACGAGCAACATCCTCGTGAAGCTCGTGAAGAGCGGCTACCTGAAGATCGACTGAGTAGCGTTCGTTGCGCGCTTCCGTGCGCGATGCGCTTCCGCGCGCATCGCGCTCCCGCGCGCGATGCGCGGCGCGCGCTTCGCGGAACGCGGCGGCGCTCAGCTTCAGCTTCGTCGGCGGACGTAGGCCTTGAGGCCCTCGCGCGCCGTCTCGAGGCTCGCGATCAGCTTCTCCGCCGCGCGTTTGCGCTCCGCGTCGCGATGCCGCTCCGGGTGGTACTTGCGCACGAGGCGTTCGTACGCGGCGTCGATGTCTTCGAGGCGCGCGCCGGGGGCGAGCTCGAGGTTCGCGTACCACTGCAGGACCTGCGCCGCCTCACGCTCGTCGAGCCAACCCGGTGGGCTCGGCTTCTTCGGCGCGCCCGGGGTCTCACCGCGCGCGCGCGCCTTCCGCCGTCGTTGGGCTTCTTCCTGAAGCTCCGCGTCGCTCATGCGGCGGAGCACCTTCGGATCGAGAGAACGAGGCACGTCAGTCTTCTTCGCGAGGGTCGGTCTTCGTCGCGGTGCGCGTCGTGAGCAGGCGCGCGATCAGGTGCTGGCTGTATTGGCTCAGCTCGGTGAACACCACGCCCATCCCGGGAGGATCCTTCTGCACGCGCACCACCTCACCCACACCTTCGATCGTCTCGATCTCGTCCATCACGACGGTGAACTTGAGATCCACACGCGTGCCGAGGGGTAGGAGCTGTTTGCTGCGCACGAAAGCACCCGAGCGCGAGATGTTCGTCACGTACTCGTGGATGAAGGCGTCGAACGACTCGAACTCCTTGTTGATGGTGACGCGCTTGTCGGTCCGGTGGTCCGGCGCGGAATCGTCCTCGTCGCTCATGCCGAGGGGCATCCTACCACCCGCGGCGCGGATGAGAACCGCGGTTTGCGGGTCGGCTGTGCCGACTTCTCGACCGGGTCGGCGGGGTCAGCCGCCGACTTCTGGGCAGTGTGTGCTCGGGCTGGGCGGACACGTGGGACTGGACGTCGGGCGAGGGCTGCTATGCTCCGCCGCTCGCCATGCGGGCCGCGACGTCGCGTCGCGTGGCGCACCGTCGTGGCTCGCGTCGTGGGAGGGAATCTCTTCTCCTCCCGCGCGTCCCTTCGGGGTGATTTTTCGCGGTGACCACGGCACCGCGAGTGAGCGAACCAAGAGCGATTGGGCGATGCGATGAGCGAAGCGAAGGACGCCGACGAGCGCGCGACGAAAGACGCGAAGGTCGAAGACACGAAGAGCGACGCGTCGAGCGAGCGACGGATGCCGAAGAAGCGTGGCAAGAGCGAGCCGAGCGGTGACGCCAAGAGCGGCGCGAAGGCGAGCGCGAAGTCGAGCGGCACGGCCGGCAAGACCCAGGGCGACCCGTCGAAGGACGCCGCGAGCGGCGAGCCGCGCTGGCTCTGCGTGCACTGCGGACACCGCTTCGCGGCGGCGAAGGAGCCCGATCGTTGTCCGTCGTGCATGCGCAAGGGCGGCCTCGAGGCGATCGCCGCGAACGAGACCGCGAAGCGTCGCGCGTGGGTCGCGCCGGTGGCGGTCGTGGCGGTCGTGGCGGTGGTCGGCGGCGGCTACGCGCTCTGGGCGAAGTCGACGCCGGATCCGGTGAGCGGCGAGGTCCCGCTCGCGCCGCTCGAGCTCTCCGAGCTTCGTGGGCACCTCGCGGCGCAGAACGCGGACGGCGAGCACGCGCGCCTCTTCGAGGTGGACGACGCGGTCGAGGCGCTCGCGGAGCACGCGACGGGCGGTTCGCCGAAGGCCAAGGCGGAGGCGCTGGTCGAGCACGTGCGTGCGCGCGCGACGGCGGGAGCCTTCGAGCCGTGGTCGCTCGACACGCCGCGGGAGAGCCCCATCGAACGCGCGCCCGGTGTGGCGGCGATGCTGGCGGAGACCGAACGCGCGCACGTGTATCCGCTGGAGGTCGCGATCGTGAGCGTCGCGGCGCTGCGCGAAGCGGGTGTCGACGCGATGGTCGCGGAGGTTTGGGGTTACCCCGGCGATCGACGGCCGCCCGATCCGAGCGGACGCCTCGGCTACTTCGGGGTCGCCGTCTGGGACGGTGACGTCGAAGGCGACCCGAGCACGATCCTCGATCCCTACCTCGGCCGCGCGACGGAGCCCGAAGAAGGTCGCTTCCGCGTGCTCGACGACGTGAAGGTCGTGGCGGCGTTCCTCGGCGCGCAAGCGCTCCACGCGCTCGTGCACGAGAACGACTCGACGGCGGCGCTCTCGAAGGTGCAGCGCGCGATCCGACTCGACGGGCGCTCGCCCTCGCTGCGCAGCGTGCAGGCCGCGGTGCTCATCGCGAACGGCGGGATCGAGCAGGGGGTGCAGGAGCTTCAAGCGGCGACACAGCTCCGCTCCGACGGTCCGCGTCGCAACAACGTCGCGGCGGTCTTCATGGCGATGGGCGACTTCGAGCAAGCCAACCGCGAGGTCGCGGCGGCGCTCGAAGAGTTCCCGGACTTCGCGGGCGCGCACGCGACCCTCGGCGCGATCCACCTCGCGCAGGGTGAGACCGATCTCGCGGAGACTGAGCTGCAGGCGGCGGAGCGCCTCGAGCCGCAGACGCTGATCCTCCCGATGCTCTGGGCGGAGTTCCATCTCCGCAGCGGCGATCAGGAGCGCGCGGCGAGCTACGCGCAGCAGGCGATCGAGCGGCGCCCGCAGGACTGGCAGACGCGCCTCGGCGCGGCGCGGGTCTTCCGCGCGTCCGGTCGCTACGAAGAGATGCGGCGCGAAGCCCACCGCGTGCTCGAGCTCGTGCCGAGCGCCCAGCGTGAGCCGATGCGCGAGCAGATCCTCGCGCTCCTCGGGCCGACCGCGCTCGAGCCGCTCGACGACGAAGAGGAGCTCGCCGACGACTCGTTCGACGAGGGCGACGACGAAGAGGACGACCTCGGCCTCGGCACGCCGGGATTCCGCCTCGGCTCGTCCCTGCTCGGCGAAGGCGATCCGTCGTCGATGGGCTCGAGCCTGTTCGGCGACGAAGAAGACGAAGGCGGCGAGGGCGGCCCCGCGCTCATGCTCGGCGACCCGGGGAGCTTCACGCTCGGCGGAGGCGGTGGGAGCAGCTCGATGCTGCAACTGAACCTCGGGCAGTGACCTCGAGCGGGTCGTCGAGGATCGCGCCGCTCAGCGACGACGGTTGAGCTTCGCGACGCGCGCCCGCAGCCGTCGCAGGCGGTCCGGCTCGTCCGCGTGCCAGGCGTGCACGAGCGCGCGCACGACGTCTTTGCTGCGGTGCTCGTGGTGCTTGGCGAGGAGCGCGTGCACCTCCGGCTCCGCGCGCACCGCGAGCGCGCGCTCGAGGGCTTCGCGTTCGGCGCGCACGTCTCGCTCCCGCCGGGCCACCCGCGCGGCGAGCAAGAGCGCCTGCAACGTGCAGTCGTCGTCGCCGCCGCCGTCGGCTGCCGCGAGCGCGAAGCGGCGCGCGCGCGTGGCGTCACCCGAGCGCTCGGCGACCTTCGCGTAGCCGAGGTGATCGTCGGGCTCGTCCTCTTTGCGCAGCTCGTCGTAGCGGCGACCGAGCTCCCCCAAAATCGCGGCGAGCGCGACGAGGTCGTGTGCGTTGTGCTCGATCACTCCGTCGAGGCGCCCGGGATCGCCGCTGCGCACGAAGTGGTGGTAGATGCCCGGGATCTCGGCGCCGCTCACGTCGTGCTCGCGGACGAAGCCGAGCAGCTCGCGCTCCATGTCGACGAGGCGGACGTTGCCGATGCGGCGCTTGAAGATGCGGCGCGAGCAGTGCAGCAGATCGAGGTGCGGCGGCAGCGTCGGCGCGGGCACGCGGTTCATCACGTAGCGCGTGCGCAGCAGCGGCCAGTCGAAGCTCTTCCCGTTGTAGCTCGCGACCACGTCCGCGGCTTCGATGCGCTCCGCGAGGTGCCGCAGCATGGGCGCTTCTTCGTGGAAGCTCGTGAGCAGGAGCTGCTCGACGTGCAACGACTCGTCCTCGAAGAACGCCGCGCCGATCAAGAACGCGACGGTGCCGCTCGAGGTCGAGAGGCCCGTGGTTTCGGTGTCGAGGAAGAGGATGCGACGCAGATCGCGGCCTTCGAAGCCGCGATCGAGCGCGAGGTCCGCCACGATCGAAGGCGAGACCTCGAGTGCGGAGCGGACGGCCACGCGGCCGTGGTGGTGCGCGGGCTCGAGCAAGTGCGCGACGCGGTGGAGCGGCCCGTGCTTCGACTCGTCGCGGCGGCCGGGGAGGGTCTTGCCGCTCGTGCGCTCCAAGCGAGGCACGGCGCCCGAGAGCGCGGCCGCGAGCGCGTCGGCGGCGGAGGCGTGTGGGACGCGGGCGGCCGCGGACGACGCGGTGAGGGCGTCGAGGTGAGCGCGTGCGCGGGAGAGGCGGGCGAGGCGAGACGCGGCGGCGACATCCTCGACGGCCGTGACGGAGTCGGAGACCGTGACGGAGTCGGAGACCGTGACGAAGTCGGAGACCGTGACGGAGTCGGAGCCCGTGACGGAGTCGGAGACCGTGACGGAGTCGGAGACCGTGACGGAGTCGGAGCCCGTGACGGAGTCGGAGGCCGTGACGGAGTCGGAGACCGTGACGGGCGTTGCGCCCACGCTCGGCTTCGGCTTCGAGCCGGGCCCCGCGCCTTCGAGGCGGGCGAGCTGACGCAAGAGACGCATCAGTGGACGCTTCCGACTCCGAGGTGATCGAGGAGCGCGAGGGTGAGCGCTTTGCGGCGCGGCTGGTCGCGTTCGGTGACGCGCTCGGCCGGGGCGACCGCGCTCGGATCGGTTCCGGCGTCGGGCCCGATGCACGCGGGACAGCCGCTCGCACACCCGCAGCCTGCGATGCTGGTGCGTGCGCGGCGCAGGAGCGACTCACGCTCGTCGAAGAGCCGCGACGCGAGGCCGATCCCGCCCGGCACCTGATCGTAGAGGAAGAGCGTCGGATCGAAGCCGGTGGCCGCACCCCCGCGCGTCCCGGGTGGACCGTTCGGGTCGCTTTGATCGCCGAGCGTCTGTCCGAGGTCGCGTGGATCCACCATCAGGCCCATCGCGCCCATCACGTGCATCGCGGAGAGCAAGCCCCGCAGCGCATCCACCAGCGCCGCGCGCGGCACCCGCAGCGCCTCGCAGAGCTCCGCCACGAGCGGCTCCGGGAAGGTCAGCCAGATCGCCGTCGTGTGCATCTGCATCTCCGGCAGGTGCACGTCGCCGTAGCCGCAGTTCTCGTGGGTGAAGAACTTGATCTTCTTGTAGCCGACCACCTTCTCCACCACCGAGACCTCCCCGTATCCGAGGGAGAGTGGGCGATCCAGCGCGAGCTCGGCGGACTGATCTTCCGCGGTGACGGTGACCTTCGTGTGGGTCATCGCGGTCGTGTAGTAATCGGGTTTGACGAGCCGCACGTACGCTTTGTGATTTTCGTAGTCGAGGCGCTCGACCTGATACTGCTCGGCCGCGTGCTGGTAGATGGCCTGCTCGTGCAGCATCGTGTGGGTGCTGCGCCAGTCCATCTCGGCGATGGTCTTGTCGGTGTCGAGGTCGATGATCACGAAGTTGTCCCAGCCCACGCTGCGCAGGGAGACCCCATTGGCCGGGTAGTGATCGGTCGCCCAATGCCAGACGTTCTTTCCCGCCGCGTCGGTCGAGGGGTGGACCACCCCGTGATCGCTCAGGAATCCGAGCGCTCCTTCGAGCGAGTCGGCCGGCAGGTCGCCGAAGCGGTCACCCTCCTCGAAGGGCAACTCGAAGGCCGCGCACTTCAGGTGCTGGAGCAGGATCTCGACGTTGTCGGGGTCGATGCGCGCGTGCTCGACCGGCGCGCTCACGAGCTGCCGGGGCTCGCGAGCCACGAACTGGTCGAGCGGCATCGACGAGGTCACGAGCACCCCGAGCGACGGCGCTTCGCGACGGCCCGCGCGGCCGAAGCGCTGCCAGGTCGCGGCGAGGGTGCCCGGGTAACCTGCGCAGACCACCGCGTCGAGGGAGCCGATGTCGATGCCGAGCTCGAGCGCGTTCGTCGCGACTACGCAGCGGATCTGGCCGCTCCGCAATTGTTCTTCGATCGCGCGCCTCTGTTGCGGAAGGTAGCCGCCGCGGTACGCGTGAATCGTGGTTTCGTCGAGACCGGCTTCGCTGCGAAGCCGATCGCGCAGGTACTTGAGCATCACCTCGACGCCATTGCGGCTCTGGCCGAAGACGAGCGTCGGCACGCCCGCCCGCACCAGATCGGCGGTCAGCCGCACCGCGCTCTTCACGTAGCTCGCGCGGATGCCGAGCTCCGGGTTCACGAGCGGCGGGTTGTAGACCATCACGCGCCGCGGGCCGGTGGGGGCGCCGCTGTCGTCGATCACCTCGACGTCGAGCGGCGGGAGCGACGTCTCGCGGCCATGCGACGTGCTCGGCTCCGCGCTCGAGGCGACATGCGCGACTGCGCCGAAGATCCGGCGCGCGTGCTCGCCCGGGTTGCCGATGGTCGCGCTGGCGCCGACGAACACGGGGGTCGAGCCGTGGAAGGCCGCGATCCGGCGCAGGCGACGGAGCACGTTCGCGAGGTGGGAGCCGAAGACGCCGCGGTAGGTATGCAGCTCGTCGAGCACCACGAAGCGCAGGTTCGAGAACACCCGTGCCCAGCCCGCGTGGTGCGGGAGGATCCCCGCATGCAGCATGTCGGGGTTCGAGAGGATCACGCCGCTACGCTCTTTCGCGACCCGTCGCGCGTCCCCGGGGGTGTCGCCGTCGAACGTGATCGCGCCGTGCGGCAAGCCCGCTTCACTCATGAGCTGCCGTAGTGCAGCTTCCTGATCGCGCGCGAGCGCCTTGGTCGGGAAGAGGTAGAGCGCGCGCGCGTCGGGATCCTCGGCGAGGCGTTCGAGGATCGGCAGGTTGTAACAGAGCGACTTGCCCGACGCGGTCGGCGTCGCGACCACGAACGAGCGGCCGGCCCGCCCGAGCTCGAGCGCGCGGGCCTGATGAGAGTAGAGCTCGGAGATGCCTCGCCCGAGCAGCGCGCGTCGCACGCCGATCGGGAGGTCGGCGGGAATGGGCGAGGTGCGGGGAGGGCGCGGGGGCAGGGTCTCGTCGAGCACGACGTCGCGCGCGACGCCTTGTTCCTCCCAGTGGGCGACCACGTCGTGAAGCCCACGAAGGGCGGGAGTCCACGGCACCTTGCGGTCCCCGGTGAAGGCACCTGCGCTCATGCGCAGGACTGTACGGGTGCGCAGGCGTGCGATCAACGCGGCCGTGTCGCCTCCATGGCCGACGCCGTGCGACTCGAAGGGGCCATGCTCTTCGTCGTCGCGGGTCAGGCGCCCGTGGCTACGGCCGGCTCGACCGCCGCGGGCTCCGCCTCGGTCTCCGTTGCCATCGCGGGACGCCGCGCCTGCTCGCGCGCCTCGATCGCGTCCTCTTCGTCGACGTGCTCCCGCGCGGTGCGGTCGCGGACGTAGTCGGGCGACTCGCCCGGCCCGCTGCGGTCGACCCAGTACGCGGAGCGTGAGCGCACGTCGAAGTGCACGAAGGAGCTGTTCGGGTAGTAGCCGACACCGACGTCGGGGAGGGTGCGCAGGAAATCGCGGAGGTCCCGGTTCGGAACCCCCGGGATGCGCAGGTCGATCGCGCTGCCGTCCGTGTGGTGGCTCGACTCTTCGGTGTGGCCGCCCGGTGGGCGGTAGCCGCTGAGGACGTGGATCGTGCGGCCGCCGAAGTGGTCGGAGACTCGCACCAAGAGCTCGAGGAGCCGCGAGCTCGGGAGGTGCTCGCCCCCCGTGCGACGATGACGAAGTAGGTGACCGACCCGACGCCGGGCGGCGCTTCGAGGGCGACCTCGAGAATCCAAGACGCGCAAGCTCAAGCGCTCGCGCGTCGAGACCCGAACGAGGCTCACGACGCCAGGACGTCGCGGCCGACCCCAGCGCGACGCCGCTTCTTCCCGTTCTTCCTCCGCGACCTGACCCGGCAGGAGCAGCCGCTGCCCGGGGCGAAGCGTCGCGTTGTCGCGGAGACGATTCGCCTGCGCGAGCTCGCGCACGCCGACGGCCCGCCGACGCGCGATCGTGCTGAGCGTCTCCCCGGTCCGTACGTAGTGGTAACCCGCCACGGGGATCCGCAGGACCTGGCCTTCCCGCAGTTGCGCGCTCACCGGGAGGTCGTTCGCACCCGCGAGGTCTTGGACTCGCACGCGATACCGCGCGGCGATGCGCCCGAGCGACTGCCCCGAGCGCACGGTGTGCTGTTGCTCTTGCGCGGAGGCGGTCGAACCGAAACCGATTCCCGACTGCGGAAGCGAACCGAGCGCCGCCGACTCGAGGACCGGTGAACCGAGGGCGAGCGCGAGCGCGAGGACGAGTCGTCGGGCCATGGGCGCGGAAGGTTTGAGGACTCCGGCGTGGGCTGCAACCCGTCGCGCTCACCACTTTTTTGCGGCGCCATCGGAGGCGGTGCCACGATGGCCACGGTTTGGGCGTTCGTTGACAACCGAGAGGTCTGCGCGTCGTGGGGGTGCTCCCTCCACGGCAGTCGAAGCGGCGTGATCGCGTGGTCTCGCGCGGTCTGGTCGCGCGGTAGTCGCGAGGGGCTCGCGCGGTGGGCGGAGGCGATCTCCGACCGAGCGGCGGGGTGTTCTGCTTTCGGTCGAAAGCACGCAAAAATACGCTTCAATTATAGCTAAATTATACTGCAATTACTCAGAATTGCTTGACGATCGGGGTGCACCAACCTACGGTGTTGGCTCTGAGGGCTCGGCTTTGAGAGCCCGTCTTGCGGCTCCGGGCGGAGCTCGCTCGGAGAACTCACGCGGATGGACCACGAAGGCAAGGCGACGGAGGCTGTGTCACCCGGTGCTGTGTCACCCGGTGTCGGTACGTCTCCGGACTCGCCGTCGCGGTCCAACGCGAGCTCGAAGGAGCACGAGGCGCGAACCGCGCCTGCGTCCTCCGCGTCGTCGAGCTCCGCGTCGTCGAGCTCGCCCAGCCCCAGCTCGACGAGTGGTATGGAGAGTCCGATGGGGCGTGCGAGCGAGCACGCCTTCGAGGTGAGCCACGCGAGCGAGGAGCCCAGTGAAAGCAAGGAGCCCAGTGTCGATCGGGATACCGATCGGGATCCCAGGCGGAAAGTCAAAGCACGTCCCCGTCCTCCGGCTGCCAATCATCTCCGCAAGTTTCGAGAAGAGCTCTGTCTCTCTCAGGCGGAGCTCGCACGACGCGCAAATCTCTCGGCGTTGACGGTCGCTCGTATCGAACAGGGCTACGGGTGCCGCATGAGTACGAAGCGGAAGATCCTCGAAGCTCTGGGTCTCAGCCTCGCGGACCGAAAGCGGGTTTTCGGCGAGGAGGAGTGACGTGAGCCGATGGCGTCCGAGGGCAAGAACCTGATTGGAGTCGACATCGGGTCGACGTCCATCAAGGTTTGTGAGATCAAAGAGAGCGGGGGGAAACGGAAGCTGATTCGATTCGGCTTCCACCCGCTTCCGCCGGAGACGATCGTCGACGGCCACATCATCAACTCCGGCGCCGTCGTCGAAGGCCTCGAGAAGCTCTTCCACAAGGAGAAGCGTCGTCAGGTCGCGCTGCGGGCGAGCGGGCACTCGGTGATCATCAAGAAGATCGCCATGCCGCTCATGACGGCCGCGGAGCTCGACGAGCAGATCACGTGGGAGGCCGAGCAGCACATCCCCTTCGATCTCGCCGAGGTGCACATCGACCATCAGGTGCTCCGTCGTCGCGAGGACGAGGGGCAGATGGACGTGCTCCTCGTCGCCGCGAAGAAGGAGGAGATCGCGGATCTCACGAACCTCGCGATCGAGGCGCGGCTCAAACCGCTCGTCGTCGATCTCGACGCGTTCACGGTTCAGAACGTCTTCGAGACCGGTTACGGCGCTCCGAGCCCCGGCGAGACGGTCGTTCTGATTCACGTCGGCGCGTCGCTCACCACGGTGAACATCCTCGCCGACGGGACGACCGCGTTCACGCGCGACATCGCCAACGGCGGCAACACGATCACCGAAGAGATCCAGCGCCAGCTCAGCATCAG
>ERZ761607.3518-NODE-3518-length-15051-cov-5.277541_pt1 | contig 15051 bp, 13 predicted proteins | sample MGYA00511164_ERZ761607 | MGnify/ENA primary metagenome ERZ761607 (study PRJEB28899, sample SAMN02445080) | bioreactor sludge metagenome | biome: EBPR sludge | place: Australia: Brisbane, Thorneside Wastewater Treatment Plant | collected 2011-06-22 ...
CGGCGGCCGGCGAGATGGTGCTGTTCGACCGCAGCTGGTACAACCGCGCCGGCGTGGAGCGGGTGATGGGGTTCTGCTCCGAGGACGACGTGGAGGCCTTTTTCCGCGACGTGCCGGAGTTCGAGAAAATGCTGGTGCGCTCGGGCATCCAGCTGATCAAATACTGGTTCTCGATTTCCGACGATGAGCAGAACCTGCGCTTCCTGGGCCGCATCCACGACCCGCTCAAGCAGTGGAAACTCAGCCCGATGGATCTGGAAAGCCGCCGCCGCTGGGAGGACTACACCCGCGCCAAGGAAGCGATGCTGGAGCGGACCCATATGCCCGACGCACCGTGGTGGATCGTGCCCGCCGACGACAAGAAGAAGGCGCGCCTGAACTGCATCGCCCACCTGCTGAGCCAGATGGACTACCAGGAAGTCGAGCGCGCGCCCGTGGTGCTGCCGCCGCGCGAACGCCACGAAGACTATGTGCGGCACCCGGTGCCGGCGGAAATCATCGTGCCGCAGGTGTACTGAGACCGGGCCGCTCGGGCCCATTCCGGCGATCAATCGTGATTTGATAGCGTAAAAGCACCTTTTTACGCTGGGTATCGCCACTTTTGACCGGAAAACCGGCCCAAACGGCGATCGCGGGCCGGCCCGGGCTCAGTCGCGCACGTCGGCCACCGGGTTGACGCCGAAATCCGCTCGGTTCAGGAAGGCCAGCACCCGCGCAGCGGCGTCGTCGGGGGTGGCCAGCTGGCCTTTCTCCTTCATGCCGGTGAACGCGGCACGGTCCGGAAAGACGGCCGGATCGGCGCCGCGCAGCTGCACTTGCATGTCGGTCTCGATCACGCCGGGGGCGAGCGAGCAGACCTTGGCACCGTGGGGCTTGAGGGCTTCATCCAGGGCCAGGCAGCGGGTGAAGTGGTCCAGGCCGGCCTTGGCCGCGCAGTAGGCGGCTTGCGACGCCATCGCGCGCCGGCCCAGGCCCGAGGAGATGTTCAGCACCTTGCGCGGCCCGCTCCAGTGCGCCGTGGCGCCCAGAAAGGCGGCCGTGAGCGCCATCGGCGCCTCCAGCCCGACCCGCAGCGCCCGGGCCAGATCGGCCGGCTCGGCGTCGGACAGCGGGCCGATGCGCGCGATGACCCCGGCGTTGTTGATCAGTGTGGCGCTGGCAAAGGTGTCCGGCGCCTGCTGCCCCAGCCAGCGGCCCAGCTGCGCGGCAGCGGCAGGGGCATCGGCCAGGTCGGTCGGCCATTGCAACAGGGTAGCGCCCCGGGCAGCGGCTTCGTCCGCCAGGGCGTGGTTGACCTGTCGGGACAGGCCAACCACGGTGTGACCGGCGGCCAGCAACTGGCGAGCCATGGCCAGGCCCATGCCGCGCGAGGCGCCGGTGAGGAGGGTGAGGGACGGTTTCATGGCGTGATGGTACCCAAGCGGCGTGGTGGATGGCGCAAGCGCTGCACCGGCTCAGAACGGCGGCGGGCTGTCGAACACCAGGGGTTCGCCCGTTACCGGGTGGAACAGGGCCAGCCGCCGGGCATGCAGCAGCAGGCGCGGCGCCGCCACCCGGGCAGCGGCTGGCGCATACAGCGGATCGCCCAGGATGGGGTGGCCCAAGGCGAGCAGATGCACGCGCAGCTGGTGCGAGCGGCCGGTGACCGGCTCCAGCAGCACGCGGGTGGTGCCGGCCTGCGGATCGTGGCCGAGCACCTGCCAGCGGGTGCGGCTGGGTTTGCCGATGGCGTGATCAACGATGCTGCGCGGGCGGTTGGGCCAGTCGACGATCAGTGGCAGGTCGATCAGGTTCCAGGGGTCGTCGGTCACCGCCGGCTCCAGGCGGCCCGCAACGACGGCCTCGTACTGTTTGTGCACCTGGCGCTTTTCGAACGCCAGGTTGAGCGCCCGCTGCGCCGGGGCGCCTCGTGCCAGCACGATCAGGCCGGAGGTCGCCATGTCCAGCCGGTGGACCACCCGCGCATCGGGGAATTCCGCCTGGGCGCGGGCGGCCAGGCAGTCCTGTTTGTCCTCACCGCGGCCGGGCACGGCGAGCAGGCCGGCCGGTTTGTCGAATACCAGCAGCGCCGCATCGGCATGGACCAGCGCCAGGCCCGGCGGCGCCGGCGGCCCGAGCGACCAGGGGGCAGGCACGCGCGCGGCTGCCACGTTCAGGCGGCCAGTGCGGCCCGCAGTTCCTGCGCGTCGACGCTGCGGGCGGCACCGAATCCCGCCACCTGGCGCGCCCCCTGGGGCTGCAGCAGCACAAAGCGGAAGTCGCCCAGTTCGGTCATCGGCGCGGCTTCCGGAAAACGATCCAGATACGTGCTGCGGGCGGCCTGCCAGTCGGCGCTGCCGCGTTCGGGCGTGTGGGCGAGCACGTCGAGGGTGACCCGTTGCAGCGCGTGGACCGGTTCGCCCGCGACCTCGGCGGCCATGACCAGCAGCGAGGCGCGCGGCTGGGCTTGCAGGTTGCCGGTGTGTGCCGCCAGGCCACTCAGGTGCACCACCAGCGCGCCGCCGCCGCTCCAGACCGCGTAGGGCACCATCGAGACAAACGGCTGCGCCGGATCGGCGGCATCCAGGGTGCCCAGCGCCGCGACGCGACGGCTGTGCAGGAGGGTGCGCAGTTCGCGCGCAAGGCGGCTTTCGTGGGACATGCTCAGCGGGACATCGTCGACGGGGTGGGCGCAGCGGGGTAGGGCAGCGGGTGGCTGCGATTGTGGCACCGCTGCGGCGCCCGCACCCCAACCGGCCGGCCCATGGGGCGGTGCCGCACCGGCCGGAGCGGTATCGCGGGCGCTTTTTTATGTCATTTTGGTCCATACCCAGCGTGAAAAGGTCGTATCCCGCTATCAAATGCGAAGTTTTCGCACCTCGCGGATCAATGCGCCGGGGCACCGGCACGCACCTGGTGAACCTGCAGCGTGGTCACGGGCGGCCCCTGGTTGCCCCATTGGGTGCGCAGATGGGTAAGCACGGCAGCGATTTCCGCGTCACTCAAGGTCAGGATGAATGGCGGCATGCCATGGGGTTGCGGGTTGCCGGCGGTGGCGGGCAGGTAGCCACCGTAGAGCACGGTTTGCACCAGGTTCGGCGTGGCTGCCGGCAGCGTCACCGCGCGGTTGCCTGCCAGCGCCGGCCAGGCGCCGGGGTGTCCCTGGCCGCTGGTGCCGTGGCAGTCCGCGCAGTGCCGTTCGTACAGCCGCGCGCCGTTGGCCGCCACCGTGGGCTCGACCGGTGGGTGCGGCGCCAATCCGGCAAGTGCCGCGGCTGGCGCCGGGGCGGTGCTGCCACCCGGCGCCTGCAGATACACCGCCATCGCGCGCAAGTCGGCTTCGGGCAGATGGCTGGTCCCCAGGCGAACCACATCACCCATGGGCCCCCGGGTGCTGCCCCGGGCCGAGATGCCGTCGCGCAGCAGGGCCACGATGTCGGTGACCGCCCAGCCCCCCAGCCCGGCTTCGGCCGGGTCGTACAGGCTGGGCGCGTACCAGGTGTGCTGGGGCAGCAGACCGCCGGCGAGGTCGCCGCCGGCTCGCTGCCCGCCCAGCGCGTCGCGGCTGCCATGGCAGCTGCCGCAATGCGCCAGGCCATGGACCAGGTAGGCGCCCCGGTTCCATTCGGCGCTGCGGGTGGGCTCGGGCGGCAGCGCACCGGGGCGGAAATACAACGCCCGCCAGACCGCCAGCGCCGGCTGGGTGCCCAAAGGCCAGCGCAGGCTGTGCTCCGGTCGTGCCTGATGCACGGGCGGCAGGCTTCGCAGGTAGGCAAACAGGGCGTCGCTGTCGGCCCGGCTGACGCGGGTGAAATGGGTGTACGGAAACGCGGGCACCAGCAGCCGGCCATCCCGGGACTTGCCCCAGTGCAGTGCGCGCCAGAAATCATCGGCGCTCCAGCGACCGAGCCCGGTGTCCGGCTCGGGCGTCAGGTTGCCGGCCCATACCGCGCCGAAGGGGGTCTGGACCGCGCGGCCACCCGCAAACGGCGCACCGCCCCGGGCGGTATGACAGGCCAGGCAATTGCCGGCGCGGGCCAGCACGGCGCCGTGGGCCACCTGGGCCGCCGGGTCGGCCACCGGACCGGAGGCCAGGTGCGGCGTGGCCGCCTCCCGCACCCCCCACGACCAGACGGCCAATGCCACCAGGCTGAGCGTGGCCAAAAGGAGGGCCGCCCGGCGAGCCCGTGCCGGCACCCTCATGGCGGCCCCTGCGTGGCGACACGGTCGCTGCCACAGGCGGGGCGGGCCGCAGTCGCCGGTGGGGGGCTTTTCGCCGCCGGTGCGGCAGGGACCGGGACCGGCTGGGCCGCGAGCCAGGCGGCCACGGCAGCAAGGTCGGCCGGCGCCAGACGTTCGACCACCTCACGCATGCAGTCGGGCGCATGGGCCCGCCGCTGACCGGAGCGCCAGGCGCCCAGCTGGGCGTTCAGGTAGTCCTGCGGCAGCCCCAGCAGGCCGGGTGTGGCCGGCAACATGCCGGTCAGGCGCTCGCCGTGGCAGTGGGTACAGGCGGGTACGCCCCGCTGCGGCTCGCCTTGCACCGCAATACGGCGGCCGTGTGCCAGCACCGAGTCGGACACCACCGGCCGGGCTGGCGGCGGATACGGCACCTGCAGGTCGGCAAAGTACCGGGCAATCTCCATCAGGTAACGGTCGGTCAGGGGTTCGACCAGGGTGGACATGAGTCCATAGTGGCGCCGCCCGTCGCGAAAATTCAGCAACTGGTGGTAGAGATAGCCCGCCGGCTTGCCGGCCAGCCGGGGGTAATAGCCATCCGGTCCCGCGCGGCCTTGCTCGCCATGGCAGGCAGTGCAGGCCTTGACACGGGCCGCCAGAGTGTCTGCGCCCAGGCTGGCCCCCCACAGTGGCCTGCCGGCCAGGAAACCGGCCAGGGCGCAGAACAGCGCGACCCGGTACAGGGTCATCATGGTCCGGAACGTCAAGCCTGGCCCAGCGAGACGCCGATTTCCCGGGCGGTCGTCAGCAGGGGGTGATCCAGGGGGATGCGTCGGTTGCGTCCGGCCACGGCATCCAGCGCAATGCTGCTCATGGCGCCGCCCTGCAGGGTCACCATGTGGTCGAACCGGCCTGCGGCCACCAGATGGGCGGCATGGTTGCCGAACTGGGTGGCCAGCACGCGGTCAAACGGCGTGGGCGATCCACCACGCTGCACATGGCCCAGCACGGTTGATCGCACCTCGCTTTTCAGATGCGGTTGCAGTGCTTCGCGCAACGCGTGGGCGACGCCACCCAGCCGGATCGGGTCCGGGCTGTCGGCGATGTGCCGCTCGATGGTCAGTGATCCACCCGCCGGCTTGGCCCCTTCGCCGATGCAGATCACTGTGAAACGTTCGCGGTGCTCGCGCGCGCGGCAGACGTCAATCACCGCCTGGAGGTCGTAGTCCAGTTCGGGCAGCAGGATGATGTCGGCGGCGCCGGCCAGCCCCGCTTCCAGCGCAATCCAGCCGGCGTAGCGGCCCATGGTTTCGACAATCATGACCCGGCCATGGCTCTGGCCGGTCGTCTGGACCCGTTCCAGGGCTTCGGTGACGGTGGCAACGGCCGTGTCGAAACCGAAACTCTGCTCACAGCCTTCAATGTCGTTGTCGATGGTCTTGGGCACGCCCACCATGGGCAGCCCATGCTGCGACATGCCATGGGCAATCTGCATGGTGCCGTCGCCGCCGATGGCCACCACCGCGTCAAGCCCCCAGTGTCGAGCCCAGCCCAGGGCCGCTTCGGTACTGGCGCCGCTGGCCAGCGGATTGGCCTTGTTGCTGGTGCCGAGGATGGTGCCGCCGGAGAACAGGATGCCACTGACGGCACCCCAGTCCAGTGGTCGGCCGCGACCCTCGACCAGACCCTGGAAACCGTCGGCGATGCCTATCACCTCGGCCTGGCAGCGTCCGAGCAATGACTTGGTGACGGCGCGGATTACCGCATTGAGGCCCGGACAGTCGCCGCCGCCAGTGAGCAGACCGATACGCATGAAATTCTCCGTAGCCGATGCAAGGGCTCCAAGCATACTGCCGCGCCGGCTGCATCCGGCATGAGCGGCGACAATGGCGGCGTGCGGGCACCTACGGTGCCCCGACTTTTGTGTTCCGTCCTGCCGCCGGCCGGGCGGGTTGCCTTTCCAGAGCTTGTGCCTGCACCGACCGTGTCCCCCGATTCGCCCGACCCCTTGCCGCCGCCTGCCCGGCGGGGCCTGATCCTGCTGGCGCCGATGGAAGGGCTGCTCGATCACCGCTTGCGCGCCGTGCTGACCCGGGTGGGGGGTGTGGATCGCTGTGTGTCGGAGTTCATCCGGATCACTGATCAGCTGTTGCCCGAACGGGTATTTCTGCGCATCGTGCCGGAATTGCGCTCCGGCTCACGCACGGGGGCCGGTGTTCCGGTGCGGCCACAGTTGCTGGGATCGGATCCGGCCTGCCTGGCGGACAACGCTGCCCGCCTGGCCGGGTTGGCGCCCGAGGGGATCGATCTGAACTTCGGTTGCCCGGCGCGGACGGTGAACCATCATCGCGGCGGCGCCATCCTGCTCGACGAACCGGAACTGGTCGGCCGCATTGTCGCGGCGGTGCGCCGCGCGGTGCCGCCCTCGGTACCGGTATCGGCCAAGATGCGGCTGGGCTTTCAGGACGGCTCGCGAACCCTGGAATGCGCACTGGCCATCGCCGAGGCGGGCGCGCAGGAGCTGGTGGTGCATGCCCGCACCCGTGCTGATGGGTACCGGCCACCGGCCTATTGGGACCGGATCGCCGCCGTGGTCGAGGCGGTGGCGCTTCCCGTCGTCGCCAACGGCGAAATCTGGTCGGTGGCCGATGCGCTGCGCTGCCGTCGCGAATCCGGCTGCCACAACCTGATGCTGGGGCGCGGGCTGGTCGCCGATCCCGCTCTGGCGCTGGCGTTGCGCGCCCACGATACGGGCGGGTTATCCGAGAGCCTGTCCTGGCACGACTTGCTGGATCTGATGGCGGACTACTGGCAGCGCGTGGCGGTGGGTGTGGAAGCGCGGCACCGCCCGGGACGGCTCAAGCAATGGCTGTTCTTGTTGCAGCGGCGCTATCCGGACGCCGCACGGGCCTTCGACACGCTGCGCCGGGTCGGTGACCCCCGGGACATCGCGGCCTGGCTGGCGGCCGAGGCGCGCGCGGGACATTGATCGGCGGCGGAGCTGTGAGCGTCCGTCAAACCTGTTTCAGTGTGTTTCCGGTAAGCAAATGCGACGCAATGTAGTGGCAGACTGATTTTTGTCAGTCGTTTGCCGCTTTTTGTCAGAGTCGTCAGAAAGTGTAGAGCGGGCTGACAAGAAACGTTACTGCCAATTTGTCATGCGTGCCGCGTCCCGTACCCTGCAGATCTGCTCCGAGGAAGCACTCGCCGGGGCGGGTATTGCCTTGCAGGCCTGTATCGACCGGGTCATTGTGCTGCTGCGCGCCGAAGAGGCCGCAGCGCAGAAGATTGCAGTCCGCAATGAATTGGCGCTGGCCTGGCTGGCCCTGCAAAAAGGGCGTGACGAGTTGCGCCAGGCGTATGTGGATTCGTTGGGGCGTGTGCTGGAGCGGACACTGCGCAATCCGGCCAAGACCGGTTTCGGCGGTTCCGATTTCGGTGCTCTCGATGCACCCGTCAGCGCACCGGGCGAGTTGACCCTGGTCGGGCACCATCAGGTCGAAAAAGACTTGGCGGTGCGCCGCCTGCTGCAGCAGGTCGCGCCGCTGGTTGATGCGCAGGTCGGCGAACTGGACGGACTGGTCAGTGGCGCGCTGGGGCTGGACGGTATCGACCCGGAGCGCAATCCGTTCCGCCCTGAACTGTTTGTGCCGGTATTGCAGAGCCTGCTGGATGATCAGCCGCTGGACCCCGGCCTGCGGGCGCACTGGAGCCGCCATCTGGGCGGCGCGTTCGGGCGTGAGTTGGGCGCCGTGCTGACCCGCATCGCGGAGGTGTTGTCCGAACGGGGTGTCGAAGCGCCCGGATACCGCACCCGCCGTGCCGACGACAGCGGTATGGCGCGCCCATTCGACTCCGGTCGCGGCGGCGCAGTGGACGCCGGCCGGCAGGAAAGCGGCGGACTGCCAGGCGGCGTTTCCGCTGCCGCGGGCCATGGCGGTGATGGCGCGGGGGGCGAGGCGGCGCGGGGCGGCTCGGCATCGGCTGCCGCAACGGACCCCGCCCGTGCGATTGACCCGGTCCAGGGGTTCGGCCACTGGGTGCGCAATCTGCTGCAAGGGGCACTCGGGCATCTTCCGGGGCGGCTCGCGCCGGACTATCACCAGCGGGCGCAGGCTGAATATGAGCGCCTGCTGGACCACACCGAGCCGGCGGGCGATACCCGCGCGGGGGAGGTGCCGGACTACCGCGAACTGCCGCCGGTGAACCGGCCCGCCCGGGTGGTCAGCACACGTGATGAACTCGATCGCCATCGTTGGGGTCAACTGGCCCATGCCCGCGAGCGCGCCCTGGTCCGTGCCGACCTGCGCCAGCAGGTCAGCGATGTCGCCCAGGCCACCGCACTGGAGTGTGTCCATCGTCTGGTCGATCAGGTCGGGCAGGATGAGCGCTTGCTTGCACCGGTGCGCGAGGCGATGGTGGCGCTGGAGCCTTCGCTGGTTCGCCTGGCGATGGCCGATCCGCAGTTTCTGGCCGACACACAGCATCCGGGTCGGCAGATGCTGGAACGCATTGCCCAGCGCAGTCTGCGTTACAACGACGAATACGGCGCCGCGTTTGCCGATTTCATGTTGCCGGTCTCCCAGGCCATTGCCCGACTTTCGGAGCAGCCGGTCGAATCGGCTCAGCCCATTGCCCGCTGCCTGGAGGGGCTGGAGCAGGGGTGGGCCGAGGAGGATGAAGCCGAAAACCGGCGCCGCTTGCGCGCCCAGGCGGCCGTGCAGTTTGCCGAGGAGCGCCAGCGTCTGGCCGACTCCATCGCCTTTGAACTGAGTCAGCGCACCGACCTGGCGGGCGTTCCCGGCCCGGTGCTGGATTTCCTGTACGAGCGCTGGGCGCTGGTGATGGCCCACGCGCGCCTGATTGACGAGCGCGGGCTGATGGACCCGGGCGGCTATGGGGTGCTGGTTTCCTCCCTGCTGTGGAGCGCCAAGCGTGAATTCACACTGCGCCAGCCCGGTCAGTTGATCGAGATGATTCCGTCCTTGCTGGGGAAGATCAATGAAGGACTGGACCTGATCGGTGCAGATACCCTGGAGCGGACCAGCTTCCTGGATCAGCTGATGGAGTTGCACAAGCCGGTCCTGGACCTGACCCGGCGGCGGGGTCGGCGCGAACCGGGCTCCCATCCTCCCCCCGCAGCCCCGGCGGAATCCGTGGTGCCGCCCCGCGTAACGCCCGGTATCCCCGGGACGCCCTGGCTGTCGGCGGCAGAGCGCGAGGTCGCCGGTTTCAGCCCGGAACCGGACAGTGCGGGCGTTCCGCTCGACTCGGTCGGTTCCCCGGCGCCTTCCCCGGTGACGGTGGCCCATGCCGGGGCACCGGATTCCGCGCCTGCCTCGCTTGACCTCCCGGCGGCGGGCGTGTCCGATCCTTTGGCCCCCCCCGAAATCGCTGATCCCCAGGGGCAGGTGCTCGCGGCGATGCGCACCGGCGACTGGGTTGACCTCCAGATGGGCGGCGAGTGGTTGCGGGCGCAGTTGCAATGGCGAAGCGAGAAAGCCAGCCTTTTCCTGTTTGTCAGCCATGGGGGGCGCGCGCACACCATGACCCGGCGCAGTTGCCTGCGCCTGCTGTCGTCTGGCCGGCTGCGCGGTGTCCGCAGTGGCCCGGTGGTGGAGACGGCTCTGGACGCTGTTCTGGCGCAGGCCGAAGCCGCGCCCTGAGTGATGGGCCGGCGACCTGCCCGCCGGCGCAGCCGCCATGGGCCGCCCTCTGCCCGGCCTTCAGTCGTCGTGGGCCGTGGAGTCGGCGGGGGCACCCTGCATGACCAGCTTGTCGCGAACCCTCTTGTACAGCAACTCGATGGTTTGTATCTCGGGTCGGGGGCTCGTCGCGGTCCATTCGAGCTCAAAGCGCACTACCGTACCGTTCAGTTCGGTGCTCAGCTGTGCGGGTTCTCCCAGCCGTGACCGCAACAAGGCACGGGCCTGTTTCGAATCGCGGCCGGGCAGGAGAAGGGCATACTCGTTGGAGCCCACCCGTGCAGCGATGGCTGCGCCACCGGAACGGGCGGCAATGACGCGCAACGTGCGCCCCATCAGCCGAACGGCAGCCTGGCGACCCAAGAGTCGCTCCGCGCCGGCGCGGTCACGGTAGCGTACCAGGGCGATGGCGATCGGCTCTTCGCTGCGCACATGCTGTGACATCAGGTCGCGCCCGTTGGCCAGCAAGCCGGCTGCGTTGTAAAGGCCCGAAGATTCATCACTGAGGCTGGCTTCGATCTGGGCCACGCTCTGATGCACCGGGCGGGCCAGGATCATCGACACGATCGGCCAGACCAGCACGATTCCCAACGATGCCAGGGCAGATTGGAGGCTGGCTCCCGAAATGCCCAGCAAGGCGGTTGTCGCGCCGAATTGCAACAGGCAGATCAGCAGGATGGCAATGGCCCAGCGCCGCTCGGCGATGAGCGCATAGCCGGCGGCCAGCACCACCGGCCAGAAGCGAAAGAGGCTGTGCGATGCGGCGCCGTCCAGCGACAGTTGCACGGCCGTCAGTCCCACCAGCAGAATGCTGGCGCGCAGCATCATCATGGCGGTGTGCTGGGCCGGGTACTGCCGGCACCAGCCTCCGATCGCCAAAGCCAGCAGGGCCAGAACCCAGGGTGCGTACTGGCCGGGAAGCTCCAGGGTGGCGACCCAGGCGGTCGAAAGGGCCAGCCCCCAGGCAATCACGTATTCCTGCCGGCGGATGCGCAATGGAACACGGGTGTGCCGTTCGGCGGCGGCGAGTACCTCGCTGCTCACGGCGGCCGGAGTCAGCCCGCGTTGCAGTTTGGCCCACCCGGACATGGCCGGCGTACTCGCCCGGCGGATTTTTTTCTTGTCGTCGCTCATGGAGGGCGCAAGTGTACCGGGCCGTGGTACCGGGCCGTGGGGCGGGCCGGCCGCCCGCGGCCAGCATCCGACCGGGCGTCAGTTGAGGCGCTGGCGAAGCTCGCGCTTGAGCAGCTTGCCGCTGGGGTTCTTGGGCAGGCTGTCGGCAAACACCACGCGCTTGGGCGCCTTGAAGCCGGCCATGTGGGTCGTGCAGTGGGTGATCACCTCGTCCTCGGTCAGGGTCTGCCCGGCCTTCACCACGATCACCGCGGTCACGGCTTCGACCCACTTCGGATCCGGCAGGCCGATCACCGCGACTTCGCTGACCTGTGGCAGGCGGTAGATCATCTCTTCGACCTCGCGGCTGGCGACGTTTTCGCCGCCGGTCTTGATCATGTCCTTCTTGCGGTCCACCACGCTGATGTAGCCCTCGGCATCGATGGTGGCCAGGTCGCCGCTGTGGAACCAGTCGCCGCTGAAGGCGGCCGCCGTCTTGTCAGGATCGTTGAAATAGCCCAGCATCAGGTGGGGCGACCGGTGCACGATCTCGCCCACCTCGCCCACGGCCACTTCCTGCATGGCATCGTTCACCACCCGGGTTTCGACATTGATCACCGCCTTGCCGCAGGAGCCGGGTTTGCGCAGCTGGTCCTGCGGGCCGAGCATGGTGGCCAGCGGCGCGATTTCGGTCTGGCCGTACAGGTTCCACAGCCGCACCCTGGGCAGCCGCGCTGCCAGCTCCTGCAGCACCGCCACCGGCATGATCGAGGCGCCGTAATACCCCTTGGCCAGCGCCGACAGGTCGGTGGTGTCGAACTGCGGCGAACGCAGCAGCGCAATCCAGACCGTGGGCGGGGCGAAGAAGCTGGTGATGCGGTGGCGGCTCATCAGCGCCAGCAGGTGGTCCGGCACCGGTTTGCCGGTGATGACGTTGGTCGAGCCGATGTAGATGGCGGGCCCGAAGAACACATCCAGCTGGGCGCAGTGGTACAGCGGCAGCGCGTGCAGCGCCAGGTCGCTCTCGGCGATTTCGGCGTTGATCACGCAGCTGACGTACTGCCACAGCACGGCGTCGTGCGTCAGCATCGCGCCTTTGGGCATGGATTCGGTGCCGCTGGTGTAGACGATCTGGGCCAGGTCGGTGCTGGTCAGTGTGATCTCGGGCAGGGGCTCGGTGCAGGCGGCCAGTTCGTCGAACCGGGCCATGCCGGAGGCCGGCTCGCTGGGGTCCTCGGAGGGCAGCCAGACGAAATCTTGCACGGCGGTGTCCAGGGCGGCGGCCGCACGGGCGAGGTCCCCCAGGCCGCTGTCGGTGGCCAGCGTGCGGGCGCCCGCATGGCGCAGGATGTAGGCCACTTCGTCGGCCTTGAGCATGAAGTTGATCGGCACCAGCACCGCACCCAGCCGGGCCAGCGCAAAACGCAGCGCGGCAAACCCGTGCGAATTGCGGGCCAGCACCGCCACGCGGTCGCCCTGGCGCACGCCGCGCCCGGCCAGGCCCGCCGCCAGGCGCGTGACCAGGGCGTCAAACTCGGCATAGGACCAGGAGGTGTCGCCACAGACGATGGCGGTCTTGGCCGGCAGGCGCAGCGCGGTGCGGCGCAAGGCGTCGGCGATGGTCTGGCGGCGGACGATGGGGTGCATGGCGGTTTCTCTGCGATCAAAAGCGGCTGTTTTAGCGTGAAGCGGGGCGGACGTGAACACACGGTTTCACCGATAGCCGGGCTGCGACGGTTTTCAGGCAAACAGGGATTCGAACCCGTCGATGGGTTCAAAGCGTTGCGCGCGAAAACGCAGCCGTGTCGGGCCGGGCAGGGCGCGTTCGGCCACCGGGTGGCGCGGGTCGCCGGGGTAGCACAGGATGCGGTCCTCGCCCTGGGTGAACGAGGCGGGCTGGATCACCGGCGGGCGGCGCGCGCGGGCCGCGCCCAGCACACTGTCCACCCGCTGGTGGCGCGCCAGGTGCGCCAGGCTCATGATCTGCGGCGCTGCCATGGTGATCAGGCCGTCGCGGTACTGCTCCAGCGCGGTGCGCGGCGGCAGCCACACGCTGTGGGTGGTTTCAAAGTTGTCGTGGCGGGCGGTCTGGTCGGACGGAACCGCGGCGACAAAAAAGCGCGTGTCGAAGCGCTTGTTCATCATGGTCGGCACGTGCGGCGTCACCCAGCGCGACCACGGGGCCACGTCGCGGGTGCGAAGGCGCAGGCCCATGGCCGCCAGCAGCGCTGCAAAGGACTGGCCGCCGCGCAGCCGGGCCGCGGCGGCGTCGGCGTCCACCGCCGATGCCGTGTAAGCGTCTTCCGCAAACAGGATGCCCGACTCTTCGAACGCCTCGCGCAGCGCCGCCACGTAGAGACTGGCCGCGGTGGTGGCGTCCAGCTCCGGCTCGCCCAGCGCCTGGTGCAGCGCGTCCGGGGCCTGGTCCAGGTGGGCGGCCATGTCCAGCCGCGCGTCGTCTGCGTCCAGCTTGCCGCCAGGGAAGACGTAGGCACCGCCCAGCACGTCGGATTCGCCGTGGCGGCGCATCAGGAACACCTCCAGCCCGCCGGGGGCGTCGCGCAGAAGGACCACGGTGGCGGCGGGGCGCGCGGGCGGGGGCGGCGAGGGTGATTCCGTAGCGACCATGGTGGACATGATGGGCGGCGTCCTTGCGGTAAATTGCGGTAGGTATCCTGTGCTTCAGGCTACCAGAATAAAGGCTGAAGGCTCCCACCCGCAGTTGCGCGGGACCTCGGAGAAAGGACAGGGTCATGAAGCATGCTCGTTGGCTGCCCTCCCGGCGCGGCGTATTGGCCCTGCTGGCGGGCGGGGCTTTGGTGTCCTGCGGGCGCAAACGCGCCAGGGCGCGCCCGGTGCCGAAGGGCGCCTTGGTGATCGCGCTGGGCGATTCGCTGACCTTTGGCACCGGCGCCACCCCCGACACCGCGTATCCGGCCGAACTGGCCCGCCTGACCGGCTGGGAGGTGGTCAACGCCGGCGTGCCGGGCGACACCGCCGCCCAGGCGCGTGAGCGCCTGCCCGCGCTGCTGGACACCGCCGGGGCACAGTTGCTGATCCTGAGTATTGGTGGCAACGACTTCCTGCGCCGCCTGCCCGAGGCCGAGACCCGCGCCCACATCGAAGCCCTCTGCGACACCGCCCTGGCCCGTGGCCTGCAGGTGATGCTGCTGGCCGTGCCGCGGCCCTCGCTGTCCGCCGCCATCGGCTCGCTGACCGACCACCCGATGTACGCCGACATCGCTGCCGCGCGCGCGGTGGTGCTGCAGCGCGAAGGCTGGTCCGAGGTGCTGGCCGACGCCGAGCTGCGCTCGGACGCGATCCATGCCAACGCGCGCGGTTACGCCCAGCAGGCGCGCAACATCGTGGCCACCGCCCGCGCGGCCGGGCTGCTGCCACTGTCCTGACTCCTTCCACCTCACGAGACCACCCCCATGTCCACCATCGCACCGCCGGCCAATCCCGAAGCCGATCCGCGCGTCAAAGCCGTTTTTGACGACATCCGCGCCACCCGCCGCACCGATTTCATCAACAACATGTGGCGTTACCTGGCGTTCGATCCGACGCTGCTGGAGCAGACCTGGGCCGAGGTCAAACGCGTCATGGCCACGCCGTCGGCCATCGATCCGCTGACCAAGGAGATGGTCTACATCACGGCGTCCATCCTGAACGGCTGCAGCTACTGTGTGCACTCCCACACCGCCGCCGCCACCGCCAAGGGCATGACGGCGGCCCAGCACGCCGAACTGCTGTCCATCATTGCCCTGGCCGCCAAAACAAACCAGCTCGCCACCGGCCTGCAGGTGCCGGTGGACGCGGCGTTCGAGCGCGGTTGATCGGCAAGGCGCTGCTGAGCGGCCAGTTGACGGCGTTTAAAACGATAGCAAACAACGACCATTTCACGCTGGGTAAACAGCAAAAAAAAAGATCAGGAAACGGCGTGCTGCGGCACCCCCGCCGCAAAGCCAGCCGCCCCATCCCCCTTGGCACTCCCCTTCGTTTGAACACGCGGCCAGATCGGCTGTTCAGGCTCCCTCTTTCGCCCCGGCGGGGGCGAGAGAGGGCGGGGGGAGAG
>ERZ761607.3519-NODE-3519-length-15033-cov-8.043998_pt1 | contig 15033 bp, 9 predicted proteins | sample MGYA00511164_ERZ761607 | MGnify/ENA primary metagenome ERZ761607 (study PRJEB28899, sample SAMN02445080) | bioreactor sludge metagenome | biome: EBPR sludge | place: Australia: Brisbane, Thorneside Wastewater Treatment Plant | collected 2011-06-22 ...
GTGGTGCAGGTCATCAAGGACCCCATCGGCACCAAGGGCGCGCGGCTGACCACCCACATTACCCTGCCATCGCGGTTTCTGGTGTTCCTGGCCGATGCCGACGTGGCGGGGGTGTCGGTCAAGATCGACGGCGAGCGCGAGCGCCAGCGCCTGAAGGAAATGGTCAACGCCTTTCGCGCCGAGTTCGGCGGAGGTTACATCGTCCGCACCGCGGCGGAAGGGGCGGAAGCCTGGGCGTTGCGGGCCGACATGCAGTTCTTGCAGCGGCTATGGGATTCGATCCGCGAGCGGATTCGGGACACCTCCGGCGTCGGCGCCCTGTACGAGGATTTGCCGCTGGTGTTGCGGGTGCTGCGCGATTTTGTCGGCGACAGCGTGGAGAAGGTCCGCATCGACTCGCGCGAGACCTGTCAGCGGATGCTGGACTTCGCCGACAGGTTCGTGCCGGAGATGGGGCCGCGCCTGGAACATTATCCCGGCGAGCGGCCGATTTTCGAGCTGTACGGCATCGAGGACGAAATCCAGCGGGCGCTGGGCAAGAAGGTGCCGCTCAAATCCGGTGGTTATCTGGTCGTGGATCAAACCGAGGCGATGACCACCATCGATGTCAATACCGGCGCCTACGTGGGTCACCGCAATCTGGAAGAGACCATCTTCAAGACCAACCTGGAGGCGGCGGCGGCCATCGCCCGGCAACTGCGGCTGCGCAACCTGGGCGGGATCATCATCCTCGACTTCATCGACATGGTGAGCGAGGAACATCGCCAGGCCGTGCTGAAGGCGCTGGAAAAGCATCTGGAAAAGGACCGGGCCAAGAGCCACATTTCGCAGGTCTCGCCGCTGGGGCTGGTGGAAATGACCCGCAAGCGCACCCGCGAGAGCCTGGAACAGGTTCTGTGCGAGCCGTGCCCGCTGTGCGACGGGCGCGGCTCGATCAAGACCGCCGAAACGGTGTGCTACGAAATCTTTCGCGAACTGCTGCGCGAGACCCGCCAGTATTCGCCGCGCCAGTTCGTGGTACTGGCCGCGCCGGACGTGGTGGACGCCATGCTGGATCAGGAATCGACCAGCGTGGCGCAACTGGAAGCCTTCATCGGCATCCCCATCAAGTTCCAGGCCGAGGCGCTCTATCCGCGCGAGCAATACGACGTGGTGCTGATGTGAAGCCCCGCTGGCTGGGCGCGGCTCGCCGAATCTTCCGCTGGACTCGCTGGCTGGCGCTGGCGCTGCTGTTGCCGGTGCTGCTGGCGGCGGGATTCGGACAATGGTGGCTGTTGCCGCGGCTGAACGAACAGCGCGCGACGCTGGCGGCGGCGTTGGGCGATTATCTGCGCGCGCCGGCTCGGATCGAGGAGGTCGTCGCCGAGCGCGAGGGGGAGTGGTTGAGTCTGCGGCTGCGGAACGTCAGCCTGCACGATCCGGCGACGGACGCGGCCCTGGTCCGGTTCGACCGGGCGGCGGCGACAATCGACCTGTGGCGCTCGCTGCGGGCGTGGCGACCCGTGTTCGGCCATATTCGGCTGGAGGGCGTGAATCTGACCCTGGAACAGGGCGTCGACGGAATACCGCGCTTGCGGGCCGAGAGCGGTCCCGCCGAATCCGCATCCTCGTTGCCGGAGGTTGCCCGCTGGCTGTTCGACGTGGGGCGGCTGGATATCTTGGGCGACCGGCTGACCGTGCGCGGCCGCGATGGCGGCGTCTTGGACCTCTTGCATCCCTATTTTCAGGTGCGGGACGCTAGGTCCGGCCAACGGCTGGCGTTCACCGCCGAACTGCCCGCCGCGTTCGGCGATCGGTTATCCCTTGAAGTGGAGCGTCCCCGCGCCGATCCCGAATCCTGGCGGGGACATTTCGCCCTGCGCCCCGACCAGCCGCATCCCTTTGAATGGAGTCGGCGCGGTGACCAGTGGCGGGGGCATGTCCAGGGATTGCGTGTTCAAGAGGTGGTGGCCTGGGTCGTGCCCTGGCTGGACGCGCCGGCCCGCCAGTGGCTCCCCGAACCCGCCACCGGCGCCTACGCCGTGACCGCGCAACTGCGCGAGGTGGCGTTTCGGCCGGTCGATGGCCTGCCCGGACTCGACCGGTTGAGCGGAACCCTGGAGTTAACCCCCGACCAGGGCCGGATCACGCTCGACAGCCGCAAGGCGCGGGTGGATACCGCCGGCCTGCTGCGCGCGCCGGTCGCGCTCGACACCCTGACCGGGATGGTGAGCTGGACGCGCGGAGCGGATGGGCTGCGGCTGGAAAGCGCCGGTCTGGATTTCGCCAACGCCGATCTGACCGCGCGGGTATGGGGTAGCGTGACCGTTCCCGACGGCGGCACGCCGTTGCTGGACTTGCATGGCCGCTACCGCGACGTGAAGGTTGGCGCGGCGCGGCGCTATTTGCCGGTGACGGTGATTCCACCCGACGGCGTCGCCTGGCTGGACCAGGCGCTGGTCGGTGGTCGGGTCGCGGCGGGCGAAGGGGTGTTGCGCGGTCCGGCGACCGCGTTTCCGTTCGACCGGGGCGAAGGTTTGTTCGAGACCCGCTTCCAGGTCGAGGGGGCGGTGTTGGATTACGCGCCCGGCTGGCCGCGGCTGGAGGGCGCGCGGGGAACGGTGCGGTTTCGCAATCGCGATTTGTGGGTGGAGATCGACGCTGGTCGCCTGCTCGATGCCGACGTGGCGGGAGCGACCGCGCGGATCGACGATCTCGAGGAACCGGTGGTGGAGGTCAAGGGTCGGGCTCGGGGGCCGGGCGCCAGCCTGTGGCAAGCGTTCAAGGACAGCCCGGTCGGCCAGGATTTGGGCGAGGATTTGCCGGAATTGCGCATTGGCGGCGCCAGCGCGCTGGAACTGGAGCTGGTGATTCCGACCGATGCCCGTCCCAGCCGGGCGCGGGGCCGGGTGGAGCTGCTGGACAACCGCGTCACGTTGCCGGCCGGGAAGCTGGAACTGGAGCGCACGCGCGGCGCGCTGCGTTTTACCGAGTCCAGCCTGGAAGCCAGGGGGTTGCAAACCTGGCTGCGCGACGAACCGATCCAGCTCGATTTGGAACTGATTGGCCGCCCGGGCCGTCGCGATCTGCGAGCGCGATTGCGCGGGCGCCTGGGGCCGCGCGCTCTGGTGGGGGAACCGCTGGCGAAGGCGCTGGAACGCGCGGTCAGCGGCAAGTGCGCCTGGGACGCGGTGTTGACGGTTCCCACCCACCGCCGCGAGCGGCGGGACGATTCGCCCCCGTTCAAGCTGGACTTGAGTTCGGACTTGCGTGGTCTGGCCGTTCGGTTGCCGGCCCCGCTGGGCAAGGCCGCCGACGAGTCCCGCCCGCTGAAAATCAGCCTGCGACCGCGCGCGCGCGATGCGCTGGAACTGCTGCTGAATTACGGGGAGGGGACACGGGCGGCGCTGGAACTGGTCGATCTTGCGGGCGCTCCCCGGCTGACGCGCGGCGAGGTGCGCGTCAACGCCGGCGCGGCGAAGCTGCCGGAGCCGCCGGGGCTGGCGGTCGTCGCCGAGTTGCCCCGGTGGGAACTGGCCACGTTGCCCGCCGCCCCGGAGGAAGCCACCAGTCCACGATCGGAGTTGCGCAGCCTCGAGGCCCGGATCGGCGAATTGGTGCTGGGGCGGCGGGCCGTTGCCGGCGTGACGGTGAGCGCGACGCGCCGGGACGACGAGTTGCGGCTCGATTTCGACGGCAAGGCGCTGGCGGGACGGGTGACCGTGCCAGACGCGCCCAACCCGGAGCGACCGATCAACGCGACGTTGCAACGGCTGCACCTGCGCCGCGCGACGGAGCCCGCCGCTGCCAACGCCCAGAATGCGGCCAATGCCAGCGTCCTGGACCCGCGTCGGATGCCGCCATTGACGTTGACCGCGACCGATCTGCGATGGGATGGCGCCGAGCTGGGTCAGTTGCGGCTGGTGGTGACGCCGCGCCCCAACGGCGTCCACTTGACCGAGTTCAAACTGACGTCCGAACAGCAGCGCATCGACGCCACCGGCGACTGGACAGGGGTCGGTCGCGGTCAAACCTCCCGCCTGCGGGCGACCTTGCACAGTCGGGCGCTGGGCGACACCCTGAGGACGTTCGGTTACGCCTGGGGCGGCATCGCCGGCGGCGAGACCGAGGCGGAACTGGCGGTCGAATGGCCGGGGGCGCTGTCCGAACTCGCGCCGGAGCGGCTGGAGGGTACGCTGAAGCTGACGGTCGGCCCCGGTCAGTTACTGGAGGTCGATCCCGGCATGGGGCGGATGGTGGGCCTGTTCAACGTGCAGAATCTTCTGCGCCGTCTCACCCTCGACTTCAGCGACCTGGTGCAGCCCGGCCTGAGCTTCGATCGAATTACCGGCCAGTTCGCTTTTCAACGGGGACAGGCTCGTACCGACGATCTCACCATCGAAGCGCCAGCGGCGCGGATTCGGATCGAGGGCCGAACCGATTTGAAGGCGCGCGATTACGACCAGCGCATCACGGTGATTCCCCGGATCGGCGGCGCGTTGCCGGTCGCGGGAGCCCTGGCCGGCGGGCCGGCGGTCGGCGCGGCGGTGCTGCTGGCCGAACGGTTGCTGCAAAAAGGTATCGAACAGGCCACCCAGTACCATTACGCATTGACCGGTTCCTGGGACCGGCCAGTGATGAAACTATTGGAAGAACCACAAGCCGCGAACCCGACGAAAGGGTTGGTGGGCGATCAATAAGTGAGAGGTCTTTGCCGTGCCAACCATCGCCGCGATTCAGATGGTGTCCGGTCTCGATGTCGCCGAGAATCTGGCCGCCGCCGCCGAACTGTTGACCCAGGCCGCCGCCCGAGGCGCGCGACTGGCGGTGTTGCCGGAGAATTTCGCGTTGATGGGTCAGCGGGAGAGCGACAAGCTGGCGGCGCGGGAAGCGGAGGACGAGGGGCCGATGCAGACCTTTCTGGCCGAGCAGGCGGCCCGTCATCGGTTGTGGCTGGTCGGCGGCACGATTCCGTTGCGCGTCGCCGGCGACGATAATCGGGTGCGCGCCGCCTGTCTGCTGTTCGACGACCGGGGCCGGCGGGTGGCCCGCTACGACAAGGTGCATCTGTTCGACGTGCAAGTGGTGGGCAGCGCGGAACGCTACGCCGAATCCGCCACCATCGCGCCCGGCGACCGGTATGTCACCGCCGACACCGCGCTGGGCCGGCTGGGGCTGGCGGTTTGCTACGACCTGCGCTTTCCGGAGCAGTTTCGCGCGCTGGTGGACCAGGGCATGGAGCTGCTGGCTTTGCCGGCGGCCTTCACCGCCACGACCGGCCTTGCCCACTGGGAAACGCTGCTGCGCGCCCGCGCCATCGAAAACCAGTGTTATGTCATCGCCTCGGCCCAGGGTGGAAAACACGCCAACGGCCGGGAAACTTACGGCGACAGCCTGATCATCGATCCGTGGGGAGAAGTTCTGGCCCGATTGCCACAAGGACCGGGCGTGGTGCTGGCCGAGTTCAGCCGCGAGCGGTTGGAGAACGTGCGGCGGCAATTTCCGGCCCTGCAACATCGGGTACGGCGCGAGGTTTGCGAACCATGACCACCGATACTCTTGCGCTGGCCCGCCAGCAGCTATTGGCGCCCGCCGGTCTCGGCGAGGACGATTTGCACCGCGCCCTGTCCTGTGTGCTCGGCCATGCCGTGGACGACGGGGATTTGTATTTCCAGTTGCGCCGCGCGGAATCGTGGTCGCTGGAGGACGGGCAGGTCAAGAACGCCAGCCACGCCATTCGGCAGGGCGTCGGCGTGCGGGCGATCAGCGGCGAGAAGACCGGTTTTGCCTATTCGGACGAAATCGTCCTGCCGGCCTTGCTGGAAGCCGCGACCGCCGCTCGCGCCATTGCTCGCCACGGCGGCGAGGGACAGCTTCAAGTTTGGCGATCGGTCCAGCGTCCGGTGTGGTACGAACCGATCGATCCCTTGGAGACGTTGTCGGCCGAGGCCAAGGTGCGTTTGCTGGAACGGGTGGACGCCGAGGCCCGCCGCCAGGATCCGCGCGTCACTCAGGTGATGGTCAGCCTGGCTGCCAATCAGGACATTATGCTGGTGGCCAGCGCCGACGGCACGCTGGCCGGCGACGTGCGGCCGTTGGCGCGGCTGAACGTGACGGTAATCGTCGAGCGGAACGGTCGCCGCGAGCAGGGGAGCAGCGGTGGCGGCGGTCGGATCGGTTACGGCTGGTTCCTGGACGAGGATCGCGCCCTGGGTTACGCGCGGGAAGCAGTGCGGCTGGCGCTGGTCAATCTGGACGCGATCCCCGCGCCAGCCGGCGCGATGACCGTGGTCCTGGGGCCGGGCTGGCCGGGGATCCTGTTGCACGAGGCCATCGGTCACGGCCTGGAGGGCGACTTCAACCGCAAGGGCACCTCGGCGTTCAGCGGGCGGATCGGCGAGCGGGTGGCCTCGCCGCTCTGCACGGTGGTGGACGATGGCACGTTGGCTCATCGGCGCGGTTCACTCAACGTGGACGACGAAGGCACGCCGACCCAGTGTACGACTCTGATCGAGCGCGGCGTGCTCAAGGGCTATTTGCAGGACAAGTTGAACGCCCGGCTGATGAAGATGGCGCCGACCGGCAACGGTCGCCGCGAATCCTATGCCCATTTGCCGCTGCCGCGCATGACCAATACCTATCTGTTGCCGGGCCAGCACGAGCCGGCGGAGATCATCGCCTCGGTGGAGCGGGGGCTGTACGCCGTCAATTTTGGCGGCGGCCAGGTGGACATTACCTCCGGCAAGTTCGTGTTCTCCGCCAGCGAGGCGTATCTGATCGAAAGCGGTCGCGTCACCCGGCCGGTCAAGGGCGCGACCCTGATCGGCAACGGCCCGGATGTGCTTACTCAGGTTTCCATGGTTGGCAACGATCTGCGACTCGACGCCGGGGTCGGGACCTGCGGCAAGGACGGCCAGAGCGTGCCGGTCGGCGTCGGTCAACCGACCCTGAAGGTCGAGGCGCTGACCGTGGGTGGGACGGTGGCTTGAGATCACCACGTTCATGATACTGTTTCCCGATAGGTTTTATCTTTTTCAGATCAAAAACCACACTGTTCGTCATACCCGCGAAAGCGGGTATCCAGTTTTTCAGCGGCTGCCTGGATTCCCGCATTCGCGGGAATGACGAAAACCTATTCAGAATTGGTATGAGGTCTCCGCGGATGAGCCAGATGTTCTCGATCCTGCTGATCGCCTTGGCGCTGGCGATGGGTGTGAGTGGTTGTGGCGATTCCAGCGACCGGGCGCCACCGATGGCCGCGCAACCGGCTTCGACCTCCCCGGTCGCGACACCCTCCAAGCCGGCCCCCAAACCCATCATCGCCTTGGTCATGAAAACCCTGACCAATCCGTTCTTCATCGACATGGAAAAGGGCGCGCGGCGGGCCGAACGGGAACTGGGCACGCAATTGTGGGTTAGAACCGCTGCTCAGGAAACCTCGATCGAACAGCAAATCCAAATCGTGGAGGAATTGATCGAGGCCAAGGTGAATGCCATCGTGATCGCGCCCGGTGATTCCATGGATCTGATCCCCGTCCTGAAAAAGGCCCAGGACGCTGGCATTCGAGTCATCAACATCGACAATCGCCTGGACCCCGTTTATTCCACCCGGCTGGGTCTCGGTCCGATCCCGTTCATCAGCGTCGATAACGAGCAAGGCGCCTACAAAGCCGTCAAGGTGATTAGTGAACGCATCGAGCGGCCGACCCAGGCGGCGATTGTCGAGGGCATTCGCGGCGCGGCCAACGCCGAGGCGCGCAAGCAGGGGGCGTTACGCGCGTTTGCCGAGAACCCCGCGATTCGCGTGGTCGCGAGCGAAACCGCTAACTGGAAAATCGATGAGGGTTACCAGGTCGCGGAAAAATTGTTCAATGCCCATCCCGATATCGGCACCCTCTTCTGCGCGAACGACATGATGGCGCTGGGTGCCTTGAAGTATCTGGAAGTCGCCGGCAAAAGCCAGGTTCTGGTCGCCGGCTTCGATGCCCTGGAACAGGCCAGGGCGGCCATTCGCGCCGGCAAGCTGGTGGCCAGCATCGACCAGCAGGCGGCGCAACAGGGTTATCTGGGTGTCCAGTACGCGGTGCGGGCGCTGGCCGGAGAGTTCTTGCCCGCCGAGACGCTGATCGATACCACCCTGGTGATGGCCGAGACGCTGAAATAAGGCCATCGCGCGAATGTCGCTGTTTCCTCTCCATCGCAACATCACGCTCAAGTTCATCGCTTACCTGATGTTTTTGAGCGTCATTCCGCTGCTGGTCCTCGGGATCACCTCCTACCATATCTCCCGCAATATCCTGCAAGCCGAGGCCCAGCGTTATGCCTTGCAACTATTGCGCAACCAGCGGGATTACCTGGAGTTGCAGCTCGATCAGGTCGAAGCCCTGCTCGCCAATATCGCCGGAGTGGAAACCATCCTACAGGCGCTGGGCGATCCTCGCCCCCGAACCGATGTTTACACCCGCCTCGCGACCCAGGCGCGCATCGGCTATATCCTCAACAACTATTTGAATCTGAAGGGACTGACTTCTATCGACATCTTTACGCTGGACGGCGATCACTACCATGTGGGCGACACGCTGGATGTGGGCCAAGTGGATACCGCGGCAGTGCGGCAACTGTGGCAGTCCGCGCGCGACAGCGAACGACTGGTGTGGTGGGCTGGGGTGGAGCACAACGTCAACGTCAATTCCACCCACGAACAGGTGATGACCGCCGCCAAGGTTCTGCGGCGCGTGAATCGCGAAACGCTGACCCAGGAACCGCTGGCGCTGTTGCTCGCCAATTACAGCGTCGATGAACTGTATGACCGGTTTCATCGCACCGACCTGGGCGAGGACGCCTATATCCGCGTCGTCGATCAGCGGGGTCGGCTCATCTACCATCCTGATCGGGCTCTGATCGGCAGCCGCATCGATGCCACGCCCTGGCATGTCAACGCCGAGCCCGAAATGAGCTTGACCGCCGTCATCGCGGGCCAGCCGCATACGATCAACCATGTCGTTGTACCGCGCAACGGCTGGTACCTGGAAAGCATCATCCCTAATCGCACCCTCGCCGCCAAGGCTGTCCAGATCCAGCGCAACACCGCTCTTATTCTAAGCGCGTGCTTCGGCATGGTCGGGCTGGCGGCCCTGTTGTATTCGCGGCGGGTCGTGCAACCGATCCGGGCGATCATCGACGGTTTCAAGCAACTGCAAACCAACAGTCTGGACCCGCGGGCCCGGCTCGTGGTGCCCGGCCGTGACGAAATCGGCGAACTGACCCGCTGGTTCAATGCGTTCATGGACAATCTGGCGGCGCGGCAGGCGTCGGAACAGGCGCTGCGGGGCAGCGAGATGCGCTACAGCTTGGCCGTGCGGGGAGCCAACGACGGGTTATGGGACTGGGATCTGCGGCATCAACAACTGTATTTGTCGGCGCGTTTCAAGGATATGCTGGGTTATGCCGAGCACGAGTTGAGCGCCGATCCCACCGAATGGCTTTCCCGCATCCACGCCGAGGATCGCGATCGCTTCAACGCGGCGCTTACCGCCCATCTGACGGGCGAGGCGCCCTATTTCGAGTGCGAACACCGCCTGCGGCGCAAGGATGATCGTTACTTGTGGGCGCTCGGTCGCGGTTTGGCGGTGCGCGATGCCACTGGCCAGCCGTACCGCATGGCCGGATCAAGTACCGATATCGACAGCCGCAAGCACAGCGAGGAACAACTCCGGCACCATGCCTTGCACGACACGCTGACCGAACTGCCGAATCGCGTCGCTTTCCTGGATTATGTGCATCGCGCCATCGAACGCCACAAACGCCATCCGGACCACGGTTACGCCGTCCTGTTTCTGGACCTGGATCATTTCAAATTCATCAATGACACCCAGGGCCACGGCGCGGGCGATGCGCTGCTGGTCGAAGTAGCCCGACGCCTGCGTTCGGTCATCCGCGCCACCGATGTCCTGGCTCGACTGGGTGGTGACGAATTCGTGCTGCTGCTTGAAGATATAACCGACGTTCACGACGTGACCGATACCGCTGACCGTCTCCTGCTCGCCTTGGCGCCGCCGTTCGCGCTCAAGGAACAGATCGCGGTGACTGTCTCGGCCAGTATTGGCATTGCCGTCGGGTCGTTGACCTATGAAACGCCGGAACAACTCCTGCGGGACGCCGATATCGCGATGTACCGCGCCAAGGCGCTGGGCAAGGCCCGCTACGAATTGTTCGATATCGTCATGCGCGACCAGATCATGCGCCGGCTGGCCTTGGAAACCGAACTCAAGCGCGCCTTGGAGCTTGGGGAATTTCGGTTGTGGTATCAACCGATCATCGCCTTGGAGCCACGGCAACTGCATGGTTTTGAAGCATTGCTGCGCTGGCAGCACCCGGAGCGCGGCCTGCTCGCGCCGGGTGAGTTCATGCAGGTGCTCGAGGATACCGGACTGATCGTGCCGCTCGGCATTTGGGTGCTGGAGGAGGCATGTCGCCAGTTCGCGGATTGGCGACACCGTTATTCCAGCGCCGCGCCGCTTAAAATCAGCGTCAACCTGTCAGCTAGGCAGTTTCGGGACACCAGTTTCGTGCAGCGCGCGATGGCGATATTGACCGCCAACGATATTCCGGCGGCGGCGCTGGCGGCGGAAGTCACCGAAACCGCCCTGATCCAGGATACCCAGGATGCCGCCGTGATGCTGAGGCAATTGGAGATGCTCGGGTTTGAAATCCACATGGACGATTTCGGCACCGGTTATTCCTCGCTCAGCTATCTCGATAGCTTCCAGGTGGACGCGATCAAGATCGACCGTTCGTTCGTTGCCAAGATAGCCACCGGCGGAGGGCGCCCCGGCCTGATCAAGACGCTGATCGCCCTGGCGAAGGAAATGCGGATCAAGGTGATCGCGGAGGGTATCGAAACCCCCGAACAACTGGCTTATCTCACCGCGCACGGCTGTCACTACGGTCAGGGTTACCACTTGTGTCGTCCGCTCGCGCCCGAAGCGGCCGAGGTCATGCTTGAGGGCGGTTCAGTTACATAATACCGTTTCCCGATAGGTTTTATCTTTTTCAGATCAAAAACCATACTGTTCGTCATACCCGCGAAAGCGGGTATCCAGTTTTTCAGCGGCTGCCTGGATTCCCGCATTCGCGGGAATGACGAAAACCTATTCAGAATTGGTATAACACCCAACCGCGTCATTCCTGGGAACCTGCCCGCGATTACCGACCAAGGCTTCCGATACCTGACTGAAGACCAAACCATGTCCCAAATCATCGTCCACACCGCCGCGCCCTTGCCGGCGCGGGAACCACTGGAAACCCTGGTCGCCGACCTTCTGACCGAGGCGCGCGTCCAGGGCGCCAGCGCCGCCGAGGCGGCGGTCAGTTTCAGCAGCGCCTTGTCCGTCACCGTCCGCATGGGCGAGGTCGAGACCCTGGAGCATCATCGGCAGCGGGGTCTCGGTGTCACGGTCTATTTTGGGCAGAGTCAGGGCGCGGCCAGCACCGCCGACTGGCGACCGGAAGCGATTCGCGACACCGTTCGGAGCGCCTGCGCCATCGCCCGCCATACCGCCGCCGATTCCTGCACCGGCCTGGCCGATCCCGACCGACTGGCGCGGGAAATTCCCGATCTCGATCTCTATCATCCCTGGCCGCTGACCGCCGAGGAAGCCATCGAACGGGCCCGCGAGTGCGAAGCGGCGGCGTTGACGCTGGATCCACGCATCCGCAACTCGGAGGGTGGCAGCGTCACCACCCATGCCGGGCTGATGGTCTACGGCAACTCGCACGGTTTTTGCGGCGGCTATCCCACGACCCGGCATTCCATCAGTTGTTCGGTGATTGCCCAGGACGAAAGCGGGATGCAGCGCAATCACTGGTACTCGGTGGCGCGCGACCGCGACGAGCTGGAGCCGCCGGTCGCGGTCGGGCGGAAAGCGGCGGAGCGGGCGCTGCGGCGGCTGGGCAGCCGCCGGCTGGGGACCCGGCAAGTACCGGTCTTGTTCGCGCCGGAACTGGCGCGGGGTCTGATCGGCCATGGCATCGCCGCCATCCGGGGCGGGGCGCTGTATCGCAAGGCTTCGTTCCTGCTGGATCGACTGGGGACGCCGGTGTTCCCGGCGTTCGTGACCATTCGCGAACGACCGCGTCTGCGCAAGGCGTTGGCGAGCGCGCCGTTCGACAGCGAAGGCGTGGCGACCGCCGACCGCGATATGGTCAGCGGCGGCGTGCTACAGGGCTACGTGCTGGACAGCTACTCGGCCCGCCGACTGGGAATGGAGACGACCGGCAATGCCGGCGGTACGCACAACCTGATCGTCGAACCCAGCCCGCTCGGTCACGCGGAGTTGTTGCGGCAACTGGATACCGGGTTGTGGGTGACCGAGTTGCTCGGTCACGGCGTGAATGGGGTTACCGGCGACTACTCGCGCGGCGCGGCCGGCTTCTGGGTGGAGCACGGTGAAATCCAGTTTCCCGTCCACGAAATCACCATCGCCGGCAATCTGGCCGCGATGTTTCAAGGCATCGTGGCGGTCGGCGACGACGTGGATGCGCGCGGCGGTATCCGCTGCGGCTCACTGCTGCTGGAACGGATGACGGTGGCGGGGGAGTGAGGGCGGTGGTCAATCCGGCCGCTTGCGCAGCAGGAAATGGAACCGCCCGCCATCTTCGCGCGCTTCCAGCAGGGCATGGCCCATCTGCTGGCTGAACACCGCGAAGTCCCGCACCGATTCGGGGTCGGTGGCGACGATCCGCAGCACCTGGCCGCCGCGCAGACCGGCCAGCGCCTTCTTGGCCTTGAGAATCGGCAGCGGACAGCTCAGCCCGGAGGCGTCGAGTTCGGCGTCAACGGCGGTCATGGGCAGGGAGCCGGGGAGCCGGCGTGGCAAACCACCGTTTCCCGGTCGGTTTGATAGCCGCTTTGCCGCATGTCGCTCAACCCGCCCTTGTTCTCCACCTGACGATAGCCCATTTGCCGCAGCGTCTGTTCGGCGATACCGGAGCGGCGGCCGCTGCGGCAGTAGAGCACGATGCGGCTGTCGCGATCCGGCGCGACAGCGGCGATATGGGCGGCGATTTCGTCGTAGGGGATGTTGATGGCTTCTCGCACATGCTCCGCGCGGTATTCCTCGGCGGTGCGCACGTCGATGATCAACGGTTGGCCAGGGATGGGCGGGCTGTTTGGTCCAGCCAGCGCCAGGATCGAAAACAGCAGCGCGGCGAGCAATCCGGTCAGCTTTTTCATGTCATCTCCTTGAAGAATTGACGAAGGCCGGTTGGAAACCCCGCTGTTATAACGAATTGCATGGCTATTGCTCAACCGGCGACGACTGAACGAGAGAACAGCGTCTGTTTGATGCCCCCACCACCGAGGAGTTGCCTCATGTTGATGTCCGGTCAGGATTACCGCGATTCATTGCGACGCTACCAGCCGCGAGTCTATGTCAACGGCCGACTGATCGAGTTGGTGGCCGACGAACCGCTGCTCGCGCCGGGCGTGAACGGCGTGGCGCTGACCTACGATTTCGCCCTGCGCGAGAACGTGGCGGCGCTGATGCGCGCGACCCGACCGGATTTGGCCGGCGGCCAGCCGGTGAACCGGATGATCGCCATTCCCGCGTCGACCGAGGATTTGCTCGACAAGCTGGAAGCAGTGCGGCTGGTGTGCCAGGAAACCGGCTGCGCGCAACGCTATCTGGGCGGCGACGCGCTGGCCGCGATCCGGCAGACCACCGCGCGGGTGGACGCCGACCTTGGCGCAAGTTACGGCGAGCGTTTTCATGCCTATCTGGAACGGGTGTACGCGGAAGACCTGGCGCTCGGGGTGGCGATGACCGACGGCAAGGGCGACCGTAGCCGTCGGCCCAGCCAGCAGGCCAATCCCGACGCCTACGTCCGTATCGTCGAACGCCGCCCGGACGGCATCGTTCTGGCCGGCGTCAAGGCGATCATCACCGGCGCTCCCTATATGCATGAGTTGCTGGTGCTGCCGGGACGGAACATGACCGAGGCGGACGCCGCTTACGCGGTGTGCTGCGCCGTGCCGGTCGACGCCGAGAACCTCACCCTCATCGCCCGGCCCGCCGGTCGGCCCGGCGAACCAGCGGCCAAGTTCAGCGCCCGTTATGGCCAGTCCACGGCGGTGGCGGTGTTCGACCGGGTGTTCGTGCCCTGGGACCGGGTATTTTTGGCCGGGGAATGGGCGCATTCCGGTTTTCTCACCCGCGAATACGCGACGCATCACCGCCATACCTGCATCGGTGCGCGGGCGGGCTTCGGCGATCTGCTGATCGGCGCGGGCGCGCTGATGACCGAGGCGAATGGGCTTGACCTCGACCGCGCCGCCAGCCTGCGCGAGCCGATGGTGGAACTGATCCAGATCGTCGAGGGTTTCTACGCCTGCGGCGTGGCGGCCTCGGTCTACGGCATTCCGGACCCCGCCGGGGTCATGGTTCCCGAACCGGTATTCGCCAACATCGGCAAGCTGTTGCTGGCCACCCAGATTTACGACATGCACCGGATTGCCCACGAGGTTTCGGGCGGGCTGATCGTGACCCTGCCGGGGCCGGACGAGGATCACAATCCGGCCACCGCTGGCCGGCTTTCCGAACTGCTTGCCGGGTGTTCGGACATTCCCTACGAAAAACGCATCGAAGTGGCGCGCTTCATCGAGGATCTCACCGCCTCATACCAGGCCGGCTGGTATTCGGTGATCTCGCTGCATGGCGGCGGTTCGCCCGAAGCGATGAAGAAGGAAATCTGGCGGCATTACCCGGTCGGCGACCAGGTGGAACTGGTGGATCGCCTGCTGGAACGCGGGGTGTTGGCCGATGGAACGCGCCGGCCCGGCCGCCAGCGGCAACCAGGCCGTTGCTGCGCGGAAGGTTGCGCGGCGCCCGACGCCCTGCCGGCGCCAAGGTCCGCTGGGACCGGCGAACCGGATCGCACCGGCTGATCCGAGTTCCTTGGGGTAGAGGCTGTCGAAAAACTCCCCATTGACTTTTAATAAAAATTAGGATTTACGCATTGACAGGAGGTTGAAATTGTGGGTTGAGGTGCTGCAAG
>ERZ761607.3521-NODE-3521-length-15011-cov-5.086387_pt1 | contig 15011 bp, 16 predicted proteins | sample MGYA00511164_ERZ761607 | MGnify/ENA primary metagenome ERZ761607 (study PRJEB28899, sample SAMN02445080) | bioreactor sludge metagenome | biome: EBPR sludge | place: Australia: Brisbane, Thorneside Wastewater Treatment Plant | collected 2011-06-22 ...
CGACGCTCGAAACCCTGATCCTCGACATGATCTCCCTCGACTATCACGAGGCCCTGTGTTCCGGTGCCGGCCATCAAGCCGAAGCGTACAAGGCCAAGTCGATGAAGGAGAACTGGGGCAAATATGTCCTGGTGGTCGATGGCTCGATTCCCACCAAGGACGGCGGCGTTTACTGCATGGTGGCCGGTAAGCCGATCCTGCAAGCGGTGAAGGAAGCCGCGGAAGGCGCAGCGGCGATTATCAGCATTGGTTCCTGCGCCTCCTGGGGCGGCATTCCCTCCAGCGATCCCAATCCAACCGGGGCCAAACCGGTACATGCGGTGTTGCCCGGCAAAACGGTGATCAACCTTCCGGGTTGCCCGCCTAATCCTTACAATTTCCTCTCTACAGTTCTCTATCTGTTGACCTTCGGCAAACCGCCGGATCTGGATATCAAGAACCGGCCAAAATTCGCCTATGGCCGGCTGGTCCACGAAAACTGTGAACGGCGCCCGCATTTCGATGCAGGGCGCTTCGCCCTCGAATATGGCGATTTTGGCCACCGCCAAGGCTGGTGCCTGTACAAGATCGGTTGCAAAGGACCAGAGACCCACGCGAACTGCCCGGCGATTGGCTTCGGCGATGCCGGGGAAGGTAACTGGCCGGTTGGCATTGGTCATCCCTGCTTTGGCTGTACGGAGCAAGGCATTGGTTTCACCAAGCCCCTGCATGCGCTGGCGGATGTCAAGACCTTTTCACCGCCGGCAGCCTTTCCAACGGTGGACTCGCCCAAAGGCGAAGGCATCACCCCAGCCGCAGCGGCGATTGCCGCGGGCATCGCTGGGCTGGGCGCCGGGGCTGGAGCAATGGCGCTACGCGGCATGAAAGATGAGGGCGAAGAGGGCGGCAAGGAAGCTTCTTCCCGTTCTTCATCCGGGCAACACTAGAGGGGAGCGCTGCTATGGATCTTGAACGCCGTCGATTCCTGCGCGGCGCCGCGGGCGCTGTGACGACCGCCGCCGCTGCGGTGGCTGCACCGGTCAATGAAGCGGCCGCTTTTGGCCCGCGTGAACCGAAGACCTTGCCACCCAAGGCTGTTGGAATGTTGTATGACTCGACGCTATGCGTTGGTTGCAAAGCCTGTGTTTCTGCTTGCAAGCAAGCGAATGGGATGCCTGCTGAGCAGCCGGCATCATTGGCGGCTTGGAATGAAGGCACGTGGGATGCCGCCGAGGACATTTCCGGCAAGACCTTGAACGTGATCCGGGTTTATCAGAACGGGACGATGGCGGAGAAAGATCGCGAGCAGGATGGTTATGCGTTTGTCAAACGCCATTGCCTGCATTGCGTCGATCCCTCTTGCATTTCGGTCTGTCCGGTCAGTGCCATGCGCAAGGACCCCGTAACCGGCATCGTCACCCATAATCCCGATGCCTGCATCGGCTGCCGCTACTGCGTCTACGGATGCCCGTTCAACGTCCCGCAATATCAGTTCGATGAACCGTTTGGCCGGATTTCCAAGTGTCAATTTTGTAATCACTTGCAGGCACAGGGCAAGCTCCCGGCCTGCTGCGATGTGTGTCCGACCGGCGCCTCGTTATTCGGCTTGGTCGAGGATCTGCAAGCCGAAGCTGAGCGGCGTTTGGCGGCCCAGCCGGGGACGCTGTATGAATTTCCTCGCGGTAAGCTGGGCGGCGGCCGGCCTGGTCATGAAGCACCCATCGGCCACTACCAGCCACACCTCTATGGTGAGAAGGAAGCCGGCGGTACTCAAGTGCGCTACCTGACGGGCGTTCCTCACGAGAAACTCGGCTTGCCTAAATTACCCGATCACTCCTATGCCGCTGTTTCGGAGGGGATGCAGCACACGCTCTATAAAGGCATGATCGCGCCATTGGCTTTGTTTGGCGGGCTGGTCTTCCTGGCCCGGCGTAGCTCCAAGACGCACCGCGATGAAGACCCGGCCCGCAGCACCGATGAGGAGGATGCGTCATCATGAGCGAGACAGCGCCCCGGCCGCTCGGTGGCCCGATTGTCACCAAACCTTTTGCTATCCTCGGCGTGTTCTTGTTGATTGGCGGCTATTTCATCCTGCGCCGTTTCCTGTTCGGCATGGCCGACGTATCGAATATGAGCAACGGTTATCCGATCGGTACCTGGGTGGTGCTGGATGTGGTGATCGGCACTGCTTTTGGGTGCGGCGGCTTTGCCATGGCGCTGCTGGTCTATATTTTCAACCGCAACGTCTATCATCCGCTGATGCGTCCGGCACTCCTGGGCGGGGTATTCGGCTACACCCTGGCCGGTCTGGCGGTGATGATTGACTTGGGTCGCTACTGGAACGCCTTTAATCTTTTGATGCCCTGGTATGCGCAGATCAATTCGGTGATCTTCGAGGTGGCATTGTGCGTCATGGCCTACATCACTGTGTTGTGGATCGAGTTCTGGCCAGCGTTCCTGGAGCGCATGCCGGTCGCGATTAAACAGCGGTTCAACCTGCACAAGCTGCAAGTTTTCTTGCGGCGCTACATGTACGTCTTCATCGGTCTGGGGGTGTTGCTGCCAACCATGCACCAATCCTCGCTGGGTTCCGTGTTGCTGATCATGGGTTCCAAGCTGTCGCCCCTCTGGTATACGCAGTGGCTGCCATTGCTGTACCTGATTTCAGCGCTGACCATGGGTTACGGGGTGGTGATGCTGGAGTCTACCCTGGTGCAGCGGTCGTTCAAGCTGCCGTCCGAAGCTGCGTTGTTAGCCAAGCTGTCGCGAGTTGCCGCTGGATTGCTGGTGCTGTTCCTGGCAGTGCGCTTTGGCGATTTACTGGCGCGCGGTCAGTTGGGCCGAGCTTTCGCTGGCGATCGCTACAGTGTGCTGTTCCTGATCGAAACCGCCTTGTTTGCCGCGCCGGTCCTCATCCTGGCTTCGCGGCGGCGTTGCGCCAATATGCGGCTCCGGTTCCTGGCCACGATCAGCCTGCTAGCGGCTGGTTCGCTGTACCGGATGAATGGCTATCTGTTGGCCATCGATCCCGGCAACGGCTGGACGTATTTCCCTTCCGCGCCGGAGTTGATGATCACTGTCGGCGTGGTGTGTCTCGAAATTATGCTTTATCTCATTTTCGTCAAAACCTTGCCGGTACTGCCCGGCAGCATCGCTGAAGCGTCCGGGAGGCCGTCGTGACTCGTATCACCATCGATCCCATCACCCGCATTGAGGGCCATCTGCGCATCGATTGCGAGGTGGAAAACGGCAAAGTGACGAATGCCTGGTCCTCCGGGCAAATGTGGCGCGGCATCGAGGTCATCCTCAAGGGCCGCGATCCGCGCGATGCTTGGCTGTTCACCCAACGCATCTGCGGCGTTTGCACCACCGTACACGCCATTGTGTCCGTGCGGGCTGTGGAAAACGCTCTGGATTTAGAGGTGCCGCTGAATGCCCAGTACATCCGCAACATGATCATCACCGCCCACGGAATTCACGATCACATCGTGCATTTCTATCAATTGGCGGCGCTGGACTGGGTGGATATCGTTTCGGCGTTGTCAGCCAGCCCCGAGGGCGCGGCAAAACTGGGCGCTACCCTATCCGACTACCGGCGTAACAGTGTGCCGGAGATTCGTCAGATTCAGGAGAAACTCAAGGCGTTTACCGGCACGGGGCAACTCGGCGTCTTCGCCAGCGGCTACTGGGGACATCCGGCGATGAAGCTACCGCCGGATGTCAATTTGCTAGCGGCGGCCCATTATCTGCAAGCGCTGGAATATCAGCGCATTGCCAACCGGATCGTGGCTATTCTCGGCGCCAAGACCCCGCATATCCAGAATTTGGCGGTGGGCGGAGTGGCGAACCCGATCAATCTCGATAGTCAATCCACGCTGACCCTGGAGCGGCTGTTCGCCATCAAGGCCGAAATCGACAAGCTCGGTGAGTTCGTTAATCAGGCGATGATTCCCGACGTAGCGGCGGTCGGTGCCTTGTATGCCGATTGGACGGCGCATGGGGCGGGTGTGACCGATTATCTATCGGTGCCCGATTTGCCGCTGGATACCAAAGGTACTCAATTTGAGTTACCCGGCGGCTTTGTGCCCAAGGGCGACTTGTCCCAGTTCAAGCCGATCACCAGCTATCAGGATGGCTATTTCCGCGATGGCGTTAAAGAGAGCGTCAAGCACGCTTGGTATCAGTATCAGGGTGAGGAGAAGGCGTTGCACCCTTACGAGGGTCAGACGAATCCGCATCACACAGCGTTCCAGGATGACGGCAAGTATTCCTGGGTCAAGGCGCCGACTTTCTATGACCAGCGTGCGCAAGTTGGACCGCTGGCTAATGTGTTAGCGATGGTGGCTGCCGGTCACGAGCCGACCAAACGGCATCTCAACCGGGTGCTGGAGATTGCTAGCACGGTGGCGGGCACGCCCATTCCGGTGACGGCGCTGCATTCGACGATTGGCCGGATTGCTGCGCGGGCGGTGCGCTGTGCGGTACTGCTGGAGTCGTTACAGAATCAATGGCAACTGCTGGTCAATAATATCGCCAAGGGGGATTTTGCCACCTTCAACCGGCCGGTCTTTCCCAAGGGGGAGATTCGCGGTTTCGGCTACCACGAAGCGCCGCGCGGGGTGCTATCACACTGGACAGTGATCGAAAACGGTAAGATCAAGAACTATCAGGCCGTGGTGCCCAGTACTTGGAACGCCGGCCCGCGGGATGATAATGACGCTATGGGGCCTTATGAGGCATCGCTGGTCGATAATCCGGTTGCCGATGCTGAGCTGCCGTTAGAGGTGTTGCGCACCGTGCATTCCTTCGATCCTTGCCTGGCCTGCGCCATTCATCTGGTGGATAGCCGGAAACGGTCAATTGTTCAGGTTAAGGCGTTTGGATGAGAGTGATTGTATTGGGCCTCGGCAATATCCTGCTCCGCGATGAGGGCGTTGGGGTGCGGGTGGTCGAGGCGCTGGCTGAACGCTATATATTGCCGGCGGAAATTGAAGCCGTGGATGGCGGCACGGTGGGTATGGATCTGCTGGATACCCTGGCCGGTTGCGACCATCTGTTGATCTGCGATGCAGTGCAGACCGGCGCACCGCCAGCATCCGTGGGGAGGCTGGCCAATGCCGAAGTGCCTGCTTTGTTCCAAACCCGCTTTTCGCCACATCAGTTGGGTCTATCGGAGGTGCTGGCGACCTTGATTCTGATGGAAGAAGCGCCGGCGGCAATTACCTTGGTGGGCGTGGTTCCCGTGGATATGGAATTGGGCGCTGAGCTGTCGCCTGAGGTTACAGCCGCCGTCGGCCTGGCGGTCGAGACGTTGGTGACGGAATTACAGGCGATAGGTTTCCGTCTCGTTCCCAGTGTTTCTCCTGCGGGGGACGATGAGAATTTCAGCTTTTCCCTTACCCCCTGCCTCTTGCCTGCTTGGGAAGAGGAAAACTTCAAGATCCACTGAAAGCCATGTGCATCGCCATCCCTGTTCAAGTGCTTGAAGTGCATGGCATGAATGCGCGGGTGGCGCGCCATGGCGAACAACTCGAAGTGAGCTTATTGCTGCTTGCCGACGAGCAGATTGCGCCCGGTGATTATCTGATTCTTCAGGCGAGCGCTTGGGCAGTGGAGAAAATTGCCCCTGAAGAAGCGCTGGAAATCTACCGCCTGTTTGAAGAGTTTGCCGGGGCGAACTGTTCTGTTGATTGAACGAGCAGGCTGGCTGGGATGATCTGCCGGGGCGAAGTGATCTTGATGACAACAATCTAGATACTGTAGTCACGAGATCTTGAGCCAGAGAACAAGACATCGGATTTGAACGGCGGCAAGGAAAGAGGCGGTGTTTTTTGCGTATCTTGTGGCGATGCCGCGCCATCTTTTCAGGTGCAGGAAAGCGTTTTCGACGAGGTGACGAAGTTTGTAGAGTTCTTGATCATAAGGTCTTTGAACGAGACGGTTTTTCTTGGGGGGTATGACCGGCTCCATGTTCTGGCCCGTCGCCTGATCGATGAGCGCATTGCTGTCATAGCCACGATCCGCCAGCAGATAGTCGGCGCTCAATCCTTCGATCAGGCGGCCAGCCTGTGTGCAATCCGCCGTGGTACCTTGTGTAATAAGGACTCGGACCGGCAGACCATGCGCATCCACGGCCAGATGTATCTTGGTGTTGAGCCCCCTTTGGTGCGACTCATGTCCTGGTTGCCTCCGACGGCCCCGGCCGCGTGCGGCTGGACTTTGCAGTGGCTGGCGTCGATCATCAACCATTCGTAATCTGGCTCGTCGATCAGGAGATCCAGCAGCTTTTCCCAAATGCCCTTATCCCGCCAGCGAATGAACCGGCGGTGGGTGTTGCTCCAGCCGCCATAGTCCGGCGGCAAATCCCGCCACGGCGCACCCGTTCGCAATATCCAGAAAACCGCATCGATAAACAATCGATTGTCTTTGGCAATGCCACCCCAAACACCTTCGCGCCCCGGCAGATGCGGCTCCAGCAATGCCCAGGTTTCATCGGAAAGATCGTGACGGTGATGGGCAGGAACTGCGTGCTTCATGGGGCCTCCTCCTTTTTTGTCCCCATAATGCTCTCATATTTTTAATCTCATGACTACACTATCTAGTTCCTTTGTATCCAATGTCATTTGCGCCTAACGCCCCGGCAAGCGGTGCTCAGTACGGAGTCTGGCAGGCCGGGCACGAGTGTCCGGCCTGCCAGACTGATCGATTCGTAGACTCAACGCAGAGTTAACCGGGCGATGATGAATGGACACATTACCCGACCCGCGAGGCGCAGGATAGGCACACAGCGCCGCGCGGCCAGGGTGCCATGCCGTCGTTGTTGGCGCTCCGGTTGAGCGACGACGTTAGGCGGCATTTGTTTTCGCGCTCATACGCACTATACGTTCTGTTCAGAGGCCGGGGCCACTTGGGGTGCCAGCAACGATGAGGCAGCGACCAGTGAGGCTCTGAGCAGGAGTGATTCAGGCACTACCTCAAAGCGCTGGCCCCCGATTTCAACAGTTCGGCAAGGTGAATCGCCGCAGACAGAGCAACAAGGACTGCTGCCAACTGTGGCATTGAGCCATTCTTCGATCGGCTGGCCGGCGACCCAGATGCGGTTCGACTCGGATGGCGCTTTCCGGAACTTTGAATCGTCGATGGCTCGGACCTCCAGATCGGGCTCGATGCCAAGCGGGGCGAGCGCAACTTTGAGTTTAGCCACCGCCTGGAATATCTCATGATACGTGGCATCGCAGCGATCGCATGTCTTACCTTCTGGGCTCAGGAGGCGTTGCCAGACAATTTTCAGCTTGAGCATTGCATAGCTCCTTCATGACGCCTAAACGGGGCGCTCACTGGCCTTTCGGTGCAACGCTTTGTTAGGCCGTCGTTTTTTCAGCAACTTCTTCTCATTGTGTCCACCAATTGCTCCGGAGGCAGCCAACCCCAGTAGACGGCGGAACGTCGGGCATTCCATATGGCTTGGTGCAGAGCAGACAGCTGCATGCCGAAGACCATCGCGCATCGCGATCAACTTTCGAATGGAGCTATCGAGTTCCTCTGCCTTGGATACCAATAATTGCCGGTCAATCTGGGGGCGTCCATCAGACCCTAACATGCGGGCGATTTCGTCTAATGAAAAACCAGATGAACGTCCTAGCGCGATCAGCGCCAACTGCTCCAATACATTAGCGCCGAAGAGTCGGCGCAGTCCCCGTCTACCTACAGAGGTAATTAAGCCCTTTTCCTCATAGAAGCGCAGCGTCGATGCCGGAATACCGGAACGTTTGGCGACTTCAGTAATATCCATAGCAACCCCCTTGACCTCAAGTCGACTTGAAGATGTACGCTAACACCATGGCCAAATCAAGACAAACACAGGAGAGAATATGAACTATCTACTATGCACTCTATTGATCGGGGTTGGCGCTACTGCGGTGATGGACTTGTGGGGACTCGCCCGCAAACTGCTGCTCGGCATCGCGCCACCAAACTATGCCCTAGTCGGCCGCTGGGTCGCCTATATGGCTCATGGGCGTTTTTGCCATGACTCGATCGTAGCGTCTGCCCCGGTGCGTGGCGAACACCTAATAGGGTGGACAGCCCATTACCTGATAGGTATTGCATTCGCGTCCTTGCTGATCGGTATCTGGGGACTCGCATGGATTCGGCACCCGACGATTGGCCCGGCGCTCACTATCGGTATTTGCACCGTGGCGGCACCCTTCCTCTTGATGCAACCAGGCATGGGTGCCGGCATCGCTGCCTCTCGAACACCACGCCCCACATCTGCTCGGCTGCAAAGCCTCATTACACACGCGGTGTTTGGCCTCGGCCTCTATGCAACAGGCTGCGCGATACACCTTATTTTCTCAATATGAAACTCATTCCAACCAACAGCAATTTTCTTATTAAGGCCAACCATACTCAGGAGAATTAAATGCGTATTCCCGCTCGTTTCGCACCGATCCTTTTCAGTGCCTTACTCTCGGCCATCATGGTTTGCATCGTTTCAGCCTTCGTCCTTACTATCTCACAAGGGATACACACTGAATTCCCGGCACAGTGGCTCAGAAGCTGTATAACGACATGGCCAGTCGCCTTTCCAACTGTCGCGATTGTGGCTCCCTGGGTACGGCGAATAGTCGGTCGAGTAACCGCTTAACCCAGAAGTAGATGGGTCAGATCTTCTCACATAAAGGGCCGCTGCGGCTTCAGATCCGTGGCAACGTCGCAAATCAGCCGGGCCGAAAGGAGTAGTAGCGACGAAAAGCATCGGCTGAATTTGCCTTATGATGAGCTGGATTCATTAATAGGCTTGTTCATAAATAATCATGGCTCATACATGGTCGCCCCTGTTTGCACAAGCCTTCATGGATGACAGCGAGCAGGACATAGATTGCGGCCATACATCCGGACTTTAAAAGAGGCTTGGCCTCGGTCCCTGATGGAATATGCTGGCGGACTCCACCATCAATATGTCGCGCTAAAGGCGCCTTGAGCCAATCGGGTTCTGTCCGCTACGGTCTGACCTGTCTTGCCATCACATCATGATTGCCCGAGCAATCGTTGGAGTGATACCAAGTAGCGTTCATAGATATATAGCAATCCTTTACAGGTTGTGGAATTATTAAAACTAGGAGTTACGCAGTTGCTGGTAAGGTATAGAGTGGGTTAGTCAAATAGGCTCGAATAGCGGGCCGAATAATGGCGGTTTTAGCCTCAGACCAACTGACTCCGGTGCGGTAGCAATGCCACTCCAAGCGCAGGAAGGCACGCAAGCACAGGCCGATGTGGTTCCGTTGAGCCCGGGCCGTACGCACCTGAGCGCGCTCAACACCACAGTACTGCTTGATCCCGCGATGATCGTGCTCGATCATCCAGGCATAGTCGGCAAAACGAACCCGTGTCAGCGCGCTCATCTTCAGATCATTGCTCGCCCACCACTCAATGTCACCGTCTGGGGTGACGATCTTGAACAGGCGAATCAAACCATAGCCTTTCAGATGAACGACCGTCGCCATGGTGTCGACCTCGACACGCGCCACCGGGCGCAAACCACACCGATCCGGATTGACCAAGCGGTTGGCTTTCAGGCGCGTCAGCCAGACCCAGCCAAGTGCCCGAATTTGTTTCAAGTTCTCCAGGCTCCCATACCCACTGTCGAAGACCACGCATTCAGGTGCAAATCGGCGTTCGTGTGCGGTCTTCAGCAGGGCTTGGAAATGATCATTTTTAGTCAGAGCATCCCCGGCTTTGTCGTAAAGTCGGTAGTCTAGAGGAACATGGCGGTCACCTTCCGTCCAAAGGAGCGTGATCAGATTAATGCCTTCCACCACCGCATGGTGCTTGCCCGACCCGTGGCGTTGCACCCAGTCCATTTTTTGCGCATAGGGTTTGCCCAGTGTCGAATCATCGACGACCAGAACCCCGCCGCACCGCTCGATCTGTCCGGCTGCTTCGTGCCAAAGTGTCGTCGAATCGGGCTCCAGACGGTGCAGCAGACGGGTAAAAGCATCGTGTGCCGGTGCCGTCGGCTGTTCGGGTTGGACCCGCGCTGCTTCCGTTGCGCTGCACACCTTCGGTGTGGCAATCAGAAAATGGATATACGCTTCGTCATTCACTTTCGGTAGATTCATGTCGCTTTTGTACACCATCCGCAGGCAACTGCGTAACTCCTAAAATGATATCATCTGTCATTTCGTTATAGAGCGATGAGATAACGATGGCAACTGTGATCGTTCGCAACCTACCGGATGAAGTGCATCGCGCCCTGCGGCTTCGGGCGGTGCAGCATGGCCGCAGCACTGAGGCCGAGATTCGCGCCATCCTGGGGCAAAGTGTTCATTCGGAGGAGCGGCTGCGCATCGGCACGGAATTGCGGCGCTATGCCGAGCACATTGGGGGGGTCGAGCTCGACATCCATCGGTACCCGGCGCCCATCGAACCTGCCTTGTTCGAATGATTATCCTCGACACGAATGTCATTTCGGAACCGCTACGACCTCGGTGTTGCGAGGCGGTGACCGCGTGGCTCGACGCCCAAGCGGCTGAGTCCCTGTACCTCATGGCTATCAATGCCGCCGAGTTGTGGGCAGGCATTGCCATAATGCCCGAAGGCGCGCGCAAGGCCGCGCTGGAAACGTCGCTGGGCGATGTGCTCAACCGCCTGTTTGGCCCACGGCAACTCGACTTTGACCATCGGGCGGCCCGAACCTACGCGGAGCTAACCCGTAGGACCCTGGCGGCTGGCACCCCGTTGTCGCTGGCCGATGGTTTAATCGCCGCCATGGCTCATACGCAGGGCTTTGCTGTCGCCACACGCGATACGGCCCCCTTCCGGGCCGCCGGGGTCGAGGTGATCAACCCCTGGGAATATCGCGGATGAACCTGGCCTTCCGGTTCCAGAGACGGGTGATCTCTGATGCCGTTTCCGGTAGGCGTGCTGCTGGCAGGCGCGCGAACAATAAATTCTAGTGCGGCGTTGCGCCGTGAGTGATTGACCGCAGACCACGCAACACGCGGCGGGTGGTGGCGTTTCAACGGTGCGGCGGGCACACCGTGCTTGGCGGACCTGGGCTTGACAGTCCGGGCACTGTTTCATGCGGGTATCGTGGGCAATGAACGATTGCCCGCACCCGCAAGGAACGATGCGATACTTTGTCACTTTCTGGGTGCGCCGGGTGCGGCCCCAGGCATCGACCGAGGTGCGCGGTTCGTAGAGGCGCCCGGCGTGGCCGACGATCAGGGTTTTTCCGTGGTGTACCACTTCGCTCCCAAGGGTGAAGTTCATGGAGTCGGTCCGATCGTGATGTTAATATATCAATAAAAGTAAATTTTATCATGATTAGGCGTATTATCAGGAATCGATTGCAGGCGGCTCATTTGTACTAAATAATATGATTACATGTTACGTTATTTACCATAATAAACCGAGACAGAGAAATTTTCTGTTACAAAAAGAGTGTTTTGCCATGATCAGCGTGGTGACTACAACTCAGCCGGACATGGGCCAAAATCATGATAAAGTGAGCTTTTGGTGATTAAATTAACATCACAGCTTGCACGAAGATAAAGGGCTCCGTTGCGTTAATTTTTATAGGGCAAGTTTTTCGAGAAGAGGCGCTGATGTCAGGCGCAATTAAGCGGCGAGGGAATAAAACGGCTTGGCAGCCGGAAGGATTGCACATCTGGCCCTTCTTGATCATGTGCATCAGCTCAATGCCCTGAAGGGTGGTCTGAGCAGAGGCAAAAGTTTGAAAGCCGAGCATCGGCTGAATGAGCCGTTTGATCGCGCGGTGATCCTGTTCGATCACGTTGTTTAAATATTTCCGCTGCCGGATGCCGATGTTGGAATCGGCGTCGGCGTCAGTGTTAAGCGCGATCAGGGCGGCGGTGTTGGCCCCACTCTGGTCGATGGTGACCTTCACCGGGCGGCCGTGCGGGCCGATGGCTTTCTGCAGAAACCGCAAAGCGGCCTGCTTGTCACGGTGCGCTGTAAGAAGAAAGTCAACCGTTTGCCCTCGCTTATCGACAGCGCGGTACCGGTATTTCCATTGACCCTTGATTCGAATATAGGTCTCATCCATCCGCCAACTCGTGCCCACCGGGCGCTTTTGTCCTTTGCGGAACTGCGGCGTAAACTTCTGGACCCAGCGGTCAACGCTGGAATGATCAACTTCAACCCCGCGCTCCGCCAACATCTCTTCCAGGTTTCGGTAGCTCAAGGGGTACGCCAGGTACCAACAGACACTCGTCAGGATCATGTCTTGTTCGAAACGATGGCCTTTGAAGTCAAGCATGCGGGTTCTCAGCGAGAGGACGGGGTGGGCGCGTAGCTTATCGAAATCGGACCTTCTCAGCTAACGCAACGGAACCGCCTTAGCCCCTCCACAATCCGTTCGGGTATCCCGACTAACGGTAGCAACATCGTCAGGCTCTCTTTGCAACAACACCCTCTATCATCCCTCTTCAGCCGCTAACTTTCCAAGTCGTGCAATGGAGCCTCCTCAATTCCCGGGGCGGTTCAAAATGACTTCTATATAACAATACCTTCGCCAAATAGCCCGATCTTATGCTGCACTAAGTGGTTGATTAATCCGCCCCAGATTTGCAGCCTGCTCAAGGGCTTGATCAATAATATTCGTCTCGGGCATTTTCGGAAGCATTTTTAACACCTCCCGGACGTATTTCCGGCCTCGGAAGTGGGCTTTGAGGTCATTGACACTAAAGCTTGGACAGTGCTCGCGTACCGGTCGCATCAGGATCTGGGACACATTGATCATCAGCATCGCCAGGTTGGCACTGTTGTAGACCGGCGTTGGCCTGATCACCATGAAGTCTTCCAAGCCCCAGTACTGTTTGGCGTCTCGGAAGTTGAACTCGATCTGGAAGCGCAAGCGATAGTAATCGATGAGCGTTTCGTAGCCTAACTCAAGATCGCTGCTGAAGAGGATGACATGGGCCTGAGCACCGGTGCGTTGATGGGTCTTCACCAGGATCACGACATTGAGCCGGTCGGGGAATGTTTTATGCCACACCGACAGTTGATAGATGGCCGTCTGAAGATGTCCTTCCACGATAGTGGCTTTGAGAAAGGCCGAGGGCACGTGTTGATAATCGAGCTTGCTGCCATACTTGCACCGTGGCCCGCGCCCGGCATAGGGGCCGTCATAAGGCAGATACAGCGCGCTGTTGTGGCGCAATTTGCTGATCAACGCTAAGCCCGCGCGACGGACCATTTGCAGCGCTTGATTATTGCCGAAGGCCCCGTCGAAGACGAAATAACGCACCGTCAGCGTCTGGCGCACCAGCGCCAGCACCTGGCGCAGCAGGCCTTGAACGAACTGCAAATACGGCGACAGACTCACCTCCCGGCGATGGCCATTGCGGCTGCCCTTCGGCCGCCCTCGGCCTTGACCCCGGCCCGCCTTGGGCGCTTTCGGGCAGCTGGTGGCCGCCCCTTTGCGAATCGGCTCCAGGCGCAACGGGTACGAACAGCGCCGCTGCACGCTGATCAACGTCAGGCTCAGACAACACAACCCCGGGATCGTCTTGCCAACCACCGAGGAGAAAAAACGCTCCAGACCGTGGGTCTGCTTGCCCGATTTGCTCACCATCACTTCATCGCCCGCCAGCAACCATTCCGTTTCATTGCCCAGCAGGTGCTGGCGAATCAACAACCAATGCACCTGGCCCCAGCTCAGCGTCGTGTTGAAAAACCGCTGCAGCGTGCGGTAGCTCCCCCCGCGCTCAGTCCAGCGCGACAGCCCCCGCATCGTCACCCGCCCCGTCATCGCCAACAGCCCTTCCACAAGGCAACTCAAACGGCTAAGGCTCGTCTTATCCATGCTCTGGTTCAAGCAGCTCAAAATCAGCATAATGTCGGGCATGGGTGACAGCCTCTTGAGAGAATAGGTCTTTAGGTGTGGTGCCTGTAACCTATCATCTCGGGCTGTCGCTCACCTCAGTTTTTGGCGAAGGTATTGATAATTTATAAGGTTATAATAACTGAATTGGGGGAAATCAGATGAACACCGAGAAAAAGACAATTATAGGCGTCTTAGCAAGTCATGATGACCAAAAACCTAATGTGCGCTTAGTATCAATTTTCACTCACATCTATCACGATTCCACACGAAGTCATCGGCTTGAGAAATTCCATTTTTTTTTTACTGGCGGTACATATGACCGTCTCTTTTACGGAGACGAGCAATTGGAAGTTCCCGCCTTGCCAATTGAAGTCGCCAAATGGCTAAAAGAATCCTGTGGTGTAACCCGTCTACCCTCGACACACGAGGGCGGTGTTATCATTCTTTCCTACCTCATTAGCCAACGAGAGTGCAGTATCGTCTGGCCATTCTATGCTCCGAACGCTAATCATTGGCAGCGCCACGAAAACCTTGCATTTATGCGACTCTGCGACCAATGGCATGTGAAACGACTTATGAATGCAGGCTCAGTGATGGCATGGTTCGATCATGAAGCGGAATTCGATGCAAAGCGCAACTTGCATTCATGTCCTCCAAAATTAGAGCTTGAGCGCAAAAATGGCAAGGTGCCGCTTACGCTAAAAGATGCACCTATCAAAGATATTTGGCCAAGTATACCGGGTGCTCCCGCCGTTGGACGACTGAAAGCAGAGTCGAAGTCTTTCCAAGATTTGACTCTAGCTCTCATTGCACACGATGATATGAAAGCTCGAATGATTGAGTTCGCTGTGGATCACGAACATGAATTCAGTATGTTCGGTACAATCATCGCTACAGGAACAACTGGACGAGAAGTTGCAGCAGTAACTTCAAAGGATATCGATTGCAAGATGATTCGTTACCATTCCGGGCCAAAAGGTGGAGATATAGAAATTGCAACTGCGATTCTTTTTAATTATTGTGACGTCGTGATATTTTTTGTTGATCCGCTTAAACCTCATCCACACATTGAGGACATACGTGTGGTGTTTCAGGCGTGTATGGTTTCGGATCAAGTAGTCATGATCACTAACGAAATGCACGCACGAGAATTTATGGCGCGGATAGTTCGTGGCAATGA
>ERZ761607.3522-NODE-3522-length-15008-cov-5.837290_pt1 | contig 15008 bp, 2 predicted proteins | sample MGYA00511164_ERZ761607 | MGnify/ENA primary metagenome ERZ761607 (study PRJEB28899, sample SAMN02445080) | bioreactor sludge metagenome | biome: EBPR sludge | place: Australia: Brisbane, Thorneside Wastewater Treatment Plant | collected 2011-06-22 ...
GGCGGATTCCTCGCACGCAAAGGCGACGGAGAGCCGGGCGTCAAGACCATCTGGCCCGGATGGCAGCGCGTCATCGACTGTGCGGGCAGCCTCCAGTTCATGCGCAAGGTCGCTGCGGGGTGAGTCGTGTATAAGGATAGCTTCATCCCCGCCGCCAACCGATGCCCACGATTGCGTAGATACCGATGCCGCATGGGGCAAGAAATCGGCCGGTGGCAGACGACTCAGCGCCCGGTCCATCGGCCAGGAGAGTACCCGCCTAGCGATTCACATCGACCACCACCCGTCCGCGCACCTTGCCGGCCAGCAACTCACCGGCCACCGCTAGCGCCTCGTCCAGCCCGATCTCGCGTGTCATGCTTTCCAGCTTGGCCGGATCGAGGTCGCGCGCCAGGCGCTGCCAGGCTTCCTGACGAACCGCCAGCGGCGCCATCACGCTGTCGATGCCGTAGAGCGTCACCCCGCGCAGGATGAAGGGAGCGACCGTCGCCGGAAAATCCATTCCGCCGGCCAGGCCGCAGGCGGCTACCGCACCCCGGTAGCGGGTGGTCGCACAGGCATTGGCCAGGGTGTGGCTGCCCACCGTATCGACCACGCCTGCCCAGCGTTCCTTGCCGATCGGCTTGCCCGGTGTCGAGAGTTCGCTGCGGTCGATCACGGCGGTCGCGCCGAGCGCCCGCAGATGCTCGGCTTCCGCGACGCGGCCGGTCGACGCCACCGTGCGATAACCGAGCGTGGCGAGCAACGCGATCGCCACGCTGCCGACACCGCCGTTGGCTCCGGTCACCAGGATTTCGCCGTCTTCAGGCTTCACGCCGTGCTGTTCCAGCGCCAGTACGCAGAGCATGGCGGTGTAACCGGCCGTGCCGATCGCCATCGCCTGACGTGGGGTGAACCGCTGCGGCAGGGACACCAGCCACTCGCCGCGCACACGCGCGCGTTCGGCCAGACCGCCGCAGTGCGTCTCGCCAACACCCCAGCCGTTCAGCACCACCTGATCACCAGGCTTCCAGACGGAGCTGGAACTCTCGATCACACTGCCGGCAAGATCGATTCCCGGTACCATCGGAAAACGCCGCACGACCGGTGCCTTGCCGGTAATCGCCAGACCGTCCTTGTAGTTCAGCGTCGACCAGGCGACGCGCACGCTGACGTCACCTTCCGGCAGGACGGCATCGTCGATTTCCTGGAGCCGTGCCTGGTAGCCGGCCTCGTCTTTGGTGATCAGAATTCCCTTGAACATGCTGACTCTCCTTGGCTGCAATAAAGATGAATGGTGGACGGCACCGGCAAATACCGCAGCAAGCAGGCGCCTGCACGGCAGAACGCGCCGGAACCGGCAGGTGAAGCTAGCCGCCGTCTGCCGCCTCGCCCCTCGCCGGCACGCGCACCATCGTCCGCCGGTAAAGATCAACGACGCGCGCCGCAAGCTCTTCCGTCGATACGCCCGCACCCGGCGCTGCGAGCACCGCCTTGAGGACAGTTGCGAGCACCGTGGCATCCAGCGTCGGTGGCGCGCCGCCGGTCAGCCCGGCGGGGGCAACAGTGTAGACCGCCCGTGCTTCGGCCGCGACGTGGGCGCCGCTACCGCTAGCGAGCCAGTCGACAGTCACCCCGGCCGCCGCGGCAATCGCCGAAGCCTTGTCGAGCGGTGGCATCCGCCCGTCCTTGAGGTAGGTGCGCAGCACCGACTCGGCCAGCCCGCAACGGCGCGCAAACGATGACACCGACTCCCTGCCGATGACCGCCTGCAGGCGCGCCGCCAGCGAATCGGCGAGTGCAGCAGAGGACGGCAGCCCTTGCCTGCCCCCCTGCCCTGTCGCTGGGTCGTTGCATGATTCGTCTTCGGGAGGGGTTTCGCGCATCGCTCGCCAATCAAAAAAACAGGTGCCGGAAAGTCTTGACATCTCGCAACATCTTGTCGAGAATTGCGGCCGGTAGCATAGCAGGAAACAGGGGGCTGCGCTGCCGGTTTCACCATTGCTGGCATCGTTTCAGACTTCCGGCCGGCAGCGTATGCACAGCAGCCGATCGACCAGCGTCGCCCCGCCGGGCTGACTGCCCGGGGCGCCGCCGCTACACGCGGAGATTCCCTGCGACAATGATGAACAGCAGGGGAAGTGGGCCTTGTCCGTTGACATTGAGCGTTGCGATACAAGGGGAGAATCGCCATGCGCCGGTCGGCAAAACACGACGAACGTTCGCCTCTGCCGCGGAGGCCCGGCCCAGCGCCTTTGCTCTCGGCCCTGCGCGACGCCTTCAGCCACCTGACCGGCAAGCCACCGGGCCCCGTCACCGGCCGCAGCGACTCCCGCCTGCACTGGGAGCCACTTGAACCGCGTCTGCTGCTCTCGGGCGACCCACTTGCCCTGCCGGAACTGCTCGACGGGACAGCCGGCGTCGCCACTGAAGTCCACAGCGCCGAGCCGCAGCTCTCCGATACCACCCGTGTGCTGATGGAAAATCCGGGCGAAAGCAAGGCTCTCGCCTGGTCGCTCACCGCCGGCGGACAAGCCTTCGCCGGCACCTCCGAACCCGCGCCGGACAGGACTGCCGCACAGGCAACCGGGATGGCCCAGGCCGGAGAAGGCGGGGTCGGCGCTGTGCAGGGCAGTGTCCAGGCGAGCCAGACGTTTTTCGACGCCGACTTCAACGCCGACGGCCGGCGCGACCTGTTCGCGGTCAGTCACCGCGCCGACGGCAGGGCGGTCGGCCAGTTGTGGCTCGCCACCGAGCATGGCCTGGTCGAAGGCGACAGCGTCGAACTCGGCGCCTGGCTGGCCGGCACCCGCCTTCTGCTCGGCGACCTCAATGGTGACGGGCGCAGCGACCTCACGACGATCCGCCCGGCCGCCAACGGCACCGTCATCGCCGATAGCTGGCTGGCCAGCGGCGACAGCCTGCTCGGCGCCGGCCGCAGCCCGCTCGGCAGCTACCCGACCGGCAGCGACTACCGTCTGAGCGATGCCACCGGCGACGGCCAGGCCGACCTGATCGTGCATTGGCTGCCGGGCGACGGCAACAACCGCTTCACGCTCTGGCCGGGCGAGGCCGGCGAGTTCCGTCAGAGCACCGACCAGGACACCCCCTGGGAAGACCTGGCGAACACCACCCGCCTGTCGCTCGACCTCAACGCCGACGGCCGCGCCGACCTCGTCCGGTTGCAGCGCAACCCCTACGCGGACGCGCAGGGCAGCGAGGACAGCAACTGGCTCACCGCCCTCACCGGACGCAGCGACGGTGGCTGGGACGTCACCCAGCAGACGCTCGGCATCTGGGCACAGAATGTCGCCCTGCTCGCCGGCGACGCCGACGCCGATGCGCGCCAGGACCTGCTGCGCATCTGGCAGGATGCGCAAGGGGTGCTGCAGCTCACCGTCTGGCGCAGCAATGGCAGCAGCTTCGAAGCCGGGAGCAGCACCCCCCTCGGCGCACCGCAGGCCGAACAGCAGTTCCACGCCGCCGACGTGAACGGCGACGGGCGCAGCGATCTGGTGCAGCTCTCGCGCGACGCCAACGGCCAGACCCGGGCCGCCGTCTGGCGGGCCACGCTGGTTGGCGATGCACTGCAGTACGACCAACTGGGCGATGACCTGCTCGGCACTTGGCGCGACGGGGCGCGCTGGAGCCTGCACGACCACAACGGTGATGGCCGGGCCGACCTGATCGCCATCGGACAGGAAGACGATGGCCGGCAACAGGTCGACATCTGGTTGACGGACGGCCGCAGCTTCGCCGGCCAGAACGGCTGGCAACAGGATCTCGCCTGTTTCGACGCCGACTTCAACGCCGACGGCCGGCGCGACCTGTTCGCGGTCAGTCACCGCGCCGACGGCAGGGCGGTCGGCCAGTTGTGGCTCGCCACCGAGCATGGCCTGGTCGAAGGCGACAGCGTCGAACTCGGCGCCTGGCTGGCCGGCACCCGCCTTCTGCTCGGCGACCTCAATGGTGACGGGCGCAGCGACCTCACGACGATCCGCCCGGCCGCCAACGGCACCGTCATCGCCGATAGCTGGCTGGCCAGCGGCGACAGCCTGCTCGGCGCCGGCCGCAGCCCGCTCGGCAGCTACCCGACCGGCAGCGACTACCGTCTGAGCGATGCCACCGGCGACGGCCAGGCCGACCTGATCGTGCATTGGCTGCCGGGCGACGGCAACAACCGCTTCACGCTCTGGCCGGGCGAGGCCGGCGAGTTCCGTCAGAGCACCGACCAGGACACCCCCTGGGAAGACCTGGCGAACACCACCCGCCTGTCGCTCGACCTCAACGCCGACGGCCGCGCCGACCTCGTCCGGTTGCAGCGCAACCCCTACGCGGACGCGCAGGGCAGCGAGGACAGCAACTGGCTCACCGCCCTCACCGGACGCAGCGACGGTGGCTGGGACGTCACCCAGCAGACGCTCGGCATCTGGGCACAGAATGTCGCCCTGCTCGCCGGCGACGCCGACGCCGATGCGCGCCAGGACCTGCTGCGCATCTGGCAGGATGCGCAAGGGGTGCTGCAGCTCACCGTCTGGCGCAGCAATGGCAGCAGCTTCGAAGCCGGGAGCAGCACCCCCCTCGGCGCACCGCAGGCCGAACAGCAGTTCCACGCCGCCGACGTGAACGGCGACGGGCGCAGCGATCTGGTCCGGATCTGGCGCAATTCCGAAGACAACGCGGTCGCCAGCACCTGGACCGCCGACGGTCCCGCCTATCGTTTCGCCACCAGCAGCAGCCTCGGGCCGTGGATCGCCGGCGGCCACTATCGCGTGGTCGGGGAAGGATCAGGCGAATGCGAGCTCGTGCGCAACTCGCTCGACTCGACTGGCGCGCCAACCGTCGATCGCTGGTACTACCGCAACGGCTTCGACCTGGCCGGCAGCGAGCGCCTCGCAGGCCCGCCGGCACCGGCACCGCTCATGCGCCACGCCCAGATCCTGCAGCAGGCAGGCGAAGCGCCCGTCGTCCGTCACTTCCAGCAGACCCTGCCGGCACCCGGCGGCAGCGCCACGAACGGTGGCAGCACACTGCTCGCCGACCTCGCGGTGAGCGATCTACAGATCACGCCGCACGGTGACTGGTCGCCTGGCGACCTGGTCACCGTCTCCTGGAGCACCGCCAACCAGGGTCTGATCGACACCGTCGGCGGTTGGAGCGAGCGGCTCGAAGTGCGCAACAGCAGCACCGGCGAACTGGTCCTTCGGCAGGAAATCGACAACGACCCCGCGGCCGGCGGCACGCCCCTGGCGGTCGGCGAAAGCCGCCCGCGCTCGCTGTCCCTCGCCTGGCCAGGCGGCAACGCCAGCGCCGGCCGCATCAAGTTCCGGGTCGTCGTCGACTGCTACGACACGATCGCCGAGCCAGGCAGCACCGGTACCGCCAACGACAACAATGAGGCAATTCGCTGGGTTGACAACGGTCCGGACCTGCAGGTGCGCAATCTTCGCGCCCGCTCCGGCAGCCTCGCGGCGGGTGCTCTCCTCGACATCGCCTGGGAAGACTTCAACGCGGGCGCCATCGCCACCCAGGCCGGCTGGGACGACCGCCTGCAGATCCGCAACCTCGACAGCGGCGAAGTCCTCTGCGACCTGCTGCTGCCCTACGATCCGCTGCAAGCCGGCCAGGGGTCGATCGCCGCCGGAACCTCGCGGCAGCGCAGTCAATCGTTCAGACTACCGGACGGCATCCGCGGCAGCGGGTGGATCGAGATCAGCGTCAGCGCCGACGAAAACCAGGCCGGCCGCGGTGCGCTCTTCGAAACCAGCCACACCGGCGACGCCGAAAGCAACAATCGTGCGGCGCTCCACGTGACCTCGCTCACCACCCCCTACCCCGACCTGCGCGTCAACCGCCTGCAGGCGCCCGGCAACGGCATCGGCAGCATGCCGATCAGCGTCGCCTGGACGGTTTCCAATCAGGGCGGCATCGACAGCGACGCCAGCTGGGACGACGAACTGGTCTACAGCAACGACACGCTGATCGGCAACGAAGACGACCTGCCGCTGGCCACCGTTCGTCACCACGGCGGGCTGCGTGTCGGCGAGAGCTACAGCCAGAGGGTGAGCGTCGCACTGCCGGTGCGTGGCGCCGGACGCTACTACCTTGGAATCCGCAGCGACCGTGCCGGTGAGCTGCTCGAACCCGACACGCGTGCCGACAACCAGAGCGACGCATTGGCCATCGACCTCGTCGCACCGTATGCCGACCTCGTCCCGGTCAACCTGAGCACCCCGACGGCCGCCCTGAGCGGTGAGCGCATCACGCTCGACTGGCTGGTGATCAACCGGGGCAACGCCAACACCGATCAGCCCCAGTGGAACGATCGTCTGCTGCTCTCCAGGGACGCCCAGGCCAGCCAGGATGATCTCGTTCTGGCCGACGCGCTGCTGCATTCCGGTGGTCTGGCGCCTGGCGAAACCTGCGCGGACCAGGCGACGATCGTCCTGCCACACGACCTGAGCGGCGATTACTACCTTATCCTGCACACCAACCCGGACGGCACGGTGGACGAAGCGACGGCGAGCGATGAGCAACGCGCCGCCAACAATCTCCTCGTCAGCAGCGGCACGCTGCATATCTCGCTCAGCCCGACCCCCGATCTGACGGTGGTCGACCTGCGTGCCCCCGACCTCCTGCGACCCGGTGACACCGCCAGTTTGAGCTACACGGTGAGCAACCAGGGCAGCGCCGCAAGTTCTGCCGCCTGGTGGGACCGCATCTACCTCGACCGCGGCACGCAGTTCGAGCCACTCGAGGTCGCCGCCGTCCTCAACAGCCAGCCCCTCGCACCCGGCAAGAGCGTCACCCACATGCTCACCGTGGAGCTGCCTGGCAACATCGAAGAAGGCGATTTCCGCTGGCTGGTACACACCGATGCCGACGACGCCCTCCACGAACGTCTCGGCGAAGACAACAACCGGACCAGCACCACGCTACACGTCGCCCGGCCCGACCTGGCGATCACCGCCCTGCAGGGTCCGGCCCTCGCCCGCTCGGGTGATCGGATCAGGGTGCAATGGCAGGTCCACAACCGCGGCGCCACCGCGTCCGGTGACTGGATCGACGCTGTCTACCTCGTCCAGGGAACGGCAAGACGGCCGCTCGGCGAACTGGTCCGGCAGGGCGGACTGGCGGCGGGCGCCGGCTACGACGCAGCGGCCGAGTTCGAGTTGCCGCTCGACTGTCGTGGCGACTATCGGCTTCTCGTGGTCACCGACGCCACCGGGCAGGTGGACGACCATGACCCGCAGGACAACCGGGACGAATTGCCGCTCAGCGTCGAGCAGTCACCCTGGGCTGATCTCGCGGTAACCGAAGTCAGTGCCCCGCAACGCGTGATCGGCGACCCGGCGCGCTTCTCCGTACGCTGGACGGTCAGCAATCAGGGCACCGGCGCCGGCCGGAGCACGGCCTGGAGCGAACACGTGATCCTCTCGACCGACGAGCTGCTCGGCAACGAAGACGACCGCGTCGTCGCCGAGTATCGCCAGCCGACGACACTTGCCCCCGGCGAAGCCGCCTCGCGCGAGGTGGAGGTGACCCTGCCGCCAGCAACCTCGGCACGCTACCGGCTGTTCGTCGTCGCCGATCCGTCGGGTGAAGTGTTCGAGAACTCTTCGCGCACCAACAACATTGACCACCTGCCACACGTACTCGACATCCTGCCCACCACCTATGCCGACCTGCAGGTGATTTCGCTCACCACCCAGGGAGCGCCGGCCAGCGGCCAGCCGCTGCGCGTCGAGTGGGAAGTCATCAATCGGGGCATCGACACCACCGACACCGGCGACTGGTGGGACGAAGTCTGGCTGAGCCGCAATCCGGATGGCAGCGACATCATTGCCAGCTTCGAGCCGGCCAGCCACATCGGCCAGTTGGCGCCGGGTGAGAGCTACCGTCGCAGCCTCGAGTTGAGGCTGCCCGACGGCGTCGCCGGCGACCACTACTTCAACGTGCGCACCGGCGGCCCCTTCGAATTCATCTTCGCCGACAACAACACCGCCAGCTCGCCAGTCGTCCCGATCACCCTGTCCAGTTCGCCCGATCTCATCGTCGCAAGCATCTCATTCCCCGCGGCCGCGCGGGAAGACGAGTTGATCGACGTTTCGTGGACCGTGCTCAACCAGGGACAGGCGGCGGCCAGCGGAATCTGGCAGGACGCGCTCTGGCTGGTACCAGCCAGCGGCGGCGAGGCGATCGAACTGGGTCGCTTCAGCTACGACCGCAATCTCGCCGCTGGCGTGAGCTATACGCGCAGCGAGCAGCTTCGCCTGCCAGTGCGGAGCGAAGGCCTCTACCGGCTGCAGGTGGTGAGCAATGCCGGGGCTGGCCCTGACGGTACGCAACCCTACGAACACGGCGTCGCGCGCGACAACAATGCGCGCCTCTCGGCCGACCTGATCGCCGTCGGCCTCAAGCAGCGCCCCGACCTGCGACTGACCGCCCTGAGCATCCCGCAACGGGCGAGCGCCGGTGGTACGCTAGCGGCTCGCTACTCGGTGAGCAACTTCGGAACGGCAGCGAGCAGCGGCCACTGGACCGACAAGGTCTATCTCTCGCCCGACGCCAGCCTGAGCGCCGACGACCAGCTGGTCGGCGACTTCGCCAGCCTCGGCGCGCTCGCACCCGGCGAAAGCTACGCCAACGAGTCGGCGCTGATCGACATTCCGCTGCGCCAGCGCGGCGATGCCTTCCTGATCGTCGTCGCAGACGGCAACAGCGAGGTCGACGAATTCCCGAACGAAACCAACAATGTGCATGTCGCACCGTTCCGCGTCGACCCGCTGCCCTTCGCCGACCTCGTGACCAGCGATGTCGTCGCCCCCGATCAGGGCGTGCACGGGGCCAGCATCGGGGTGCGCTACCGGGTAGCCAACCTGGGCAGCGCCCGCACGCGCGGCGAAACAGCTTCCGTTGATGGCTGGACCGACAGCCTCTGGCTGACACGCGACGCGCGCCGCCCGGGCGCCTGGAAAGGCGACATCCTCCTGGGTAGCTTCAACCATGCCGGAAAGCTCGAGGCCGGTGAAGACTATCGTGGCGACGTCCAGGTAGCCCTGCCCGACGACCTGGTTTCCGGCCAGTACTACCTCACGGTGTGGAGCGACACCTATGACCTCATCCTCGAAGACACGCTGGCCACCCAGATCAATCCCGACGATCCCCAACAGATCGACAACAACAACTATCGCGCGCGGCCGATCAGCATCCTGGGCAGTACGCCACCCGATCTGGTACTGGGCGAAATCATCGGCCCGACAAATGCCGATGCTGGCGGCAATTACAGCTACAGTTACAGCGTCTTCAACCGCGGCGATCGCTTCACCGGCGACTGGATCGACTCGGTCTACCTGAGCGACCATCCGGACCTCGCCGCCGCCCAAGAAGTCTGGCACCTGGCCGACCATGCCCACCGCCTCAGTCTCGGCGATGGCGAGCGCTACACCGTCAACCAGACGCTGGCGCTCGCGCCGTCGACAACGGGCCGCTTCCTCGTCGTACATACCGATGCGGACAATCAGGTGGACGAGTCCAACGAGCGCAACAACAGCCGCAGCACGACTTCCCTGCTCGGCGGCCAGGCGGCCGACCTGCGGGTCAGCGAACTGCGCAGCGAGACCGACCGCTTCTCGGGCGAGGAAACCAACGTCAACTGGACGGTGAGCAATTCCGGCGCCGCGGTCTGGTCGGGTACACGCTTCTGGGTCGACGCCGTCTACCTGAGCCGTGACTCGAACTTCATTCCTGACCGCGCGCAGCGCCTCGCCAGCGTGACTCACGCCAACGTAAGCGGACTCGCCAGCGGCGGCAGCTACACGGCTTCGGTACGGGTCCGACTGCCGGCTGGTGGCGACGGCCTGTACTACCTCCACGTGGTCACCGATGCCGACCCCGAGGGAAGCGGTCCGTCCCTCGGTCCGGCCAGGCAGGAACTGACCTCCGGCGGCGACAACAACATCGCGCGTGACCATCACTATGCCAGTTCGGTCTATGAAGCAGCCGGCAACGACAACAATCTGCGCAGCGTGGCACTGCCCGTGATCTACCGCGAAGCGGACCTGCAAATCGACGAAATTGCCCTCTCGACGAGCTCGGTCAACTCCGGCGACCCCCTGACCGCAAGCTGGAAAGTCAGCAACCACGGCAGCCGTGAAACACGCACCGACGCGTGGTTCGACGGGCTCTATCTGTCGCGTGACGCCTCTCTCGACGCAGGAGACTATCCACTGCTCGATGGTGGCTCCGGACTGGCTGCCAAGGGCATCAGCCTGAGCGACAACGGCCGGCCGAAATACCTGCAGCCGGGCGAATCCTATACCGCCTCGGCAAGTTTCAATCTGCCCGACTCGATCAGTGGCGACTTCCATCTCATCCTGCGCACCGACACCACGATCAGCAGCAACCCCTGGGAGAACAGCACGATCCGCGCAGGGCTGCCCGGCCTGGCGAGCTTCGGCAACGCCAGCGGAATGGTCGAGGAGTTCCGTGACGAAGGCAACAACGAAGCATCCACGCTTCTCTCGGTGACACCCAGAACGTCGCCGGATCTACAGGTCAGCGAAGTCGGCGCTCCCGCCAGCGCCATCGCCGGCCAGTCTCTGGCCGTGCACTGGCGAGTGGTCAATGCCGGTGGTGACACGCCCGCTGACCAGACGACCTGGAACGACCTGGTGTATCTCTCCAGGGACCGCTTCCTCGATCTCACTCAGGATCATTATCTCGGCTACGTCGAGCATTCCGGGGGACTGGCCAGCGGCGACAGCTATGAGTCCCGGCTGCAGATGGACACGCCGCCCGACCTCAGCGGTCCCTATTACGTCTTCGTGGTCAGCGACCCGGTGCGCGCCTGGGGAAGCGGCGAGAGCGGCAAGCTGCGCGAATTCGGCAACGAACAGAACAACGCCGGCGCGGCGCCACAACCGCTGCACATCGCTATGCCACCCGCCGCCGATCTCAAGCTGCTGCAGGCCACCGTCCCCGCCAGCGGCCGGGTGGGTGAGGAAATCCATATCGACTTCGCGGTAGTCAACGACTCGATCAACACCGCTCATGGCCACTGGACCGACGCCCTCTACCTGTCCGCCGACACCACCTGGGACCTCGGCGACCTGCTGATCGGCAAGGTCGGGCACAGCGGCGATCTGGCCGGCGGCAGCGCCTATCAGGCCACGCTGAGCACACACCTGCCGCCGGTCAAGGAGGGTCAGTGGCATGTCATCGTCCGGCCCGACCTCTACAACGACGTCTTCGAGGGCAGCATCGGCCTGCTGACGAGCGGGCTCGAGCTGCCACCGGGCGAAGCCAACAACCGCACTGCCGCAGGCGCCACGCTGCAGGTGCAAATACCCGAACTGCCGATCCGCAGTCCGCTCGCAACCACGCTGAGTCCCGGTGAGGAACGGGTATACCGGCTCAGCGTCGCGGCCGGCGAGACCCTGCGCGTCAGTCTCGACGCGCTGGTGGCCGAAGGCAGCAACGAACTTTACCTGCGCTACGGAGACATCCCGACCGGCTACAGCTTCGACGCCGCCTATGGCAACCCGGTCGCCGCCGACCAGCAGGCACTGGTCAGCGATACACGCGCCGGCAATTATTACCTGCTGCTGCGCGCGCGTCAGGGCGCAGCGCAGTCGCCAGTCAGCCTGCGTGCCGATCTGTTGCCGCTCTCGATCAGCCATATCAGCCCGGACCACGGCGGCACAGGCAACGACCGGCAGCCCTGGGTCACCGTAGACATCCATGGCGCCCACTTCCAGGCCGGCGCTCTCGTCAGGCTCTCGCGCCCTGGAGTGTTCGAGGCGGAACCCGAGCGCTGGCAGGTTCTCGACGCCACCCACATCCGCGCCGTGTTCGATACCCGACGTCTGCCGCTCGGACTTTACGATCTGACGATCACCAACCCCGACGGCCAACAAGTCACCGAAGCCCAACGATTTCTGGTCGAACGCGGCATCGAGAGCGAAGTGACGATCGGCATCGGCGGCCCGCGCAGACTCGACCCCGGAGACAGCGCCACCTACAGCGTCTCGCTGCAGAGCCTGGGCAATCTCGATACACCCTATGTACATTTCGTGGCCGGCGTACCCGAGATGGGTTATAGCGCCGACCTCCTCGCCGGCCTGCCGCTGCCCTATCTCGTCCTGGGCAGCGCGCCGGGCAGCCAGCCCGACGGCAGACTGCTCGACCCCGCGGGCAACACCCAGCGCTATGGTCCAACACCCAGCCAGGGCCTCAACCGCAGCGACATTCCCTGGGCACGACTCGACGCCTTGCACAACAGCAATGGCAGCAACCTGGCGCCGGCTTACGCCTGGGATGTTGCAGGCGGCGGCTTCGTCGGCTCGGCGTTCACCCTGCAGACCTATCCTGGACTGGCCGAATGGCTGAACTGGGACTTCGCAGGCCTGCGCGAAAAGCTCTACACGCTGCGACCGACCTGGCGGACACAAGGACTGCTCGATGGCGGGGTGGCGGATCTCGACCGGATCGCCGCCGGTCTGAGCAGAAAGTTCCTGTCCAGGGTCGCCAACGAGCACCTTGGCGGACTCGAAACGCTGGCGATGCCATTCCGCTTCGACGTGGTTGCTGCCGCCACCCCGTTGACCCGGGACGAATTCATTGCCGAGCAGAAGAGCTATGCGTCGAAGCTGCGTGCGGCCATCATCGGCGATCCCGCGGCGGCTCCCAGCCTGGCCGCACTGGCGGCCGATACCGGTCAGTGGCAGAGCGCCTGGCTGGCTGCCCTGGAAGCTGCGGGACTACTGCAACCGTCTGACGAAGCACCACCGATTCGCGAGCAGCCAAAGGTGCTGAGTCTCAATGCAACCCTGGCCAGCGGCATCGTGCTCGGCAAAGGTGGCGAGATCTACCGCACCCAGGCCGACCTCCTGGGTTTTTTCGCCAAGGTTCAGGAATGGTATGGCGATACTGCCCGTTACTCCGGTGATCCCGACGCGCGCCAGGCTCCGGTCGACTACGTGGAAGTACGCCAGAGCCTCGATGGCACGGTCGATGTTCCGGTTTCCCACAGTGCCGAGCGCGGGCAGTTCGAACTCGCCGCCAGTCACGAGACGCACTTCGTCGACTTCGACGTCTTCGTCGGCGGCCGATCCGAACTCGAGTACCTGCGCCACATCGGTGTCCTCGACGGAGAGTTCCGGCCAGTTACCGGTCAGTCGCTCAATCTGGCGCGCTACCTGCAAGCCGACGCCCGGCAGTCTGCCGGCAGCAGCGCGGCGTTGAGCGTCCGCCCCCCGCAAGCTCTGCGTGGCACCGATGGCCGGGCCTATGTTCCGCGCGGCACCGCCCTTCCCTACAGCCTCGTCTTCACCAATCCGGGCGAGAACCCGGCCGGCGAGTTGCGTATCGTCAGCCAGCTTGACCCAGTTCTCGATCCACGCTCGTTCCGCCTCGGCGACCTGCGCATCGGCAACATCGATGTCCACCTGCCTGGCGAGCGCGCCAGCTTCCAGGGCGATTTCGACTTTACTGCCAGCCAGGGCTTCATTCTGCGCGTCAGCGCCGGAGTTGATACAGCGAGCCGAATGGCCACCTGGCTGCTGCAGGCGATCGACCCGGACAGCGGCGAGGTACTGCGCGACCGCAGCCGCGGCCTGCTGGCAACGGCCGCTGACGCATCCCGCTCGGCTGCCGGTTCGGCACCACAGGGTTTCGTCAGCTACACCGTACGCGCCTCCGACGAGGCGCCTTCGGGAAGCGAGATCGGCGCTGCGTCGCGCCTGTTTATCGATGCGACGCCACCGATCGACGGCTCGGCGGCGAGCGTCAGGCTCGACGCCGGTGCACCGCAGACGACGCTCACGGTCAACACCCTCGGCCAGACAGGACCCGACCTCGCGCCGACCTTCGAGCTGCAATGGAGTGCACGCGACGATCTTGCGGGCATCGCCTCGGTCACCCTCCACGTCGCGGAGAACGGCGGCGATCTCCACATCTGGCAGCGTCGGCTCGGCCCGCAGACCACCCGGGCGCTATTCACTGGCGAGGCAGGCAAGCGCTACGAATTCCTTGCCGTCGCCACCGACCGGGCAGGCAACACCGAGGCCACGACACTGAGCAACGCGGCGCTGCCGGAGGATGGCGCTCGTCAGGAAGCGCTGGCTGGCCTGGGCATCAATGAAACGCTGTCGCAAACCACAGCCACACCGCTCGCCGCGCACGACCGCAGCTACCCGACCAATCCCCTGTTCGCCGAGGCCATCCGACAACTGCCGGGAACAGTCGCCAGCAGCTCGGGCAGCGACCTGCGCTCGGTGCTTGCACCTTTCGCCCTGCGCGGTTTTGCCCACGGCTATGCAGCCAGCGCCGCCGACATCGGTGCGCAGGCGCTGGTCGAGATGCCCGATCACCACATCCTGGCGAGTGCCGGGACGCTACGCAACCAAGTCTACAGTTACCACCCGGACGGCCTTCAGTCGACAGACGATCCGGGCATGCCGCTGTTTGCCCTCGATACGCCGGTGATCGATCTGGCCGTCGACGCGCTCGGACAGTTGTGGGTGATGACCGGCAACGAGCTGCTGCAGGTCGATCCGGCCAGTGGCGGCATTCTGCGGCGCCTGCAGCCGCCTGGAGGAGAACCTCTGACCCATGCCTTGGCGGTCGATCCGCGAAATGGTGAGATCTACGCTTCCACGCGCACCGGCATAGTGGTTTTTGACCCGGCTGCGACGGATACGGCAAGTGCCTGGCGTCGCTTCAGCAAGCAAGCGGTTGGCGACCTCGCTTTCGCACCCGATGGACGGCTGTGGGCAGTCAGATGGACCGGTGGTGCCATCCCGGGGGTGGCGGCCGATGCCAATACCGAGATCGTCAGCTTCCCGCTGAGCGGACCGGGGGTCGGCCGCGCCGAAATCGAGTACCGGGTTTCCGGTATCCTCGACAGCATCGCCTTCGGTGTGCCTGACACGCCGCTGGCCGGCTTGCTGCTGGCCAGCAGTCAGCCCGGCCAGCACCCCGTGCCGGGCACCGGGGCCGAAGCGGCAGACGAGGGCGGGGTCTGGATG
>ERZ761607.3526-NODE-3526-length-14991-cov-5.201995_pt1 | contig 14991 bp, 12 predicted proteins | sample MGYA00511164_ERZ761607 | MGnify/ENA primary metagenome ERZ761607 (study PRJEB28899, sample SAMN02445080) | bioreactor sludge metagenome | biome: EBPR sludge | place: Australia: Brisbane, Thorneside Wastewater Treatment Plant | collected 2011-06-22 ...
CGCCTTCGGGCCTTCGGCGACGAGGGGGCTTCGCCCCCTTCGAACCCCTCGTTCGGGCGCACGGTTTCTGGTCGGCTTCGCCGACTTCTGGGGAGTTTCGATCAGTCGGTCTCCTTCAGGCCCTCGGCGACGAGGGGGCTTCGCCCCCTTCGAACCCCTCGTTCGGGCGCACGTTGCTGGTGCGCGCCACGAAATCTCCTCATCTCGGTCCGTCGCCTGCCTCGCGGCTCGTCGAACCTCGGCTCATGCGCCTGCACGCCGTCCTCGTCGCGTCCGCGTTCGCCCTCGCGCTCCTCGTCGCCCGCGCGCAGCTCACGGGCCGCGCCGACTTCGTGTTCCTCGCGTGGAACCTCTTCCTCGCGCTCCTGCCGGTCGCGCTCGCGTGGCCTCCGCCGCGCTCCACACCTCCGAGCTCGACGACCGATGCGACTCCGCCTGCCATCACGGCCATGCGTCGCGCCGCGCTCGCCTCCCGCGGTCTCGTGTGGTGGCTCTTCTTCCCGAACTCCGCCTACCTCGTCACCGACCTCGTCCACCTGCGTCCGCGCGCGATGCCGTATTGGTTCGACGTCGGCCTCTTCGCGGCCTTCGCGCTCGCCGGTCTCGCGGCCAGCGCCTACTCCCTCGAGCGCATGCGCGCGCACGTCCCGTCGCGCTACCGCCTCCCCTTCGTGCTCGCGGTCGCGGCCAGCGCGGGCTTCGCGATCTGGGTCGGGCGCTTCCTGCGCTTCAACAGTTGGGACGCGCTCCTGCAGCCGTGGAGGACGCTGATGACGATCGGCGAGCACGCGGCCGCGCGACCCGCGCAAGCCCTCGGCGTCACGGTGATGTTCGGCGGTCTGCTCCTCGTGGCGCACGCGGCGGTGCTCCGCGACGTCGGCGACGCGCGCCGTGCCTGATCGACCGGACGCCTGCTCGTCGCGTCGACGCACTGTGGGGCCGAAGCGCGACCCGATCGCCGACCGATCAGCGCGGCGTCCGGAAGCCGATGCCGAGCCCGAAGGTGAGGCCCCGAAGCTCGAACGCGATGGCGTTCGGGGTGTAGACGCGAGCACCGAGCACGATGGCACCCAAGGCCATCCGCAGGACCACGGAGCCGAAGGCCAAACGGAGCTCCGATTCGAGGTGAAGCCAAGGTACGACGCGGGTGTCGCCGCGGGCGGTGGACCACGTGGCGAGCACACCCACCCGAGGACCCACGCGCAGGTCGATCTCGACCCCGGGTGTCCACGACGTTCCGACCGAGAGCCCGAGCTCGGAGAGGAGCGCGCGCGCTCGAACGTCTCTGCGCGCGCTACCGAACGAGGCGGCCACGTGGGGCACCAGCAGGAGCGCGCGGCGTCGCCATCGCAGCTCGATGCCGGCACCGAAGAAAACGGTGGGGCTCCGCGTGCTCCGAACGAACGCGTCGAGTCCGATGCGCCGCGAGGTCTCGACGTGCTCTCGCGACGACGAGTCCGCGACGGGTGGCTGGCCCGCATGCCCCGCGTTCGACGTGGTCGCCGGCGACGGAGGCGCAGCACGCGCCGCCCCGCCGGATTCGACCGATTCGAGAGGAGGTTCCGAGCGCGTTCCGGAGTCCGATCGAGGGAGAGCCTCGGAGCTCGATGCTTCGGTCACGGCGCTCGGTTCGGTAGCGCGCGTGTCGACCGAGGGGGTCCTCCTTTCGACGGCGCTGGATTCGACGTCGGCGCTCGATTCGACGTCGGCGCTCGATTCGACGTCGGCGTTCGATTCGGCGTCCACGGCGCTCGATTCGACGACGGCGCTCGATTCGGCGTCGGCGCTCGATTCGGCGTCGGCGCTCGACTCGGTGGTCTCCACGCTCGACTCGGTGGCCGAGGCGCCCACGTCGACGTGGTGGGCGTTCGATTCGGTGTCGTTGCTCGCCTCGGCGCGCGCCGGAGGGTCCTCGGACGCCGATGCCGACGCGCCGAGAGGTCGGCTCGAGTCGTTGGGGCCGCGCGCGCGACGGAGGAGCTCACGCGTGCTCTCGGCGAGGGAGAGCGCCAGGGCTCGAGCTCGAGCGCGTGGCGCACCGGGTGGAAGAGCCAGAGTGACGAAGCGTGTTCGCCCGCGCGAGTCGCGGATCTGCACGCGAGCGCGCGTTCCACGACACAACGACTCATCGAACGTGAAACGAACGTCGTGCCGCGTCTCGAGCCGCGTGAACGCTTCGAGCGCCGCGACGTCGACGACGTCCGCCGCACAGGCCGGGACCGTGACCGTGGGCTGAGAGAGGGCGCGAGGTGCAGTCACGAGAAGAAGGAAGAGCACCGAGCCGCCGACCCGCTCCCTTCGTGTCATTCGTGGAGACTCCGCAATCGTTCGACGTGTCGCCCTCGTGGATAACGCGCGAGGTATTCGTAGACCGCTTCCGCCATCCGCGGATCGCGAAGGGCCGCGAGCGATTCGGCGCGGCGGGCACACGCGTCTTCCCGCAGGGGCTCCCCCAGCCCGAGCGTCGACGCGAGCTCGAAGGAACGAATCGCCTCCGCGTGGTCGCCCGACTCGGCGAGCAGCTTCCCCGCCGTGAACGCCGCCAACGCGCGCTCGGTCCGGTCCGCTCGCGGATCGTCGGCGACCGAGACGAGCTCGTGGATCGCTTCCCGGGCCCGACCTTGCGCACGAAGCGTGTCGGCTCGGTCGAGACCCGACGCCTGGAGCTCGGGGGCATCTCGTGCCGTTCCAGGAATCGTCGGTTCGCTCTCCGCGGGACGTGCCCGTGGGCTCGACGCGAGCGGTGCGGGGCCTTCCGAACGTGGCGGAAGCGCGGCGACGAGATCGGCGACGCTCGCCTCGACGGACTCGCCCGCTCCGAGCATCACCCCACCTCGCGGCACCGTGGGTCCGCGCACGAACACACGACCTCGTGCCACGTCCACCCGAACCCGTTCCTCGACGACTCGCACGTCGAAGCGTGTGCCCATCACTTCGACGGTGACCGAGCCGGCCTCGACGATCCAGCGTCGCGCGCCGCCCGGCGTGACGTCGAACGTCGCGGCCCCGTCACGCAGCCATACCCGAAGCCGGTCGCGTTCGTTCTCCAAGAGCTCGAGCTCGCCGCGCCGTGCGTCGATCGAGGAGCCGTCTGCGAAGGCCACGCGCGCCCCCCGGACCCCCTCGCGCCACACGACGTCCGCCGAGGTTCGGAGCGCGCCGGAGTCGCCGCGCACGAACCACAACGAAGCGATCGCGCCGACCGCCGCGAGCGAGATCGCGGCCCAGGCGACGCGTTGCTTCGTCCGCGGCGATCGTCGGACGCGGATGCCCTCCCAGTTCTGCCGCGCACGCGCTTCGGTCGAGACGTCGCGGAGCTCTTCGCGAATCGGACTCGTCATCGACCCTCCTCCCGCAACGCCGAGAGCACGTCCTCGACGCGCGCGATCGCGCGCTTGGTCGTCGCGAGCGAGACCTCGAGCGTGGCGGCGGTCTCCGGCAGCGTGAGCCCCTCGACGTGATGGAGCATCCACGCGAAACGATCGCGCGCTGCCACGCGCGCGAGGACACGATCGATCGTTCGGAGCTCGGCGAGACGCTCCGGGCTCGGTTCGTGGGCGAGCGCGTCGAGCGTCGCATCCTCCGACGAACGATCGAGCCCGAAGGTGCGCAAGAGCTTCCGGCGTCGAAAACGCATCAGACACGCGCTCACCGCGATGCGGCGAAGCCATCCCGCGAACGACGCGGTGTCGCGCAGCGTCGACAGGCGAGCGAAGGCCGTGACGAACGTGTCCTGAATCACGTCGTCCACGTCGGCGGTGCGCCCCAGCAGCCGCGCGACCACGTTCGTCAGCTCGTGCACGTGGCGACGGTAGAGGGCTTCCTCCGCCCACCGATCTCCGTCGAGCGCCCGCGAGACGAGCGTCGGGACGTCGACCTCGGTGGAGATCGTCCGGACGGGCTCGTCGCGGCGCGCGGGCATCACCTGCGTGAGATGCGCCAGCGGTCCAAATCGGCTCATCGCGCGATACGATCGTGCATGGTGTTCCGAAGGTGAGCCGATCTCGCAGACCGGAGCATCGAGCAGGCATGCAAACGCTCACTCACCGACTGGTCCTCCTCCTGTCTCTTCCGGCGTGCTTCACCGACGTCTCGGTCGGCGACGGAGCCGCACGTGCGCTCTGCGCCGACGCGCCCATCCTCGCGCCGACGTCGGGTTGCGTCACTGAAGTCGTCACCGCTTCCGACGAGCTGGCGTGCACCATCACGTCCGAGCGAGGCGAGATCGAAGAAGAGCTGCGCGGGACGTGGCTGAGGGTTCGGCACCCGAACGATCTGGCGACGACGGTGTCGGTGCGCGTGCTGGAAAGCGATCCGGCGTGTCCCGGGGATCTGACCGGGCGCACCTGTCCTCGCCTTCTGCTCACCGAAGCGTCCGCCGATCCGCGGGTCCCGTGCGCTTGTACCGAAGGCGGCTTCGCGGCGATGGACCTCGCGCCGGACGGAACGCCTCGTGCGCTGACGTCCCTTCATCCGCAACAAGAGCTCTTGCTCGTCGCGGGCGCGACGTACGAAGTCACCGTGTGTGCCGACCCGGAGGCCGACGCGTACCCGGTGTGTGAAGCCGCGGCGAGTCCTCCGTGTCCGGGCCTCGCCGCGTTCGTGTACGGATCCACGTGTGCCTGCCTTCCCGGCTGTGCTTCGGCGGCAGATTGCCCCGTGCCTTCGACGGGTACCGCCAAGGTGACGTGCGACGGATCGTGTCTCCTCGATTGTTCCACGGGCACCTGCCCCGACGGTCAGCAGTGCGTGGACACCGACCGAGGCTCGATCTGCATGTGGTGAGCTCGCAGCCCGTTGAAGAACTCTTCGAGTCCTTCAACGGACTGCCTCTTCTTTCTGTGTCCTTCAAACGGACCCCTCCCCCAACACACGCGGCTCCGTTGAAGAGCGACGGTCTTCAACGAGCTGCGCCGAGCGAGACGTGTGCGGCGGACGCGACGGCAGCTCGGCGACGGGCGCACCGCGACAGGCTTGGCGTCGTTGACGGACGGATCTGACAGCGCTCGCGGCTTCGACGTCGATGCGCCGTCGGTTCTCCGCGGCACGCGCCTTGAGAAGGGCTCGCTCCGACCCGCCGCGACGTCGGCGGCATCCCGCGGCAGGCGCGGGGTTCATGGCGCCGCGTCGGCGCACGAGGAGCAGTCAGTCATGCGTCGTTCGATCTCCGTCCTCCTTCTCTTGGTCTCCGCCTTCGGGCTCGGTTGCTCGGAGAGCGCCGAAGCCCCCACGTCCGAGGTGCCCGATCTCGCGGCGGCGCCGCCGACCCCCGCAGCGCCCGCGACCTTCGAGTACACCGAAGAGCTCTCCGCCGCGCTCATCCCGAGCTTCCCCGTGAAGGCCTCGGGAGACGGTCGCGAGATCGCGATCCGCTCCATCTTCTTCCAGCCGCGCTTCGACGCGTGGGGCGTGAGCTTCTCGAGCGCCGAGCTCTCGTCCCCGACCGCGATCCAGCCGGGTGGAGACGCCGAGACGATCAACCTCACGGATCTGCCTCAAGCGATGGCGGTCGGGGTGTACGAACAATCGATCGACGAGATGGGCGGCGGCTACTTTCAAATCCGACAAAAGGAAGATCCGACCCGCACCACGAGCTGGAACACGAACCTCGCGTACGTGCTCGAGATCACGAAGTGGGACGTGCGTCCGTGGAACGAGGAGGGCTCGATCTTCCAGGACGCGGGGCGCGCATCGGGGCGCGTGGTCGCGGTGTTCCGCGGTCGCGAGGGCGGCTTCGCCAACAGCTGGGTCGCCGGCACCTTCGAGGACGCCGTCGTGCGCTACATGGGGCGCCCGCGCTGGGTGCCCGACCCGGACGCGCCGGCCGCCGCCGCGCAGTGAGGCGGGAGCGTCGTCGGCTCCACCGCACCCCGATGTCTCGTCGAGTCGTCGTGGACTCACGTCCACTTCACGCGACGAGACACCACTTCGTGCCGGGCAAAACGGGCACGTCGAGTGGGCGCGTCGCTCCACGCAGGCACGTGCAGCGGCGACGACGTCAGCGCGTGAAGTACCAGGTCGCGGCGGCCGCGAACGCGAGGAGCGCCATCGCCGCGAAGAACGCCACGAAGCGGAAGAGAGGGACCGGCGCGTCGCCCACGCCGTCGATCGGGATCGCGGGCAGAGGCCGCGGGGTCGGCGTCGGCTCCTTCTCCAACGCGCGATCGAGCATGGTGCGCGCCGTCACGTCCGCGTCGCGCGGAGCGTCGAGGGCGCGGCGCTCCTCCAAGCGAAGCGGGCGCGTCGCCTCACCGCTCGGCGGCTCGGAGCGCTTCTCGTCGCGTGCGGACGACGCGGCACGCGGAGCTTCGCCTTCCACGCCACGCGGCTCGTCGTCCCATCCGCGCTCGTCGACCGCGCTCGGATCGCCCAGCGAGATCGGCTCCTCCGGGGGCGGCGGTGGCGGCGTCGACGCGCGCAGGCCCACGACCGGCTCGCTCTTCGGGGAGCCACGCAGCGAGCGCACGAGGTCCGCCTCGGTCCAGCTCGCCGCGGCGGGCATCGCCTGCGCGAGCGCGTCCGCGAAGAGCCGCGCGCTCGCAGGCCGCGCCGCGGGATCACGATCGAGCGACGACGCGAGCAAGCGACGCAGCGCGGGCGCCTCGTCGACGAGCACGTCGAACGCCCACGCGGCGATCGGTCGATGCACGGGGGGCTCGTGCCCCGCGAGCAGCCGCACGAGGATCGCGGCCAGCGCGAAGACCTCGGAGCGCTCGTCGACGGCTCGACCGTCCATTTGCTCGGGCGACGCGTACGGCTCCGCCGGAAAGCGGGGCGGGGCCGGCGGGGTCGGTCCGGACATCGGGAGCGGGCGCACGCTGCCGAAGTCCGCGAGCTTCACGTGCCCGTTCGCCGACACGAGGATGTTCGAAGGATGCAGGTCGCCGTGAAGGAGCCCGCGCTGACCCGGCGCCGCGGCCTCGTGCAGCGCGGCGACTCCTCGCGCGATCCGGAGGACGACCATCCCGGCGAGCGGCGTCTCGAGCCGACGCGAGCGGCGCGCGAGCGCGTCGAGCACCGTCTGTAGCGAGAGCCCCGCGACGTGCTCACGCACCACGTACGGCCGATCGCCCCAGGTCCCACGCGCGAGCACGCGGACCACCTGCGGATGATCGACGCGCATCCCGAACGCCGCTTCGTTCGCGACGATCGCTTCGCCCGCCTCGCCGCCCCGCTCGGATCCGGTGCGAAAGACGACGCGTCGGTCGTCCTTCGTGCGCCGCGCCGTGAACACCGCGGTGGCGCCCGCCGCCAGCACCGAGAGCAGCTCGTAGCCCTCGACGGTCTCGCCGACCTGGAGGTCGCGCGGCGAACGCACGCGCATGCCGCTGCTCGGGCGCGGGGGAGGCGAAGCCAGCGGGCGCGGGTTCGGCTCGGTCATTGTCAGGTTTTCCCACGACGCCCGGCTCTTGTCGACCGCGCCGTGGCGTGATCCGGGCTCACGCCTCGGTGGAACGAGGGGGGCGGAAGACCGAGATGGCGACGGAGGCGGAGACCGAGACGGCGACGGCGACGGGGCGGAGACCGAGGCGGAGACCGAGGCGGCGACCGAGACGGAGCATGGAGGACGGAGACGAGGCCGTGAGCGTGAGGGACCTCCGCCCGTGGGCTCCACGATCTGCACCTCGCGAGGTCGAGCGGGTACGCTCGCCGCGGGGGTTCGAGAAATGCTGCGAACGTGTTCTTTGGTGCTCGCGCTCGCGGGCGTGTCGGGGTGTTGCGATTGCCCGTGTGAAGATCCGCCGCCCATCGCACCGCCGCCGACCAGCGGCGACGAGACGCCGGTTCGGGCCGAGCCGACTCCGCCGCCCGCGCCACGCGGCGTCGACGAGGCGCGCGCGGTGGAGATCGCGATGAACCTCGCGGGCGCGGAAGGCTTCGACGTGACGGCGTACACGGACGTGGTCGTGCACGCGGGCGACGACGGACGGACCTGGGAGGTTCAGCTCCGTCGTCCGCGGATCCTGCGTTACCTCTTCGTCGTCGTGCAGCGCGCGGACGGCGCGGCGACGCTCGAAGAACGCAGCCAGTGAAGCGGCGTGCCGTGTAGCTGCGCGCGGTCGCTCAGCTCGGCGAGCCCTCGACGCCGAGGTGCACGATGCGACCGCCCGTGCGCACCACGGGGTTCGTCGCTTTTCCGATGATCACGCCGTCCTCCGGCGCGCGGTACGTGCGGAGCTTCCGCCCCCACGGATCGCAGAGCGTGGCGATGACGTCGCCCTGCTTCACGCGGGCGCCGAGCCGCGCCGTCACGTCGAGCAGACCGCCGGTGTCGGTGAAGAGCCACGCGCTCCGGTGGCATTCGATCGCGCCGTGCACCGCGCGCTCTCCGTCCGGCGGCAACATGCCGAGCTCCTCGAGCACGTCGCGAATTCCCACCCGTGTCAATCGCACTTTGTCGCGGTCGATCACTTGTGGATCTCCGATCTCCACCGTGATCGCCGGCACCCCGCGCGAGGCCACGCTCGCCCGCAACGTTCCGTCCGCGCCCGCGTTGTGGATGATGATCTCGGCCCCGATCGCCCGCGCGAGCTTGGCGGTCGCTTCGTGTTTCATGTCCGCTCGCACGTAGAGCGTGTTCACGCGCCCGAAGCTCGCGGTGTGCAGATCGAGGAGCACGTCGAACGCCCCGAGCAGCCGGGTGCTCAGTCGATGCGCATACACCGCCGCTTCGTTGCCGTTCTCTTTGCCCGGCATGATCCGGTTCAGATCCTGCGCGTCCGGATAGAGCCGGTCGTGCCGGATGAACCCCGGGACGTTCACGATCGTGACGCCCACCACCGTGCCCGAGAGCTCGTTCGGATCGATGCGCCGAAACAGGCGATGAATGGTCGCGATGCCGTTGAGCTCGTTGCCGTGCACGGCGGCCGTGATGCCCACCGTCGGCCCCGGCTTCACGCCCTTCGCCACGATCGTCGGTACGTGCACTGGCCGCGCCGCGCCGTCCTCCACCACGTGCACCCCGAGCCGATGCATCCCGGGCGAGAGCTCGCTCGGCCGCAGCGCATCCACCGGAACGAACCCACCCCCTTCGTGCACCTCGATCCAACTGCTCATGGGGAGAGGATCGCCGATCTTCCGCGTAGGGCGCGAGAAACGGACCGTGTGTATGCTTTCCTCTCTTTGGAGGTCCGGGTGAAACGAACTTTCTGCTTCGGCTTCGCGGTGCTCGTGCTCGGTTGTGCGTCCGACGACGGCTTCGACGACCCGCCGTGCACGCGCGACGAACCGCCCGCGTTCTGCTCCACGTCGTGCGCGGAGGATGCGGATTGTCCGGACGGGAGCTTCTGCGGTGGCGCGAGTCTCTGCGACGCGGAGTGCACGTGGATGGGCCGCGAGATGGGCTGTCCGGGTGGGCAGTTCTGCGGCGTCGACGGTCAGTGCACGGAGTGACGCCGTGACGGCGTGACGGAGCGCCGTGTCGCGAGCATTCGACGACGACGACGTCGCAAGGCGTGCGCTCAGCGACGAACGGCGTCACACGCCGCGCGCTCAGCGACGAACGGCGTCACACGCCGCGCGCTCAGCGACGACGGCACACGCCGTGCGCTCAGCGACGACGCTCAGCGACGACGGCGTCGCAAGCCGAGCAGGATCGCGAAGCCGATGGGCCACGCGCTCGCCGCGCCGTTCGTGGTGCGGCAGTCGCAGCCGCTGGGCGTGCTGGGCCCGCTGATCACGCCCGCGTCGGCCACGATCGCGGCGTCGCTGCCCGCATCTGGCATCGGCTCCGCCACGCCGACTCCGTCCAGCAGGATCGGCGTCGTGCAGCCGTCGGGGTCGTTGCTGAAGAGCACGATCATGCCGCTGCGTGCGCCGTCCTCGGTCGGGCGGAAGCGCACCGGCAGCGAGACGCGCGAGCGCGGCGGCATCGAGAAGGTGCCGCCCTCGACCTCGAAGGGCGCCGACGGTGCGCGGATCGTGAGCTCGAGCGGCGCCTCGCCGTCGTTGTGCAGCGTGAGGTTCGCGCGCGATTCCTCGCCCGCGTCGACCGATCCGAACGCGACGCGGGTGCCGGGCTCGACGCGCAGATCCGGCAGCGGCACGCGCGCGCTCGCCGTCTCGAACGCGGTCGGATTCATCAGATCGAGCACGTTGATCGGGATCTCCGCGATCGGGAGATCGAAGCGCGAGCCGAGGACCTCGACGTAGAGCGCGGGACGAAGCACGACGCCCGCCTCCCAGCGCAGCGTTCCCTCGGGGACCATCGTGGCGTCGAAGCCGGCGCCCCAGCTCCCCTCCGGCGCGAGCCAACGCAGCGAGCCGAGCTCCATCTCGATCGCGCCTTCACCGGGGGTGATGACGAGCCTTTCGCTCTGGTAGCTGCCGCGCAACGACGCCGCGAGCGCGACCTCGAAGCCGCCGTCGACGCCGGGGATCGGGATGATCGAGCCGAGGCCGACGTTCAGCACGCGGACGCTCTCGGTCTCGTCGTACGCCTGCACCGGCCGCGGATCGGCGCCCGGCAAGACCCAGGGCGTGAAGGTCGTGGTGGCGGCGGTGCGCAAATCCCGCGGGATGCCGCCGGGGATCGGGATGTCGCCTTCCCAACGGATGCCTTCGAGGTCGAAGCGGATGCGCGCGACGAGCTCGAGGCCGTAGTCGACCGAGAGACGTCCGCCGTCGGGCGTGCCCTCCGCGGTCGCGGTGATCGACTCGGGCCAGGCGCTCACGAGATCACCCGCCAGCGCGACCTCGGTCTCGCCCGCGAGCCGCACCGCGAACCGCACCTGCAGCGGCGAGCCACCCGGCACCCAGCCGCTGTCGAGATCGATCGCGTCGAAGAGCGCCTCGCGATGCAAGAACGACATCGGCGCTTCGTGTCGGCTGGTCGGACACGTCGGCGCGCCTTGCGCGTGCGCGCCCGCCGTCAGTCCCAGAAGCACGATCGCGCACGAACCCCAAGCCACCCGAAGCATGCGCGCAGGATCCACGAGCGGACGCGCGCCGACAAGATCGCTGGAGCGTGTTCTACGTGTTGGCCGGTGCAGGCTGCAGCGCGAGGAGGAACCAGCGCACGTAGCCGTCGTTGGCGCGCGGCCATGGCAACGACGCGACCGTTGCGGTCGCGCGTGCGTCCTGCAGCCCATCGACGCGAACCTCGTGAACGGGGCCGAGCACCAACTTCAGCGTATGGATGGGACGGTCGTCGAGGACGAGCTTCAACTTCGAGAGGACGCCGACGTGGTCGCAGACCCATTCACGCAGGTGTGCTGCCTCGGATCCCCCGAAAGAAACGATCGGGCCACAGAGCACATGCCAGCCCGAGATCCCGTCGGGATCGTCGTGGTCGAGGTGCTCGGCGTGTTGGCGCTGGCCTTCGAGGAACTCCAGAACGACGGGCAGCGTGCTCATGGCCCACAGATCCACCGCACACTTCGCGCGAGCTTCGACCGTCGCACCAATCCCCGAAGCGCAATCCCACAGGATAGGGACGTCCGTACGATCTCGGTTCAGAACGAAACCGATGTCGACGTGTGCGACGTGATCGCGGGGCTCGTGGTGCTCCAAGAGTCTGATCGCGAGAGAGCCAGGACCGACCAGTCCGGTCTCGAAGGGACTCCACCCGCGGAGAACTTCATTCAGCCGCTGTACGAGTAGCGCTCGTGTGTGCGCGACCAGTTCGGTCATGCGCCTTGTTCCCAAACGACCGTCTGCTCGGCAACGTGATCGGCGAGAAACTCTCACGAGAGTTACGTTCCGCGCCGCTGCGCAAGGTCCGGACGGAACCGGTTGACACGCCGCGTCACGCCTGCTATTCGTTAGGGCCCTCGCGTGTGTCGCCTAACGTTGTTCGGAAACGGCCCATGCGAAGTGTTCTTTGCACGGGTCTACGTTCGAGCGTCCACTCTCGCGACCGCGGTTCTTTCGGGGCCAGGCGTTTTCTGGGCCATGCCTCTTCTGGGCCAGGCGTTTCGGGTCCAGTCCTTCACCGGCCAACACGCGGCTGGTTCCGAGGCTCGGAACCCCTCGGAAACCCGAGGCTCGGTTCGCGGAGGGGCGACTCGGCCAGGCCGTGAAGGTCCCGCGCCTCGCTCCGTACGTGCACCGACGACGACCCTTCGAGACTCGAGGGCGACGATCGGCGCGCGTCGAGCCCCTCGAACCGCGAGCTCTCGCGGCACGAGGGACCGAGCGGCTCGCTCGACGCGAGCGCGAAGCGGAGCGCGGACCTCGACACGAGACGAAGTCCTCGGGCGCATGCGCCACCGACGTGCCGACCGAGGGACACGAACAGAAGCGGAGACGAAACGAATGACGCAGGCAGCGCGGCCCACCCAGCCCATCGGGCTCTACGATCCCGCCTTCGAGCACGACGCGTGCGGCGTGGGGTTCGTGGCCGACATTCGAGGCCGCCGCTCCCATCAGATCGTGCTCGACGCCGACCAGGTGCTCCGCAACATGGACCACCGCGGCGCGTGTGGCTGCGAGGCCAACACCGGCGACGGCGCGGGCATCCTCACCGCGCTCCCGCACGAGTTCCTGCGTGAGGTCGCCAAAGAAGAGCTCGGCCTCGACTTGCCGCAGCCGGGTCGCTTCGCGGCCGGCAACGTGTTCCTCCCGACCGATCCGAAGGAGCGCGCGCACGCCAAGCGCACCTTCGAGCGCATCGTCGCCGAGCAGGGCCAGACCTTCCTCGGCTGGCGCGTGGTGCCCGTCGATCCCGACGGCGCCGACATCGGTCCCACCGCGCGCGCGTCCTGCCCGGCGATCGAGCAGCTCTTCGTGGCCGCCGCGCCGGGCCTCGATCAAGACGCCTTCGAGCGCCAGCTCTACGTGATCCGCAAACGCGCCGGCACCGCGCTCCGCTCCGACGCGCGCCTGCGTCAGCGCGAGATGGTCTACGTCTGCACCCTCTCGACGCGGGTGCTCGTCTACAAGGGGATGCTGACGCCGAACCAGCTCCTCACGTTCTATCCGGACCTGCGTCATTGGCAATACAAGAGCCATCTCGCGATGGTTCATTCGCGGTTCTCCACGAACACCTTCCCGTCGTGGGATCGCGCGCAGCCCCTGCGCTGCATGAGCCACAACGGCGAGATCAACACGCTCCGCGGCAACGTCGGCTCGATGAACGACCGCGAAGGCGTGCTGGAGAGCGAGCTCTTCGGGGACGAGCTCTCGAAGGTCTATCCGGTCTGCGAGCCCTTCGCGTCCGACTCGGGCAACTTCGACAACGTGCTGGAGCTGCTCCTGATGGGCGGCCGCACGTTGCCCGAAGCGATGATGATCATGATCCCGGAGGCCTGGCAGAAGGATCCGGCGATGAGCGCGGAGAAGCGCGCGTTCTACGAGTATCATTCGTGTTTGATGGAGCCTTGGGACGGCCCGGCCTCCATCGCGTTCACGGACGGTCGCTACATCGGCGCCGTGCTCGACCGCAACGGCCTGCGCCCGAGCCGCTACTACCTCACGCACGACGACAAGGTCGTGATGGCGAGCGAGGTGGGCGTGCTCGCGATCGAGCCCGAGCGCGTGAAGGCCAAGGGGCGCCTGCAGCCCGGCCGCATGTTCCTGGTCGACTTCGAGGCGGGCCGGCTGATCCCGGACGAAGAGGTGAAGCACCTCGTCGCGACGCGGCGCCCGTACGGGAAGTGGCTCGCGGAGCAGCGCCTCGAGCTGAAGGAGATCCCTGCGGCCCCCCCGAATGGGCACGGTTTCCAGCCGGACACGCTGATCTCGCGGATGCAGGCCTTCGGCTACACCACCGAGACGGTCCAGTTCTTCCTCAAGCCGATGGTCGTGGAGAAGCGCGACCCGGTCGGCTCGATGGGCAACGACGCCGCGCTCGCGGTGCTCAGCGATCAGCCGCGCCTCGTCTACGACTACTTCAAGCAGCTCTTCGCGCAGGTCACCAACCCGCCGATCGATCCGATCCGCGAAGAGGTGATCATGAGCCTCGAGTGTTATTGCGGGCCGGAAGGCAATCTGCTCACGACCAGCGAAGAGCACTGCCACCGCCTGCGTCTGCCGCACCCGATCCTCACCAACGAGGAGATGGCCGCGCTCAAACACATGGACCACCGCGGCTGGCGTGCGAAGACCATCGACATCACGTGGCCACGCGTGCGTGGTGCGGCGGGTCTCGACGCGTCGCTGCGCCGCATCGCGATGGAGGCGGAAGCCGCGGTCGACGAGGGCTACTCGCTCGTCGTGCTCTCGGATCGTGCGACCGGCCCCGACCGCGTGCCCATCAGCTCGCTGCTCGCGCTCGGCGCGGTGCACCAACACCTCTGTCGCGCGAACAAGCGCACCCGCACCGGCCTGCTCGTGGAGAGCGGCGAGGCGCGCGAGGTGCACCACCACTGCTGCCTCATCGGCTTCGGCGCGGACGCGATCAACCCCTACCTCGCGTTCGAGGCGCTCTGGCAGCTCCGCGCGGACGGCGAGCTCGATCCGAAGGACTATCCGAACGACGACTCGCTCGTCGACGCGTACCGCAAGGCCGTGGGCAAGGGCATGCTCAAGGTCATGGGTCGCATGGGGATCTCGACCCTTCAATCGTACAAGGGCGCGCAGATCTTCGAGGCGATCGGCCTCAACTACAACGTGATCGAGCGCTGCTTCACCGGCACTCCGAGCCGCATCGAAGGTGTGGGCTTCGACGTGCTCTCCGAAGAAGCGGTGCGGCGCCACGAGCTCGGCTACCCGAGCGGCGGCGACAGCGGGCACGCCTCGCCGCACCTGCCGGTGCTGCCGAACGACGGGCAGATGCATTGGCGCGCGACGGGCGAGAAGCACATGTGGTCGCCGGGCGCGATCCAGAAGCTCCAGCGCGCGGCGCGGCAGAACGACGCCTCGGCCTACTGGGAGTTCGCGAAGGTCGCCGACGAGGACGAACGCACGCGCTGCACGCTGCGCGGGCTGCTCCGCTTCAAGAAGACCACGCCGATCCCGATCGAGGAGGTCGAGCCGGCCAAGTCGATCGTGAAGCGCTTCGTCACCGGCGCGATGAGCTACGGCTCGATCTCGAAGGAGGCGCACGAGTCC
>ERZ761607.3527-NODE-3527-length-14979-cov-4.428370_pt1 | contig 14979 bp, 10 predicted proteins | sample MGYA00511164_ERZ761607 | MGnify/ENA primary metagenome ERZ761607 (study PRJEB28899, sample SAMN02445080) | bioreactor sludge metagenome | biome: EBPR sludge | place: Australia: Brisbane, Thorneside Wastewater Treatment Plant | collected 2011-06-22 ...
GCACCTGGGCTCGATGAGCGAGAGCATCAGGACGGTGATCCGCCGCAACCCCGACATGCGCCCGGGCGACGTCTACGTGCTCAACGACCCGTACAACGGCGGGACGCACCTGCCCGACGTGACCGTCGTCACGCCGGTCTACCTGGATGCCGATGCCGATGCCGGCGCGGGCGCGGGCGCGGGTGAGGGTGAGGGTGAGGGCGGGCCGCGTCCCGGCTTCTACGTCGCCAGCCGTGGCCACCACGCCGACATCGGCGGCATCACGCCGGGCAGCATGCCCCCCTTCAGCCGCACGATCGACGAGGAGGGCGTGCTGTTCGACAACTTCCTGCTCGTGCGCGACGGCCGGCTGCGCGAGGCGGAACTGTTCGCTCACCTGGCCGGCGGCGCGTGGCCGGCGCGCAACCCGCAGCAGACGGTGGCCGACCTGCGGGCGCAGATCGCCGCCAACGAGAAGGGCGCCCAGGAGTTGCACGCGATGGTGCGCCAGTACGGCCGCGAGACCGTCGCGGCCTACATGCAGCACGTGCAGGACAACGCCGAGGAGTCGGTGCGCCGCGTGATCACCGCGTTGAAGGACGGCCGCTTCGACCTGGAGCTCGACAACGGCGCGCACATCCGCGTCGCGGTCACGGTCGATGCCGCGGCGCGCGAGGCGACGATCGACTTCAGCGGCACCAGCGCGCAGCTCGACAACAACTTCAACGCCCCGAAGGCCGTGACCATGGCCGCGGTGCTCTACGTCTTCCGCACGCTGGTGGACGACGACATCCCGCTGAACGCGGGCTGCCTGAAACCGCTGCGCGTGATCGTCCCGGAAGGCAGCATGCTCAACCCGCGCCATCCGGCCGCGGTGGTCGCCGGCAACGTCGAGACCTCGCAGAGCGTGACCAACGCGCTGTACGGTGCCCTCGGGGTGATGGCCTCGAGCCCGTGCACGATGAGCAACTTCACTTTCGGCAACGAGCGCTACCAGTATTACGAGACGATCTCCGGCGGCACCGGGGCCGGGCTGCTGTTCGATGCGCAAGGCCGACCCGCCGGCGGGTTCCCGGGCACCTCGGTGGTGCAGGCGCACATGACGAACTCGCGGCTGACCGACCCGGAGGTGCTCGAGTTCCGCTTCCCGGTCCGCCTGGACAGCTACGAGATCCGCAGCGGCTCGGGGGGCGCCGGGCGCTGGCGTGGCGGCGACGGCGGCGTGCGCCGCATCCGCTTCCTCGAGGCGATGAACGCCTCGGTGCTCAGCAACGGGCGGCGCATCCCGTCGTTCGGGCTGGCCGGCGGCGCACCGGGCGCCGTCGGCGTCAATCGCATCGAGCGCGCCGACGGGCGCGTCGAGGAGCTCGGCCACCTCGGCAGTGCGCCGATGAGCCCCGGCGACGTCTTCGTCGTGATGACGCCCGGCTCAGATCCGGCCCGTCGCGGCCGAAGAGCCCGGGGAATTTCCCGCGGTTTCTTCGCAACGGGCCACCATGTCCCCATCCTTACTCGTTCGCGTCGGCAATCGTCGCGAGGCGGCGCCGACACCCGCTGCCGCTTCCCGGCCGGAGCATCGGGCCCGCCGGCCGGCGGCACGCTGGCTGTTGGCGGCCGCGATCGGCGTCCTGGCCGCCGTCGTCGTGCCGTACGGCTTCGCGCAGGAAGCGGCGGCCGAGGCCACGACGGCCCGTGCGGCCCGCGCGCTCGTCGCCGCAGCGCCGGCGCCCGCGGCAGCCCCGAGCGCCCTCGCACCGGCCGCGGGGCAGCCCGAGTACCGCATCGGTCGCGGTGACGAACTCGACCTGCGGTTCTTCTACACGCCCGAGCTCAACACGCGGGCGACGGTGCGCAGCGACGGCCGCATCTCGGTCCCCCTGATCGGCGAGATCGCCGTCGAAGGGCGCACGGTGGCCGAACTCGCCGCGCTCGTCGAGCGACTGCTCGAGCCGCAGGTGCGGCGCGCGCAGGTCGCGATCAACGTGCAAGGCAGCTCGACGCTGCGCGTCTTCGTCGGCGGCGAGGTCACCAAGCCCGGCATGCAGCCGCTGGTCGGGCCGCTGACGGCGCTGCAGGCGGTGATGGTGGCCGAGGGCCTGAAGGACACGGCGCAGCCGTCGATGGCGATGGTGCTGCGCCGCACCCCCCAGGGGACGGCGCAGGTGCTGCCACTGGACCTGCACGCGGCGATGAGCGGCCAGGACCCGACGGCCGACGTGGCGCTGCAGCCGTTCGACGTCATCGTCGTGCCGCGCAGCGGCATCGCCGACGTCGGCCGCTGGGTCGACCTGTACATCCGCCGCACGCTGCCCATCAGCTTCGGCTTCACCTACACGATCGACCGCACGGGAAGCGCGACACGATGAAACCCACCGTGGAATGGCAAGACGCCTCGCTGGCCGCCGCGGCACCGCCGGCGCGCACGACGCCGCTGCGTGACATCCTGACCCAGGCCTTCCGGGACCGCTGGCGCATCGGGTTGAGCTTCGCCATCGGCATGCTGCTGACGGTCATCGCCGCGACCTTGCCGTCGAAGAAGTACACCGCGGAGGCCGCGCTGCTGCTGCGCCTGGGCCGCGAGTACATCTACACGCCCGAGGTCGGCGACGCTCAGGCCGGCTCGCCCGTTGCGTACGACCGCGAGCAGATCCTGATGGCCGAGGCGCGCATCCTGGGCAGCCGCGACCTGAAGGAAGCCGTGCTGCAGAAGCTGGGCATCGGGACGGTCTATCCGCACCTGGCCGGCGAGGACGCCGCCACCGGGCGCGAGCAGGCGGTGCTCGCGCTGGACCGTGCGCTGAAGGCCGATCTGCTGAAGGGCTCGAACCTCATGCAGGTGTCGTTCACCCACAAGGACCCCGAGCTGTCGGCCCGCGTGCTGTCCGAGCTGATCGACGCCTATCTCGCCAAGCGCACCGTGGTCTTCGCCAGCGCCACCTTCGGCACGGCCCAGGCCGAGTTCGACGAGCGCAAGAAGCAGCTCGACGCCGCCGAGGCGCGCATCGCGAAGCTGAAGGAGTCGCGCCGCATCCGCGCCTTCGGCGAGGAGCAGAGCCTGCTGCTCGCGCAGCGCAACACGATCGAGGTCCGGCTCGCCGAGGCGGTGCTGGCGCAGTCGCAGTCGGCCAGCCGCTCGCAGGCGCTGCGCCGGGGCCTGGCCGCCGTCTCCGGCGACGTCACGCTGTCCAGCGAGACGCAGCGCAGCGACGCGGCCGAGGGCGCACGGAAGATGCTGCTGGACCTCAAGCTCAAGGAGCGCGACCTCTCCTCGCGTTATGCCGAGACGCATGCCGGCGTGCAGGACGTGCGCGCCGACATCCGGCGCACCGAGGAATTCCTCCGCGAGCTCGAGCGCAACCCGGTGCGCACGCAGAAGACCGGCCGCAACCCGACGCGCGACGTCGCCGAGACCGAGCTGCTGCGCAGCCAGGCCGAGGAGAGCCAGGCCGCGGCGGCACGCACGCAGCTCGAGCGACAGCGCGCCGACGTCGACCGCCGGCTGCTCGCGCTGGCCGACAGCGAACGCGAGCTCGTCGCGCTCGAGCGCGAACGCAAGCTGGCCGAGCAGAACTACGAGGCGGCGGCCAAGCGGCTGCGCGACGAGAACGCGCTGGAGGAGCTGGACCGCAAGCGCCGCTCGAACGTCAGCATCGTGCAGCCTCCGATGGTGCCGCTGCAGGGCTCGTCGATCGCGCCGCTGGTCGTGGGCATCGGCACCGTGCTCAGCCTGGTCGCCGCGGCGCTGGTCGCCTTCCTCAGTGCCTTGTGGCGCGACAGTTTCCTGTCGCCGGAACAGGTGGAGCGCGAGCTCGGCATCCCGGTGCTGGCCGCGATCCCGGAGCGGGCTGCGTGACGCCGCGCCGCGACTGGTTGCGCCGCGCGCTCGGCGCCGCCGGGGCGTCCGCGCTGGGGCTGCCGCTGGCGCCGCGACCAGGCCTCGCGGCACCGGGCGCCGTGCCCGCCACGGGGCTGCCGCACGGGGCGGGACCCGCGATGCGCCGGGGGCTGAACCTGACCCACTGGTTCGAGTACGAACGCGGCCAGTCGGTCTCCCCCGGCGAGATGCGCGCGCTGCACGCCCTGGGCTTCGACCACGTGCGGCTGCCGGTCGATCCGGTCGTCTGCGGCTGGAAGCCGGTCGTCGACCATCCGCTGCCGTTCCTCGCCGAGCTGCGACAGGCGCTCGACGATCTGCTCGCCGCGGGGCTGGACGTGGTCGTCGACCTGCACCTCGAACCCTCGGACAAGGAGCGCATCGAGGCCTCGGCGCACGGACAGGCCGCGGTCGTCTCGCTGTGGTCGCGCCTGTCCCGCGAACTGGCCGTCCTGCCCGTCGAGCGGGTCGCCATCGAGCTGTTCAACGAGCCGCAGTTCTACGGCGCCGCGGCCGGCCAGTGGCCGTCGTTCCAGCGCCGCATGCTCGAGGCCGTGCGCGCGCAGGCGCCGCGTCACCGCGTGCTGCTCAGCGGCAACCAGGGCGGCAGCGTCGAGGGCCTGCAGCGGCTCGTGCCGCTGCGCGACGCGGCCGTGGCCTACGTCTTCCATTACTACGCGCCGTACCTCTTCACGCACCAGGGCGCGCACTGGATGGACACCCGCTGGTCGACGGCCGGGTTGCACCATGGCGTGCGCTACCCGGCCGCTCTGCAGCGTGCGCAGCCCGCGCGGCTGAGCCGGCCCCATCCCCGCGCGGCGCAGGAGATGGCCGAGTACCTCCAGCAGGACTGGGGGCCGGCGCGCATCGCCCGCGAGATCCAGGTCGCCGGTGACTGGGCGCGCCGGCACGGCGTCGCGCTGGTGTGCAACGAGTTCGGCGTGCTGCGGGCGAGTGCCGATGCGCAGTCGCGCTACCGCTGGATCGGCGACGTGCGGCGCTCGCTGGAGGCCGAGGGCATCGGCTGGGCGCTGTGGGACTACACGGACATCTTCGGCATCACCGTCGAGTCGAACCAGCCGAACCGCCGCGGCGCGCGCACGATCGAGCCGCAGGCGCTCGCCGCGCTCGGCCGCACGCCCGCGCCGCTCGCGCAGCGCTGAGCGCATGGACGGCCCGCGCTACCGGGTTCTGGACACGCTGGCCTGGCGGCTGCTGGCCGCCGGCCTGTTCGTCCAGGTGGTCTTCTCGACCCACCTGCTGCTGCACCTGGGCTATCCCTACGAAGGGCCGCTGGCGGGGGCCTTCCCGTTCAAGATCCACCCGGGCACCTACCTGGTCGTGGGCTCGCTGGCCTGTTCGCTGGCCGCCCGCGGCCATCCGCTGCGCGCCGTCGGGGTGGCCGCCGCTCGCGAGCCGGCGCTGGCCACGGCGTTCGTCATCATGGTGGCGTGCCTGCTGTGGGTGCTGGTGCGGCATGGCACCTCGGGAGCCGCCTTCATCGTCGACACCCACTGGCTGCCGCCGCTGGCGGCGCTGGCCGTGCTGCACGTCGACGACCGCCGTCGCGCGCTCCTGCTGAAGCTGCTGGCGGTGCTCATCGCGGCCAACGCCCTGCTGGCGCTCGGCGAGTACGCGGCCAAGCAGCGCCTGACGCCGATCTTCCTCCAGGGACCGAACGGCGGCTTCTCCCAGGAGGACCACTTCCGCTCCAGCGCCTTGCTCGGCCACCCGCTGGAGAACGCGATGATCACGATGACGCTGCTGCCCATCGGCCTGCTGATGCCGTGGCGGCCGCTGCTGCGCTGGGGCCATCTCGGGCTGCTGCTGCTGAGCATGCTCGCCTTCGGCGGCCGCGCGAGCCTGTTCACCGCGCTGCTGATGTACGGCGGCTGGGGTGCCTGGTGGCTGGCGCGCCAGGCGCTGGGCGGGCGCTTCAGCTACCTGCAGCTGACCGGCGGCAGCGTGCTGCTGCTGCTGGCGCTGGCCGGGCTCGCCGGCGTGGTCGTCGTCACCGGGCTCGGCGAGCGCATCTTCGAGAGCCTGTACCTCGACAACAGCGCCAGCATCCGGCTGCTCGTCTGGTCGGCCTACGAGCACGTCGATGCCGCCGACCTGCTGCTGGGCATCTCGGCACGCGAGATCGACCTCGTCGGGATCAAGCTGGGCCTCGACCCCGACTTCGAGGCCATCGAGAACGGCTGGATCTACCTGTCGCTGTTGCTCGGCCTGCCGGTCTTCGCGCTGTGGTGCGCCGGGTTCGTGTGCCTCTACGGGCGGCTGTTCCGCGAGGCGCCGGCGCTGCTGCGCGTGGCGCTGGCGGCCTATCTGCTCAGTGCCTCGACGACCAACCTCTACGGTGCCAAGTCGATCAGCCAGGGCCTGATCACGGCCTACGTCTTCGCCGCCGCCGGCATGGTGCGCCAGCAGCGGCGAGCCGCCGGGCTGGCTCAAGGCGGGCCCGCGGCGAGCCGATTAAAGGCCTGGAACTCCCCTGCGGGCCGGTCCGCGGCGGCTGCGGCGCGGCCCGCACCTTCGCCGGTGCGCGTCGCGAGCGCCGCGTCCGGCCTACCGGCCCGCCCAGCAGCTGCACCATGAACGACATCCGCATCCGCATCTTCTATCCGGCTGACCCGCTCGGCGTGGTCCCCGGCGGGGTGGACACGTTCCTGCGCGGCCTGATCAAGTGCGCACCCGAGGACCTGTCCTTCAGCCTGGTCGGGATGACCACCGACACCGAGCTGCGCCCGCTCGGCCGCTGGACGCGCTGCCGCATCGGCTCGCGCGAGTTCCGCATGCACCCGGTGCGTGCCGCTGTCGGCGCGCTTCATGGCCGGCGCCAACCGCGACCGGCTGGCGCTGGCCACCGACTTCGACGTCTTCGATTTCCACCGCATCGAGCCGGCGCTGATGTGGACGCGCGACCAGCGGCCGAAGAACGTGTTCTTCCACCAGGACCCGAGCTTCGTGCGGCTGGAGGCCAGCGACAACCTGTGGCGCCACCTGCCGGCGGTCTACGAGAGGCTGGAGCGCTCGGCCATGCGCGACATGCGCAGTGCCTGGTGCGTGCGCGAGTCGGGTGTCCAGGCGCTGCGCGAGCGCTATCCGGAGATCGCCGGCCAGATCCGCTTCGTGCCGACCTGGGTGGATGCGGACGTCTTCCCCCCGCTGCCGCCGGCCCAACGGGAGGCGCAGCGCGACGCGATCGCCCAGCTGCACCGTATCGACCCGGGCGATGGCTGGCTGGTCAGCGTCGGTCGCCTGGACACGCAGAAGGATCCGCTGGCCATGGTCGACGCCATGGTGCGGCTTCGCGCACAGGGCCGCCCCGTGCGCTGGCTGGTCGTCGGCGACGGCGTGCTGCGCGGGGAGATGCAGCGCCGCATCGACGAGGCCGGCATCGGGCCCTTCGTCCACTTCCTCGGACTGCAGCCGCCCGCACGCATCGCCGCCATCCTCGCCGCAGCCGATGCCTACGTGCTGTCGTCCGCATACGAAGGCATGCCGATGGCGCTGCTGGAGGCGCTGGGCAGCGGGCTGCCGGTGGCGGCCACCGACGTCGGCGAGGTGCGGCGAGTCGTGCAGGACGGCGTCAACGGGCGTGTCGTGCCGCCCGGCGACGCGCAGGCGCTGGCCGTGGCGGTGGGCGACGTGCTCGACCATGCGCCGGCCTGGCGGGGGGAGCCTGCGTTGGCCGCGGTGCGCCCCTACCGGCCGGCGCAGGTCCTCGCGCCGGTGTACGAGGCCTACCGCGAGTGCGGCGCGCCCCTCGCGCAACTGCGGCGCGCGGCGCGCCAGCTCGGCGTGGCGACGGTCTCGGGCCGGGTGCAGCAGCCGGTCGTCGGCGTGCCCGTCGACGTGCTCGAGCCCGCGGACACGGTGTCCCGGATCCTCGGATGGGCCGCCCAGGGCGACTCGCGCTACGTGTGCTTCGCCAACGTGCACTCCGCGATCCAGGCGCATGTCGACGAGCGGCACCGGGTCGTGCTCGGCGCGGCCGACCTGGTGGCGCCCGACGGCGCGCCGGTCGCCTGGACGCTGCGGGCCAAGGGCCACCCCGGGCAGGCGCGCGTGGATGGCCCCGGCACGATGTGGCAGCTGCTCGAGGAAGCCCTTCGCCGCGGGGTGCGGATCGGCTTCTACGGCTCCGACGAGCGCACGCTCGGGCAGCTGGTCGAGGTCGTGCGGCGCAGCTTCGACGGGCTGCGCATCGTCTACGTGCACTCGCCGCCTTTCCGCGAGCTCACGCGCGAGGAGGACGAGCTCGTCTGCCAGCGCATCGCGCAGGCGCAGGTCGAACTGCTGTTCGTCAGCCTGGGTTGCCCGAAGCAGGAGTTCTGGATGGCCGCCCATCGCGGCCGGCTGCGCTGCGTGATGCTCGGCGTCGGCGCGGCCTTCGATTACCACGCCGGAACCCTGCCCCGTGCACCGCGCTGGATGCGCGACCACGGCCTGGAGTGGCTCCACCGCCTCGCGGCCCGGCCGGGCCGGCTGTGGCGCCGCTACGCCTACTGCAACTCGCTGTTCGTCGGCAAGACGATCGCCGAGGCACTGCGCTCGGCGACGGGCTGGCTGCGCACGCGGCCGAGTGCCCCCGACCGTTGACGCGAGGAACCCCACGATGAACCGCAACGCCCTCGTCGCCCCCCCGACGCTCGACCCGCGCGCGATCCAGGACCTGATGGCGCGTGTCGACGCGGCGTTTCCGCCCGGGCGCGGCCGCCTGGTCGGCTTCATCGCCAGCGGTGACGGGGAGGGGACGTCCTCGGTCGCTCAGGCCTATGCCCGCGGCGTGGCGACGCACCTGCGCCGCCGCGTGCTGCTGCTGGACGCCGGCTCGCCGTCGATCCAGCCACCGGCCGGCGGCGTCGGGTCGCTGGTCGGCATGCTGACCGCGCTGGCCGTGCAGCGGTCGAACCTGCCGCCGGCCAGCGGCGGCGGTGGCGCCTTCGTCGAGGGAACGCCCGAGGGCATCTCGCTGTGGCAGCTGCTGCCGCGCACCGAGCTGTGGTACGCGCTGCGCGACGGCTACGACGAGATCGTGATCGACATGCCCTCGGCCGCGCGCTCGCGTCTGGGGCTCGCGGTGGCCCCGTACTGCGACGGCGTGGCCGTGGTCATCGAGGCCGAGCGCACGCGCGCGCCGGTCGTCGAGAACCTCGTCGCGCACCTGCGCACGGTGCGGGCTCGCGTGCTCGGCGCGGTGATGAACCGCCGGCGCTTCCACCTGCCCGCCCCGATCTACCGGCTGCTGTGAAACCGGGCCCGGAGAACATCCTCGCGCGCATCGGCCCGCTGCGCTTGCGCGTGCTGCGGCCGCCCGGCGCCCTGCCGCGCTGGGCGCAGCGCTGGCTGCTGCGGCTCGCCGGGCAGGAGGGTGCCGGCTCCGACGAGACGGCGCGACGCATCGCGCAGACGCTGGCCGAGGATGTGCATGCCGCCGACATCGACCTGTGGCCCGGCACGGTGCACGACACGCTCGACGCGGGTCGTGCGCGCTGCGAGTGGGCCATCGTCGACCCGGACGGCACGCCGGTCCTCGAGGCCGCGCGTACCCTGCGCCGCGCGGCCGAGGGCAAGGGCTGGGAGCTGCTGCTGCTCGAGCGCGAAGGGACGGGAACGCCCTGGGGCCTGAGGCGGCGTGCGCACGTGGCCTGCCCGCTCTCGCTCCACGCGGCGCGCCAGGCGCTGGCCGACGCGGCGGTGCGGCTCGTCGGGCAGGGCGCGCTGGACCGGACGCTGGGCCTGCCGACCCTGCCCGTGCCCGAAGGTTTCGCCGATCGCCTGGGCCGCTCGGGGCGCCGGCGCGCGGGGGTCTCGCGGCTGCTGCTGCTGCGCGGCTGGCTGCACGAGTGGTGGCGGCGCCAGCGGGCGCGCTTCACGAGCGAGTACTGGTGCATCGGGGTGATCGACGCGCCGATCGACAAGGTGCTCAGCCAGGAGCGGCTGCAGGTCCGCTGGATCACGCGCCCCGACCCGCGCGGCTACTGGGCCGATCCGTTCGGCATCCCCGGCGATCCCGAGCGGCTGACCGCCGAGTACTTCGACGAGCGCACCGGCAAGGGGCACCTGGAGCTGCTGACGCTGGACAGCGAGGGCTCGATCCGCTTCCGGCGCAAGCTCGAGGTCGGCGAGGGCGAGCACACCTCGTTCCCGGCCGTCTTCGAGCTCGATGGCCGGCGTTTCGGGCTGGCCGAGCAGTCCGCCGGGGCCAGCGTCGTGCTGCACGAGGTCGATGCCCGCGGCGAGTGGCGTCCCGTGGCGACGCTGCTGGAAGGCGTGCACGCCGCCGACCCGGTGCTCTTCAAGGTCGGCACGCGCTACTGGCTCGCCTACACGAACCTGGCCATCGGCAGCATGGACAACCTGTGCCTGGCCTATGCCGACGACATCGCGGGCCCCTGGCAGCTGCACGCCAACAACCCGGTCAAGGTGGACGTGCGCAGCGCGCGCATGGCGGGCCGGCCGTTCCTGCACGAGGGGCACCTGTACCGCCCGGCACAGGACTGCCTGGGCCGTTACGGCTCGGCGGTCGTCATCCTGCGCGTCGACGAGCTGAGCCCCACGCGCTTCGAGGAGACGGTCGTGCGCCGCCTGGAGGCCGACCCGGGGGCCCACCTGCCGCACGGCGTGCACACGCTGTCGGCCTGGGACCAGCGCACGCTGGTTGATGCGAAGATCGAACGCATGAACCTGGTGTCCTGGATGCGCAAGCTGCGCGAGCGGATCGGCCTGCCGGCGCGGCACGGCGTCGCGCGGCGTGTCAACGACGACCGTGTCTTCGTCTACATCCCGCGGCTGAGCACGGGCGGGGGCGAGATCTCGATGCTGCGCGTGGCCGAGGGCCTGGCCGAGCGCGGGCTCGACGTCGAGGTCGTCGTGCACGATGCGTCGGTGCGCGAGGTGCCGCTGCCTCGCGGCCTGACCCTGATCGACCTGCAGGCCACCGGCACGGCGCAGGCCGTGCGCAAGCTGGCGCAGCGCATCCGCAAGCGCCTGCCGCGCTACGTGATCAGCGCGTTCCCGCACACCAACGTCGCCACCGTCACGGCGGTCAAGATGGCCGGCACCGGCGCGATGAGCATCGTCACCGAGCACGCGCCGCTGACCAACCAGATCGAGCAGCAGGACAACTGGCGCTACCGCGCGCTGCCGCTGCTCGTGCGGGCCACCTACCGGCACGCCGACGCGATCGTGGCGGTCTCGCCGGGCGTGCGCGAGGACCTGCGGCCGATCGTCGGTCGCAAGGTGCGCATCCACTGCATCCACAACCCGGTGCTGCCCGACGACTTCGAGGCGGCCTCCGAGGCCGAGCCCGGCCACCCGTGGCTGCTCGATCCCGGGCTGCAGGTGGTGATGAGCATGTCGCGCCTGAGCGAGGAGAAGGACCTGCCCACCCTGGTCCGCGCCTTCGCGCGGATTCGCGCGAGCCATCCGTGCGCGCGGCTGCTGATAGTCGGGGAGGGGCCCGAGCGCGAGCGGCTCGAGGCGCTGATCGACGAGCACGGCCTGCGCGACGTCGCCGAACTGCCCGGGCGCACCGACCAGCCGCTGGCCTGGATGCGCCACGCCGCGGTCTTCGTGCTGTCCTCGCGTTTCGAGGGTTATGGCAACGTGCTCGTCGAGGCGATGGCGGTGGGCACGCCGGTGGTGGCCACGGACTGCCCGGTGGGCCCGCGCGAGATCCTCGACAACGGCCGGTTCGGCGACCTGGTCCCGGTGGGCGACGACGCCGCGATGGGTCGCGCGATCAGCCTGGCGCTGACCGCGCGCCGCCTGCCCGAAGGCGCGAGTGCCTCGGCGCGCCGGCTCACCCAGGCCAGGACCTGCGACGACTACCTCGCGCTGCTGAATCACCTGGACCTGACGCGCGGCTGATCGGAACGACGTCGTGCTGATCCAACACACCCTGCGCTACCTGCCGGCCCAGTTGCTGTCGCCCCTGGCGCAGCTGCTGTCGATGGTGCTGTGGACGCACTGGCTCAGCCCGCAGGACATGGGCGTGTTCACGCTGGTCACGGTGACCCAGGAGATCGCCTACCTGCTGTGCCTGAACTGGTTCTCCGTGTACGCGCTGCGCTACCTGCCGCCCGCGCAGGACCGCGACGGGCTGCGGCGCTACCTCGTCAGCGAGAACGTCGTCGTCGCGGCCGGCACGGCCGCGGGGGTCGGCGTCGCGGGGGTGACCGCCTGGGCGCTGGCCGGCGACGGCGAAGGGCTCGCCGCTGCCGCGGCGATCGCGGCCTACTTCGTGACGCGGTCGGCCAGCGCCCACTACGCCGAGCGGGCACGCGCTCAGTCGGCCTTCATGGCCTTCACCTGGCTGCAGACGGCCGGGCCGGTGGGCGGGCTGGGCATCGGGCTGCTCGTGATGCAGCACGTGCAGGCCGATGCCTGGGCGCTGCTGTGGGCCTACGCGCTGGCGCAGGCGGCCGGCATCGCGCTGGCCTTGCCGTCGCTGGGCATGCGCTGGCAGTGGGCCGCGCCGGACCGCGTGCTGCTCGCGGCAGCCGCGCGCTTCGGCGCGCCGCTGATCGGACTGGGCGTGCTCGGCTGGATCGGCGAGAACTACATCCGCTACCTGGTGCAATGGACCGAGGGCGCCGCGGCGCTGGGCCTGATGATCGTCGGCTGGGCACTGGGGCGGCGCTGCGCGTCGGTGGCCAGCATGGTCGTGACCACGGCGGCCTTCCCGCTGGCCTCGCGGCTGCTCAACGAGGGGCGACGCGAGCAGGCGCTGCAGCAGCTGCGCACCAACGCGGCCCTGCTCGTGGCCGTGCTGGTGCCCGTGACCGTCGCGGTCGAGCTGCTCGGCGCGACGCTGGTGCGCCTGACGGTGGCCGAGGAGTACCGCGCGCTGACCACGCAGATGCTCGCGCTGTCGGTCTTCGCCGGCGCGCTGCGCAACCTGCACATGCACGTGACCGACCAGCTGATGGTGCTCGAGCGGCGTTTCGGCATGGTCGCGCGCATCGACGTCTTCGAGATCACGGTGTGCACGCTGGCCTCGCTGGCCGGGCTGAAGCTCGGCGGGCTTCACGGCGCGGTGATCGGGCAGGCGTTCGGATCGGCGCTCGCGCTGCTGCTGAGCGTGCATTGGGCACGCACCCGGCTGGGCTTCGTCTGGCCGGTGGCGGAGACCCTCAAGGTGCTGGCGGCGTCGGCGATGATGGCCCTGGCGCTGCACGCGCTCAAGGCGCCGCAGACCCTTCAGGGCCTGATCCTCGCGGTGCTCGTCGGCTCGCTGGCCTACGCGGCGGCCATGGCGGCCCTGTTCTGGCCGGACCTGCGCCGGCTGGTTGCCGCGACCCGCGCCGCATCCTGAGGGCCCACGCCACGGCGGCGGCGGCCGCCGGCGGGGGCGTCGCGAAGCTCGCCGCGACCGGAGCCGTCGCCGACAATGCGCCGATGGACGACGGCTGCCTCCTGCTCACCGGATTCGAGCCCTTCGGCGGCGAGCCGGTCAACGTCTCGTGGGAACTGGCCACGGCGCTGGACGGCTGCCGCATCGGCGGCCTGCGGGTCGTGGCGGTCGAGCTGCCCTGCGTGTTCGGCGAGGCGCTGAGCCGGCTCGACGGGGCCCTGCGCCGGCACCGGCCGGCGCTGGTGCTGGCGACGGGCCAGGCCGCGGGGCGCGGCGAGTTGTCGTTCGAGCGGGTGGCGATCAACGTCGACGACGCCCGCATTCCCGACAACGCCGGGGCGCGGCCGGTGGACCAGCCGGTGGTGCACGGCGCGCCGGCGGCCTACTTCAGCACCTTGCCGATCAAGGCGATGGCCGAGGCGGCACAGGCAGCCGGCGTCCCCGCCGGCGTCTCGCAGACGGCCGGCACCTTCGTCTGCAACCACGTCTTCTTCGGGCTGCAGCACCGCCTGCACCGCCGCCCGGCACGCAGCGGCTTCCTGCACCTGCCGCTGCTGCCCGAGCAGCAGCCCCGCTTCCCGGGGCTGCCGACGCTTGCGCTGGGCGAGCAGCTGCGCGGCACGCACGCGGCGCTGGAGGCGGCGGTGCGCCTCGGGTCGGCACCCGACCGTCGCATCGCGATGGGCCGGGTGGCCTGAGCGGGCCGCGCACGGCGTCGCGTCCGCGGCGCCTGGGCGTCGCCAGCCGCTACAGTGCGGGGACGCGGTCGCTGCCGCGACGCGGCCCTCGCGTCCGGGCGAACCCAGGCAGGAGACTCCACCATGTTCCGAGCGATCGTCATCGAGAAGGACGAAGCCGGCTACCGGGCCGGCGTGAAGGAGGTCGACGAGGGCTTGCTCTCCGAAGGCGACGTCACCGTGCGCGTCCGCTACTCGACGCTCAACTACAAGGACGGCCTGGCCATCACCGGCCGGAGCCCGGTGGTGCGGCGCTTCCCGATGATCGCCGGCATCGACTTCGCGGGGATCGTCGAGTCGAGCCGGCACAGCTGCTGGAAGCCCGGCGACGCGGTCGTGCTCAACGGCTGGGGCGTCGGCGAGACGCACACCGGCGGGCTGGCACAACGGGCGCGTGTCGACGGCAACTGGCTGGTCCCGCTGCCCGCGGGGCTCGATGCGCGCCAGGCGATGGCGATCGGCACGGCCGGCTACACGGCCATGCTGTGCGTGATGGCGCTCGAGCGGCACGGCGTCGCGCCGGGCAGTGGCGACATCCTCGTGACCGGCGCCAGCGGCGGCGTGGGCAGCGTCGCGGTGGCGCTGCTGTCGCGGCTGGGCCACCGGGTCGTGGGCCGGCGTGGTCGATACCGTCGGCAGCCACACGCTGGCCAACGCCTGCGCGAGCACCCGCTATGGCGGCGCGGTCGCGGCCTGCGGGCTCGCGCAGGGCATGGATTTCCCGGCCAGCGTCGCGCCTTTCATCCTGCGCGGCATCACGCTGTTCGGCATCGACAGCGTGATGGCCCCGGCCGCACGCCGCCAGGAGGCCTGGACGCGCCTGGCGCGCGACCTCGACCTCGCGAAACTCGAGGCCCTGACGCGGACCATCCCGCTGGCCGGCGCCTTGCAGGCCGCGGATGACATCCTGGCCGGCCGCGTGCGCGGGCGGCTCGTCGTCGACGTCGACGCCTGAATGCCGGCCGGGCCCGGGCTCGCCCGGCCCGTCGGCCCGCGTCAGTCCACCGGCGCCGGCGCCTCTCGTC
>ERZ761607.3529-NODE-3529-length-14971-cov-5.685975_pt1 | contig 14971 bp, 8 predicted proteins | sample MGYA00511164_ERZ761607 | MGnify/ENA primary metagenome ERZ761607 (study PRJEB28899, sample SAMN02445080) | bioreactor sludge metagenome | biome: EBPR sludge | place: Australia: Brisbane, Thorneside Wastewater Treatment Plant | collected 2011-06-22 ...
TTATCGGCGATCGGGTCGATGATCGTACCGAGTTCGGATTCCTGCTTGAAGCGGCGGGCGACGAAGCCATCGATGCCATCCGAAACACCTGCAATGACAAAGACGAGCAGTGCCCAATGGCTGTTGCCGTAAAACAAAAGGCTGGCAAAGACCGGGATCAGAGCCATGCGGAGAAACGTAAGCAAATTGGGGATGGTCAGGATCATTCGGCTTTGAGTTCAAGCAACGATATCTCGGGCGGGCATTGATATCGGACCGGAAGAACGACCGTGCCGATGCCGCGGGTGATGTAAATGTGCGAATCCTTTCGGCGATGGAGCCCGGCCGAAAGCCGACGCCGCGGTATCAGCCGATCCTTGGGTGTTCGTGTGCGGACACGGACCTGGCCACCGTGGGTATGCCCGCTAAGCGTTAGATCGATGCCGCGGCGGACCGCCTGACGAAAGATCAGTGGGTTGTGGGCCAGCAAAAGCTTGAACTCATCCGGAAACGAGCCCTTCATCGCAGCCGGAAGATCAGTTTCGCCGACCATGTGGTCGTCAACCCCGGCCAGCCAAAACGCCGCCCCGCGAGCCTCGAACCGCTGGCCTTCATTGACCAGCATATTGATGCCGGCCTGCCGAAAGGCGGAAACGACAAGCGGAGCGTCCGTCCAATGGTCGTGGTTGCCGAGGCAGGCGTGAGTACCGAATTCGGCTTTCAGGCCGCCGAGAACCTCGGCGACAGGTTCGATGTATTCACGCTCGTGAGAGACGTAGTCGCCCGTAAGGACGAACATATCGGGCTTGAGCCGGTTAGCGACCTTCACCGCCCGGCGAATGTGGTCGAGCGAAGTGAACGGGCTATGGTGAATGTCCGAGAGGTGAATGACGCGAAACCCATCGAGCTTTTTCGGCAACCGAGGGAGCCGAACCTCGACCCGCTCGAGCGAAAGGCTGTTCGCTTCGTCGATGGCGTATTTGGCCACACGCGAGAGATTGCCGGCAAGTTCGCGCAGCGGCCGCTCGGCGGCGATCAATTCATTGATCCGCTCGGCGAACTTCTCTCTTTTTGCCCTTGCCGGTTTGATCACGTCAGCGTTTGAAATTATAGTCGCGGGTTCGTTAGTTTCCAATCAGCTTAAGAAACTTACGCTTGCCCACCTGCATCAAGATCTCATTATCAGAGACGCTTATCTCAGCCGCGGAGTTCGATGCTTTTTCGCCGTCGATCTTTACTCCGCCTTGCTCGATCAGCCGTTTTGCCTCGCCCTTCGAAGCGGCAAGTCCCGTTTCGGCAAGCAGCTCGGCGAGCCTGTAAGTGCCCACAGGCATTTGCTTTAGCTCGATGTCATCGGGCACTTCTTTCTGGACGAACCGGCGGTTAAAGTCCTCTTCGGCAGCTTCTGCATCGGCCGCGGAATGAAAGTCCGTAATGATCAGCTTCGCGAGCCGGACTTTTAGGTTTCGAGGGTTCTCGCCACCTTCTACCTGCGACCGCAACCCGGCGATCTCCGTCGGCGAAAGGTCGGTCAGCAATTCGTAGTACCGCCACATCAGCTCATCGGAGATAGACATCACCTTGCCGAACATCTCGCCCGGCAGTTCTTCGATGCCGATGTAGTTATTCAGCGACTTCGACATCTTGTTGACGCCGTCCAGGCCCTCAAGCAACGGCGTTGTGATGATGACCTGCGGCTCCTGGCCAAACTCGCGCTGAAGATTGCGGCCCATAAGCAGATTGAACTTCTGGTCCGTCCCGCCGAGCTCGACGTCAGATTCAAGCGCCACTGAGTCATAACCCTGCGTTAGCGGATAGAGCAATTCGTGGAGCGAAATGGGCTTTTCCTCCTGCATCCGCTTGGTAAAGTCGTCGCGTTCAAGGATTTGACGGACGGTAGTCTTGGCGCAGAGCTTCACGAAATCCTGCGCGGTGAATTTGTCCATCCACTCGCCATTGAAACGAAGTTCCGTCTTTTCGGGGTCGAGCAGCTTGAACATCTGCTGCTTGTAGGTCTCGGCGTTTGCGTTTACCTCCTCACGCGAGAGCGGCGGCCGGGTGACGTTCTTTCCCGAGGGGTCACCGATCATTCCGGTGAAATCGCCGATGAGGAAAATGACAGTATGGCCGAGATCCTGAAAGGCCTTCAGCTTGCGGATAACGACCGTGTGGCCAAGGTGAATATCGGGCGCGGTCGGGTCGAGCCCAAGCTTTACGCGAAGCGGCTTGCCGGTCTTTGCCGACCGCTCAAGCTTCGCTCGCAGGTCTTCTTCGCGGATAAGGTCAACGGTGCCTTTTCCCAAAAACTCCAGTTGTTCGTCGATCGTCATACAAAGAATGGATTGTAGAATACTTCCCGGCCGAACGGCTATCGCGGCCGCGGTTTATTGTAGCGGGCGGCCTTCGGCTTTTTCCAAATCACGTCTATTGGGTTATTCTTCTCGAGACAATTCTTTCTCCTCACGATCTCCGGATCGACGAACTTAAACCATTTTTGTGCAGGTGCGGCCGCGGCCGAACCTGTTTGCCCATCAATAATCAAAAGGGAGGTTCCGTTTACGATGAAGTCAATTTTCCGAGCTTTTTTGCTTTTGCTGCCGCTTGCGGCCATAGGGCTTGCCCAAGGTGAACCGCAGGTCAAGGTCATTCCTCTGACGCTTCCTGCAAACTCCGATATCGGTGAGATCAAAGGAAATATCTCCGCCGGGCAGACGATCCCGCTCCGCTGGGCAGAAAGCAGCAGTGTTGCGTGTTTTCCGGGAACGCGGTTCGAAATGTTTGACGGCAACCACGTCTTTTACCGGATAACGCTCCCGGCGGCATCGACAATGACCGTTACCCTCAAGCCGGAAGGAAATGCACGGCTCAGCCTCTACGGGATCAGGCAAGGGATGGCCGCCGGAGATCAGCCGCTGCGGCCAAACATCCGCTCGGCGATCTCGTGCGAGGCAAGCTATCCGCTCTACGCAAATCTGCCGTCCGGACGTCGCGTTACGAACCGCGACGACGGAACACGCAAGTTTGACTTTATTTCGGTCAACTCGCCATACAGCATCCTGATCGGCGTCGCCGGGGCCGGAAAACGGACCGAGGGTGCATACACACTTACCGTTACGATCAAGCCGCGCTAGCCGCGAATGCTCAAAGCCGGGCCGTTCTTCGATGGACGGCCGGTTTTTTTCGTTTGCGGGTGACATCACCCAAGTTTGGTATTATTATTTCCTCGGTTTGAGGCCCCATTATGAAGAAACTACTCGTTACGACCTTCGCTTTTCTTGTTCTCTCCGCAGCCGTTGCCAACGCGCAGGATCCGGATTTCCAAACCGGACTTCAGCAGTTCAATGCTAAGCAGTTCGAGGCTGCAGCGGAAACTTTCAGAAAGATAACGCTAAAAGAGCCTGCGAACGACGCCGCTTTTTTCAACTATGGTTTGTCGCTTTTCAATCTCCGCAAATACAAGGAATCCCTTCCGCCTTTCGCTAAAGCGGCACAGATCTCGGCAAAGGTGGCCAAGTATCATGAATACGTCGGCCGGGCGAATCTGTTGATCAATGATTTTACAAGCGCGGCCGCGGCGTTTTGGGATGAACTCCTGATCGAGCCCAACAACTTCAACGCGAACTATTTCCTCGGGTACTCGCTCTACAAAGCGAAGCAATACCCGGACGCGGAGAAATATACACGAGAAGCGATCAGGATCGATCCGAAACACGCGACGGCGAAAATAAACCTCGGGATGATTCTAAATGGCCAGAAACGCTATAAGGACGCCGTGGCTCCGCTTACTGAAGCGATCAAGTTAAATCCCGACTTGTCCGACGCCCATTTCAATCTGGGAAACGCCTATTACAACCAGAATCTTTATGCGGAGTCGATCCCGTATTACGAGAGGTCTGCGGTACTTTCTCCGAAATCGGCTCTTGTCTTTGCATATCTGGGAGACGCCTACCTGAACACCAAGCAGAACCAGCGGGCGGTCGAAACTTATAAAAAGTCGATCGCACTCGACGCCAAGGAAGTTGTCGCACAACTGGGCCTCGGGCTGGCATATATGAACCTGAAGAACTTCGCCGGCGTGCGTACTCAGATAGCAGTTCTTCAGGTACTCGATGCGGAAAAAGCTAAAGACCTGCAAGCACGTGCCGAGAAGGCAGGAATGCCTGCTCAGTAGCAATTCGACGGCATTGTAATTGTTACGTATTTTGCGTATACTCTTACGCATGGTGCGTAACTCCACCGCCATTGATGCTCTAATGCCGCCGGTTCGGCGGGCGGTTTTAACCGCGACCTACGGCGAGCCGGACAGATGGTGGTACATGAGCGAACTTGCTGGTTTCGCCGGCACTGTCCCATCGAGCCTTCAGCGCGAGCTTGGGTCTCTGGTCGCGGCCAAGATCCTCCGCAAACGACGTGATGGTGCCCGAGTGTATTTCCAGGCAGAAACCGATTCGCCGCTTTACGAGCCGCTGCGAATGCTTATTGAAAGAACGACCGGCGTTGTTCCGGCACTCCGTCGTGAGCTTGGTGCTTTCAGCAACCAGATCGACGCGGCCTTCGTTTACGGATCGGTTGCCCGCGGTGACGAAAACGCAGGCAGCGACATCGACGTTATTTTGATCGGAAACATCGGCATTGCAGACCTCGCACCGGTTCTTCGCAAACTTGAGCGACGCTTTCACCGTGAGTTCAACGTGATGTGCTTTTCTGCCGCCGAATTCGCCGCAAAGCGTGACAAGAACAATCACTTTATCGCATCTGTTCTGAAAGAAAAGCTCTTGTTCCTGATAGGAGACAACGATGTCTTGGAAAGACTTGGTCGATAACGGCTATGTTCACCCGCACGAATCAAGCCGGGCCGAGATTGGCGACCTGCTAGCGTTGATCGACCGTGATCTCCGGGACGCGGCGATCGAGGAGCTCTCGGACGACCGACGTTTCGCAACCTCGTATAATGCAGCACTTCAACTCGCAAAGGCCGCGATCGCAGCAGCCGGTTACCGGCCGGCGAAGGGAAATAGTGCCCATTTCATCTCCTTTGATGCAGTCAAGTCGGCTATTCCTACGGATCAGGTAAGCGAATTGGCTGATTTTTTCGACCTGTGCAGAAGGAAGCGAAATAATATCGATTATGATGCCTCGGAGGTTGTCACCCGCACCGAAACCGAAGAGATCATCCGCCGAACAAAGGAGTTTCGTGAACTTGTGCTTCAATGGCTCAAAGATGCTCACTCTGAACTGATCGATCGCTGACCAAGTGAGCTCAAAGTTCGCGATACATTATATGGGCATCGGTCGAGCCGAGAGCTTTGTGGCGGAACGCTCTTGGGATGGTGCCGATGATCTCCATCCCGATCGACTGCCAGAGACGAACCGCCGCCGTGTTCGAGGCGACGACGAAATTGAACTGCATTGCGGTAAAGCCTAGCCGGCGGGCTTCCTCGAGCGAGAACTCGGCCATCTTTCGCCCGATGCCCTTGCCGTGGGCCGCGGGCGAAACCATATAAGCCGCATTGCAGACGTGATCGCCAAGCCCGGGCTGATTCGCCTTTAACCAGAACGTGCCGAGAACGACCTCGGTTTCTTGGCTGCTCATTTCTGACGCAACGTAAACGTGCTTCTCGGGCGAGAACCAGTAGTCGAGCATTTCTTCTTTTGAAGACCCCGGATCAAAGACGTAAGTATCCCCGCCGGCGATCACCTCCCGGATTATCTCCCAGATACCATCACGGTCGCATTCATTAGCAGTCCGAATAACCATTCCGTGCATCATTATATGACGAAAACGACGTGACCGGATAAAAAAGGGCCGGGTTTAGTACCCGGCCAAATAGGAACGGGAGGTTCCTTCAAGAGATCATTCGCGGGCGACGACCTCGAGGTCGTAAACGTCGCTAGCAAGGTCAATGACGACGATGTCGAATAGGTGTTCCTTAGCCTTGACCTGGATAAAATACGTCTGCCCCGCCGGGAGTTCTGAGACAGTGAATTTTCCGAACGGATTCGTTCGGACCCGCCGCGAGGCACCGGCCTTGTCGATGACGACAACCTCGGCGTTCGGCACAGCGAATCCGTTCCGCGAAGTCACGCGCCCGGTAAGCTCAACGCTCGCCGAGGTCGGACCGGCAAGCGAGACGACCGTCTCGGGGAACGCCGACGGCAAGGCCAATGCATCCGCACCGACAACCTCTTCCGTAACCGCTCCGCCGCCAAAGCTCATTGTTGTCGAGGCCGGGGCTCCGGGAGCGACGTCGAACTCGATAAGAAGTACCTGACGAACCCCGGCCTCGATCGGCTGGTTCGGCGCACGATCAAGGATTATCCCGAGTTTTCCGGACGTCGCCTCGCTGTCATTGACAGTGACAGCCGAGCCGGAAGCTCCGCTACCGGCGACGATATTTCGAGGCGAGGAAAGGATTGCGGGATCGAAGTTAAGCGTGAACCCAAGCCCGGACTCGTCGCCCTCAGATTCAAGTTCGATACCAAGTTGAAGCACATTGCCAATACGCGAGACCCGAACCGGTGTTAGTCTTCGAGGTGAACCGAACTCGGCCGCCGGCTTGGAGACACCGGGGGAACCAGACGCTGCATTCGGGCCAAAGGCCCTTGCGATGGGATCGAGTCCGGCGGCATAGCGCCGGCCCTGTATCACATCTGCAACGGAGAGCAGCCCATTCCCGCCTTCTTCTCGCGGAGCCGTGTCAGCACGTTGGAACTCGTTAAAGAGAAGGTCCGTATCAAGCCCTGCCGCAAACCGGCGTAGTTGTGCGACGTCATCACCGCCGACGGTGCCGTCGCTTCCGTTCGGCCTCGGAGCAACGTCGGATTCGGTCGCTCCGCCCGGGGTCTTTGTCGTCGCATCCGGGTTGGCCGGAGCCGCCTCGATATTCCCCGCGTTGTCGGCGCACGAACTGTAGAGGGCGTAATCCGTGCCCCAGTTTCCGATAAAGGTCTCCGAGCCCGACGGAGTTGTTGAAGTTATGAAAGGACGGAACGGCCCATTGTTTTCAGAAACGCGGATCTCGCAATAAGCAAAACCGGAGCCGTCCGTGTCGTCGGTACTTGACCACGTCACGACGAATTCGTTCGAGCCTTGCGTCGGTGCGAGCGGTGCGACCTGGCTCGTCGGCACAACGCTGTCGAGAAGGTTTGTTGTCGTATTGGTCACGATCGGGGCCTGTTGGTCAAAGATGATCGTGGCATTGTTCGCGATCGGGGTCCGGTTTGGGAAGGTCGGGTATGCCTCGACCGTAAATGTCACAAACCCTTGTCCGTCGTTCGTCTCGTTATTCGGTGGCAGCAGGCCGATGAACGGATCTATCGGCAGATCGCCTGTTTGCGGGTCGATCGCGGTCATCGTCCACGTGATGCGCCGATTTATGACATCGAGCCCGGCGGAGATATCGGCCTTGATCGAGTTGCCGTTAGCGTTGAAATCAACGCGGGTTGAATAGAACGCCCGGTTGTCCGGCACCACGAACCGCTGGTGATTGAATTCTATCTCCTTCAATCGCACGGTCCGAGGGTCAAGCTCCGGCGGCAACTGGTCGGTTATGAATATCCGCTGCGCCGGAGCATCGGCTTCGGCCAGATTCTCAAAGCTGATCTGGTAGTGAAGTGCCTGGCGTGCAGGGACGAACTGTTCATTACCGTACCCACGCGGCCCATATTTCTCATTCGGGTCGTTTGCGGCTGGCCGACCGACCGGTGTACACCAATCCAAATTCATACACTTGTATAGGTCGATCAACAGTTGTAGTCCGCCGGCTATCTTGAAAGCAAGATCGAGAGCGGTGATAGACCTCCCCGCACATGCTAATCCTTTCGTGATCAAGGAGCCCATCAGCGTCATTCCCGAGCCGGCTACGCCGAGCCCGTCCAAACTATCACCAAGGACGACATTGTTAAGGACCACGTTTGAGGCGACATCGGCAACCCCGTTGATGAACCCGGCCGCGGCGGCAAGGCAGTCGTCGTTACCTCCCGGAATGAATGACAGCAGATAGAAGAACAGATTCCGGGCGAAGCCGAGATAGCACTTCTTGATCTCGGCATTAACCTTTTCGCGGCAATCTTGTGAGCTTGGAGAGTTCGACGTGCCAGCTCCCCCGCCGGCACCAAATTCGGAAAATCCCGGTGTTTGGGCGACGACCTCGTCGAAGCCGAGCTTCATCATCTCGTCGAGCGGGGGCAGCACTACAGCGCTAATAGCGAACCGTGCAAAGGTCGCCGGGTCGATATTGATGCCGATATTGACCTCGCCGCCGGCACGAAGTATCGGGAGCATCAGCACGACGATCCGCCCGTATTCGTGCTCGATGTGGTAGCTCGTTGGCTCGGATGCGAGTTCCGGTGGCAGCGTGCTCGAAAAATCGAGAATGTTCCGCTGGTCGAGCCTGTATTCGTAGCCGGCCGGAATGTGTATCAAAAGCGGCACCAGGAACGCATCGTTCAACCCATCGTTTGCGGCCGTCACGGTGTACCTGACATTCCTTGCGCCGAAACGCAGGAATCCGGGGCCATCGATGCTTTGCCGCAAACTGTGGCCGCCTCCCGGTACGATCTCAAACCCGTCTTCAAGAAGCGTCACCTGCGAATCCGGATTTGTGACGCGGATGTCGTATGTACCCGGTGACTTGTCCTTAAGATCAAAGATCGCAGCTATCCGTGTGTTGCCGACGGCGGATTTGAACGGCGTAAGCACCGTGCCGCCATTTACCAACTCGACAGTTGCACCGGGCTGGAACTTGGCACCGTTGATGACGAGGGTTGCCTTGCCGGCGTTTCCGGCGCGTTCCGGAACGACGCTTCTCACCGAGAACGGAAGCACGGTTGCCGTTATCGTGATGTCCTGTGGCGGCGGCGGAACACCCATCTGGCCGTTCTTTACCTCTACGGGCTCCTTTTCGAACCGTGGAGCGACGTTGTTGTCGATGAGTTCGTGCGTGACCAAAGAGTAATACGGGCCGGACCCTGTATTCGGGACAAGGTTTTCCTGTCGTTCGCTTTCCAGGCCGTTGCCCTGAAAATCGTAGTCGGCGAGGCTTGCGGCCGTGAGGAAATTGGTGAATAGGCTGTTGTTGTTACCCGGCTGCCCGACCAGCGAGACCAAGACGGTTTCGTTTTCATCGGGCGCGAACTTGAACGACTTGAACCCGCCATTGAAGATCTGCGTATTGAACGGCGTGTTCATCGTCAGGGTGTCGATGGTGATCGGGACCGCGGTCAACGATGTCGAGATGTTGTTCGCCTCGTTGCTTTCTCGGACACGGTTCTGCGAATCAACCCGCAGGATCACGTAGTAGTTTCCTTCATCGATCGGCGGTAATTGAAAACCGGCAGATCGTACTTCACTCTGGAACGAATTGAGCGGCTGCCCTTGGCGATTGCTTTGCCCGATCAGGATATCGCTTGCATCCCAGAACTGATCGCGTGAGAGGTAGACCGTGTCGCGCCATGGCCCGACCGCCGGGAAGTCACCGGAGTTCTGAACGGTCCACTGGAATACCATCGAACTGCCCGGCGAACCCGACGCAGGCACCGTTATGTTCGTGATGTTCAGGTCCGCTGGAGGCGGCAGCTCGAGTACGACCGGGAACGGCGCACTCAGGTTATTTTCATCGTCGCTTTCGGCAAGCTCGTTCCGGCCATCGGCCTTCACAAGTATCCGATAGTCGCCGGTGAGTCCGTCCGGCAGACGAAGAGACTCCGTCTTCGTATAGCTTTCCGAGGCAGCCAGAACTCCGTCTCTCGCGATTCGTCCGAGAACACGGTCGGTGCTGTCAATGACCGAATCTCGCGAGAGATAGACCCAGTCAAACCAATAGCTGCCGAGCGTTTGTGTATCACCGAAGTTCGTTACGGTCCACTCGATATTTACCGAGCGGCCGGAGTATGTCGGCGGGGCTACGGAGTTCACGGTAGTTTGAAGATCGACACCGGGCGATGTGATCGTGACCGGAATCGCCTGAGAGATGTTGTTCGTTTCAAACTCGCTGTTTTGCGGGCCCTCAAAGATATTGGTACGTGCATCGGCAGCGACGAAAACGTAATAAGTTCCGGCGGCAAGGTTGCCGGTCGAGACGTTCGCCTGGCGGGTGTACGTCTCTCCGGTAGCGAGCGGCTGCTGAATATTCGTGACCGCCAGGACGCGGAATGTCGTGGAAAAATTCGGCGTGCGGGCAAGATAAACAATGTCGCCCCATCCGGTGGTTCCGTTCAGGGCTCCTCCGGCATTTCGCGTCGTCCATTCGACCGGGAATTGCGAGCCGGCCACGATCGGGGTCGTTGGAGCGCTGGCGGCATCGATGACAATGTCGGGAAGGCCATTGGTTACGCTGAATGGGTCGGCTGTTCCTTCGTTGTTCGCTTCGCCGCCGCCGCATTCGAAGATCGTGTTGTCGTGGTCGGCGAGTACGGCGATCCGGTATTCGCCGTTCATGAACGTCGGGAGGAAGAAAGACTCCGTCCGAGTAACAGAAGCGCCGGCCGCAAGCGGCTGCTGCTCGATGCTTCCAAGAAGCGTCGTTGCGTACCCGGATTGGGACACAAGCACTATCCGGTCTCGCCGCGGCCGTTCCGCCGGACCGGTTCCCGTATTTGCAACTGTCCAGGTGACCGATACTGATGTGCCGGGACCTGACACGGGTGTATGCGTCACCGAAGTTACTTGAAGATCGGGAGGCGTGAGTGCGACCTGGATCTGTTTGGCGGGACTCGCATTATTCGCTTCGGCATCGAGCTTGATGTCGAACTCGGCGACCCTATTGTCGATGTCGGTGACGGCGATCAAATAGTAGGTCCCGCCGACGCATCTGGGAATCTCAATGTTGAACGCCAGGTTATCGACCGCTCCCGCATCAAGAGCCGGACGATTCGCGCTCGCGAGCAGTGTATCGGCGGCGTCAAAGACGTTGTCGGACGAGAAGTAAATGCCGTCCCGTCGGCTAACGGCGGCGGGAAACGCGCCCTGGTTTCTGGTTGCGAAAGTTACTGCAACCGAATCACCGGCGGTGACGTTGTCCGGCGCTACGGGCGCATTATCGATCACAAGGTCCGGAGGCGTGATAAGGATCGGCATTGGCGAGCCGATGCCTTCGTTATCGTAAGCAGTGTTATTGTTCTCGGCGTTGAATTCGTAAACGTCATTGCTGAAATCGGATACCACAAAGACGTACCACGCACCTTCGACATCGATCGGGATCTTGGCCAATTGGGGTTGGCCCGCCGGCGCGTGTGTACTGGTGTCCTCGGGGTACGAGGCTCCAGCGGCGAGCGGCGTATACCTGGCCGGAGTCGTAAAGATCAGTCTGTCCTGGCTCGTGTTTAGAATGGTATCGCGCGAAAGGTAGACGCGATCCCGCCAAAAGCTCACACCGTTTTCGTCTGCACGCTCGTACCTTGCTGTCGCATCGCCGATGTTCTCGATCGTCCAGTTGATGTCGATCTCCTGGCCGGCAAATGCTTGTTCAGGCGCCTGAACGTTCGTGACTATCAGATCCGGAAGCGGTGGCACGTTCAGGTCGATGTTCCGGGTTAGTTTGTTGTTGGTCGTTACCTCTTCGTTCAGCTTGCCGTTGACGTCGGTGGTAAGAACTACCTGGTACGACCCAACAAGCCCGTTCGGGATCTTGAACGTGGCAGAAGCAATATAGCTTTCGCCAGGGTTGAGGGCCGTGATGTTCTCGACCTCAGCGACCTTCCCGGTCGAGCTGCTACCGTTGGTGTTCAGGTTTACGCGGTCGCGCCACAGGGACGCGTTGGTCGGCCCCTGGCCATTGTTGGTTACTGTCCATTGAACCTGAATGGTCTGGCCAAAGAAGGCAGTGTTCGGCGCTGTGATGTTCGTTACCTGCAGGTCCGGCCGCAGCAGCCGCCTTACAAAGAGAGGTATGAAACGCGTGTTATTCCCCTCGTTCTCGCCCTCATTAACGCTGTTCGTAGCGTCGGCTTTTACATAGACGTAGAAGTTGCCAGAAGCCGGGATCGCCGAGGTCGGAATAGTGACGTCCTGAATCCGGTCGACGCTCTGTCCGGGGCCGACGGCCGGCAAAGCGAACGAACCGAGCAACACATCACCGCCTTCCTGGTTGTCGGCGGAAAAATAGACACGGTCCGTAGATGGCGGCGATATCTTGTTCCCCGCATTCGCCGTTGTCCACGAAACAGCGAACGCGGTCTCTGTCTCGACCTCGGCCGGGGCAGAGCCCGCAGTTACCTGAAGGTCCGATATGTTGTATTGGAAGTCTATGTCGACAGCCGTTGTGTTGTTCGTTTCGCCTGTTCCATCCGGCAGCCCTTCGTTGACCGAATTGAGTTCATCAACTTTTACATAGAATTTTCCCGGCCCGCTCGGGCGAGCGGGTACTGAAGGAACGCTGATATTAGCGTTGACCGTGATCACTCCACCAGGCCCGAGGTTGATATCGGAACGCGAAGATAGTTCGATGTCGTCTGTATTGCCGATCGTTTGGTCGAACGAAAAGTAAAGCTTGTGCGAAAAGAACTGAGAATTGCCGGTCGTGGCCCCGCCGATGTTCCGCACCTTCCAACTGACCGGGTAGTTGACTGCGGGTTCGACGACCGCTGGCACGACGACGTCCTCGGCCACCAGGTCCGGAAGCACAACATCTATTGGCACTGCCACCTGGTTGTTCGCATACGCTCCGCCTTCATCCACGTTGCGAAACGAGTTTGCCTCGTAGATAAGATAATATGTGCCGTTCGATGGGACGCGATTCGAAGGGATCGTGACGTTAAGCTGTTTTACGCTTATCCCGCTCGGGAGCAATGTTGCCTGCGCGACCGAACTGACCTCAAGGTCGGTGCCGCTGTCGAGGATCGCATCTGTGGAAAAGAAAACCTTATCCGTGAATCCGCTGCCTGTCGTCACCGGCCCGATATTGTCGACGGTCGAGGTGATCTGGAACGGCGTTGCCGGGCCAACTGTTTCCGGCGCATCAACGCTGACAACACGTATATCCGGCCGCGACGGTGAGACGCTGACGGTCGCGGTTGCCAGGGCGAACGGCGCTGATCGACTTGCGGTCACATCATTGCTACGGTGGTCGAGCCTGACCGTGGTGTTGATCGGAAATGTCGCTTCGGTCGCACCCTCCGGAACCGTCACGGACGACTGCGGAAGATCGATGATCCCGGTTGCTCCCGAACGAGACAGGTTGATGACAGTTCCCCCTGCCGGGGCCGGAGCCGAAAGATAAACGGTACCGGTCGTCGATTGGCCGGCAGTAACCGGATTCGGATCGTTGATCCGGATCCTGAGCAGTGGGGTCGCGGCGGCCGGCACACGCCAGCTCAACCCTTGAAACGCCTCCGGTACGCCGTCGAAAAGCACTTGCTCAGGTATCTGGGTCGTTAGGTCAAAGGTCCAGATCTCATTGTTCGCGACCTCGTTCCCCTCGGGATCGATCGAGCCGCCCAGATACGCGATCTCGCTGCCATCAGGCGACCATACAGGCGAGCTCCAGAAATTCGGCGGTTGGTAGTCGTTCAGGATCTCACCCGTCGTCGAATCGATGACTCGCAGTATCCTTTGTGTGAATGGCCCTGCGTTTTCGCCCTGCCCGCCGGCAATGATATCCACGCGATGAAAAAGAGCGATCTTCGTTCCGTCAGGCGAGTAACGGGCCTCGGTCGCGAAGTAAGAACCTTCTGATTCATACAGCAGGGTACAGTTCGACCCGTCGGAGTTTATCCGATAGACATTGATGCCATCGGAACCCGCATATCCAAAGATGATGTGCTGGTTATCCGGCGAATAGTTCGGTGTATCGATCCCACCCCAGATCCCGGGAAATACACGATCCGACTTTCGACTCTGATTCCGACCGGCCTTTATCGGTTCCTTCGTAAAGCACGCGCCCTCGATATCCGACAACAGAACCTGCTGGTCGCCGCCCGACGTGTTCATCGTGTATATTCCTGTTCCCTGACCTGAATAATCGGCCGTATAAACGATGCGTTGGTCGTTGGGATTCGTATGAAATGAGAATGAAGGTTGCGACTCTCCGCCAAAAAAGACACCGCCGAGCCGACGCTGGTCCGTTCCGTCGCGGTTCATTATGTAGATCTCGCGATACTGCTGCCTTTGGAAGTAGTTTGACGGTGATGGTCCGTCGCGGAGGCTGATAAAGACGATCTTTGAGCCATCGGGCGACCATGCAGGCTCAAAGTCTTTGACCGAGGAGACGACCTGCGGTCCGCTTACGGGGTCGAAAAGAAAGATCGAATCACGGCGTTGCGGGAACAAAAGCGGAAGATCACCGCGGCCAAAGATCAATCTCGCACTTGGGCTGCCGGCGCGATCGCCCTCGGGCTTTTGATTCGCCTCGCCGTCTTCGGCCAATTCTCGTGCCAATGTGGCCGGAATTACAGCTCCGATAAGGTCGCGAACGGTTCCGGAACTATCTGCAAAGGCAGTAAATGCAGTAGTTCCGCCGGCGGCGAGGGCGAGGAAGCAGATGGTGATGGTCAGCGTTCGCAGCCTTCCAAGTCGCTTTGAAAATTGCATTATCCGAGTTCTCCAAGGGCACGAAATTGGGTGTTGCCCCTGAATGCGTAGAAAACGCCGGAACTCCGACAATTTTTTCGATCTTTTTGTTCAGCGAGCCGCCCGTAGCAGAACGGGCCGGCAGAATTCACCCGGACGGACCAATGAGATCAGATCGTGAGACGCTATTACCCGACAATAAGGCCTGATCGTACCTATCGGGTGGCGACGAGGCCCTGAAGGACCGTGAGGGCTGCGAACGAGACGATAACGACCAAAGTGATCCGCGTTTTCGTTGGCTTATTTTAGGTATTTTTCGAACCAGTCGAGGTTGCTCTGCATCGTTGCGATCTGGAGCCGCGGTTCTTGAATGCCGTGCGGCTGCCGCGGGAGCACGATCATCCGGGTCGGCACGCCTTTGCGTTTGAGTGCAACATAAAGCTCATAGCCCTGCGAGATCGGCACGCGGATGTCGTTCTCGCCATG
>ERZ761607.3530-NODE-3530-length-14968-cov-6.736874_pt1 | contig 14968 bp, 9 predicted proteins | sample MGYA00511164_ERZ761607 | MGnify/ENA primary metagenome ERZ761607 (study PRJEB28899, sample SAMN02445080) | bioreactor sludge metagenome | biome: EBPR sludge | place: Australia: Brisbane, Thorneside Wastewater Treatment Plant | collected 2011-06-22 ...
TTTCACCACTCAGACCCGCCTGATTCCACTTGAACTGGAAGGGGCCTTTGCCGCCGCCGATGCGCAGTTCCAGTGCCGCTGTTTTTTCACCTGCACAGGCGATGTCGGCGGTTTGTGCCAGCGCCGCCGTGAGCGGGAGGATGTTTTCCGTGATGTTGATCTGCGCCGTAGCGGAGCAGCCGTTGGCGTCTTTGATGGTGACGCTGCGCGTGCCGGGAGCGAGGCGTTCGGCCTGTTGTGTGGTTTCGCCGTTGTCCCATTGGTAGGTATAGGGCGCTTTGCCGCCGCTGACTTGTGCCGCAGCCTTGCCGTCGCTGTTGCCCGTACTGGCAGGAGCGACCGCTGTGGCGGAAACACTCAGTGCTGCCGGGGCTTTCACTTCGATGTTGGCGGAAGCCGAGGCGCCTGCCGCATCTGTAACGGTGACGGTGTAAGCGCCCGCCGCCAATCCCGTGGGTTTTTCACCACTCAGACCCGCCTGATTCCACTTGAACTGGAAGGGGCCTTTGCCGCCAAAAACTTCCACCACCAAAGCAGCAGAACGATCACCGGGGCAACGAATGGGCTGCGTTTCGGTGAGGTTGGCCCGCAGCGCGGCCGCTTTTTGTTCGATATTGACGGTGGCTGTCGCCTTGCAGCCGTTTTTGTCGGTGATGGTGACGGAATGAGCGCCGGTATTGAGTTTGCGGGCGATGTTGCCGGTTTCGCCGTTGTCCCAAAGGTAGGTAAATTGCGGCGCGCCGCCCACGGCTACGGCCAGTGCCACGGCGTCGGCAGCATTGGGAGCGCTCTCAGGTTCCTGTTGGGTAGCCCGCGCCGTCATGCGCGTATCCTCGATGGTGATTTTGGCCGACTTCGTGCGCCCCTGGCTGTCGGTGACGGTGAGCGAATACAGGCCGGGGCCGAGGTTGGCGGGCGCTTCGCCGTTCAGTCCTTTGTCCCAGCGATAAGTGAAAGGGCCTTTGCCGCCGGTCACTTTCACGCGCAGAGCGGCATCGTTTTGGCCGGGTGTACAGCTCAGTTCTTTTTCCTTTAAAATATTGATCGTCAGGGCAGAAGCCTTATCTATGAGGAACACGCCTTTGTCTTCGGTGCCCACCCAGAGCGCGCCGTCCTGATCGAGTGCGATGCAGGTGGCGTATTGGCTGGTGTAGTATTGGATGGGGCCGAAGCGGTCAATTTTGTCGGTTTCGGAATCCCAGCGCACAATGGATTCGGAAGCCACCCAGAGCTTGCCGTCGGCGCCCACAGCGATGTCTTTCACCTCGCCTTCCGAGACCAGATCGTTGAGCGGCACGGCCAACCAGCGGTCGCGGCTGTCCACCTGCCAGATTTGCCCTTCTCCGGCCACCCAGATGCCGTTGGGGCCTTCGGTGCTGCGATGAATGGCGAAATATTTTTGCTCCAGCGTCCAGCGTCCTTCGCCGCCGATCAGTACGCCCTGTGCGGTGCCCACCCATTTGCGGCCTTTTTTATCAATAAAAATGTGGAGGATTTTATTGGAAGTGAGCTTGGAATTGGAGGTATTGAGCGTCTCTACTTTGCGCAAAGCGGGCTGTGTTTTCAGCAGGTGCAGGCCGGAGTTGGAGGTGCCTATCCAGAGTTCGTCGCGGGCAGAGCTATAAGCGGCGGCGCTGATGGTGTTGGTGTTGTTGAGGATGTTGCCCAGTGCTGCGTTCATGTCGGCAGCCGACCACTTGAGGTCAAAATTCCCGCCCGGAAGGGCGTAGAGCGATTGCTCTCCGGCAGTCAGGGCAAGTGGATTGGCCAGATCGGAGGAGCGCAATTGGAACACGCCCTTGCTGTTGGCCACCCATTTCACATTGTCGTCGTCCACAAAAATGTGCGTGACCGGGCTGCGTTGGTCTATCACGGAGATGCGGGTGACGACGAGGCTTTCTTGTTCCTGAGCGAGGATAGGTATGGAAAAAAGTGCAAAAATGAAGATCAACACTTTGTTCAGCGGGTAGGAAAATTTCATTGTCGGGATGCGTTAAAACTAAAAATGCAATAGATAACGCTTCCTAACGAAAAAGGGTCGGGCGAGAGTATGAAGGACGGCAATGTCTGAACGGGCTTTTGTGGGGATGGCGCCTTACCGGCAAACGCTGAGACAGGCTCGCACCAAAGGCAAAAAAACGTAGCTTTGCCCCCGTAAATGCTGCCTGTGAAGCCATTTCTCTCTTCCGACCGACCATATTACCTCGCCGCGCTGCTGCTGCTGCCGCCGGCATTGCTCATTCATCTGGGGCTGATGACCTTCATTGACGACGAGTCCATTCGCTCGTTGGTAGCCTTAGAAATGAAGCTGTCGGGCAACTATGTGACACCCACGCTCAACGGCGAATATTACTACAACAAGCCCCCGCTGTACAACTGGATTTTGCTCGTTTTTTTCAATCTGGCCGGTCGTTTCGACGAGTTTACGGCCCGCATCCCTACCCTGCTCAGCCTGCTCGGATTTGCCGCCACCGTTTTTGTTGTATTCCGACCCAAATACGGCACGCGCACGGCCTTCGTCAATGCGCTGGTCCTCATCACCTGCGGGCGCATCCTGTTTTGGGATTCCATCCTCGGCCTCATAGACATCTGTTTTTCCTGGGTGATGTTCGGGCTGTTTATGACGGTGTATCACGCGTTTCGCAAGGGGCGGTTTTGGCAGTTATTTTTGCTCACATACCTGCTCACGGCCATCGGTTTTTTGATGAAAGGCTTGCCTGCATTGGTATTTCAGGCATGTACGCTGTCGGCGTATTTTTTGTACAAACGCGAATTTCGGCGGCTGTTTTCGGCGGCGCATTTTGCGGGCATCGGCCTGCTGGCGCTCATCGTGGGCGGCTACTACCTGTTGTATCATCAATACAATGATTTGAGCAATATTTTTGCCACCCTTTTTGACGAATCGCTCAAACGCACGGGGGCTCGTTTCGGCTGGAAAGACACGGTGTTGCACCTGTTCAGCTTTCCGTTGGAGATGGTGTATCACTTTTTACCCTGGTCGCTCATGGTGCTGTATTTCCTGCGCCGGGGCCTGCTGAAACAAGTGCTGCAAGACGATTTCATCACCTTCAATCTGATCGCTTTTTTTGCCAATATCCTCGTATATTGGACCTCGCCGGAGGTGTATCCGCGCTACCTGCTCATGCTGGCACCCCTGCTGTTTTCGGCGTTTTTGTACCTGCACGAAGATCATGCGGCGCGCAAAACCATCGCTTTTCGGGTGGTGGAAGGCGCATTTTTGGCGTTTCTGCTGCTCATTGTGGCGGGCAGCGTGGCGCCGGTATTGTTGGAACGCACGCAGGGAGTTCCGGGGCTGTATTGGAAAACCGGCCTGCTGTTCGCGGGCAGTATTCTGCTGACGGTTTTGTTTTTTAAAAACAAAGATAAACGGCTGTTGATAATGGTGACGGCGCTGCTGTTGATGCGGGTGGGATTCAACTGGTTTGTGCTGCCCGACCGCAACGCCGAAGATTGGGGCAACCTCTGCCGGCAGTCCACCATAGAGGCGGGGCTGCAATTCCGCGACCGCCCGATGTACCTGCTCGGCGATACGGAACTGCAAATGACCAATGCTTTTTACCTCACCCATGCCCGCCAACAGATCGTGCACCGGGTGGCCGAACCAACCGATACCAACGCCATATATATCATCCACCCGGAGGCGGTGCTGCCCTGGCCCCGCGAAAAGGTGGGCGAGTTCAAATACCGGCATGGGAAGGGGGTGCTGGATTTGGTGGTGTTAGGGAAGTGACGGAGTACCTCGTTTATGACGAGCACGACCGCCGGCACATAGTCTTCCCTCATCCCCAAAAACAAAAAAAACACAATCGCTGGTAGCGCGGGACGCTGTAAGGCGTCCCCGCTACCACTATCTCGTTGTCTCCTGAAAACACGATACGGGAAGCAGCCGGCATAGAGCTAACAGGTCTATCCGGCTATTGCATTGCAGACCTGTTAGCTCTGCGGTGCAACCTACAACTTTGCCTCCCGCCGCGTTGTTTTTCGCCTACAATACCGTAACTTTGCCTGATGAAAATCGCCAATCCGCTATACGACCACGCCTTTAAGTACCTGATGTCCAACGACAAACTGGCGCGCAAGGTGCTGTCCGTCATTCTGGAAAAGGAAGTGCTGGAATTGGAACTGTCGCAGCAGGAAGTCGTCGTAGAAGACGAAGACCGGCGATTCACCCTGTATCGCTTGGATTTCAAGGCCGTCATAGAGGATGAAAACGGTAGAAAGGAAACCGTGCTCATCGAACTGCAAAAGTCCAAGCTACCCACCAATGTGCTGCGTTTTCGCAGTTATCTCGGCTTGGCCTACACGCAGAAAATAAGGGCCAAAGACCCCGAAACACAGGTAGAACACGACAGCGCCCTGCCCATCATCTCCATCTACATACTGGGATACAATGTGGAAGACATTCCGCACGTCGCCATCAAGGTGAACCGCAAGATCATGGATATGTCAAGCCAGCAGGAGTTAGACCTCCAGAGCGATTTTATTGACTTGCTCACGCATACTACCTGTATCTTGCAGGTGCGCCGCCTGCCGAAAGAGCGCCGCAGCCGCATCGAGCAATTTCTCACACTGTTCAATCAAGCCTGGGTCATGGAACAAAAATACATCCTCGACTTGCAAGAGGTGCCGGAAGGCTTTGAAGACATAGCGGAGTACCTTCAGCGGCCACTTCAGGAGGAAGAAATACGCGCCAAGTTGCGCGCAGAAGAAGAAGTGGAAGCCATTTTCGCTCAGCAGGAGGCAGATAAGGCGTACTATAAGCGAACGGCAGAAGAAGAACGTCGGCAGAAGGAAGAGGCAAAAGCGCGAGAAAAAGAAGCAAAAGCGCGAGAAGAACAAGCACTTGAGCAAGCGCGTGAAGCCCGAATCAAATTAGCCCGCCTGCTGCTGCGCACGGGTATGTCCGTCAAAGATGCTGTGCTTGAAACAGGGCTGTCGGAGGAGGAACTGAGGGGGTTGGAGTAAGCCATCTCCCGCCTGCTCCACATCAACGACCCCGGCACCTTCGGCTGCAACATCGGGGAAGAAGTCTGCAACTGTCTCTGGAACTCAAACTGCCCAAAACCACCCTCGCCGCAGGGTATTGCCGCCGTTTGTTTGGAAGTCATCAAGGTGGACAACCTGACCTATCCCTGACCAGCTCGCCAAGTTCACACGCTTCGCAGGGGAAAAACAGATCACACACGCTGTACTCGCATCATTACGAAAACATTGAAAATCAAATACATGAATTCGCCGCTTATTTCCGTCGTCGTCACTGTTTATAATGAGGAAGACAACGTTCGGCCCCTGCTGGAACAACTGCACGCCGCCCTCGCCGCCCTCGATTACGAACTGGTGTATGTGGACGACGGCTCCCGCGACAACACCATCGCCGAACTGCGCGCCGCCGCTCATCCGCGCCTGCGGGTGGTGGAACTGCGCAAAAACTACGGCCAAAGTCTGGCCCTCATGGCGGGCATAGACGTGGCGCGCGGCGAGTACATTGCCACCATGGACGGCGACCTCCAAAACGACCCCTCCGACATTCCCGCCATGTTGCAAATGGCCCAAACTGGGGAATGGGACATGGTGGCCGGCAATCGCGCCAAGCGCCAAGACAAGGTGCTGCTGCGCAAAATCCCCAGCGCCATCGCCAACTACCTCATCCGCCAACTCTCCGGCGTACACCTCAAAGACTACGGCTGCGCGCTCAAGGTGTTCCGCGCCGAATTGGCCAAAGAACTGGGCCTGTACGGCGAACTCCACCGCTTCATTCCCGTGCTGGCCAGCCTCGAAGGCGCCCGCATCACGCAGGTGGACGTCAAGCACCACCCGCGCACGGCGGGCCGCTCGAAGTACGGTCTGGGCCGCACTTTCAAGGTGGTGAGCGACCTGTTGCTGATGATTTTTTTCAAACGCTACCTGCAAAAACCCATGCACCTCTTTGGCAATGCCGGGGTGTTTTTGTTCGCTCTGGGCGCCGTCATCAACCTGTATCTGGGCGTACTCAAACTAATGGGCAACGACATTTGGGGCAAACCCCTGCTCATTCTGGGCCTCATGCTGGTGCTGGCCGGCATCCAATTTGTCACCATCGGAATTGTAGTGGAAATACAAATGCGCACCTATTTTGAGGCGCAACAAAAGAAGCCCTACAAGATTCGCCACATCCACCAAACCCCTGAAAAAGAATAAGCTATGCCAAAAATGATCTCCTTCCGGCAGGGTTTCGGCAGCGTGTTGCTGTGGTCGGTCATATCGGCGGCGTTCATCGGGCCGGGTACCGTGACGACGGCAGCGCAGGCGGGCGCATCCTTCGGTTTTCAGTTGATGTGGGCGCTCACGTTTTCCATCGCTGCGGCCATTGTGTTGCAGGAAGCGGCGGCGCGCATCACCATTGCATCGGGCAAGAGCTTAGGCGAAATCATTGCCCTGCGGTATGCGGAGCGCGGCCGCGCGCTGTGCGTGGCGCTGTTTGCAGCGGTGGCGTTTGGTTGCGCGGCTTACGAGGCCGGCAACATAGTGGGCGCTGCTGCGGGACTGCGGTCTTTGGTTCCTGTCGCCAGACCGGTAGCGGCTTTGTGTGTGGCTTTTCCGGCGGCGCTGTTGTTGTGGAGCGGCCGGCATGCGCTCATTGCCCGCATACTGGGCGTAGCGGTGTTTCTGATGGGATTTGCCTTTATTTACTCGGCCATCACCGGTCCGGGTTCGGCGGGCGATTGGCTCAAGGGCGCTGTGGTACCAAGTGTTCCGGCGGGTTCTTTGCTCATCATTACCGGCCTGATAGGCACTACAATTGTGCCGTACAACTTATTTTTGGCAGCGGGCATCGGCAAGGGGCAATCGGTGGCCGAGATGCGGGCAGGACTGGCGCCGGCCATACTCATCGGGGGGCTTATTTCTATGGCGATTGTGGCGGTGGGCGCCGGGGTGGTGGGCGAGTTCAGCTATGCCGCAGTGGCCGATACCTTGCGAAATCGGCTGGGACCTTCGGGTTCGGTGCTGTTCGGATTCGGATTGTTTGCGGCGGGCGCTACCTCGGCCATCACGGCGCCATTGGCGGCAGCCATGACGGCGCAAAGCCTGCTGGGCAATCGCGCGGGCTGGAAACCGGCGCATTTCCGGTGGGTGTGGGTACTCGTTTTGGGCATCGGGCTTGTTTTTGGATTGCTGAATGTGAAGCCCATTCCGGCCATCATTTTGGCGCAAGCCATCAACGGCCTGTTGCTGCCTTTGGTGACGGCGTTTGTGCTGCTGGCAGTAAACGACCGAAAACTACTGCCGGCGGAGTACGCCAACGGACTGACGGCCAATGTGTTGCTGTTGCTGGTGTTTGCAGTGACTTGTTTTCTGGGGCTTCAAAATCTGTGGAAATCGGTATCCGGCGTGCTGCCCAATATCGGGGCGCAAATGCCCTGGTGGGTGCAAACGGGGATCACGGTGGCTTTGACGTTGCTGCTGGGGAGGAGAGTCGGTAGGCGGTAGGCGGTTTAGGAATCTGCTTCGCAGGTTATCGTCGGGGTAGGAACGGGCTGGTAATCTGCTTCGCAGGTTATCGTCGGGGTAGAAACGGGTTAGGAAGCTGCTGCGCGGTTTATCGTCGGGCGAAACCTTGAACCCGAAACGCGGAACCTTGAACCCGCTTTCGCTAAGGCTACGGCGGATGAAACCCGAAACCTTGAACAACTTCTGAATCAACAAAATACTCGAAATATGAAAAACAGATTTTTGACACTGACAATCCTTTTTGTATTCGTGGCAATCAGCGCCTGGTCGCAGCCGGCCGCCTTGGAAAAAGCGCTGTTCAACCTGCCCGATGTATCGTTTAAAAAAATGGAATCGGCCACTGGTTTTGAAGCCGTTTATGAACTCAGTATCCGGCAGCCCATAGACCACGAGCATCCCGAAAAGGGGCATTTTTATCAACGGGCGTTTTTGTCGCACCGCAACTTTGACGCGCCGATGGTGATGGCCACCGAAGGCTACGAGCGGCCCCGCAATCGCATCTACGAACTCACCAACTACCTCACGGCCAATCAGATAAATGTAGAGCACCGCTATTTCGGCGCTTCCGTGCCCGACAGCTTGGACTACCGCTACCTCAACCTCCGCCAGGCCACCGCCGACCTGCACCACATCCGCACGCTGTTGGGCGAACTCTACCGCAAAGCATGGGTGAGCACCGGCATCAGCAAGGGCGGCCAAACCACCATTTTTTACCGCTATTTTTATCCCGACGACGTGGCTGCCTCTGTGCCGTATGTGGCCCCGCTCAACCTCGATCTGGCCGACAAGCGCATCTATTCCTTCCTCGACACCGTTGGGCCGGAGCCTTGCCGCCGCGCCATCCGCGATGTACAAATACGCCTGCTCAAAGAGCGCGACAAAGTGTTGCCCCTGCTGCGCTGGCACGCCAAGGGCGCCGGAGAGAGCTTCACTTACCTTTCTCTGGAAGAGGCTTTTGAATACGCCGTGCTGGAATACTCGTTCTCTTTTTGGCAAATGGGCTTTGATTGCAACCAAATTCCCGTCGCCAAAACCGCCGATCTGGAAGCCCTGCTGGAGCACTTTATTGAGGTTTCCGGCCTGTCGTTTTTTGCCGATGCGTCTATGAAAAACTACGCCTCGCACTATTGGCAGGCCGGCGCTGAAATGGGTTACTACGCCTACCAAACCGCGCCGTTCAAGGGCTTGCTCAAGTCGCTGTCGGGCGAACCCAGCGCCATTTTTATGCCCGGTAAAGCGCCCAAAACCTTTGAACCGACTTTGGTGAAAACCGTGTATGACTGGCTGCAAAACAAGGGGCATCGCTTCATCTACATCTACGGCGGCACCGATACCTGGACGGCTACCGGCGTGCCTCCTTCCGACAAGGTGGACGCGCTGTGGTTTGTGATGCCCGGCAAAAACCACGGCTCGGCGCGCATCGCCAACATGAGCACAGACGAGCGCACCCGGCTGCTGGATCAGTTGAAAAAATGGATGGAATAGGCTTCAAAAAACACAGAAGCATTGTTCGGCAGAGGCGCAAATAGCCCGTCTCCCTAAACTACCGAACGCTTGTCGTTGTTGCTTGGCAATACTTTTACGAATATGCACTCCGAAACTCCCCGGCCAGGCAATGGCCGCATCTTCATCTGGCTGCCTTTTTTGCTGTCGGCGGTATTGGCTGTCGGCATCCTCACAGGTATGCGCCTCCAATCGGCGGCCCCGCCTTTGGTCATCAACGGCGAACCCGGAGCCGACCCTTCCGCTCCCGCAGGCTACGGCAAGTTGGAGGAATTGCTGCGCTATGTAGAAGCCAAATATGTGGACCCGGTGGACCGCGAAAAATTGGTGGACGAAGCCATTGAAAGTATTTTGCAGCAGCTCGACCCGCATTCCAGCTACATCCCCTCCGATCAGGTAGAAATCGTGGAAGAGCACATGGAAGGCAGTTTCAGCGGCATCGGCGTGGAGTTTTTGATGATGGAAGACACCCTCACCGTCATCGCTCCATTGGGCGGAGGCCCGGCTGAAAAGGCAGGCATTATGGCCGGCGACAAAATCATAGGCGTGGGCGATTCCATCATTGCCGGAAAGAAATTAGTCAACAAAGACATCACCTCTTTGCTGCGCGGCGAAATCGGCACCAAAGTGCAACTACTCATCAAACGAGGCTCAGGCAAACCCTTCAAAGTGAGCGTAGTACGCGATAAAATCCCTATGCACAGCATGGATGCAGCCCTGATGCTGACCGAAAAAACGGGCTATATCCGGCTCAACCGTTTCAGCGCCACCACGCACAACGAGTTCATGAAAGCATTGGAAAAACTGCATACCAAGCAAGGTCTGGAGCACTTGGTCATTGACCTGCGCCAGAATCCGGGCGGCTATCTGCAGCAGGCCATCAACATTCTCAGCCAGTTGTTTCCGGCCAAAGGCGTGCCCTTGGTGCATACGCAGGGCCGGGCCGTGAGCCGCTCCGACTATGAGACCGCCGGGCGCGTGCTGTTTCCAGTCAAAGAAATTGTGGTGCTCATTGACGAAGGTTCGGCCTCGGCCAGCGAAATCCTCGCAGGCGCTTTACAGGATCAGGACAGGGCCGCCATCGTGGGGCGTCGTTCGTTTGGAAAAGGCTTGGTACAAGAGCAGTATGAACTCCGCGACGGCTCAGCGCTGCGCCTCACGGTAGCCCGTTACTACACGCCGTCGGGGCGCTCTATTCAGAAGCCTTACGATAATCTTTCCGACTACGACCACGAAACCGAAGACCGCCTCGAATCGGGCGAACTGACTGCTGCAACAGCCGCTTTACCGGAGGATTCCGTCAAATATTACACCAGCAAAGGCCGCGTGGTGTTTGGCGGCGGCGGCATCACGCCTGATTATTATGTGCCTTTAGACACGGCCCTGCTCAATGATTATTACCTCCGGCTGAGGCCGCACTTGCAGTCTTTTGTTTTTAATTATTCTCAAAAAAACAAAACGCAATTCGAGGGTTTAAAACTGAAGGAATTTAAAAACACTTTCACCGTTAAAGACCAGATAATCAATGACTTCATTGCCTATACTGCCGGTAAAGGCGTGGCAAAAGAAGCCCAGCAATTGCCGCTCATCATGCCCGAATTGCGCCGGCAACTGAAGGCCCAATTGGCGCGAACCTTGTTTCAGGACGAAGGTTTTTTCGCCATTATGACCGCAGAAGACCCTATGGTAAAAAAGGCATTGAGCGTTATTGAAGGAAAGCAGGCACAGCGATAAGTATCAGGAAACAATGAAATACCTTATCACCGGATTGGGAAACATAGGCTCTGAATACGCCGACACCCGCCACAACATAGGCTTCATGGTGGTGGACGCACTGGCGCGGGCCGCCGAGGCGAAATGGGAAACCGAGCAATTGGGCGACGTGGCGCGCATCAGGCACAAAGGCCGCATTTTCGTGCTGCTCAAGCCTTCCACTTATATGAATCGCAGCGGGAAATCGGTGCGCTACTGGCTTCAAAAAGAGAAGATTGAGCAAAGCAACCTGCTCGTCGTTCTCGATGATTTGAATCTGCCTTTCGGCAAACAACGCCTCCGAGGGCAGGGCAGCGACGGCGGACACAACGGCCTTAAAGACATTGACGCCATTTTGGGCAACAACAACTACGCCCGGCTTCGCATCGGCATCGGCGATGAGTTTGCCAAAGGGCGCCAGTCTGATTTTGTACTCAGCCCCTGGAGCGATGCGGAAAACGAACAACTGCCGGAAATTTTGAAACTCGCCTCCGACATCGTAAAAAGTTTTGGCGCCATCGGCCTGAACCAGACCATGAACCTGTACAACAAGAAGTAATCCCGGCTGAGCGCGGCACAGGTTTGTGTCATGTACCTGTCAGAACCTTTACCCCTGATGAGGCGTTTTTTGCCAAGATAGATCTCACCGGCAATATTGCTTTGGATCTTCCTCACAATGCCACAGATGATGCCGAAATCTTCTTCCTTCCGTTCGTTTCTGTTTGTATTGGGCATTTTTGCTGCCTTGCCCCTCTTGGCTACGCACAATCGCGCCGGCGAAATTTCGATAGAACAGGTAGGCGATTGCGTCACCAGTCTCACCATCAAAGCGACCATCACTACCTACACCAAAGCCAGCAGCATACAGGCCGACCGCGATACGCTCACCATCTGCTGGGGCGACGGCCAGTGCGAACGCGTGGCGCGCTCCAATGGCGGCGGCGTTCCTCCGAGGGGCGTCGTCATCGAAAACGATACCAAATACAATACATACATAGCGTTCCACACCTACCCGGCCCGCAGCACTTACGTCATTTCCATGACCGACCCCTTGCGCAATGCAGGCATCCTCAATGTCAATTTTCCCAATTCCGATCAAATCAAATTCCACTTAGCCACCACTTATACTTTTCCCAATCCGCAGTTTCAGGGTTGCAACAACACACCGCGTCTGCTCCAGCCGCCGGTGGACATAGGCTGCGTGGGGCGCGCCTTCCGGCACAATCCCAATGCCTACGACGCCGACGGCGACAGTCTTTCCTACCACTTTACCGTGCCCCGGCAAGACATCGGCGAAAACGTACCCAATTATCGCTTTCCCAGCGAAATCAACCCCGGCCCCAACAACCAGCTCACCATCAACGAGCGCACCGGCGATATTCTGTGGCAATCGCCCGCCCGCGCCGGCGAGTACAACTTGGCCATCATCATCGTATCCTACCGCAACGGCGTACCTTTGGACACCATCATCCGCGACATGCAGATTCTCATTCTGGAGTGCGACAACCTGCCGCCCGTGGTAGAAACTACGATAGACGAGATTTGTGTCATTGCCGGTCAGTTGGTTGAAATTCCCGTACGCGCCACCGCGCCCATCGTCGAGTCCAACCAAAGGGTACGCCTCACGGCGCTCGGCGGCCCGTTTGAGGTGGCCGTCAGTTCGGCCGTTTTTGAACCCCTCAACAATACCTTTCAGACGCAGCCCGTACTGAAAACATTCCGTTGGCAAACCACCTGCGAACACATTTCCGGCCAATACTACTCGGTCGTTTTTAAAGCCACCGACAACTTTCTGGGCGACAGTTCAGGCTTGGCCACGCTCAAAACCGTGCGCATCAAAGTAGTGGGGCCGCCGCCCACCGGCATGGCCGTCACTTCGGGACAAGGCAGGGCAGAAGTCACCTGGGACAAGCCCTACGTCTGCGACGCCGCCGCCGACAACTACTTCAGGGGCTTCACAATATGGCGCAGAGAGGGCAGCAATATTTTTCCGATAGACACCTGCACGCCCGGCCTCGAAGGCAAAGGTTATACCAAACTCACCCAGGCGCCCTTTAAAACCGAACAAAACGGGCGGTATTACTTTTTGGATGAAAATGTGGACCGCGGCCGGACCTACTGCTATCGGGTGGTGGCCGAATTTGCCAAAACCACCCCCGGCCAGTATGTTTATAACCGGGTAGAGAGCCTGCCCTCCGATGAAGTATGCGTACAACTCAGCCGCGACATCCCACTCATCACTCATGTGGACGTGCAACGCACCGACGCCGTGACGGGCGAAATACGGGTGTGCTGGTCCAAACCCGTGGCCGGTGACCTTGACACCCTGCTCAATCCCGGGCCCTATCGCTACGAAGTGCTGCGCGCACCGGGCATTACAGCCAATGCGGATGCGTTCAGCGCCACAGGCATCAATTTCATCAGCCCTGATTTTGCCGGCGCCAACGATACTTGTTTTGTGGACACAGGCCTGAACACCACCGCCTCGGCCTACAGCTATCGCGTTCGTTTTTACTCGGCATCCAACCTACTCGGCGCCTCCGAACCAGCTTCTTCCGTACGACTCAGCATCGTACCCACCGACAGGGCCAACCAGTTGTCGTGGACGGAAATGGTGCCCTGGGACAACTACCGCTACACCATTTTTAGAAAAAACACAGCCGGCAGTTTCGACTCTCTGTCCACGGTGATAAAAAGCCCTTACACAGATGGCGGCCTCGTCAATGGCCAGGAGTACTGTTATTTGGTACGCAGCGAGGGCACCTATGGCGTTGGCGGACTTGTTTCTCCTTTATTCAACCGTTCTCAGGAATTGTGCTCCGTTCCTGTTGACAATGTGCCGCCCTGCCCGCCGCAACTCCGCGTGGAAAATCCTTGCGGCAACAATTTCGATTGCGCCGATGAAACAGAACTGCGCAACACTTTGATCTGGGTGAATCCTGCCCAACTCTGCCAGGAAAGCGACGACGTCGCCGGCTACCGTATTTATTATGCGCCCTCGGAAGGGGAAGTGTTTGTGCGCATTGCCGAAATAGACCGTGCCGGCACTACTCGTTGGGAGCACAAACCCGAACGTGGGCTGGCCGGGTGCTACGCTGTATCGGCCTTCGACAGCCTATTCAACGAAAGCACGCTCAGCAATGTGGTGTGCGTGGACAACTGCCCTACCTACCTCTTGCCCAACACCTTCACCCCCAACGGCGACGGTTTTAACGACCTCTTCGTGCCTCGTGCGCTGTGTTTTGTAGAACGCGTCGAGTTTCAGGTATTCAATCGCTGGGGGCAGTTGGTGTTCCAAACTTTTGACCCTGAACTGCGCTGGAATGGCGCCAATACGAAAGGTCAGGAACTGGCTTCCGGAGCCTACTATTACACCTGTCGGGTGTTTGAACAACGCATGGGCGGCATCATTCCCGCATCGGAATTGCTCAGTGGTTGGATCGAATTATTGCGTTAAAAATTACTGTTAAAAAAATATCACTTGACAATGTGAAATAAATATCATTATCTTTGTCCAAAGTTTTCCGAGAAGTTTAGCGGTAGTGTCGCTTGTTTTTTATTGCCTGCCTTTGTTTCTGCTACGCTTTCCGGGTTTTGATGCCGGGTCCTTCCTTTTGCAGGAACATTTATTTTCCTCGCTTTGTGTTTTGGATTTCTGTGCAATCACTCTGTGTGCTTGTTTTTTCACTTTTTTAAATTTTTTTTCTAATGAACATTTTTTGTGCAAAGTTGAACTTCAAAACCGAAAGCGACGACCTCCGCTCTGCCTTCGAAGCCTATGGTGAAGTAAGTTCTGCAAAGGTCATTATGGACCATGCTACCAATCGCTCCAAGGGCTTTGGTTTCGTTGAAATGCCCAACGACGACGAAGCGCGCGCGGCTATCTCCAACCTCAACGAATCTGAGTTGGACGGCAGCACCATTGTCGTAAAAGAAGCAGAAGACCGTCCTCGTTCAGGCGGCGGCGGTGGCTACGGCGGCGGCGGTGGCGGCGGCCGCAGCCCCTACGGCGGCGGCAATCGCGGCGGTGGTGGCTATGGCGGCGGTGGTCGCGGTGGCGATCGCTATGATCGCGGTGGTGATCGTTACGATCGCAGCAATCGGTACAGCGACGGCGACAACGGCGGACAGTATTGATATAACCATGAAGTATCCCGGCCCCAATAGCCGGGATACTTCTCTGTATTGTATTTTTTTTATTTTT
>ERZ761607.3532-NODE-3532-length-14962-cov-9.984974_pt1 | contig 14962 bp, 23 predicted proteins | sample MGYA00511164_ERZ761607 | MGnify/ENA primary metagenome ERZ761607 (study PRJEB28899, sample SAMN02445080) | bioreactor sludge metagenome | biome: EBPR sludge | place: Australia: Brisbane, Thorneside Wastewater Treatment Plant | collected 2011-06-22 ...
CCTTCGGCTTCAGCAAGACCGCGCCGGGCGTGAAGATGCAGGAACGCTTCCAGAATTCTTCCCTTACTCAGATAACCAACATCGTAGAGAACTTCCTACGCCAGTACGCACTGGTGGCACTCGACACCTATATTTGTGAGCAAATGGGTGAGCAGACCGTCATTGTTGATGATGAGTGTAAGAACGCGATTAACCGCGTTGCTGAAGAGAAATTCGTACCTACCGAGGAAGCACCAGAGTTCGTTCCACCAATCGGTGATGACAATAAGTTCACGATTAATTGGGAAGATTTCTATCTTGGTAAGGTTGAAACTGATGAAATGGGTCAGCCTATTATCGGTGCTAACGGCAAAGAAAAGCGCAGTGGTGGTATCGAAACGCTGTCAGTTGAGATCGAACTTAGCATTGGCAAGGACGAACTTGACGAAAAGAAACGTGGCGATCTTCAAGATATGCTTACGGTATTCCTACAAAACGGTGAAGGCAATCCTGCGATGCAACGCCGAGCTGGTCAGATCACTGATATGCTTCTCGAGAAAACCGTACCTGAATCCAAGCGTATGAACCCAAATGAAATGGTTACGCCTCAGCAGCCTCAGGAAGAGCGCGCTGAGAATCAAATGACTATGAATAGCTAATACTTGACAATACCTTTTACCTGCGATATATTCAATCCATAAGCAAGTAGAGGGTATTGTCAGTATGGATAACGAGGAATTACAGTATAGGAGTCCGATAGATACGACACCGGCAACGGTGCCTGATGCTGACTCCGACAATTTCTCAACTCTTGAAGATGTCTACAAGAAATTCAAAAAGGATTTGAAAGACCTTGAACACGTCAATTCTTTTGATGTGTTGAAACTCGACCCCGAAGATGAAGCGGTCAAGCTTCTGCTTCGTCAGATTTATGCAAAACAAGAGGCTTTCAGAATTCTTGAGCCTCTATTCCTGCAATTAGAATCAGCGGTCAAAGACATCAGAAAAACGAATAAAGGAGAAGATTGATGCAAGATGAACACAACCAAGCTCAGGATCAAGTCGATGATTGGGGTGATGCCGAAGCTAACTTTTTAGCTGAAAAGGGTATCTCAGCGGAGGACAAAAAAGACGATGAGCAACAAAACGATACCACTCAATCAGATGATAAAGGAACTGACGATGCTTCTGGAAACGGAGGCGAAGAGGACGAGGGCAAGAAATCTGATGATTCTCAAGAAGATGTGGACGACCCGAACAAGGACGAAAATTTAGAGCAGGAAGCTGATGAGGCTCCTCAAAACACTACTGCTCAATATCGTCAGACTCAACGCGAAATCGAAGCCGATAATCGGGCTATGCAAGCTGACGTTCAAAAGGAACTCTATCCTGACTGGACTGATGATATCCTTGACGATCAGGGTGAACCTATCAAGACTCCTCGCGATGTCATGCAGTACACTAACCCTGTTACCAAAAAGCGATTCACCGAAGAAGAAGCGACTGCTTGGCTGTTCGCCGCTCAGAAGCACAAAGACTCTGAGCGCGCCAAAATGGAACAGCGTGTCGCTCAGGTTTCAGATGTGATGATTACTCAACGTGATGAAGCCGATCAGGTCAAGGCGAAGTACGGCACCTTACTCGCCAAGCTTCCAAATCTTCGCAAGGAAATTTGGGCTGACTATCGGGCAACACTCGTAGTTGATAAAGAAACTGGACTCATTGTTGATGCGCCTGTTTCGCTCGCTAAGTTCTTTACTCGCGCATTACGCCCTTATGAGCAGTATGTGCAACAACTTCAAAGCCAAGCTGCCGAGAAGAAAACTCAACAAGATGACACGACCCGAAAGCAGACTCAGCAGGATCGAGAAGATATTACTTCTTCTGGTAACGGAAGCGTTACCGATCCTGAAGAGGAAGCATGGGCTGCTGCCGCTAAAAAACATTATGAAGGTTAATGGAGGATAATATTATGTCAAGCCAATTATTTGAAGATGGTAAAGTAATTGTAGTCGATGGTGTCGAACTCGAATGTGTCGCAGTTGCCTACCAAGAACCGAATGGTGAGCGAGAAAAATTCGCTTACACCTTCCGCGTAAAGTCAGAACTTGATGATGAGCGCGAAGCTCAACGTCAGGCTGAAGAAGCTCAAAAAAATAATGAACAGACTGAGGAGGAATAGTCATGGCTGATTCACGAATTTTACTAACCCAAGAAGAAGCTGATCGCAAGGCGGAAGAAAAGAAAAATCAGATTGGTATTGTCTTTGAGAATATCAATACTGGTGAAATCCGTATTGCTTCAACTGTTGAACACATCGCTGCGTTTTTCAACTCAAGCGATGAAGGTCCGAACGCGAAAAACAAGCAAGATTTTGGTTGGCGTTTGAGTCCTGAGGACTTGATCGAGCTTGAAGAAACCAAGCGCGATGCTGATGTCATGGAACGAATCGCGGCTCAGTATCAGATTCCTATCGAAGATGTTGCTGATTACAACGTCCTCAAATATATGGCTTCTAAGCGATTCAAGAAGGCTGCTCAGGAAGCTGAAGCGCAAGGCAAAGACTTCGAGAGCGACTATGATCGCCGAGTCCGCGAGTACCGCGAAAGCCGAACTAGCAAGAAATCAACCGAGGCACCTGCCAAGGAAGAGAAAAAGCCAGCTGAAAAGAAGGATCGCAAGGTCAATCGTGATGCAGGTGATGGTCAATTCGTATCTGATGAAGAAGCCAAAGCTAATCCCGGTACCACAGTAACCGAAACAGTCAAGGCAAAAGACGAAGAAAAGGTTGAAAAATCTGCCGATAAAGCAGATAATAGTGGTAAAGCTAAATAATAACAGGGGGTAACTCATGCAGCCGGGTAAATCATCAGGATACAAAACAGGGGCAATTACTACTCAAAACCTCGTTCCTGCTGGTGTCGCAACCGCGAACTCGGCTGTTGAGCTTGACCTCGGCGGTAACTACAATACCGTTGGAATTCAAGTAGTCGGTACTTATACTGGCGCACTGTCAGTCCAATACACCATTGATGGCACTAACTGGATCACTGTCGCCGGTACTGTCGTTGGTAATGCTATTGAAGATATTACTGTCGGTACTGCCGCTGCAACAATCGCTTCGGCTGCTCAGGGTATCCGAAGAATTCGATCCGCTGGCATGGGTAAGATTCGTGTTACTGCCCTTGCTGCCGTAACTGGTACAGCAAACATAACACTCGTAGCAACTAACTAATCGGAGGTCTATCATGGCTGAACAATTTGATCCAGTAGCCGCAGGGCAAGCTGAAGCAAAGAAAAACTCAAAAGGCGTTCGCGCTGAAGTTGAAAAAAACGAAGCTGTCATCAAGGATAACATCACTGATGCACAAAAGCTTGCAAAGAAAAATGCTAAGCTTGACAAAGCTGCAACCACTGAGGCTGAGATGAAGCCTCAGGACGTTGGTACTGCTGAGCGCGATATACCTGAGGGTGCGCCAGTTACCGATGAGCCTGAAGAAAACGAGGGTGTTTCAAAGAAAGCAACATCGAAAGATGCTGATGAAAAGAAAGACCTTCCTGACGACAAGAAAGTTCAGGACACCACTAAGGATTCTGCTACCCCATCACCTTCAAAAGCTGATGAGCAAGACCCTAGTAAGACGGCTGATAAAAAGTAGTTTCTACTAAATCAGACTCATAAGTGTCATCTTGAGAAGCCTGCGTAACATACATTACGCAGGTTTTTTCATCGAATTCCTGCTCGATAGCGCAGAACATATATCGAACAGTATCCGCCGCGTGTGATTCGGTTTTGTGTTCCGGTCCCATGTAGTCGCCGGTAAGCGGGTTGTATTTTCGCTTGTACAGGTATAGCTTCCGAACTAGCTCGAGCGTTGTCGGCTGGTGGATCGTAGCCTTCGCCACGCCAGCGATGGCGCGGTTGATACCATCGTCCTTCGGCTCGCGGCGCAGCAGTGAACTATTAGTCAGACCCATCTCGCGAATCTTCTCGATACGCTCAACGGCATCGGAATCACGCACCGATCCATCGTGAGGGAAGAAGTGCCACGCATAGTTATATGGCTTCGCTTGCACGAACTTGACGTGTGATTCATTCTTCAAATTACTCGATTCGTAGTAGTCAATAATTGCAGTTTTCACTTGACCTTTTGGTGTGAGATAATGTTGAAAAAATGCTATTGCAGTGGCATCAGACATACCCAAGTCCCAAGCGGTGTAGACAGGGTAATCAGGGTTATATGAGTGAATACCGATCCTGCCTGATTCTTCCATCATCTTGAGTACCTGACCGTAGTATGAGGTGCTTGAAGCCTGACCCCAATCGCAGAGGAATTCCTGTCGGAACCAAAAGTCATTGCCGTTTTTAGCAATGGTATCTTGGCGGATACGCTCAAGGGTTTCTTCACTCAGATATTCGCGAGCAGTGATGAGGCTGGCATACTCACTTTTATCACCGTCAGTCCAGTTCTCAAGGGCGCGATCAAACATGATCTTGAAAGTACCACCAGAGATACCATCGATCTTCGGGGTGCTTTGAATGATTACCTGACCACCGTTCACCTCGATAATAGGAATGACCACATCGTATGCCGCGCTGTCGATGTCCACGAACTCAGAGAAGATGTATAGCTTACCGTTTGCACCACGAAGAGCATCAGGGTCTTTGGTACCAAGTACCTGAAAGGTCGATCCGTTCTTGAGGCGGATAAGCATTTCATCATCACGCTTGCTGGCGATCAGTTCATCTGGAATAGCATCGAGGGTCTTGAAGCCATCGTTCTCAATGTTATTCCAGAAGGACTTTCGCCCCTGTTCTTTGGTAGGGAAAACCAGAACCACGTTCATTGGTTTCTCGACCATCTTATTCACTGCATAGGTGAAGGCTGTTTTATCCTTACCACCACGCCTTGACCAACACCAAACAGCCAGCCTGATGCCTGACTCTAATGCTCGTAATGCCTCTGCTTGATACCAGCGAGGCTTGAAATTCACCGGTAATTGCATATTGTAATAATACCATTATTTTGCTATTGCTTTTCTACTTGACATTACTGTACAATTGGAATAAGCAAAGGGGTTTCGTTGATAATTAAATAGACCTTGGAGGGTTTTTATGGCTTACGGTACTAAAACCGCCAATGTGATGGACATTCCACTAAGCGTAAGCTCAGTGTTCGCACCTCATGTCGGCTCAAATGGATACACTTTCGTAGATGTGAACAGCGTTCGTGTATTGTCAATCGCTAATGGTTCACTTGCTGACTACGATGAAAACAGCGCGACTGCTCCTTTCGGCGCGGCTTCGTTGGTCGTACCAGCTGAGCAAGTTCTTACTCTTGCCTACAACAAGAGTATGTTGCTCCGCGTTCAGAAAACGCAAATCCAAGATCAGCCAATTGGTAACTTCAGCAAGCAAGTCGCCATGCAACAGGCTGATGAGGTATTCGTACCTTCTCACGATGCTTACTCACTCGGTAAGCTGCTTGCTGCTCGCCCGGGTGGTAACAAGGTTGTGTTCGATGCCAACACTGGTACGAACGACCTGAAGTTGCAGTTCAGCCGAACTGTTGACAAGGTTAAGACTGGTGGTGGTAGCATCAACAGCATCGTAGCTTGGGTTGGTTACGACATCGCCTCTCAAATCCGCGCGCTCATCAACTATGGTGGTTCTGAAGCAGGTTACACTGACGGTAAGAACGGCTTCCTTGGTAAGCTTGCTGGTGCGAAGGTTGTCGAAGCTCCTGATGCCTACTTGGGTGCTGGTGTCTACGCACTGGTTGCCGACAAGCGAGCCATTGTCAACGTACCTCCTAAGATGGATCCAAAGGGCGATGGCGTTGTGGTCATCGACAAGGTTCCGAGCTTCTCTGGTATCGAAATCCAGATGAGGGACCGAGGCGACACCTTCGTTCTTACGAAGAAAGCTCGTGCAGTTGCTTCACTCGAAAACGACTGATCCTAATCAGTCAGAAAAAGGAGGGGTTCGCCCCTCTTTTTTTATGCTATTGCTTATCACTTTTGTGCTACAATAACAAGTAGAAATATAGAAAAGAGGGAACCGAAATATGGATTTACAGCATCTCAGGGCGAGCGATGGTACAGGTGAGGCAGTTCTCGCTCATATCCAGTCTGTTCGTAACCCGGGATCGACTGTACTCGACCTCGATAACGTAGATAACTGGAACTCAAAGTGTATTGTTTTGACTGGTACGCCAGCAGCCAACGGCTTTATCTCACCAGTTGGCATGAAAGTTATGTATGGACACCTAAACGCAGGTGATTTTATCATTGATGGCTATGCACCGGGTTATGCCGATAACGGCAACACTACATCTGAAGTAGCAATAGTCAAAATGACTACCTCTTGGGCTGATGCTTTGATTGATCTGTTGGACAACACTCTCCAAGACAATGGCTTGCTCAAGGTTACTTCACTCGATCACTTCCGAAAACCAAATGAACTGACTCAACACGACTTTATCGCTTCGGGCGGTGTCATTGCCATCTCTGCTGGACTTGTCGGCACCTTCTCTAATATCGTTTACTACATTGCTGGTCTGCGCTATTCAAAAACTGGCGTGGCAAACAAAACCTACACCGCCAGCAAAGACACCTACGTTGATATCGATGCCACAGGCGCAGTATTCTATACTGAAGTGGCTAACGGTGCCACTACCGGCTTTGCGCTCACCGCAGGGCGTATCCGCGTGGCTAAGGTCGTTACATCGGGCGCGGCTATTACCTCAATCGTACAGTTCGGCTATGATGCCATGAACAATGTTATGTACCCCAACGGTTCTGTTGGTGGGCTTGACCTCGACAGTAGTGATCTTTCGCTGAACATGAAATCAGCTCAGACTTTCGCAACATCGAATCCATCTGGTACTGGCGAAACTGATCTCGCAAGCGTTGGGCTTACTCTATCTGTTACCGTACCAAAACCTTGCAAAGCATTGGTAACAGTTTCTATTGCTTGCTCAAGTACCACTGACTTTGAGTTCTATGCTCGCATTTATCTGAACGGCGTGAGCCAAGCTTCACTCACGCCTGTTGCTGCACCGGGCTTCGGTGGAAACCGCGCAACTCAGCGTACAATCCAAAAGGTAGTAGACCTGCCAGCTGGCGTGAACACAATCACAGGGCGAATCTTCGCTTCTAGTGGTACAAGCTTAAACGTAGCCTCTGGTGGTGCCTTTATTTCGGCAGTCGTGTTGGGCAAGGTAACGGCATAAGGCTCGGTCATGCTGAGCTATTTTGCCACAACCGATCCAGTAGAAGCTTTAAGCTCAGGGAACTACTTAATATTATTGGCTTTTATAATCGTTACCCTAGCTGGTGTGATAGTCGCGCTTACTCGGTACTTTACCAAAAAACTTGATAGCAAGGACATTGAGATCAGAGATTTGAACAAGTTAATTTATACTGAAGGTAAGGCTCACACCCTCGACTATCGTGAGATGGCTAAGGACAACTCTGAAGTCTTGCAAGGTAATTCACAGTCTATTCAGTTGATGGCTGCTAAGATAGAAGCAGTAAAGGGGCAACGATAATGGCGTGGTTTAATCGAAAGAAGAAGGAACAGATCACAGTCCAGCCACCGGCATCTAGTCGAGTGGAAGTTGAGCTTGCTAAAGGCGCAACCAAGGAGGCTGCAAACAAAGCGAAAGATGCCAACCAACATCTCAATGACCTATTGGTTGAAAACGGTTTTACCCTTAAAATATACCTAGCGGCTGGTCATAAAATGCCGAAAAGTGGGGGGCGAACGTGATAGATTTACAGACATACATTATACTGCTTCTGATTATTGCCGCCTTTGGTATGGCATACATTTTCAGAGTGCTATACCAGCAGATGCGACTCTTCAGGAAGCACATTAGCGATCCTGAACTGAGGCACTTCAGGTATCTTCTATTCGCCATCTCATTGGTCATTATTATTATGGGTTTGATCCCCATCACCATCAATTTTATCAGCCTCTTCGTGGAAACTAATCAACCAGCAACAGTATCCTCTACCAGCTTGGTTTACTCCTTGAGTGTTCATATCCAAAGCCTTCTATTGTCTTACCTGTTATGGCGCATCTACCGTAACGCAGGCGATGACGACTCATAAGTGGTATAATCAAACCATAAGCAAGCAAAGGAGGGTTTTATGGAAGATATCACAAGGCAACCAGATATAAGTCCAGCTGCGAAAAAGGCATTCGTACCTGAACCGCCAGCCGAGGACGAAAATGAGAACTAGAGCCGAAGTCAGAGCCTTCCTTGATAGTCAGGTAGGTAAGATACCTCAGCACCCTGCGCCGTACCAAGACCTCAGTGGTCAGTGCGTAACAGGGGTGAAGGTGTTGCTTGACTTCCTCGGTGTCCCGAACCCATACGCGGCTCGAGGCAACGCCAAAGATGCTGGCGACACCCTGCTTCGGCAGGGGCTTGCGAAGCCCGGACCGGGCTGGCTTACCATAGTAGTAAACCGCACGATGGGTAACATCGGTGGCGTTACCTACGGTCATATTTGGATTGATCTTCAGGGCGAAGCGAACTATGAGTCGAATGGTGCGCGCGCTTTGTACATGACGAAGAACACCCGACCCTATAATCAGGGTCAGCAATATATTAACCTAGATCAATGGATAGGGGAGGACGAAGTGAAAATTGGAAGCAGCGAAAACTGGTACTGGCGATTCAATCGATTCCATCACCAACTGGTGAGGAACGCTGATCTGCCTCGTAGCGTGTTCAATCAAATAGTAGGGCTTGATGCTTGGAAGGTGCTTGAGTCGTGGTCTGACCACCCTGAAGCTAACCAGCTCATCAAGTGGCAGGAAATCGGTGAACGTGCCGATAAAGATAAATGGGATCAGCAGATTTATGGTTTGCAAGATGACCTCAACATAGCAAATGCGAACTTGCTCAAGGCTCAGCAACAGCTTGGCGAATCAGTGAGCAAGGAAGAGCTGGCTAAGGCGAACCAAGCCATTGCAGATGCTCAGGCGGCGGCGAAGAAGGCTCGTGAAGAGCTTGATGCTAAGCTCAAGGCTGATGCTGAAGCAGATAAAGTCGGGCAGGGATTCCTGCGTTGGCTCATTGGTAAAATAACAGGAGGTAAGTAACATGATTGATGCAGCAATTTTCATTCCACTACTCATCATCGCGGTAACGCAAATGGTGAAGATGGCATTACCACAAGTTACCGGCTTCGTAACCATTCTGGTTGCGTTAGGCGTTGGCTTGGTGGTCGCGTTGATTGACCAGCTGATCGGCGTTACTGACATCACAATTGCACAGGGTATCGTACACGCGCTAAGCGCAATCGGTATCACAGCTATCGCAAGCAAGGCTGGCGGTGGTGCAAAAGGTGATGATACAGTCGCCCCACGCTGAAATATCTAATGTCGCACAATATTAAAAATGACCCTACGGTGTGTGGGGTCATTTTTTTTGCTTGCGCCGGTACCGCGCAACCATCTTCTTGATTTTTATTTCAGAAGGAAGAGGCTCGAAGCGTAGTTTATACTTTTCGAGTGCCGACTTTCGTTTTTCAGGTGTTGCTCGCAATCCACCGGACCGGACACCTCTTCAACTCAATCTCACACACACATTATATCACTTATGCTTCTTCGGTTTCCAGTCTGGTTTCCAAGTGCGCTCACTTATCAGTGAACCACCAATGAATTTAGTGCTACCACACTCACTGCAAGCCTCACCAGTCGTTTGGCTGGATCGATCCCTTGAGCCAGTGAAGTGATGCCAATGCCCCTTATCGCACATCGCGACCAGCTTATACCGATCCTCAGGAGTGGTGTGATCCATCTCATCGGTAGTCGGTCCAGTGTATTCAGGGGTATCTGCAAACCAATCGTCCATAAATTATTTTTTTCAATGAATAGGTGTTGTAAATATTACTACCTATTCACCTCCACTTTTTACGCCTTCTTCAGTAGTAACATCTTTGATGACTTTCCAAGATTTCTCGAAGTAGGCGCGATTCTCATAACGGCGTTCACTATCAGGGTATTCCTTGTTACCATAGCCATGAATATTGATGATCCTCACCACCTTTTTACCGAATTTATCAACCTTGACTTTCAACAGATAATTCTTGTTGTTCGTGTAGTACCGGCTGGCATCACTACCCTTGAACCGACAGTACAGATAAAATGTATCGCTGAGCATATTTTCCCCCTTAATGAGTAAGGGACTCCCTTTCGAGAGTCCCTATAAGCAAAGGCTTGTCAGCCACCAGCTTGCGCCAGTATCGACACTCTCATTTTAGCATATTATTCTTTTTCAAGCTTTTCGTGATCTTTGAACTGGTTTTCACCCCAACGGTGATCCTTGTTCTCGAACAGCGTGTAGAAGATATAGGTGTCAGTTACCTTTTCACCATTCTCGCCTTCGCTGACATCTTTCACGCTGTAAGTGGCGATCTGTTCCTTCAGCAACAGGTAACGCATCGCGATCACCACGTCAGTAGCAAGGTATGATGCAACATAGTTGGCGAAGAAATTCTCTTCAGGATCGACTTCGGTTTCAGCCAGCTTGCCGAGTACATACGGCACTACGGTAACAAGGTGGTTGATGGTGCTGTCGAACTCCCAAGTTTCAGGAACCTTCAGGACATCGATCTTACCAGTGGCTTTGTCGATGAACAGGTAGCCTTCCTCCTGAGCGCGCCAGCAGGCTGCGTTGAAGTCCAACGGTCCCATCGCGCCGAATATGTTGGCGAGGTCTTTCAGAACCTTACCATCGAATTCTTGATCCAAGTAAGTGAACTTACCTTCGGCGGCAATGAATACCACCTTCATCATGTCGTGAAGGAGTTTACCTTCGAGCTTTGGCTTTGACATTTGTTGCTCCCTTCTTTGGCGCAGTTACAGTTTTCTTTTTTACAGGTGCCTTTTTGGTTGCTGGTTTACGGCGCGCAGGCTTTTTGCCAGCTTGTTTGATATGTTCTTGATGCTCAGGGCTTTGCAGGTGATCCATAAAAGCATCTACTGCACCTGAAACGGCTCGCGCCATTTCACGCTGGTGTCGGCGTTGTGGTGCATCTTTGATGTAATCGACCAAACGCAATACATAAAATGCGAGTAGTACGCCACCTGCTGTTGCTAATAGTTGTTCAACCATTTTTTCCTCCTTAGAAATTGAAGTTACTATCACTATGATCGCTATCGACTGTCGGACGTTCACCCTCAGGGATTACGTCTTGGAAATCGAACAGCTCATCATCAGAAAAATCAGCAGTTACAAGAGATTCCTGCAACGCCAGCTCAAGGTATTCGTGGAATTCAGGATCGGGCAGAACACGAATCACTTTGAACTTACCGGTACTCAGATTACCAGCGATGTAGTCGCACCACTTGCGCTTCGAGGCAAATAGCTGACCTTGGATTTGCTTCCAGTGCTTATCAGGCACTCCGTCCACCAAGACATCGGCGAATGAATTATCCTTCAACACCTTGGCTTCAACGATTCCCTCGTCAGCCACCCCACCATCAGGTGAAGCAAGGAAATGATCGTTATACCATGCCCCCACTGGCACGACAGTAACGCCTTTTTCCTTCTCGTATTGACGAAGCAAGAAGTCCTCGAAGTCGATGCCGTCCTGCATTGCACTGTTCACATAATGCTCGAAGGCAACGCCAAACTTACGCTCGAAGATTAGCTCCTTCTCGTAATCGAGGCGAGCCTTGAGTGGCTTGCCAGCACCGGTCTTGGCTTTGCTGACCGCCAGCCAGTCCGCGAGGCGCGAAGCCGTAGGCTTCCCGAGGCGCAGATCGTACCAAGGCTTCGTGCGCTGCTCACCAGCGAAATACTCGAACTTCATTATTTGACCTCCACCAGCTCAACGGTGCCAGCTGATAACTTACCAGTTTCATCGTTGAAGTTGCCGACCACCTGAGGCTGACCATTGACCACCTTGACGATGGTGCCATGCTTGTACACGCCCGATCCTACGCCGGTATATGGCTTGAGAATAAAACGTGCGCCTTCGGTTTGTGATGCTTCTGCTTTTTTATCCATCTCGAGATTCCTTCCTATATTTACACTGAAGAATATCAGTGCCGCCAGCATCGCCATCAATAAGATGACGGTGCCGACTACGTTGCCTTTGCTATTACTCATATTAGAATCCGAATGGCTGTTCGCCACTATCGTCAGGAGTGCCTTCGATTTTACCAGCACCTTCACCGACTGTTACAGTTGTGCTAACAACTTTTGGTTTGAGTTCGTAACCAGCGATGTTTTTGTCAAAGCTCTTGCGAGTCTTGCCAGATTCATCGGTGTATGTGCGAGTGTCAGACTCATAGATTGAGAACCAGCACTCTTTGCCCGGTAGCATTTTCTTGCAGGCTTTTTCGAGTTCTTCAGTGCCTTTGATGGCGTTGAATTTCTCGCGGATACCGTCCTTCTTATCTTCGTCAGCATTGTGAACGAAGATGGTGCGAAGGATACCGAATGAGTAACCCTGCGCGCCCGGCGTGTGAAACCAAAGGCGAACCTTATCGGTTTTTTCACCATTGTCAGGATCGACAACTGTAATTTCGCAGAATTCTTTTTCTTCAGCATCTTCGGTGAAGCCAAATTCGACACCGCTGATCTGAACTTTGTGGACACCTTGCTCGAAGTAGTTAAAAGATTTCTCTTCCTTCACTTCATCAGTAAATGTTGCTCGCGTTGGCATGATATATACTCCTTTGCCTTATTACTTTATTTAGCGACCTTGGGCTTTCCCAACCTTGACTTTCTTCTTGGGAAGCTCCCAACCGATAGCCGTTAGAAAATCCTCGATCTCACCATATTCAACTTTGCCAGCCATGATTTCACGCTTGTGGATCAGCTGAGCAGAGTGCTTCTCGCCATCATACGCTGCGATGACCTGCGCGTCCATGAAGCGAGTAACATATCGGATATTCTTCAGCTCACTGGCGAGAATAATCGATCCGCTAACATCGTCCATCTGTCGCTTGGTATAGCTCAGTACGATGACGTTCTTTTTGATACCAGCCAGTGCATCGGCAAACGCATCAATTTTCTTATTGAGTGCGCCAGTGCCTTTGCCCCATGCAAGATCAGTCAGGGTTTTGAGTGGCTGACCACCTTCGCCTTTCATTCCCATCGCCTTGAACTCAGCGAGTGTTTCATCAGCGAAAATATCGCTAACGCCTTCGATGGTGTCGATGACCAAAGTTTTGTATTCTTTGCTATCAACGAACAGTTGCAGAGTTTCGCGGATATCGCTAACTGACTTCACATTCACCGCTGCAAGTCCAGACTTGGCGGCGTTGCCGTCAGTCGATAGGAACAACGGTGCTGGTGCTTTCGCAGCCAGAGTTGTCTTACCACTGAACGGTTCGCCGATAATCAGGAACTTGCTTGGTGGTTGTGGTGTTGCCTTTACTATCTCAACCATGACTATTTTCCTTTCTTACCATTCTTGGTAAGCTTAGTTTTCGCTTCGTCCGCCATTGCTTTGCGGAAAATCTTTCGAGCCAGCTGACTCTGATTCAAATCTTCCATAGCAGTTTGGCGATTGATCCAGCTCACAATATCAGGTGTCAGGGTGAATGTTACGTTCACGCCCTTTTCATTAATTGGTTTTGGCATTATACGCTCCTTCCTTGCTTTAATGCTTTATCAAACTCATATATATCGCGATCCATCTGCAATGCTTGTGGTCCGAGTCCCACCAAGTATAGACCATCAAGGGATCGAACCCGACTCAGGGCAACATAGCCCATTCCCGGTACGAACGCCTTGCTTAGATCGATCTCAGCGGCATCGAGGCTCATGCCTTGCGACTTATGGATTGTTACCGCCCACGCGAGGCGTAGGGGTATCTGCGATACTTCAGCGACTACATACTCACCGGTTTCATTGAACTGTCGCCAAGTGTGTTCTTCGACTTGGATTCGCTGACCGTCCGTAGTGAGTACCACTGGTTCGCCATCGTAGAACGAAATCACCTGACCTCGCGTACCATTGACGAATCCAGCCTCAAAATCATTGGCGACAAACATTACTTCCGCGCCAACCCGAAGCTTCAAATCTTCAGGACATAGCAGGTTCTTTTTGAGCTTATCAACCTGCCAGTCTTTGCCTTTGCTGGTCATTCGGTAAGTATGCAACTCACCTTCAAGCTCAGCCAGCTTATTATTGTTCAAGGTGTCCACATCGACATTGTGCGTGTAGAGTTTCGTGATCGAGTCATCGGGTGCTTCCTGCGTTCGTTCCTGAAGCATAGCCTTCGCAGTATCACTGATCGTACCATTACGCATATCGCGCAGGATACTCAGCAACTTATCGTCCGCGCCTTGGCGGTGCTGTTCGGTAAGATAGCAGGGCATCAGCTCCGCGACTCGCCATGCGTTGCTAGTATGTGCGTAGTCGGTTTCTGAGCTGTCGCGTGTTACCGGCGGAAGTTGGAACATATCACCGACTAGGATTACCTGCAAGCCGCCGAATGGCTTTTCATTATGTCGAATCCATCGGCAGGCTCGATCCACCATATCAAGGCGTGAGCCATGAAGCATCGAAACCTCATCGATTATCAGAATGTCGCAACGGTTGTATCGTTCTTGGATTTGTGGTTTCCAGCTCATACGATCCAGCTCGTCATCGCGAACTGAGTCAGCAATACCAAGTCCGCTCCATGAATGGATCGTAGTACCGCCAAGGTGTGATGCAGCAATACCAGTCGATGCCGTAATTGCTATGCGCTTGCCGAGTTCCTGAGCCTGTTCGATAAATTGGTTCAGGGTGTATGTTTTACCTGCACCCGGTTCACCAGTAAGAAATACGTTCTTACCGCTGAGCATGACATCGATTGCTTCTTGCTGTTTCATATAAATTTTACCCTTGCTTTGCTATATTAAATATTACTACTGATTAATAGGATTGTCAATCATTTCCTGCTTGAATTGCTGTCTCTTATACACATCTGACGCTGCCGACGAATAGAGAGGTGTAGATCT